>Ga0247735_1000132_pt1 | contig 34939 bp, 33 predicted proteins | sample UWRJL178409R2_FD_180934 | JGI IMG/M metagenome (GOLD analysis project Ga0247735, IMG submission 180934) | Plant litter microbial communities from Arlington Agricultural Research Station in Wisconsin, United States - UWRJ-L178-409R-2 | ecosystem: Environmental > Terrestrial > Plant litter >... | reverse complement strand
TGTGCTCATCGATCGACCCGAACTCAATACTCTTGGCCAGTACGAATTCGGCTGGTCCGATTCGGACGTTGCCGGAGCGGCAGCCAAGCGCGGTATTTCGGAGGCGGTCGTCGCCGATATCTCGAGTTTGAAAAATGAACCTGAGTCGATGCTTAAGATGCGGCTCAAGGCGCTCTCGATTTTCCGCCGCAAGCCGATGCCCACCTGGGGTGCTGACCTCTCCGGTATCGATTTCGACAACATCAAATACTTTGTGCGCTCCACCGAGAAGCAGGCGCAGACGTGGGAAGACCTCCCCGAAGACATCCGTAATACGTACGAAAAGCTTGGTATCCCCGAGGCAGAGCGCCAGCGTCTTGTCTCTGGCGTAGCCGCTCAGTACGAGTCCGAGGTCGTCTTCCACTCGATTAACGCCGAACTTGAAGCTCAGGGCGTCATCTTTATGGACACCGATACGGCGCTCCGTGAGCACCCTGAGTTCTTCGATGAGTATTTCGGTACCGTCATCCCCTCCGGCGATAACAAGTTCGCTGCGCTCAACACCGCAGTGTGGTCGGGTGGCTCCTTCGTTTACGTCCCCCCGGGCGTTCACGTCGAGATCCCCCTCCAGGCGTACTTCCGTATCAATACGGAGAACATGGGCCAGTTTGAACGCACGTTGATCATTGCCGACGAAGGCTCTTACGTTCACTACATTGAGGGCTGCACCGCCCCGATCTACAAGAGCGACTCGCTGCACTCCGCAGTTGTGGAAATTATTGTGAAGAAGAACGCTCGCGTTCGCTACACAACGATCCAGAACTGGTCGAACAATGTGTACAACCTCGTTACCAAGCGGGCCATCGCACACGAAGGCGCGACCATGGAATGGATCGATGGAAACATCGGGTCCAAGGTCACCATGAAGTACCCGTCGATCTACCTCGTTGGCGAGCACGCAAAGGGCGAGACCCTCTCCGTTGCATTTGCCGGCCCCGGACAGCACCAGGATGCCGGTGCCAAGATGATCCACATGGCGCCGTATACAACGTCGTCGATCGTGTCTAAGTCAATCGCCCGCGGTGGCGGACGGGCTGGCTACCGTGGCGAAGTCCGCGTCGATGAGAAAGCACACCATTCCGCGAACACCGTGCGTTGTGATGCGCTGCTCGTGGACAAGATCTCGCGCTCAGACACCTACCCAGCAATCGACATCCGTGTCGATGACGTTCAGCTCGGTCACGAAGCGACGGTGTCCAGGGTCAGCGAAGAACAGCTGTTTTATCTGATGTCTCGTGGCATGCCCGAAGACGAAGCCATGGCAATGATCGTTCGTGGTTTTATCGAGCCGATCGCGCGCGAGCTTCCGATGGAATACGCACTTGAACTGAACAAGCTCATTGAGATGAGCATGGAAGGATCCGTCGGCTAAATGTCCGCTGCTACAACAACCACTCCCGATCAGCACGGGCTCAAAGCACACAGCGACGGAGGGTGGGCTCTTGTTCCTGTCCAAACTCGCTCCGAGCGCTTTACCTCCGTCGTTCCAACAGAGTTCCCCGAAGTCACCGGTTTCGAAGCAGACTGGAAATTGACCCCGGTCACCCTGGTTCGGCCGCTGATTGACGACGCCCTCAACGGAGCGCCGTATCAGTACCTGTCCACAGAAGGCGACGGGGCGCTCGTGGAGTGGATCGACCGCTCAGATCCTCGTATTGGGGGAGCAGGTAAGCCCGAGGAGAAAGCGTCCGCTAACGCGTGGAGCAGCTTTGAGAAGGCATTGGCGATCACCATCCGTGGCGATGAGCCGACCGAGGTCACAGTTACCCGCTCCGATCTTGGGGGCGGTGCACGCGCGGGCCACACGATCATCACCGCAAAGGCAAACTCGACCGGAGTTGTCGTCCTTCAGAACAATGGCAAGGCGTTCCTTAGCGAAAACGTTGAAGTCGTGGTGGAAGATGGCGCACGCCTCACGGTTGTCTCCGTGCAGGAATGGGACGAGGAAGCGATTCATCTGTCGAGCCATTTCGCGACCGTCGGCCGCGACGCAACGCTGAAACACATCGTTGTTTCGCTTGGCGGCAAAGTAGTGCGGGTTAATCCCTCAGTTCACCTGGTCTCGCAGGGAGGCGATGGAGAGCTGTTCGGTGTTTACTTCGCCGACGCCGGTCAGCACCTTGAACAGCGCGTTTACGTTAACCATGTTGCAGAGAACACTCGCAGTCGCGTCAACTACAAAGGCGCCCTGAACGGCCTCGACGCTCGCACCGTGTGGGTCGGAGACGTCCTTATCGGCCCGAACGCCGCGGGAACTGACAGCTACGAGCAGAACCGGAACCTCGTCCTCAGCGAAGGCACACGCGCCGATTCGATTCCTAACCTTGAGATCCAAACCGGCGACATCGCCGGCGCTGGGCACGCAAGCGCGACTGGGCGTTTCGACGACGAGCACCTTTTCTATCTTCAGGCTCGCGGTATTCCTGAGGACCAGGCACGCCGCCTCGTTGTTCTTGGATTCCTCACCGAAGTCATCCAGAAGATCGGAAAGAGCGACCTCGAATCACGCCTGCTTCTGGCCATCGAGGCGGAACTGGGTGGAGTGGTCGCATGACCATCGGCACCAAGGTGTGTGCATCGGCCGATCTCGCGCCGGATCAAGCACTCAAAGTCGTAGTGGACGGGACTGCGATTGCGTTGGTGAAGGATTCATCCGGCGCGATCCACGCCCTCGGCGATGTATGCACCCACGGAGACATTTCGCTCTCGGAAGGGTTCGTTGAAGATGACGCCCTCGAATGTTGGGCGCACGGTTCGAAGTTCTCTCTCCTCACCGGAAAACCGATGAACCTGCCGGCGTACGAGCCGGTACCGGTGTTTACCGTGACGATCATCGATGACGACGTGTACGTCGATCCCACAGCCCGTATTGACCCGGCGACCTAGTCGCCCACCGAATTCACCGCGTTAGGACTTATTTATGTCAACACTCGTCATCAGCGACCTGCACGTCAGCGTCGAAACGGACCAGGGCACCAAGCACATCCTCAAGGGCGTCGACCTGACGCTCGAGCAGGGATCGATCCATGCAATCATGGGCCCGAACGGTTCAGGCAAGTCCACGCTGGCCTACACAATCGCCGGTCACCCGAAGTACCACGTCGAAAGCGGTTCCGTGAAGCTTGACGGCGAAGAGGTGCTCGATATGACCGTCGACGCCCGAGCTCGTGCTGGCCTCTTCCTCGCGATGCAGTACCCGGTCGAAATTCCCGGAGTTACCGTCCAGAACTTCCTCCGGACCGCCAAGACTGCAATTGACGGGGATGCTCCGGCATTACGCCCCTGGCTCAAAGAGGTTCGTTCCTCGATGGAAGCACTGCGTATGGACAAGACGTTCGCCGAGCGCAACGTTAACGAGGGGTTCTCTGGTGGTGAGAAGAAACGCCACGAGATCCTTCAGCTCGAGCTGCTGAAGCCGAGGTTTGCTGTTCTTGACGAGACAGACTCCGGCCTCGATGTTGACGCCTTGAAGGTTGTCTCCGAAGGCGTGAATCGTGCCCATGCGAACACCGGACTCGGCGTATTGTTGATCACCCACTACACCCGAATCCTTCGCTACATCCACCCGGACTTCGTTCACGTCTTCGTTGATGGGCGAGTTGCTGAAGAGGGTGGACCGGAATTGGCTGACCGTCTTGAGAATGAAGGATACGATCGCTACCTCACCGGCACGAGCGTAGGCTAACTCCATGGCAACAGCGCTCGCACCAGCGCTCTTCGACCAAGTCGAAGAAGCGCTCAAAGATGTAATGGACCCTGAGTTGGGTGTGAACATCGTTGACCTCGGCTTGATTTACGACCTGTCCTGGGACGACGAGAACAACGCCCTGCTAATCAGTATGACGCTGACATCCGCTGGGTGCCCCCTCACGGACGTTTTGGAAGAGCAGACCGCGCAATCTCTTGATGGCGTTGTTGACGCCTTCCGGATCAACTGGGTGTGGATGCCGCCGTGGGGACCTGAAAAGATCACCGATGACGGTCGCGACATGATGAGGGCCCTCGGCTTCTCGATGTAGTCAGCGTGTCACGGCATTTTCGATGTTCAGCGCCCAGATCTTGAGGACGCTCTGAATCGGCGTCATCGCGCTACTGTTATGCCAGCTTTACACGCGGCCTGAGTTGGCGGCGGCGCCCAGTCGCCGCGGACGAACGAGAGCACGATGCAGGCCCGGGGGGACTGATGGTTTCGGCCACCACGCAACGCGATCACGACCGCCAACGAGACCGTTTGGTGCGGTCGATTGCCCAAAGCCAGCTACTAACGTCAGCCGCGATGCTTCTATTAGCTGCGTTTGCGGTGGCGTTTGCCTATTCCTCCTTTGGAAACCCCATGTTTTTCGGTGGATTGGTTCTGGTCTTTCTCGCCACCGGACTCGCTTTGCTTGTCCCCTGGACGGTCGCGACCAAACAATGGGCGATCGTCGTACCCGTTCTCGATATTGTTGCCATCGCGGCTATTCGCGAAGGCGTTCCGGAATTGGGTGTCGGGCTCTTTATGGTTTTCCCCGTCATCTGGATGGCACGCAACTATCGCCTCCTCGGGGCAATCGCCAGTGTCGTACTGGCGTCGTCTTTGCTTTGGGGCTCGTGGTGGATCGGCGGTCGCACCCTGACTCCGGCTGACTTCCCGGACCTGATTCTCTTGCCATTGACTCTCGCTTTCATTTCAACGACTATTTTCGCCACTACCCGCCGTACTACGGGCCAGCGGGTACTCTTGCGCTCCCAAGCGACGTTGACTGAGGCTGCCTTTGAGCGGGCGCGGTCTGAGGAGCGCCTGTTGGAAGAAATCCTGAACGCAGTGGAATTCGGAGTGATTGCCTTCAACGCGGATGGTGAAGTGACTCTGGTCAATGACTCGCACCGTCGTTCCCTTGCGCATTTTGGCGCAGCACGGTCTGCAGTTATGCACCCCACGGCCTACCAAAACGACCGCGTCACACCCTTTCCCGAGGAGAGCAGACCGTTTCCCCGAGCGGTGCGCGGACAATCCTTCGAAAACCTGACCCTGTGGGTGGGGGACCCGGGGCACGAACGTGTAGCGTACTCGGCCACGTCGCAGAGCCTGTCTACCTCGAATGGTGAGCCCGACGGTGGTGTTCTGGTTCTCCGCGATGTGACGGCGGAGCTGGACGCCATTCAAGCCCGAGACGACCTTGTCGCCTCGGTATCCCACGAGCTACGGACGCCGTTGACTTCCATATTGGGATATCTCGAGCTCGCATTGGATGACCAGGCGCTGTCGTCTGAAACTCACCACATGATTGATATCGCGCATCGGAACTCCGAGCGACTTCACAGCCTGGTCACCGACCTCCTTCTCGCCGCCAGCGCGGCAGAGAACAGTCGGCCCCTGTCGCTGGAGCAGTGCGATATCGCGGAGATCGTTCAGCAGTCGGTCGATGACCAACGCACCGTCGCGGCAGCGAACGGGGTATTGCTTTCAGTAGCCATAGCGGATCGAGTAGTCGCTACAGTTGACCCGCTTCGCCTCCGCCAGGTTATAGACAATCTCGTGAGTAACGGGATCAAGTACAACCGGTCGCCTGGGTCCGTAACCATCTCCGCCACGGCCAACGCTGAAGCCGTTGTTATCTCGGTGACCGACACCGGTGTGGGGCTCTCGGCAGTCGAGCAATCGCAGCTCTTCGACAAGTTTTACCGCACGGAATCCGCACGACGATCCTCCATCCCCGGATCCGGTCTGGGAATGGGAATAACGAGGGAGATCGTGCGCCAGCACGGTGGCGACCTCCTCGTACACAGTCAGCCCGGCGTCGGAAGTACCTTCACTATTAACCTCCCCATGAATCGAGCCGATTCCCCGTGATTATTGACGAGCAAACGCTCCTTCTGGCAAGCGGCGCAGTGGTTACTATTTGCGCTTTCTCGTTTGTGCTCAACACCGTCCTTCGTCGCAACAATGCGGTGGGGCGGACATGGAGCATTGCGTTCATCGCAGGTGTACTGACGACCTTCTCTTACGCCGCATGGGGTTTAGCGCCCGAAGCTTGGTGGGCCGTGGCGGTAGGAAACGGCGCCGTGGCCTTATGGGTTGGATCCTTATGGGCAGGTAGCCGTCAGTACAACGGACGGCGTTCGCTATTGTCGGTCGTATTCACGGTAAGCCTGCTGGTGAGCATCTCCGCACTTTTCTACGGGCCTGATGGGGGCGCTTGGGTCGGTGCATTCGAGATGTTTGTCGCTGTGAGCGCTTTGGCTGGACTGGGCGGAGCAGAAACACTACGCGGCCGCTTCAAAACGAGCACAAACGCGCCGGTCCTGACGGTGGTTCTCTTTCTGGTCGCGCTCTACTATGTTTTGCGGTCAATACTTTTTGCCACCGTGGGCCCGACCAACACCGTGTTCCTTAACTATTTTGGGACGGTGACAACCACCTTCGTCTCTATCGTTATGGTTGTTCTCGCAGCAGTGTCAATGTCCGTTCTCATCGCGGATGGTCCAGTGGGGCAGGAATCCTCCATCGCGGTGAGCACTCGGTCCATGCCCGGCGTGTTCGCCCGTGTGTCGTTCGACGTCCACGCGAAGGATTGGCTTGCGCGGGCGAGACGCGACCGCGATTCTCTTGTTCTTGTTGTTCTCGACATCGCCAACCTCGAACATATGAATACCGCATTCGGGCGCAACTATGGCGATCAGGCGATACAGTCGGTCGGCAGGATTGCAGTCGAGAACTCTCCGTCCGCCGCCCTCATCGGCCACCTCCGCGGACAACGCTTCATCATCATCACGACCGCCCCGGTTGTCGGAGCACCCACCAAAGTCGCAGAACACCTCCAAACTGCGATGGTCGAAACACCAATCGATGCAATCGAGGGTATCCGCGCCATCGTTACCTGCGGTGTCGCCACAACTGAGGACAGCGGATACGATCTGACTGCTCTCCAGAAAGCCGCTCTCGGAGCCCTGGCGGAGGCATCCGCCGCCGGACCGGGGCAGATCCGCGGAGTGAGTTCAAACTCCGCTTCCGGCCTGAGCGACCGAATTGCCTTCAACTCCTGAACGAGCAGATCCATCATCATCTCTTGGCCACGACTTCACACCTATCCTCAAGTCGTTTCCCGAAAATCTTGAGGAAATCCTGAGCCAAATTTGACGAAAGTTCGCGCGTATCTTGAGCCCTTTCCTGCAGACTGGCTTCTAGAACCCAACTGGCCCGTCGAACGGTCAACAAACATGAAAGGCGGCAGCCGGGGATGACATCGACTGATGATCGCTACGTGAACTCCGATCCGATCGAAAGCAAGATGGATGAGCTCACGCGCGAGTTCATTGAGTCTGTTGACTCGCTGCCGTCCTACCGTCCGAGTATCGGTTGCATCATCCCCGCTTACAACGAAGCGGAGTCGATCGCCGAGGTGCTCGACTCACTGTTGTCGCAAACTCGGTTGCCCGACATCATCCACGTAATTGTCAACAACACGACCGACGACACCGTCCGCATCGCAAGCCAGTACGCCGGACCCCACGTTCGTGAGATCTCGGGTGTTGAGCAGTTCACGGAAATTTACGTTCACGACATTGGAAAGAACCGCGATAAAAAGGTCGGTGCACTGAACTACGGCTTCACGCTCGTCGAGGGTTGCGACTATCTGCTTGGCGTCGACGGGGACACAACAGCAGATCCAACGGCCGTCGAACATCTCGAGGCTGAGATCAACTCAGATACTCGGATCGGAGGTATCTCCGCGATTTTCAGCATCGACGACACCAACATTCATGGCGTAGTCGCGCCGTTCCTGATTACCGGTCAGCGAACCCAGTTCGCGGCCTTCAACATGCAGAACATGCTCCGCGGTCGCAACATGGCTGTGCTCGGAGGACAATTCTCAATTTTCTCGGTGGAAGCTCTCCGGCGAGCAATGGAAGACAACCACCAGTCAACGCCTTGGGTGAAAGACAGTGAGGTGGAGGACTCACTCTTGTCCCTCCAGATCAAGAGCGCCGGCTACCTCACAAAAATCAGCGCCCAGGCCAGGGCCGACGTCGGCGGCATGACGACATTGCGCGGACTGGATGCGCAGCAGGTGAAATGGAACTTCGGGGCCATCGAGTTAATGTGGCCCGGTCAACGTGGTGACACGAAAGGCCAACCATTTCACCCGAACCTCCGTCTCCGCTGGCTCGAGAACTTCTCGATGCTTGTCAACGCCTTCACGCGCGTGTTTTTCATCCTTTTGCTCGTAGCATCCCTGTCCATCGGAGCGTTTGTGTTCAGCGCCTGGTGGCTCATCCCTCCTGTAATCGCGTCACTCCTCAACCTCCGTACGGCATTGTCAATGAAAAAGCGACGTGGCCGGGATGTCGCGTTTGCAATCTTGATCTTTCCCGCAGAGGTATACATGTGGGTTCGACTTGGTCACTTCCTCCGAGCCTGGACCAAATTTCTCAGCCGTAAGCAAACGGACAACTGGGCTGCGCAGGCGAAGGCAGAGCGTGGCTCAGGAAACGGATACCTCGTACCGCTAGTAATCTTGGCGCTCGCTAGCGCAGTTCTGGTGCTCGGCTGGTTCCAACTCGATGTCGACCTGCAGTCGCAGATTCTTCGTTTCGGTTGGCCTATCCTCGGCCTCATTACCGCGATCCAGACGCTGACGATGATCTCAAAGCTGATGCAGCGTCATCGCGGCTACAAAGTCTGATCCCCACAGACGCAAAAAGCCTGGAACATCCCTCGGATGCTCCAGGCTTTTGTGTCTGTCATGGGGTTTCAGGAAACGCGTCCACAACGCTGACTCGGCCTCCGCGGCTTAGAACGTTACGCCCCGTCCGCTGCGGTGAGCCGGTAGCCAACCCCTCGGACGGTTTCGATCCAGCGGGGAGCGGCAATACTATCTGCGAGCTTTTTCCGCAGGTTACCCATGTGAACTTCAATTGCACGTTTGTCCGCTTCTCCGATGAAGTGACTCGTGACATAGCTTTCTCCGCGCAGAAGCAGTGCAAGGTCTGCCTTGGTTCGCACGCGCCTGGTGGATTCCATCAGTGCGGCCATCAAATCAAACTCGCTGCGCGTGAGATCGATTTCCTTTGTCTGGATCTTTACGACTCGGGTCTCGATGTTCAACCAAAGTCCGTTGTGCTCCATCCACCCCGAACCCGCCTGCTGCTCTGGAGGAGCAAACGCCTCAATCGCGTTGGAAACCACCGCAGCGGGAGCAGTGTAGGAGTGGCCCGACTGTTGTGGCTGGTGTTGCGGTGGAACGGCAGTGGCTTCGGCGGGAGGAGCGTAATACGCCGGCGCGACGACGGGAGGCTGCGCAACAGCAGGAGCGACGTAAGGCTGCTGGGCAGCGGCGGGAATTGGGGCTGCTGCTCCGGCGAAATCCCGAGCCGCAGGTTCCGACACCGCCTGTGTGCCGACGGCGCGGGGCCTTCTCAGCATCGCCTCGATCCTTGCTCGCAATTCCCGTGGACGGAAGGGTTTGTTGATGTAGTCGTCGGCACCGGCGTCGAGACCCTGCAGCGTGTCAATTTCCTCGGCCAAAGCCGTTAACATCACAATGTAAGTGGAACTAAAAGCGCGGATGCGGCGGGCGGCTTCGAAACCATCCATGCCGGGCATGTTCACATCGAGCGTCGTAACGACCGGCTCGTACCGACGGACCGCTTCGATTCCGTCCTGGCCGTTGCTGGTCGCAATAACTTGAAAGCCGGCCTGAGTCAGTACGGTATCGAGCAGATGCCGAATATCATCGTCATCCTCAATGATCACTGCAACGCGTGTTTCGCCCCCGGAGTCCATTCGAGAATCGTATCAACTACTGAGAAGCTTTGGCTGACACGGAATTCGACTACTTAGACGCGGAATGCAGCGCCGTCCCGCCGCAGCCGCGGCATGCAGAGACCCTGCCAGTTTCTAGTTACGGGCGAGGGCCAGTGCGCCGTCCAACCACCATTGTCCAGCCACAGGTCCACCGTTGCACCGGCCGTCACTCTCGCCCGGGTTCTTCACCCACAGGTTGGCATCATGTGCGCTGGATCCGGAAGCCGGCGCGGGCGACTCTCCAAGGGCCCGACCGGACGGGTTGCACCACTGGCCGTTGGACCCGTTCCCATTTCTTGAGGTGTCGATAACATAGTGCGCACCACCGGTGAGGGTACTCACTTCCTCTGCATAGGCCACTTCATCCGCGGTTGTGTTGAAGTTTGAGACATTCGTGGCGAATCCACGAACACCCGAGACCCCGGCGCGGTTCAAAATGTCCGCCATCGTTGCTGCCGGCAACCAGTCGGAGTGGGCGGCATCAAGATAAATGTTTGGCCCCGGGGCCGAGAACATTACGTTGGCTGTCATTAGTCGTGTAGATGCGTCCTGTATTTGGGCGACCCGCTCGTCGACATTTCCACATTCTGTGGCAAGTGAAAGACTGTCCGGTTCCAGAACAACAATGCTGTCATGGTTGACAAGCCCGACGCCGATGGCAGAAACCCACTCTGGATACGTCTCGGCATTCAGCCCACCCGCCGATTCGCTTTGACAATCCCGGTCGGGGATTCCATAAACGACGAAAACTGGCATCTCCGCCTGCGCTTCCGCATCGCTGGCTGCGCGATCAACGAAGTCCGCGACCGTGTCGACCGGGTGCGCCTCCGGGAGGATCCAGATAGCGGCAGGCGTCTGCGCAATCCGGGATATTGCAGCTATATCTCCTGAGGGAGACTGTTTCAAAGCCACCGCCGCCGCGGAATCGGGATAGACATAAAAATCGGCTCCAGCGTATGGATTTCTCTCGCCAATGTCATCGAGGACGGCCGCGATCATCCAGGTTGCAGCCGCGAGCACCAGAACGGCTGCGGCCACGAGGAGAACTGCAACACGGGTCGAGCGTCTTCTGGTCGCACCCATAGATATTCCCCCGCGCGAAATCGTTTTGTCTTGCTCAACGATAAGGGGTCACGAAGTGCGGATGATGCGGGGTGACCCTGGCGAGGAGGACATCCTTTCCACGCGGTATTGACTACCGAGCACCCGCGGGAGAGGGCACTTTGCACCGTGCCCCGCATGCTCACGACAGGACGGCCGTATCCGAAGTAGACTAGCTGGCTGACCCCCCTTACCTTCCGTGTTTAACAACACGCCCAAAAGAACTGGACTGCGCCTGTGCTCTCTGTACACGACCTCGAATTGAGAGTCGGTGCACGGCTTCTGATGGACGAGGTTAGTTTTCGCGTCGACCGCGGAGACAAGATTGGCCTCGTCGGCCGCAACGGAGCGGGCAAGACCACACTGACTAAAACCCTTGCCGGGGAGCTGCAGCCTTCCGGTGGAACGATCGAACGCCACGGCGAGATCGGATACCTTCCGCAGGACCCGCGGTCCGGCAATCCTGAAGATCTCGCTCGCACACGAATCCTCGATGCGCGAGGGCTCGGCCAACTCCTGCTCGGGATGGAAAAGGCCACACACGATATGGCCAGCTCCGACTCGGCGGTCAGCGAAAAGGCAATGAAGAAGTACGGCGACCTCGAAGAGCGGTTTACTGCACTTGGCGGATATGCGGCTGAGGCTGAAGCCGCTTCGATCGCCAGCAACCTGAGCTTGCCCGACCGTATTCTCGAGCAGCCGCTGTCCACGCTGTCTGGTGGCCAGCGGCGTCGCATCGAACTCGCCCGCATCCTGTTCAGCGGTGCGGACACCATGCTTCTCGATGAGCCGACTAACCACCTCGACGCGGACTCCGTCGTGTGGTTGCGGGAGTTCCTGAAAAACTTCTCCGGCGGTCTGATCGTGATCACTCACGACGTGGATCTTGTTGAAGAGACAGTAAACAAGGTCTTCTATCTCGACGCGAACCGTCAGACCATCGACCAGTACAACATGGGCTGGAAGAACTATCACAAACAGCGCGCCGCCGACGAGGAACGACGCAAGAAAGAACGCGTCAACGCGGAAAAGAAGGCCGGCGTCCTGACGATGCAAGCGGCGAAGTTTGGCGCAAAGGCTTCAAAAGCAGCAGCCGCACACCAGATGGTGGCGCGTGCAGAGAAGCTGCTGTCTGGTCTCGACGAGGTCCGCGCCGTAGAACGTGTCGCGAAGCTCCGCTTCCCTGACCCGGCCCCCTGTGGGCGCACCCCATTGATGGCATCTAACCTCAGCAAGAGTTACGGTTCGCTGGAAATTTTCACTGCTGTTGACCTCGCAATTGACCGGGGCTCCAAGGTCGTCATTCTCGGCTTTAACGGTGCTGGTAAAACGACTCTGCTGCGGATGCTCGCAGGAGTGGACAAACCAGATACCGGGCAGATCGAACCGGGGTTCGGTCTGAGAATCGGCTACTTTGCCCAAGAGCATGAAACGATCGATGTCAAACGCACGGTGTTGCAGAACATGGTTTCGTCGTCGTTGAGTATCACCGAGATGGAAGCACGCAGAGTGCTCGGTTCCTTCCTCTTCACCGGCGATGACGGCCACAAACTGGCCGGAGTACTGTCTGGCGGGGAGAAGACCCGTCTCGCGTTGGCAATGATTGTTGTGTCTGGCGCCAACGTGTTGCTGCTCGACGAACCTACAAACAACTTGGACCCGGCCAGTCGCGAAGAGATTCTCGGCGCACTAGCCAGTTTCACGGGTGCCGTAGTCCTCGTCAGCCACGACGAGGGGGCTGTCGAAGCGTTGAACCCCGATCGAGTCCTCATTCTGCCAGATGGAATCGAAGACCACTGGAACAAGGAATACGCCGAGCTCATCAGCCTGGCGTAAGCACGACGGATCGCCGATCTGTCCGGTTGTGCCTCAACGGCACGGCCGGTCAGCGGCGAGCAGCGTCGAGGATTGCATCCTCGATTTCGTTGTCGGTGAGTGGCTTTAGCTTGGCTTTGCGTTCTCGCTCGGCCGCGCGCTCTTGCTCTTCCGGGTCGTCGGCGTTGATCAATCGATATTCGGTGCGCAGCGCGTATCCCAATCCGAAGAAGCCGAAAAATGCGAAGATGATCCACTGGAATGCGTAGGACAAGTGCGGTCCTTCGTCTTCTTCGGGTTTCACCGCAGCCGCCGGCCGAGCATCGACGGGTGCTGGGGACTCGGAGACAAGTTGTCCATAGGCGCCGGTGTATACCGTGTCCCCGAGCTCGGCGGCGATCGTTGGCAGGTTGATCGTTGAAATCTGACCCTCTGGCGCACTGCGGCCTCGAAGATTTGTTTCTCCCGGCTTGAGCCGCGCTTGCACGTCAACTACGCCGGTCGGCGGCGAAGGTACAAAATCAGGACTGTCCTGTTCGTTGCCGGTGGGAACCCACCCGCGGTTGACGATGAAAATACTGCCGTCATCCATCAGTAGGGGAGTTAGCACTTCAAAACCGGGCCGACCGCCGTAGGGCCTGCTACGCACCAAAAGCTGGTCGTCGACAAGATATGTGCCGGACATCGTGACCGGTGTCCATTCCTGTGCGTCATCGAAGGCGGAGGTATCGTCCAGTTCCTGCTCAAGGGGAACAGCCACTGCGTCGTAGTTTTCCTGCACCTTGGTGATGGCGGCCACGGCTTCGTCGCGCCGGGCAAATTGCCATTGGCTGAGCAGCACGCACGCAAGAGCGAATAGAACGGCAAATGCGAGATACCCGAACCACCGGCCGCCCAGGGCAAATCTCCACCGGCGCATTACGGGTTCCCCATCAATCTGTCGGACGGTGGTTGGTCGCTGGATCCCAGCTGGTCCGAAGCGTCCGGCACCCGGTCGATGGCGTGGCCCAGGGGAGTCACATGCACGGGAAAATTTCGTGCCGCCAGGAACTCGCGGAGAAAGTCTTGATGTTCGCCGCACGCCGTCCAGGTTTTTACACGATCTACCCCGTGAATTTTAGGGTTGCGCCAGTGAATGGCAACAAGTGCATCGCTGCTGCAACCAGCACGGGAGCAGCGCGGGACGGGTGGTCCATCTCCCTCGGAGAGCAGACCACCGAAACCGATCACTCGTCATCCTTCGGTGGCGCCTGCACGAGCACAACGCTTCCAGGTCGAAGGACCGTTCCCGCGGCCTTTGATGACACGGTGTTCGCCGCAATAACGGCGACATACGGCAGCACGAGAGCCCCGATAACGGCGGCAAGCAAGAACCAGCCGTGCAGGAAGAAACACAAAATGACACAGAGCAGACGCACACTCATCGCAACCGTGTATTTGACCACACGAGAGTGACGTTCCTGGTCGGGTGACAGCGGAAGCGAGGTAATTGATTGCTGGGTCTGCTTTTTCATCGGCTATGAAAGCTTACGTCTCCACGAGGCGGCTTGAGGCGCGTTCACAGGACATTAGGCTTATTGCTCATGAGCACTCCGCGCACCGTACTGATCACAGGCGGCAACCGAGGCATCGGCTTCGCCATTGCCGCAGAATTCGTGGCCCAAGGCCACCGTGTCGCCGTCACGGCCCGATCGGGCGAAGGTCCGGCTGGCACGTTGACGGTGAGGGCCGATGTCACTGATGCCTCATCTGTCGACGCGGCTTTCAGCCAGGTAGAAGCAGAATATGGTCCCGTCGAGGTCGTTGTTGCCAACGCAGGAATAACCCGCGACATGCTTTTGATGCGGATGAGCGATGACGATTTTACGTCAGTAATTGACACCAATCTCAGCGGGGCTTTCCGAATAGTCAAGCGGGCATCGAAGGGGATGCTCAAGGCGCGATTCGGCCGGATTATCCTTCTGTCCAGCGTTGTCGGATTCCTTGGCTCCGCAGGCCAGGTGAACTACTCGGCATCGAAGAGCGGTCTGCTTGGACTTGCCCGTTCTGTCACAAGGGAGCTGGGCTCGCGAGGCATCACCGCCAATGTCGTCGCGCCGGGTTTCATCGAGACCGACATGACCGCGGAGCTGTCCGAATCCGTGCAGAGCGAATACATGAAGTCGATTCCCGCCAGCCGATTTGGTCGACCTGAAGAAATTGCCAAGGCGGTGGCCTGGTTGGCGGGAGACGACGCGTCATACATTTCCGGAGCGTTGATTCCGGTCGATGGCGGTGTGGGAATGGGCCACTAGAGCCCTGGCGCTGTGTCGGGCGCGGCCGTGGGTCGCGTCCGACTTCGAAACGCGATGTTTTTAACCGCGAACCCCAATTAGCGGCAGGATGTGGCTCAAATCGCGCTCTGAGAGCACAACGTCTGCCCTCCCTCGAACGAGTTCCTTCGCATCGAATGCGACGGACAGTCCAGCGATTTCCATCATCCGCAAGTCGTTGGCACCGTCACCAACTGCCACCGTCAGTTTCAAGTCAACTCCAAAGTCTGCTGACCACTCACGGAGTGCGTCAGCTTTTGCTTCTGCGTCAATGATCGGCCCGATGAGGCCGCCCGTCAGTCGACCGTCAGCGACTTCAAGTTGGTTTGCACGCCAATAGTTGAGTCCAAGAGACTTCGCCAAGGGATCGACCACCTCGATAAAGCCCCCTGAGACGATGCCGACCCTGCCGCCGGACTGCTGCACACCAGCGACCAGTTCCGGCACACCATCTGTTATGCGTACGCGCGAGCGCACCGTCTCAAATACTGTCGACGGAAGCCCAGCCAAAGTAGCCACCCGGTGTCGAAGCGATTGTTCGAAGTCGAGCTCGCCGTTCATCGCCCGGGTTGTGATATCGGCAACTTCGCGCAGTGAACCGGCTTCTTCGGCTAACAACTCCACGACCTCGTTTTCAACGAGTGTGGAGTCGACGTCGAGGATTACGAGAAAACCAGTCATGGTGAAGGTGCCTTCCAGGCGGTCCTGGCACGATGACCGTGCGGTGGGTTGCTAGCGGCTAAGAGACGTGGACTCCCTTGCCAACCACCGTGATACCGGTATCGGTGACAGTGAAGCCCCGAGCGCGGTCCGCATCAGCGTCCACCCCCACGGTAGCCCCGTCAGCGACGACTACCTCTTTGTCAAGGATAGCCCGACGCACAATGGCGTTCGGTGCAATGTGAACACGTTCAAAGAGGATTGAGTCAACCACGGTTGAGCCTGAATCGATGACGCACCATGGCCCCACAACGCTTCGCTCGAGGTGGGCACCGGAAATCAGGGTACCCAGCGAAACGATCGAATCGATGGTGGTTCCAAGGTTTCCCTTGGCATCGCGGACGAACTTGGCCGGCGGGGAATTCAGTTGCTGACTAAAGATCGGCCATTCTCGGTTGTAGAGGTTGAAGATCGGCAGCGCGGAAATGAGATCCTGGTGAGCGTCGAAAAAGGATTCGATTGTCCCGACGTCGCGCCAGTAGTACTTGTCACGATCCGTCGATCCAGGTACATCGTTGCGGTTGAGGTCGTATACGCCGGCTTCGCCGCGCGAAACGAAGTCAGGAACAATGTCGCCGCCCATGTCGTGGTCGGATTCGGTGTTCTCGCCATCTCGGATGACGGCATCCATCAGGATGTCCGCGTTGAAGACGTAGTTGCCCATTGATGCAAGGACCTCGCCGGGGGAGTCCGCCAGCCCCACGGCATTCTTCGGCTTTTCCAGGAACGCTTTGATCCGGTTGGGGTCGTCGGGATCTAACTCGATGACACCGAATTGGTCTGCGAGGGAGATTGGCTGTCGAATGGCTGCCACCGTCACACCGGCACCCGACGCGATGTGCGCCTCGATCATCTGATCAAAGTCCATGCGGTAGACGTGGTCAGCGCCGACTACGACGACGATGTCGGGCTTTTCGTCGCGAAGCAGGTTGAGACTCTGCAAAATTGCATCGGCAGAGCCGCTGAACCAGCGTTTTCCTAGTCGCTGCTGCGCCGGAACCGACGCAATGTAGGAATTGAGTAACCCGCTCATGTGCCATGTCTGGGAGACATGTCGATCAAGGCTGTGCGATTTGTACTGCGTGAGTACAACGATCTGATTCAGTCCCGAATTGATCAGGTTGCTGAGGGCGAAGTCGATAAGTCGATATCCGCCCCCGAAAGGGACTGCGGGCTTCGCCCGGTCCGCGGTAAGCGGCATGAGCCGCTTACCCTCTCCACCAGCAAGGACAATGCCGAAAATCTTCTTTGACGCCATGGGTACAGCGTATGGGTAATGAACGTCTCTCGACTAGCGGTAGTTGGCGCGTCGCAGCTGTACTAGCGTCTAGTCCATGCGAGTAGATCTGATTAGCCGCGAGTTCCCACCCGAGGTATACGGCGGCGCCGGCGTTCATGTCGCCGAACTGGTAAAAGCTATGCGAGACGACATTGATGTCGTGGTGCGTGCGTTCGGAAAGCCACGGGACGAACCAGGGGTGTTTTCCTACGGCCCGCTGCCCGAACTGAGCGGCGCCAATCCTGCTCTGACCACACTGGGAGTGGATCTGAAGATTGCCCAGGATGTCGCCGGTGCCGACGTTGTGCATTCCCACACCTGGTATGCAAATGCGGCAGGGCATATTGCTTCCTTGCTGCACGGTATCCCGCACGTGGTGACCGCGCACAGCCTCGAACCTCTGCGTCCATGGAAGGCCGAACAGCTTGGTGGTGGATACCGCGTGTCGAGCTGGATCGAGTCGACCGCATTTGCCGGAGCGGCGACTGTCATTGCGGTCAGCCACGGAATGCGGCGCGACATTCTTCGGTCGTATCCCTTCCTTGACGAGTCAAAAGTCACAGTTGTGCACAACGGCATTGACCTTGATAAGTGGAAGCCGCTGACGGACGTGGAAACAGTCCGAGCATTGGGGATCGATCCCGATCGCCCGTCCGTCGTTTTTGTTGGTAGGATAACGCGCCAAAAGGGTCTCCCGTACCTGCTACGGGCCGCTGCTCTACTTCCCCCTGAGGTCCAGCTTGTGCTGTGCGCCGGGGCGCCGGATACTCCGGAAATTATGGCTGAAGTTGAGGCTGGAGTGGCGGCGCTGCGGGAAACAAGGACCGGCGTTGTCTGGATCGACAGAATTCTTAGCCAGCCGGAACTGTCGGCAGTACTTACCCAAGCCACGACTTTCGTTTGCCCTTCCGTCTACGAACCGCTTGGGATTGTCAATCTGGAAGCAATGGCTTGCGGAGCCCCTGTGGTAGGTACTGCAACCGGTGGCATTCCCGAAGTCGTTGATGACGGGGTAACTGGGCGTCTTGTGCCGATCGAACAGTTGCAGGACGGGACGGGTACTCCGATCGATCCAGATCGCTTTGTGGCCGACCTGGCCGCCGCATTGACGGAGGTCGTCAGTAATCCCGAAGAAGCGCGTCGAATGGGTGCAGCTGGTCGCAAACGTGCTGAATCCGAGTTCGGTTGGGATCGGATCGCGACGAGAACGCGAGAAATCTACGCTTCCCTGCTCTAGGCTGGAGTCATCATGGCCAGCGTTCTCCAGCTCACTGACGTCTCCGTCGTTCGCGACGGTAATACCATCCTCGACACCCTCACCTGGGGGGTCGACAGTTCGGAACGGTGGGTGATCCTTGGTCCGAACGGTGCAGGAAAAACTACCCTGCTCCAGGTCGCCGCGGCACTAATCCATCCGAGCTCCGGCAAAGCCCAGATCCTCGACGACACTCTCGGCAAAGTAGACGTGTTTGAGCTTCGCCCTCGGATCGGTTTCGCTTCGTCCGCGATGGCGAAGCGTATTCCTGCTTCGGAGACAGTGTTGAACGTCGTGATGACAGCTGCCTGGTCGGTGACCGGGCGGTGGAACGAAAATTACGAAGACATCGACATCCGGCGCGCGGAACGTGTGCTCGCCGAGTGGAAGCTGGATTCGCTGGCTGACCGCAAGTTCGGATCTCTCAGCGACGGTGAGCAAAAGCGGGTACAGATCGCTCGCGCCGTGATGACCGACCCGGAGATTCTTCTTCTCGACGAACCGGCCGCCAGCCTCGATCTGGGAGCACGTGAAGAACTTGTTCAGCTCCTCGGTGGCTATGCCAGTGCGGACGAGGCACCGGGCATCGTTATGGTTACTCACCACGTTGAGGAAATCCCGCCAGGATTCACCCACGCCTTGCTTCTGGTCGATGGCGAAATCTATGCCGCGGGACCGCTTGCAGAGACCATCACCGGCGATAACCTCACCGGCGCTTTTGGTATCGATCTCGAAGTAACTAGCGTCGCCGGAAGATTCTCGGCGCGCGCAGCACGCTGATCACGGGAAACCCAGTCCATCTGATAAGGTTTCTACTTGGTCCGGTGTCTATGGCACCTGCCTGCGAGCCAGTTCAGAGGAATTCCTCGCAGGGCCGCACATCCCCACAATCTTTTTCCAGTCCTGAAAACAACAAACCAAGGATCCACCATGAAGTCTGATACCCACCCCACGTACGCGCCGATCGTCTTTCGCGACCTGGCCTCTGGTGAGACCTTCCTGACGCGTTCGACTGTCACGAGCTCGAAGACAATTGAGCTCGACGGCGAGACCTACCCGGTCATCGACGTGGAAATCTCGTCAGCATCGCACCCGTTCTACACCGGCAAGCAGCGCATCATGGACTCCGCCGGACGCGTTGAGAAGTTCAACTCGCGTTACAAGGGCTTCAACAAGTAAGTCCTTCACTCAAGCAATCCGCTCAGGGCGGCCGACTTCTGTCGGCCGCCCTGAGCTGTTTTGACAGTCCCATGTTGCAAGAGCAGCGGGCATAAAAGTGCCTGGCACCCCGAACAAGGGGGCCAGGCACTTTTGCAAGACTTATTGACCTATCGAACCGGCCACGAACCGGAGGTAGTGAACTCGGGGTCGCGTGTGCGACGCATGTAGTCCTGGAAACTGGCGGACTGTTCGGCACACCAGCTGACCTGCTTACCGTGAAGCAGTATTGGGTCCACAGCCAACTGGGCGCCGTAACGATGAGCCATGGCCTGTGCCACTCGGCCAGCTGCTACCGCATCTGCAGCAGCGTCGTGGGCGTCGGTGAGATCAACCCCATAGAAAGCGGCCGCGGCCTCAAGTGTGCGTTTGCCCTTGCGGTATTTGTCGACGGCCTTGTCCAGTACCAACGGGTCGATAATCGGCGATGGCGCTACAAGCGGAGCAATCCCATGTCGCAGCGCTTCACGGTCGAGCAGGCTGAGGTCGTATGCGGCGTTGTAGACCGTCACCGCGACGCCACGCTCGAGTAGATGCGCCAGTGTGGCAACGATCTCCCCGATCACCTCTCCCGCCGGACGGCCTTCCGCCTGGGCTCTGGCCGTTGTTATCCCGTGAACCGCCGTCGCCTGCTCGGGAATGTCGATACCCGGATCGGCAAGCCAGTCATACCGTTCCACCAGCATCCCACCGGCATCAAGAATTCCAATGTGGGCAGAAACCACCCGGCTGGTCTCAATGTCGATGCCGGTCGTCTCGAGGTCGAAGACCCCGAGATTCTCGAACCATTGGGCGGGTGGGCTGATGGGGGCTGAAACGCTCATACGATCACCCTAGGGGCACCGTGCGACAGCCCGTGAGCCACGCTGCCGCTGCGGCGACAGGGTGGCTCACGGATGTGGCGAATGTGCGCGTCGAGATCGGTTAGGAACGCCCACCGGCAAAATGCGAGTCGCCAACGTGCAACCAATAGAAGCTCTGGGTGCCGAGCGTCAACGTGAGTGTTCCATCGTCCCCGATGGTTGGGAACTGACTTCCGCCAAAGAGGTCAAACAGCGTCGAGCCTGCGAGGTCATCCGTGGCGATCTCGACCGAGACGGGATTGTGCGCAAAGCTGAAAACGCACAGGATCTTTTCGGGTGAATCGCCGAACTGTGTTCCGGATCCCTCGTATTCCCGCACGAATGCGATCACTGACTCGTGATTCGTCTGCAGGATTCGCAGGTTGCCCAGACCGAAGGTCGGATGGGCCTTACGGACGTGGATTACATTGCGAACCCAGTGCAACAGCGACCGGGATTGTGCGAGCTGCGACTCAACGTTGACAAGGTTGTAGTTGTAAACGAGTGACTGCACAACGGGAAGATACAACTTGCCCGGATCGGCGGAGGAGAAGCCGGCGTTGCGGTCGGGAGTCCACTGCATTGGCGTCCGAGACGAGTCGCGGTCGTTGAGCCAGATGTTGTCGCCCATACCGATTTCGTCTCCGTAGTACAGAAACGGGCTCCCTTTCAGGGAGAACAGCAGGGCATGGGCCAGTTCCAGCTCGGCGCGCGAGTTGTCCAGCAGCGGGGCCAGACGGCGCCGGATTCCGATGTTGGAGCGCATTCGCGGGTCGTAGGCGTACCAGCCGTACATCGCCTGGCGATATTCCTCGCTCACCATCTCCAGCGTCAACTCGTCGTGGTTGCGCAGGAATACGCCCCAACCGGCTCCGTCCGGGACTTCGGTGGCCTCCGAGAGGATTCGGATCAGTTCTCCAGCCTGCTGTGAACGCAGGGAATAGAAGATACGTGGCATCACGGGGAAATCGAATGCCATGTGGCATTCGGGTTCCTCATTTGTGCCGAAAAACGACACTACTTCTTGAGGCCACTGGTTTGCCTCGGCGATCAGGATACGTCCGGGATAGTCCCGGTCGATCATTGCCCGCAGTTCGCGAATGTACTGGTGGGTGGCGGGTTCGCCTTCGCCGTTTCCCTCTTCCGTTTCGAACAGGTACGGAATTGCGTCGAGCCGGATACCGTCAACTCCGAGGTCCATCCAGAATCGGACAATGTCCGATACTTCCTGACGGACTGCAGGATTCTCGAAGTTCAGGTCGGGCTGGTGGGAGAAGAACCGGTGGAAGAAGAATTGTCGACGCACCGGGTCAAACGTCCAGTTCGATTCTTCGGTGTCAACGAAGATGATGCGGATATTTTTGTACTGGTCGTCGGTGTCGCTCCACACGTAGTAGTCGCCATAGGGTCCCTCCGGGTCTTCCCGGGACTGCTGGAACCAGTCGTGTGCATCAGAGGTGTGATTGAGCGGATAGTCAATGACGATCCGCATATTGCGCTCATGCGCCTTGGTGACGAGGTCTTTGAACTCGTCGAGCGTGCCGAAGTCCGGAAGGATCGTGCGGAAATCGGAAACGTCATATCCACCGTCTTTGAGCGGCGAATTGTAGAACGGCGGAATCCACAGGGCGTCAACTCCGAGCCATTGCAGATAGTCCAGCCGGGAGATCAATCCGCTGAGGTCGCCGGACCCGTCACCGTTGCTGTCGACAAAACTTCGGACCATCACTTCATAAAAAACTGCCCGTCGATACCACTGGGGGTCGAGGGCAAGTCCTGGCGTTTGGATTGGGGCGGTGAAGGTCACTTCACTCCTTCCGGGCGTACGATTTCTGGAGCTGTTCGCCCTAGCGGCTGCGTCTTATGAGTCTAGGTGCGGTACATGAAGGCCAGGTGTGTCGTTGCTCCCTAGAATCAATACCGATGTCTTTAATTTCGCCGTACGCCGCCCTGCTCGCCGAACTGCCGGTCCGAGAGGGCACAGTGTCGATTTTGGGAAGCTCGACGAAGTTCTGGGATTACGGCCCGGCGGATGCCGAGACGATCATCGTCGCTGTGCACGGGTTTCGCGGCGAACACCATGGCCTTGAACCGGTTGTTGCCCAGTTGCGGGGTCTCCGGGTGATCAGCCCCGACCTTCCAGGCTTCGGAGAATCAACGCCACTGACTGCGGCAACGCATTCGATCGCCGGCTACTCGGCCTGGCTCACAGCATTTGTCGAATCTCTTGACCTGGACGGCCGAGCCATAATCCTCGGCCACTCGTTCGGATCCATTGTCACTTCTGCTGCGGTCGGCGCCGGGCTGGCGACGCCGAGGCTGGTTCTGATCAACCCCATCGCTGCACCGGCGCTGTCGGGGCCGAAGGCCTTTCTCACCTGGCTCACCGTGATGTATTACCGCCTGGGTGCCGCGCTGCCGGAGAAACTCGGCGCAGCATTGCTCGGCAATTGGATTATTGTGCACATCACCAGCATCGTGATGGTGACAACGACGGATAAACACCTCCGTCGTTGGATCCATAACCAACACCACACCTACTTCAGTCGATATTCCGACCGATCTACGGTCCTCGACGGATTCAATGCCTCGGTGACCAGCGACGTCAGCATGGCGGCACCCGCCATCACCGTCCCCACCCTTCTTATCGCGGCAGATCATGATCCGATCACGAGCGTGCGCGCGCTGCACCGACTGCAGGATCTGTTCGTCGATTCTTCCATGGTGATGCTCGCCGACGTTGGCCACCTGATCCATTACGAACGCCCCCTGGAAGCTGCCAGAGCAATCGTTGGGTTTCTTGGCACCGGCAGCGTCGCGGGAGATGCCCTCCCGGACGTGGCGTCCGGCGGCTCACGATGAAAGTTCTTTTCGACTGCCGGTACACCCGGATCGGACGTCATGACGGAATCAGTAGGTTCACTGCGGGCCTCGTTGCGGCGCTGGCGGAGCTGCACCCCGTCACGATGATGATCAGCGACACCCGGCAACTAGCAATGCTGCCTAATCTTCCTTGGGTGTTGGGGCCGTCACCCACGGGCCTCACCGAGCCGTTTGTGTCACTGTTTATCAATAAATTCGGGCCGGACGTTGTCTACACACCGATGCAAACCATGGGCCCCTGGGGGCGCCGCTTCGGTCTGGTGACCACGCTGCACGACCTGATCTACTTCACCAACCGGACCCCACCACGCAATCTGCCCTGGCCGGTGCGGATTATCTGGCGGCTGTACCACCTATCGCTTGCGCCCCAGCGCGGGCTGCTGCGCAGCGCGGACGAGAACGTCGCCGTGTCGGAGACGACCCGCCAGCTGATGATCAAGAACCGGCTGACGCCGCATCCCATCACTATCGTTTCCGACGCAGTCGATGAACCGGCCGCCGTACGCACAGCACTGAGCGAGACACGAACCCTTGTGTACATGGGATCGTTTATGCCGTATAAAAATGTCGACCTGCTGGCCAGGGCCATGCACTTGCTGCCCGAATACACCCTGCACCTGCTCAGCCGCGCGGGAGACGCAGACCGGGCGAGACTGGAAAGACTGGCCCCGCAGAATAGTCTCGTTTTCCATAATGGTGTCAGCGACGACGAATACCACGAACTGCTGTCCACGGCCACCGCGCTCGTCACCGCATCGCGGAACGAGGGTTTTGGACTGCCTGTGCTGGAGTCGATGGCCGTCGGCACACCGGTAGTGGTCAGTGATATACCCGTCTTCAAGGAGATTGGAGGGGATGCTGCGGTCTACTTCGACCCGAGCCGGCCCCAGAGTATGGCCACGGCCGTGCGCACTATCGAAGAGGCGGGGGAGTGGATGCGGCGTTCAGAGCGCAGCGTGGCCCAGGCTGCAGGCTTCCGCTGGCGGCATTCTGCCGCAGCGCTGTTGGTGGTGTTGACCCGGGTCAACACCACACGTCGCCGGGACTAATTCGGCACGGCCTCGCGCTGCTCGATGGCGTTCTGGTCTTCGATATCGCCGGTGCCGCAGTGAAGTGACAGTTCGTCGATCGGATCGTCGAAGACGATAAGCTCCAGGCTCCCGTCGACTACTCGAAGGCTGTGGATGGATCCATTGGTGATCGTCCCGTGGGTGTTCTGGGGATCGATCTCGTTGAGCACTGACCGGATCACACCGCCGTGGCTGACCACGATGACCGAACCTCCGGGATGCTCCGCGGCCAGCCGCAGCAGCGTCGGCACCACCCGGAGCGTGACTTCGTCCCGGGTTTCTCGCCCAGGCACTTCGCTGTCCGCTGGGAATCGCTCATCGACCTGCTGGTAGTTGAGGCCCTCAGCCTCACCGTAGCGGCGTTCAACCAGGTCTGCGACCAGTTGTGGCCCGGGAAGCCCGATCTGTTCGGCGATGATGCTGGCGGTCTCGTGGGCGCGGGACAGCGGGCTGGCAACGATGAGGTCCCATTCGCGCCGGGCAAGCAGCTGGCCGGCGGCCGCAGCCTGCCCGCGGCCCGTGTCGTTCAGGGCGATGTCGGTGCTGCCCTGGATACGACGGGCACGGTTCCAGTCGGTTTCCCCGTGCCGCACAAGGTAGAGGTTCGTCATTGCGCCGTCCTTCGTCGTTTGTGAACGACGCCAAGTATGCCAGCTTGGCTCAGTTGCTCAGCTGTTCGTCGAGCGCCTTGAGCGTCTCCGATGCCCCAGCTTCGACCTTCACGGTGGCCCGGCCATCGCCTTTGGTGAGGCCTCGGTTGATTATCACGATGGGCAGTCGACGGCGGTAGGCCTGTTCGAGGAGGCGGATTCCCGAGTTCACTACGAGGGAGGAACCCGCGATGATAAGCGCGGTCGCCCCGGTGATGAGCGCACTGGCCTCGATGAACTTTTCTTTGGGGATATATTCACCGAAAAAGACGATGTCCGGCTTCAGCGTTCCTTCACACACTGTGCAGGCCGGAACCACAAAATTGGCGACGTTGGCGATCGCGACATCGCCGTCTGGGCCGAGTTCTGTCGCACCGGGCTCGTCCAGCCACGGGTTCATCTGGGCGATGCGCCGTGACACATCGGTGCGGGCGTACAGCTGGCCGCATTGCAGGCAGCGCACCCGGTCCATGGTCCCGTGAAGGTCGACCACTCGCTGCGAGCCAGCGCGAAGGTGCAGGCCGTCCACGTTCTGGGTGATAACGCCGTTCACAATGCCGGATGCTTCAAGATCGACAAGCGCACGGTGACCCTCGTTGGGTTCAGCGCCGTCGAACCGCTTCCAGCCGAGCTGGCTTCCTGCCCAATACCGTTTGCGGTACTCGAGGTCGGCCAGAAACTGCGTGAACGTCATGGGGGTTCGAACTGGCGCGCCTTCGCCGCGGTAGTCGGGGATCCCGGAATCCGTGCTGACCCCGGCGCCGGTGAGCACCGCGACACGGTGGCCTCGCAGTGCCTGGGCGGCAGCATCGATCTGTGCCTGGGCATTCGGCGGCAACAGGGGAACTGCGGGGGCGACGGGATTCGACATCCGACCTCCTTGGGTAATTACGGTGCAGGGATATCTTAAGCCAGTGATTTTTCCGATATGTTTCCGGAGGCTGTCAGTGTTCCTCTGCAGCGCACCGACTGGAAGCTGGACCGATGCATCTCGTACACGTGAGCGATCTCGAACACGAGGGGTTAGCAGACTACTCCCGCCTGACCGATGTTTCCCTCCGCCGGGTATCCGAACCGGCCGGCGGCCTCTACATCGCTGAGTCGTCCAAGGTGATCGAACGTGCCCTCGCCGCCGGCCACCAACCGAGATCGGTTCTCCTCCAGGAAAAATGGCTGTCTGAAATCGAGCCGATGCTGGCCGATTTCGATGGCCCGATCTATGTGGGGGATTCGGCGCTGCTGGAAAAGTTGACCGGATACCACATGCATCGTGGCGCCATCGCCTCAATGCACCGTCCCGCCCTCGCCTCCGTCGCGGAGACCGTTGCCGGGGCACGTCGGATCGTTGTGCTTGAGGACATTGTTGACCACACCAATGTGGGTGCGATTTTCCGCTCCGTCGCGGGCCTCGGCGCCGATGCCGTCCTGATTACCCCGCGCTGCGCCGACCCGCTGTACCGGCGCAGTGTCCGTGTGAGCATGGGAACGGTGTTGCAGGTGCCGTGGACGCGCCTGCCCGACTGGCCGGACGGCGCGACGGCCCTCAAGGAGCTGGGGTTCCACATCGCTGCCCTCGCCCTTGACGACACCGCGATCGACCTCGACACGTTCGCAGCCGCCGCACCCGAGAAGGTTGCAATCCTGCTCGGTACGGAAGGCGACGGCCTGAGCCGTGATGCCCTCCGGCAGGCGGACAGCATCGTCACAATCCCCATGATGCACGGCGTCGATTCCCTCAACGTGGCCTCCGCAAGCGCCGTCGCGCTCTACGCGCTCAGTAGCCGGAGACTGCAGCCCAGGCCCTGAGCGCGCGTGCTTCTGCTGCGGCAGCATCCGCATTGCCCTCGGCCAACAACCAGGACACGTTGAGTCCCGCTCTCGCCCACCCCCAGCGTGCTGCCCGGCCAACGTCGACTTCCGCGGCATCGGCGGCAATCGCCAGGTACTCCGCAAGGCGACGTTGCGGTTCCGCCATGGCGAATGGCAAACCCACTTGGCTGACCAGCGGCCACAGGTCGTAGGCAGCATCCCCGACCAGCGGTTTCGGGTCGATGGCCACCCAGTTGCCTGCACCCGCGTCGAGGATGTTCCCCGGATTGAAGTCGCCGTGCAGCAGCGCGTGGGCCGGGCCGGTTGTGGCCAGTGCAGCGAGCTCATCGATTGCCGCAACAACGAGGCCTTGAACATCAAGCCCGAGTAATTCCTGATATTGCTGTGGCAGTCGGTCGCGGGCCTGGACAGCGTAGTCGCGCATGGCATCGGCCAGGCGGGGCAGCGCGTCGGGAACCGGCGATGCCGTCAATGCCAGATGTAGTCTTCCGGCGGCGGCCAGGGCGGCGCGAGGGTCGGAGGCACCGAGGCTGGCAGCAAGCGAGCGTCCCGGGGTGATTTCTGCCAAAAGCATCGACCAGGTCCACGGATCCTGCGCGAGGACCGCCGGGCGCAGTTGTGCCGGAAATGCCTCAAGCCCGACGGCTTCCCATTTGCCTTCTTCGTGGGGGAACGCCACCTTGAGAACAGCATTACCCCCATCCGGCCGCGTCACTCGAAGAGTGCTGCCGTTGGCACCACCCACAAAAGCGTCCCCCGGTGTCAGCTGCCAGCGGTGCAGCATCCGTCCCACGATTTCCGGCGCCGCCGCGGTCCACTCCTCCAGCGAGGGAAACGACTCCATCGCAGCATTTTCAAACGGCACACATTCCACAGGCTTCAGACTACGAGCCCGGATGCCGCTCGCCGCCGCCGCCACATCGAATCTGAGGTACCGTCGCGTCACTCAGCCGAGTTATGAATCTGCTTGGCTACTATGTTCCAGTGCCACTTTCCCGCCAACAGGTCTACCGCCGTCGTCGAGTAACAATCTTTACCGGGATCGTTGTGGTCCTCTCCGCGGGGTTCTACCTGCCGATGACGTTGCTGGCGCCGCTTCCCCCTGTGGCCGCCGACACCGTGTCCTACAGCGCACCCGCAGGCACCGCAGCTGCTCCGGCCGTGCCTTCGTACGGAGCCAGCGGCATTGCTGCCGTGGGGATGCCCGGCCTGCTCGCCTCCAGCGGCACCGGCGAAGCGCTGCCGATCGCCTCAATCAGCAAGGTGATCACCACGCTTGTGGTGCTCGATGCGAAACCCCTCGCCGCGGGCTCCGACGGGGCGACCATCGCCTTTACCTCCGCCGACGTCCAGATTTACAACGATTACCTCGCCGACAATGGGTCAGTAAAACCGGTCTATTCCGGGCTGGAGCTCACCCAACGTGAGGTGATCGACCTGACCCTCGTCGCCTCCGCAAACAACTACGCCCAGTCACTGGTGAATTGGGCTTTCGGGTCCGAAAAGGATTACGTCGAGGCGGCCACCGCCTGGCTTGCAGCGAATGGAATGACGTCGACAACGGTGGAGGACTCGACCGGGATGTCCCCGGACAACACCAGCACACCCGCCGATCTTGTCCTCCTCGGACAGCTTGCCGTTGCCGACCCGATCGTGTCGCAGATCGTGGCCACCCAGAGCGTCACGGTGCCGGATGTCGGCGCTCTGAGCAATACCAACAAGCTGCTTGGCATCGACGGGATCGACGGGATCAAAACCGGGACCCTCGATGAAGCCGGTGCCTGCCTGCTCTTCTCCGCGGACGTGCTGGTGGGGGACGAGACGATCACCCTGGTCGGCGTGATCCTCGGTGGCCCCAACCATGACACCCTCGATGACGGTGTCCGTTCACTGTTGTCGAGCGTGGTCTCCGGATTCCAGCAAGTCCAACTAACTGCAGCGGGCCAGCAGTTCGGCACCTACAACACGCAGTGGGGCGGGTCCACCGACCTGGTCACCACTGAAGCCGCCTCGACCGTGCTCTGGTCCGACACCCCGATCACAACAACGGTGGATGCCGCATCCATCGCCGCAGACCCGGCCGGCCAGGACGTCGGCTCCGTCACGTTTAGCATTGGCTCCGAACAGATTTCCGTGCCGTTGGAACTGGATTCGGAGATCAGTGATCCCGGCCCCTGGTGGCGACTCACCCATCCCGGAAGCCTGTTCTAACCACCCATTCCCAGCATCCGCACCTAAACTTTGAAAATCTGAGAGCATCTGCTCGATTTATCGGCTGGGAAGTCGGCCCAAATTAGGGGTACAGTGTCGAGTTCAATTCCCGCCTCGCCAGCACCACGCATTATCAAGACCGGGCAACGGGGGCTTACCAATCCCACGTCCGAATTCTCGGCGCTGCTCACCACAATTCGTGAAGCAGGGTTGCTTCACCGCACACGCACTTTCTACATCATCAACTTCGCCGTTATCACCCTGCTGATGGCCGCGGCCTGGGTCGCCTTCGCGTTCCTCGGCGACAGCTGGTTCCAGCTCATCGTCGCCGGTGTCCTCGGCATCCTCTTCACCCAATACGCCTTCGTCGCCCATGAGGCGGCCCACCGCCAGGTGTTCACCTCGGGCAAGGCGAACGACACGGCCGGCCGCGTGATCGCGGACCTCTTTGTGGGGATCAGCTACTCCTGGTGGATGACCAAGCACACCCGCCACCACGCGAACCCGAACACGGTCGGCAAGGACCCGGACATCGAGCCGGACTTCATCATCTTCCAGGAGGAGCACGCCCGCGGCCTCAAAGGCTTCAGCAAGATGGTGGCCCGCCGCCAGGGTTGGCTGTTTTTTCCCGCGTTGACCCTGGAGGGCCTCAACCTGCACGCGCAGGCGTTCAAGACCGTCTTCAGCAAAGGAAAGGTCGACAAGCGCTGGGTGGAGATCACCTTGCTCGTTGTCCGAAACGCCGGCTACCTTGCGGTGGTCTTCGCCCTGCTTCCACTCGGTATGGCCTTCGCCTTTATTGGTGTGCAGATGGCCGTGTTTGGCATCTATATGGGCGCCTCGTTCGCGCCCAACCACAAAGGCATGCCGCAGATCGCCCGTGACGCCAAGGTCGACTTCCTGCGCCGTCAGGTACTCACCAGCCGCAACATCCGCGGTGGTTCCGGAATGAACATCTTTATGGGCGGCCTCAACTACCAGATCGAGCACCACCTGTTCCCGAGCATGCCCCGCCCTCACCTTCGCCGCGCCGGCCAGATCGTCCGCGAGTACTGCGATGCGAAAGGCATCCTCTATACCCAGGCGAACCTGTTCGAGTCGTACGGCATCGTGATCGCCTACCTCAACGAGGTGGGACTGGCAGCACGGGATCCGTTCGACTGCCCGGCAGCATCAGGGTTTGGTCGCTGACCCAGTACTGCACAGAAGATGCGCCGGTCCAGAAGGACCAGCGCATCTTTTATTTCTGCAGGAACTCTGGGCGTTTGGGCGAAATGTTGTCGCCGGAAGACTGGTGCCGGATGCGCCGAAGCACCCACGGCATCAGGTGTTCCCGCGCCCAGCCGATATCTTCGACCCTGGCCTGGCGCCAACGGACCCGCGTCAGCGGCTCCGGGGCAAAAGGTTCCAGCTCGTTGTCCACGGCCAGCGCCTCCAATACCATCCGCGCGACCGTGTGGTGTCCGACAGGCGAAAAGTGCAATCGGTCCGGAGCCCACATTCGGGGGTCACGAAGTTCGCGCAGTGCCCACATATCGGCCACAACGGCATCATGGCGCAGCGCAATGGAGCGGAGGTTCTCGTTGTAGATCGCGACTTTCCCTCGGGACCGCCCGAGTACCGGAGTCATCCCGATATCCGGGCCGGTGAACATCACCACGGTGGCACCGGCAACCCTGAGGCGTCCAATCGCAGTGTCGAGACGCACGGCGATCTCGTCAGGGTCTGTGCCCGGGCGGATGATGTCATTGCCGCCGGCAGAGAATGTGATCAGGTCAGGCCGAAGAGCGATGGCTGGCTCGATCTGTTCGTCGATAACCTGTTGGAGCAGCCGGCCGCGAATGGCGAGGTTCGCATAGGCGAAGTCCGGCGTCGTCGAACTGAGGACTTCGGCAACCCGGTCTGCCCAGCCGCGAAAGCCGCCAGGACTTTGCGGCTCGGGGTCCCCGATTCCCTCGGTGAACGAATCGCCGAGCGCGACGTAACGGGACCACGGGTGCTGCACTGTCATACGTCCCAGTCTGCCGGATACTCCGACACGGTGCTCGGGAGTTGTCAACCCCATGCCGTTCACCGTGCGGAAAGCATCCAAAAACGGGCCGCGTGGTTAGATAAAAATGTTGGCACCAATACGGGTTTCCGACACACATCACCCACTGGGAGGTCGTTATGACAATCATCGGCTGGATCATCCTTGGCCTGCTCGCCGGGGCTATCGCCAAAGCAATTCTTCCCGGGGCGCAGGGTGGTGGGTGGATTATCACCCTCATTCTCGGAGTGGTCGGCGCACTCCTCGGCGGCTTCCTCGGCGGAGTGCTCTTCAACGTCGACCTCGGCGGCTTCTTCGACATTCGCACCTGGCTACTGGCCATCGGCGGATCCATCGTTGTGCTCCTGATCTATGGCCTGGTCACCCGCGGGGCGCGGCGCGCCTAGCAACATCCACCATCCCGGCGTCAGTTTCGCCGGCATGGCGCCACGAGGGCGCCGCACACCAGTGCGGCGCCCTTCGCCATTCCCGCACGCTGTCGGTGGTGCCTGAGACAATGGAGCGGTGAGCAAACAGGACGGCAGCGGGCGGCAGGTGACCACCAACACCGTCGACGACGGTGTGTCCAGCATTATGCACGTCGACATGGATGCTTTTTTCGCATCTGTTGAACTTCTGGAGCGACCGGACCTGGTGGGTCTGCCCGTCATTGTGGGGCATCACGGCGCCCGGTCGGTAGTGACCGCGGCCACCTACGAGGCCCGCAAGTACGGGGTGAACTCGGCCATGCCGATGTCTATCGCACTGCGCCGCTGTCCGAACGCGATTGTGCTTGAACCCCATTTCGAGAGGTACACCCACTTCTCCAGGATGGTGATGGCCATCTGCGACGACCTCACTCCCAAAGTCGAGCGCCTGGGCATCGACGAGGCATTCCTGGACGTCGCCGGGGCGCGTAAGTTGATCGGTTCACCGTATGAAGTCGCCACGTTGCTGCGGCAGCGTGTGCTCAGCGAAACGGGCCTGCATTGCTCGGTGGGGATCGCAGCGACCAAGTTCATCGCGAAGCTGGCCTCCGGCTTGTCCAAGCCGGATGGCCTCCTTGTGGTTCCGCTGGCGGACACCCTCGACTTCCTGCATCCGCTTCCTCTATCGGCGCTGTGGGGAGTCGGGGTGAAAACCGAGGAGCAACTCAGTCGGCTCGGCCTGCGTACGGTCGGCGATGTCGCCGCCACCCCACTGTCCACCCTGCAGAAAAAACTGGGAGACGCCGGTGGACGCAAACTGCATGAGTTGTCCTGGGCGCGCGATTCCCGGTCCGTCTCGCCGGTTCCGGAGGAGAAGAGTGTTGGCCACGAGGTCACTTTCGGCCACGACGTCACGGATTCCGCCGTCATCCGCCGGGAGCTGCTGCGGATGAGCGACCAGGTGGCTGTGCGCCTGCGTCGTGCGGGTATGGAAGGCAAAACCGTTGTGCTGAAACTGAGATTCAGCGACTTCAGTACCATCACGCGCTCGCGCACCATCAGCGAACCCACCGACCTCGCTCGTCGCATCTACGACGAGGTTACGGACATCTACGAAGGGCTCGGCAAGCAGCACGAGCGCATCAGGCTTGTTGGTGTTCGGATGGAGCAGCTTGTTCCTGCCGGCGGCACGGCGATGGGGCTCTGGGAGACCGATGAAGGCTGGCGCGATGCCGAACAGGCGATGGACGCTGTCACTGCTCGGTTCGGCCGTGGACTGGTCCAGCGGGCCGCGCTGGTGAAAAAACGCACCGCACCCGACCCCGCTTCACCCATCGACGATTTCTAGAATTTTCGACAAATATTTCTGACGGCGGGCGCTGTCCGGTTTACAGCGGAAATCCGGCATTCCGTGCGCCGGGCAACGAGGTTTGCCGACGCCACAGGAGCGCTGGAGGTACCCGAGCGGCGACGGGTGTCGGACGCGGCGGGTAAAGTCTTCTCAAGTGAATACTCCTCCTCTGCCCGGGCCAACAGTCGGCACCTTCGCAGCGGAACACCTCTCCCCGTCCTACCCGGAACGTGCCGCGCGGGGCACCGCCAGCAAGCTGCGTGCGTGGCAGGCAGAGGCGCTCGATCTCTACTTCGAGAAGGAACCGCGCGACTTTTTAGCCTCCGCCACACCAGGCGCCGGCAAAACGACATTCGCCCTGCGGCTGGCCACAGAACTCATCGCCCGTCGTGTCGTCGACCAGGTCGTTGTGGTTGCCCCCACCGAACATTTGAAAAAGCAGTGGGCGGATGCTGCCCACCGCGTCGGAATCCGGCTGAACCCCGAGTTCAAAAACAGCGACGGTTTTGGTGGACGGCGTTTCCATGGGGTCGCCATCACGTACGCCCAGGTCGCGATGAAGGCGGCACACCACCGCAGCATGGTCGAATCGGCCCGCACCCTGGTGATCCTCGATGAGATTCACCACGGCGGCGATGCCCTCAGCTGGGGAGACGCCATCCGTGAGGCGTTCGAGCCGGCCACCCGCCGCCTGTCGCTCACCGGGACTCCCTTCCGCTCAGACACCGCGCCCATCCCGTTTGTCAATTACATCCGCAACGAGAAGAACATCCGCCTGTCGCAGAGCGACTACAACTATGGCTACGGGCGCGCCCTCGCCGACGGTGTAGTGCGCCCGGTAATTTTTATGGCCTACGCAGGCAAGATGCGTTGGCGCACCAAAATGGGCGACGAGATGGAAGCCAGGCTCGGCCAGGGCGACACCAAGGACGTCACCTCACAGGCGTGGCGTACCGCACTCGACCCCGGCGGCGAATGGATGCAGGCTGTACTGCAGGCCGCTGACCTCCGCCTGAGCGAGGTGCGCCAGAGCATCCCGGATGCCGGGGGACTGGTGATCGCCACCGACCAAACCGCCGCTCGCGCCTACGCGACGCTTATCCAGCAGATCACCGGGACCATCCCGACCATCGTGCTGTCGGACGAGAAGGAATCCAGCGACCGGATCGACAAGTTCTCGCACGGGGACTCCCGCTGGATGGTCGCCGTTCGTATGGTGTCCGAGGGAGTGGATGTTCCCCGCCTGTCCGTCGGCGTCTACGCCACGAGTGCCTCAACACCGCTGTACTTCGCCCAGGCCATCGGTCGTTTTGTGCGCGCGCGGCGCCGCGGGGAGACCGCATCAATCTTTTTGCCAAGCGTTCCCAGCCTGATCGCCCTTGCCTCGAACCTGGAACTCGAACGCGACCATGCCCTCGACCGGGAGGACACCGACGACGGCCTTCTTGACGACGGTCTGCTCGACGACGCCAACCGGCAGGAAAAAGCATCCGAAACCCTCCCGGACGAGTTCGTCTGGCAAGCGCTGGAGTCAGAGGCGAACTTCGACCGGGTCTTCTACGAGGGCAACGAATTCGGTTTCGCCGCCGAGACCGGCAGTGACGAGGAGCTCGACTTCATCGGACTTCCCGGCATCCTCGAGCCCGAACAGGTGCGTGAGCTGCTGCAACAGCGCCAGGCACGGCAATCCAAACGCTCCGCCTCCAAACCCCCCTCGAGCGAGCCGGAACCGCCACCGCTGTACCGCACGCTGAAAGAGCAGCGCACTCTGCTGAACAGCCTGGTCGGTATGCGCGCGAAGCTGAACAACGAACCGCACGGGATCGTGCATGCCGAGCTGCGCCGCATCTGTGGTGGTCCGGCGGTTGGCCAAGCCAGCGTCACGCAACTGCAGGCGAGGATCGACTACCTGCGCCGCGGCCTCACCCGCAACTGACCGGCTGTCGGCGGCCGGGCGGCGTTCAGAAGTTGGCGATCGCCGAGTACGCGATCACGGAGACCGCCGCACCAACGACGGCCGTGGTGATGCTGGAGGCGACCAGCAGGGGATCCCGCAATCGGGTGAGACCAACCGCGGCAATCACCACAATGCCCACGATGACCTCAACAACCCAATACG
>Ga0247735_1000129_pt1 | contig 36360 bp, 64 predicted proteins | sample UWRJL178409R2_FD_180934 | JGI IMG/M metagenome (GOLD analysis project Ga0247735, IMG submission 180934) | Plant litter microbial communities from Arlington Agricultural Research Station in Wisconsin, United States - UWRJ-L178-409R-2 | ecosystem: Environmental > Terrestrial > Plant litter >... | reverse complement strand
ATCAACCATTCGGTTGTACCGCGCGCAAACGTTATTGACTTGGGCGACCTACACGAACCCAAGTTTAAGCCTGCAGAACCTACAAACTAATTAACCATCTTGGCCGTGGTTAGGGATATGGATTAAGAACAAGGGAGACAAACGTGGACGAAAACACGAATCCGGTTGTAGAAGACAACAACCAGCCAGCCCCCACTGACGAAACAACACTTACCGAGCAAACTTCGGAAGCCGAAGTAGAACAGCCTGAACAGGCAGCCGATGAATCTACACCTGTAGAAACTGAAAGTGAGCCATCAGAGAGCCCTACGGAAGTCGAACAAGCGAGTGAAGTAAAGCGATTACCACGAGTTGAAAGACGCTTTGACCAATTCTCTAAGAAATTAGCGGAGGCCAACCAGCGGGTTCAACCTCAAGCTGCAAATTATCTGCCCAGAGACATGCCTAGCATTGAACCGGGAAGAGAGTACAGCGCTGAGGACTTAGACCAAATCTTATCAGCTAAAGCTCAAGCGATTAGTTTGGCAAGTAATGCCCAGCTAGTCAATCAGCTACAAGTACGAGACACAGTCCAAAACTATGTAAATTCAGTGACTGAGGATACAGCAGAACTGCGAAAGCACGAGCTCTTAGACCCCTCACTCAACCCAAATGCGGAAAAACTTGAGGAAAAGATAGGCATTCTATATGAAAGGGCTAACCCAATCGAAAAGAATGGCCAATTTAATCCCGATTTTGACCCTAATTACAGACTTAAGGATTTTGCCCTCGATTACTTGGAAGAGGTGGGAAGCTACCGGACTAAAGGGCAAGTAGAGTCCACTCAGAGCCTACAGGCTGCTGCAGATAGCGCCGCATTACCTCCATCAGGAACTTTGCCAAGCGCACCTGACGACAGCGCAGATGCTCTAAAAGAGAAGCTTGCCAACTTCAAATTCTAATTAACGGCAAGGAAATCAAAATCCAATGGCAGCAACAACTACCACAACTTTGACCGGTGATTTGCAAACTTACTTTAGTAAGCGTCTACTCGACATTAACTCTAAAGACCAAGCTTTGCAGACCGCTGCTTACAAAGAAAACATCCCATCAAACAGCTCTAAGACTATCAGCTTTACTCAGTACAGCCGTCTAGCTGTTCCCGGTGCAGTACTAACAGAAGGTACTACCCCAACTGATACTGCGGTATCTAACACTGCTTTAACTGCAGTCGTAGACCAGTGGGGTGCATTCGTTACCCTTACTGACCTTGCAGAACTAACTGTTAAGCACCCAGTAATCGGTGAGCTTGAAATGCTCCTCGGTGAACAAGCTAACGAAACAATTGAAACGCAAATTAACTCAGTCCTAGTTGCTGGTACGACCGTACAGTACGCAGGTGCAGCCGCTAACCGTGCCGCATTAACAAACTCGAACGTTCTTACCACAAATGAAATCAAAAAAGCTCTAAAAACCCTGCGAGTAAACGGTGCCCGTCCTATTGACGGAAACTTCGTTCTCTTTGTAGACCCTAGTGCTGAAATGGACTTAATGGGTGATGCAGACTTTAAAGCTGCAGTCCAGTACGACCAAGCTCGTAAGGACCTATATGCCGGTCAAGTTATCGGCCGCTGGATGGGTGTAGAAGTACGCCGAAGCAACGTAATCCCAACGATTGCATCGACTGTTACTGTCCACACAAGTTACTTAGTTGGACGTAACGCTTACGCAATGACTACCCTACAAAACCTAGAGACTTACGTTGAGTCACCCGGTGGCGTATCAGACCCATTGCACCAGCGCCGCACAATCGGCTGGAAAGTTGGATTTAAGGCTGCACGTCTTAACGAAAACTTCATGGTTCGTATTGAAAGTGGTTCAGCTTACTAGTTAAGCCAGCTTAGTGGGTGAGCTGTAATCACCCACACCTATTAAATGAGAGGAAATAACATGTCAAAAATCGATTTAGACCGTGATGTAAACATCAACGGCGTCCACTACCCAAAGGGTAAGGACGTGGAAGTAGACTCAAAGCACGTTCAGGCTATCAAAGATATTGTTGGTGATAACCAAACGAGCGTTGAATGGGCTGCTACTCACCACGGTGCTGTACCAATGCACAACGACCCACAGGAAGCTACCGCACAGACTCCAAGCCGTCCACTGGGTGGCCCACACCTTCGTGTAGAACAGACTTTTAAACCTGTCACGAACGAAAGTGAAGCAGTCGTTGTAGCTGACCCTAACGAAGGTCACGAAGCTGCTACTGAGCTCGCTAAAGACGCTGAAGTAGTCAGTGCGAGCGAACAGCCTGTTGCAGAGTCCAAGAGTAAGAAATAAGTAAGGAGTACCTATGTCACAAAATGTAGACAGTGAAAAAACAACTGAAATTGTAACCCGTGTGCCGTTCAACACTAATGGCGAAGACCTCGCACCGGGCAAACACCGTGTACCAATGAGCGTTGCGGCTGATTTAGAACGTCGCCAATACGAATTCGACGCGGACGAACGCCGTTTGCTTAAAAACAACGGTGAAGATATTGACGCATTAAATGGTGGAACGCTTCGGGGCTAGTCTCTGTAGTCTACCGCATAGGTACTAGGACTGGGGCCGTCATTAGGGCGGCCCCTTTGCTATTATGATAAACACTAGAAGTATGCTATAATAAAAGTTAATCTGACCTACAACATAGGAGGACGAGCAATATGCGCGTCCTCTTTTTATATGTCAGGGTTATTAACAAATAGCGACGACCTAGCGGAACAGGCAACTACGGTTAGCCATTCGTTATAAGTCACCGTGATAGTTGAGCCATCTTCGGAACAGGCAGACTCACTCCGTTTTAACAATCAGAGAATGATATTAGCAAATTACAATAGTTCTGCTCTGTGTGGAAGCCACTTGTTGCAGTAGGCTAGAAATGTTTTATCTAGAGCGTAATCCGGGACTTCGGTGCAAGCATACGCGCTCACTTCATTAAGTATTTGGCACTGCGAGTCCTTACCGCAATAACCAGCAGAAAAGTATTTCTCTAGTCTGTTTTGCATATACTCGTCACCGTACAGGAAAGAAGTGAGATAATCAGTAAAAGATTGGGATTCCACAGGTGATAAAGTCGCCCATACGTAGTGCATGTATTCGTGGGAGATAACCTGATTTAGCTTTTCTTCAGGTACAGACCGACGAACCTTTAGCGTATTAGTGCCAGTAAACTCACCAGACAGTTCCTTGGTTTCCATACTAGGGGTTTCCGAATAGTAAATATTAAGATTAGCGACGTTAAGGCCCAAGGATTCCATGCGTGATTTTAAAGTTTCGTCCTGGCTAAGCTTCATCTTTTGGCTCGTGACAAGTGCGTTGCTTTTGTTTTCAGACTTAGATAGTCCTAAATTATAAAACACAACAGCACATACATATAAAGGTATAACGAGTGCTAAGGCACATACTAGCATCGCTGTAAGTATTCGCTTCATATACTATATATACCACGTACGCTATAGTTTGTCAATATCATTCTCTGAGACGGAGAATAAAATGGTAGATTTTACACCTGGCTTTGACCTAGGAATAGCACGCGCAGTAAAAAATGTCGTTCCGGTTTTCAGCGCAAATGGTAGCGGACAAGTACGAGCGACTTCTAGGAATGCATCTAACGTCTTAAAAGGGGCAAACTCAGCTAACACGCCTATAGCCAACAGTGGACAGGGTGGCGGGGCTGCAAACAGTGCATTACAACAAGGTAGTTATACTGGCACGAATGTATTAGGTAACCGCTCGAACAGCGGGCTCAGTTCAACTGTAAATAAGGCCCTCGCAGGAGTCTACGACAGCCAATTAGGACGCTTAAACAACTACTTAGGTAGTCTTAGCGGTACACAATCAGCACAAGAAAACATCGTCAACGGTCAGTATACCCAGTCACGTGCAGCACTCGACACATCGCGTAACCGTAACCTTGCAGACTTGCAGACGCAGCAAGACCAAGTCCAGCAGAACAAAGTACGCTCATTGAACGATTTATCCAACCGTGGCCGAAACCTCATGCAGGCTCTAAACAACCAATTCGGCACTATGGGTGCAGGTAGTTCTAGCGCATCTCAAGTTCTAGCTCCATATGCTATTGCTCAACAACAGAACCGCTTAGGTGGTGACATCAATCAACAGGTACAAGAGCAAAACCAAGCTATTGACGTTTCCCGTAACCGCCTAGAGCAGGATTACGGCGATACACTGAACCAACTTGAACAAGAAAAAATGAGTAACCTACTGCAAATAGGTCAACAATTCAGTGACCTTTCACGCCAAATTCAAGACCAAATGAGCACTGCAAATGCAGCTAAAGCTTCTGCTCTAGGTGGTGCGTATCGTGCTGCTGTATCTGATGCAAACAACCAAGCAGCACAGATTGAACAAAGCTACCAAGCTAAGTTGAACGACATCAACAACTACTACCAGAACTACCACCCAACTGCTAACACCGACTTAGGCAATGTAGATAACAACGTACAGAACCTTAACACTGCTGGTTACTCTAACATTGGCGTTGACCCGAGTGCTACACAAGAAGCAGTATCTGCAGCATATGTTGACCCTAAAAAAGACCAGAACCAGTTACTTTACTAGAAAGGTACTAAATGTCCTTTTTCGATGAGTTAAAGAAAAAAGCACAGGGTTTAGCTGCTCAAGTTAACGTGCGTGACGGCGGTGCTACATATGCATCTACGGTTAATGCTCCGAAAATTCAGACGCCGAGTATCCAAGCGCCACGACCTATTCAGCCTATAGCCGTTCAGCAGCCGCAGAGATTAGTTACACCAACAAACCAGCCCTTGAACATTAAACCTGTTCAAACCCCGGCCCTAGACATGAATCGTATGAGTGTGGCAGCGCCCCGTAATCTAAATGTAGGTACTCGCACAATAGCACCTACTTTAAACAGACGCGCACTAGGGTATGACCGTGAGCAGCAAATTAAACAGTTACTACACCCTAGTCTTGCAAGCCAAGTAAAGAATGATTTAGGTATTAAGCTTGCACCTGCACGAGCGGCTGCGAGTGAGGCACAAGGTCTAGCCCATGACTTCGTTACAAGGCCAGTCGTTCAAGTTGCCACATCACTTACTAATAAACAAAGAACTGTCACTGCTAATAACCCAGTCACAAGAGCTCTTGTAGGTAACAGACCGATTGAGAACATTCAAAAGGGTATCGGCAGTACATATGATAATCACTCGAACTTACCTACGTTTCTACGCGCTGGTCTTGCAGGAGCCTACGGATTAAGTCAGGTAGCTAATGACGCACCTATTGTAGGTACGCTAGTTAAAGGCGCATCAAAAGGTGCTATAAGAGTTGCGCCTACGGTTGCAAGAACAGTTAGAGAAGCTGACAGAGTAGCATTCACCCCGCGCATCGCACAGAACGATGTAAGAACGCTCGTTGACCACTCAAACTATCTAGCTGGAGATAAGACACTTGGAGTTGGTACAGGCCTTTCGCAAAACATTACAAAAGCACGTGAGATAGCTCAGCGAAATGGCATAAATATTACTCAAGGGCCACGTGCTACTCAGCTAGAGAATGTTAATAAGTTATTAGATAACCTGAGCCAACAGAACAAGGGAATTGCACAGGGCGGATTTATTCGCGTTTCGAATAATGCAACCAGTAACGAATTACCAGCAAAGTCTCAAAGTATAGTTACTCGTCCAACCCCTATTGAGGACATACAAGCTCAAAGAGTCTTTGAAGCTAACCCTATGAATCCCGTGGTTCGTGAATACGACGAACTGTATCGTCGCGCATCTTCTGATGCTTCGCTTCCTGCCGGTTCGACCACCAATCAAACACAAAATACAGCGGTACTCCTAAAATCACAAGGGCGCCAACCAGCTCAAAAAGTCGTGACCACGGAAAGTCAAAAAATATCAAATCCATTACCTATTTATAACACAACCCAAGTAAGCAATATAGACAAGGCTCTTCGCTCCACACGTTCAATAATTGAACGCCAAGGTGAAAGCGGCAAGCAATTAGCTACAATGCTCCAAGGTGCGCGTGACAATAAAGAGATAACACTTGGTGATTGGCAGAAGAAACTGCCAACCGTTTCTAAACTAGCACGTAGCGACAAGAACAGACTGCGAAGTGGTGGAGACTTTGAAAACTTCGTAGAAGCGACTCAAGGCTTGGCTAAGCCAAACAATGCTAAGGTTGAACAAGCAATTAAGGAATGGCAAGCATTCCACCCTGAAGTACGTAATCGTGCAGTAAATGCGGGTCTTGAAGTAGGTGATTTAGGGCCTCAGTACTATCCACACTTTAACGATTACGACCAAATCTTTAAAGACCAAAACATGTACAACAAATCAATCAATCATTTAATAGAGACAGGACAAGCTCCTAACGAACAAGAGGCGAGAAAACTACTGGATTATGCTAAGAGCGTATCGCGCAACCGTGAGTTCGGCAACCTAGAAGCATCGCGTACAATTGACCTACCTTTTTATGATAAGTCTCCTAATAGTCTTATCGGGTATTTAAACGGTTCGGCTAAACGTATCGCTCACACAGAAACCTTTGGGGCGAAAGACGAAAAAGCTTTGAAACTCCTAACGCAAATAGGGCATGAGGGCGGGGACCATGAAGCTGCAAAAGAAGCATTTGACGTCGCAGTTGGCGCTAAAAAATATAACCCAAAGTTTGATAATGCTCTTGGAAATGTTCGAAAATACACGACCACTACGCGATTGGGTCTAGGAGCGCTAACCAACGTATCCCAAAGCGTAAACACAGGTATTGTGACCGGGCACCTACGCACATTAGCTGCAGCAGCTAAGCAGTTCGATCAAAAGACAAAAGACTTCGTAGCGGATACAGGTGTCATTTCCGATGCACTCTTAAGTGATATGCGCTCACAACAAGGATACAAATCATTTAGCTCTAAGGTGCTTGGTAATGCTCTTAATAAGATTACTGCACCGGGCTTTAGCCAAGTCGAAAAGTTTAACCGCTCACTGTCTGCCACGGCCGGTAGGGATTATGCTCTACGATTAGCCCAAAATGGTGATGAAGCAACGTTACGTAAACTAGGTGTAACAGGAGAAATAAAGGGGAGAACACTTTCTGATGCTCAGCAAGTACAAGCTGCCCGTAAGGTCGTAGAAAAGACACAGTTCAAAGTAGACCCGCAAGATTTACCCGGATGGGCGGATAGCCCCGGAGGTAAACTAGTCAGTCAGTTCAGAACGTTCTCTTACGCGCAAAGCAAATTCGTAAGTAATGAAATCCTGAAGCCCGCGTTTAAGAATGGTGACTTTAAGCCTTTGGCACGCTTCATGGCAGCACTACCGGTAGGCTATGCGCTCTATGAAACTCGTCGTGCTATTGACGGACGCCCCGGAGAAGATAACGGTGCAGCTATAAACACTAAGGAAGCACTAGCTGCAGCAAGTAAAATAGGTGGTTTTGGACTGATATTTGATATGTATCAAGGTCTTAATCCTGTAGGCAGCAAGTATATACCGACGGACAGGCGTGTAAGCATGTCGGCAGGTACAGTCTTCGGGCCTACAGCAGGTACGGTTATACAGGGAATAGGAGCAGCGTCGGAACTTAGTCAAAGAAAGAACACTCCTGACGACTTAACCGGCAAATTAGCACTTAACAATTCCGGTGAACAATATACAGATGCTACTCCTGCAGCACGTTTTGCACTCCAGCAAATACCTATAGTTGGTACACCAATTAAAAACAGGGTATTACCTTTCAAGAAACAAGCGGATGCTGAGGCAGGTAACACGGCACCACAAACACTAAGTGGTGTTACTACAAGTCCAAGACAAACTGCATCAGATGCAGTTAAAGTGACTATGACTAGTCCAGAGGCAAAGAAGTTCCTAGCCCTAAGCGCAAGTGACCAAAAAGCTTTAGCAGCAAGTGACCCTGCCGCTCGTGCGCTCTACGACCAACAAGAAACTATTAAAACAGCGTTCAAAGCCCCTAGTCTACACAGCCCTGGATTAAGCCAAGAATCAGCTAGAACACTAAACCGATACGATCGTCTAACCCCAGCAGGTAAGAATAAGTTTGACGCCGACTTTGACAGTACATTTAAGTTAAAGACAGCCCAGTTAGAGGATAAGCAAAAATCAGGCAATGCCACAGCAGATGAACTATATACAGCTAAGCGTAATCTTCTTCCTTACCTATTAGCTAAACAGGCCGGTGCTACTACCTCCCAAGATTACAAGATGTTCAAAGAGAGCCCATACGGTATATTTCAAACCATGGACCAACAATATCAACTCGATAAAGCTAATGGTAAGATTAGCCAAATTGACGACTATCAGTTACAAGACAAGCTATACAAAGCCGAAGTACAATCTAAGTTCAGTAAAGATGCTGTCGATATCATGGGTATGAGCGAAAAGAAAATCGATGACTTCTTAAGTAATAGCAAAATCACTGATGAGCAATATGCTGAACTTCAAGCCTTAGATGCAGCAAATGTAGACGCCGGTATATACAAGTATTCAAAACTTGACGGTAGCAGTGGAGGTTCTGGTGGTGGCGGTGGTGGCAAATCGCTACAAGCCAAAATACTCACCGCGGAAGCTTCAATGCCTAGGCTAAAGAACGTTGCGATTGATGCAGGACGTCACTTTGGCAGCTATAAGGTGTCTACTAGAAAGCGAAAAGGTGGAACAAAAATTAAAACAATATCAACCAATCCAAAGGTACGCGTAAAGTAGTATTTTCATCGTGATTATGCTATAATGCGAGTAACGGACAAACTCTCAAAAGAGACCTGATTAACGTCAACAGGTCTCTTTTTTAATGGCTACGACACAGCTTACTCACCAACAAATTCAGGACGCGATACACGTTCAGTACACGAACGCTAACGACACGCCTACTGTCGGTTCTACAGACTGGCTTGTACGGTTGAGTCACATCAATAACGCCATATCCTATTGGTCAGCTCAAAAAGCCGTTGAGTGGAATGAGCTCTGGCTTACCGGCGGTACAATTCCTACTGTCATAGCCGCAGGTGTGACGAGTTATGCACTTCCCGCGGATTTCAATTACATGGGTGGCTTTATCCGGTTGGTTCAGCCTAATGGAACTAAGAGTACTATACCGATAATTCAAGCCGAAGAAGCCCAAAGATACGTTAATCAGAACATAAACAAGGTATACATTACTGGTAAGCCCGGTAGTTATATATTAAGAACACTCTGGGTTCCTACTGCTTTAGATGTTTATACAGGTTCAACCTTAGAATACGACTATTACAAGTACCCTCTAGCCCTCTCTGCACCAAGTGACGTACCAGAAATGAGCAACCCTTGGTTTATTGTGCATTTTGTTACCGCGAAGTTGTTTCAGACGCAAAGCCCTACTAACTACAACATACATAACAACCTATCTGTTGACCTAATGAACCAGATGATGGAAGCGAACCAGCTTACCGGAATCTATAACAACTCGCCTAATGGTGTCAGCTTCACGATAGGGGCGTAGCATGGCGCTTACTAAAGGTACGATACCCAACAAAGACCCAAAAAAAATAAGTATTGAGCTCACCAACTGGAAAGCCGGTACAATTACCAACTTTAGCGATACTCGCCGTCCTAACGAATCGTTCGGACGTATGAAAAACTCTCAGCTTTATCAAGATGGTATAGCTGGCCCACGCCCCGGTACAGCCTCTTATGGTACTGCTCTAGCAGCTAATCCCGATGGAGGTGGCACTTTCACCCGTTACAACACAGATGGCACTAAAACTATCGTCACAGTAGTAGCAGCTAATGGCAAAATCTACTACTCGACCAATGATATGGCGACGTGGATAGATACGGGGTCAATATATACAAGTGGAATACGTACCCGTGTTTGTGAGTACAACGCCTCAGTTTACATCTACAACGGCATAGACAACATGAAAGTTATGAACCTTGTAACATTCGCCGTTACAACCTATGTAGGTATTTTGGCGCCAACAGGTGTTTCTGGTACTCGTTCCATTTCCTTGGCTGCTGGTTCGTATAACAATTTCTTTATCATTACAGCAACTAACTCGGTAGGTGAGACAACAGGCTCCACAGAGCAAGCTGTAACTACAAATAAAATACGAGACCAGTGGGTTGCTGGCACTGACTACATAGATTTGGCATGGTCGCCTGTGACGGGTGCGACTCGTTATAACATTTACTATTCTGACGCGTCAGGTCAGGAAGTATTCTTAGATTCTGTCACAGGATTAACTTACCGTGACTCTGGACAAGGCACTCCTAACGTATACGTTGTGCTTCCACTCGATAACACAACGGCTGCACCTAAGTTCACATACGCAACTACCTCAGAGGGTAAGCTATTTGCATTAGGTGATTTCGCCCGGCCGTATCGTATCTACTGGACAGGTACAGGCTCATATGCAGGATATTTCAGCCCCTTTTACGGCGGTGGATATATTGACCTAGATATTGGCGGCCCTGAAATCCCACGCTCACTAATTCACTTCCGTACTGGACAGGGTAGTAGTGCAGCTACAGTATTCACATCTGATGCCGCCGCTGACGGTTCAACATGGCATGTCTTATTACAGAATGATACCGTAGGTGATTTACCGATTATCATTCCTAATGCTGTAAAGGTTACTGGTTCAAGTGGAACTAACAGCCCTGATGCCGTGTTTGAAGCAAAGAACTCAGTTATATACCCAAGTACGCAAGACATATTTGCTATTGGCTCTAAACCCCAATTACTTAACTTGCTTGCTACCGATTCAATATCTAGCAACATTCGGCCAAACGTAAAAACTATCAACAATGCTTATTCGCAACTCATCTGTGGTATCTACTCGTACGGTAACGCGTTTATGAGTTTCCCAGTCAATGGGTCAACTGTGAACAACCAAACGTGGGTACTCAACTTAGAGCTTGGTGGTTGGTCAGTAGCATGGGAAATTGGGTTTAAGTTCTTCTTTAAGCATACGGACAGCGCAGGTAAGGTTCACTTAATCGGCGCTCCAACATCTGGCGGACAATTAGTAGAGATTAGCGAAAACTTCACGAGCGACAAGGGTGTAGGTTTTGAGTCACGTATAGCATCCGGCCTAATCCACTTCGACGAATCCCATAATGCTTTCATTATCGCTGATAAGATTACATTCGAGTTCTTAAATCCTAGAGGCGCAATAGATATATCTATTTCTGGTACAGAGTTTAATAAACCACTCCTACAGACGGCTACAGCAACAATAACAGACGACACCGCTATGACCGGCTGGGGCTTCGACCCTTGGGGCACTGTTTTATGGGGTGCAACTCGTGGTACACCAGTCACATATACACAATCCACTCGAAAAAAAGAAGTACCGCTGAAGAACAAGATTTTGAACAATATATCTTATGAGGTGGGCTCAACTAGTCCTAACCAATCATGGGCTTTGTCACGTGTGACTATTGAGGGATATCCAGTAAATGTCCAAACCCCTAGTAGTTGGCGTAACTAACTATAACTATAAGCATTTTTATGGTATAATGTACGCAACAGACAAACTCTCAAAAGAGACCTGAAACTATAAACAGGTCTCTTTTTATATGGCAGCTAACACTGATAAGTTCAGACACGGCGCAAGCGGTATCTCGACAACGCTACAATCTTCAATATCTAACTCTGACCTTGCATTTACACCTGCTAGTGTTTCTAACATTCCTACAATAACTGCCGTGGACATTACTGTTGACCGCGTTGACAGCTCTGGTACTCTAACACCCTCTAAGCTCGAGCGCATGATTGGCGTGGTATCAGGTGGCAACTTAGTTTCTTTATTACGAGGTCAGGACAACACTAGCGCCCAAAGTCACTCAACTGGTGCAGTGATTGAGATGATACCTACAGGTAAGTGGTCGCAGGACCTTATTACAGGTTTATTAACACAGCATAATCAAGATGGTTCGCATGGAGCGATTACAGCTACATCTATCTCTGATAATGGTACAACTCTTTCGGCAGTTCGTTCTGAGGTAATTAGTAATTTTGTTGCAAGTGGTGGAATCATAGCTATCTCATCAGGTCTTATTGGTACATTTTCGAACATTGTGTATTACATATCAGGCTATCGTTACACAGCTAGCTCAATTGCTAACAAAACGTACACAGTTTCAAAAGACACCTATGTTGATATAAACTCTTCCGGCGTGCCAACTTATACTGAAGTTGCTAATGGTGCTACTGCGCCTGTCCTATCAGCAGGCTATTTACGGTTAGCTATTGTAATAACAAATGGTAGCGCAATAACTAGTATCCGCCAGAACGGCTACGATAGTCTCAACAATCGCATAGCTCAAAGTAGTTCTGTCCTGCCTAGACAAGATGCAATCTGGTGGGAAGAGCTAGGACGTACGACTTTGAGCAGCTCTGCAGCCAGCGTTTCGCTATCATCTCTGCCCGTCCGTAAATACTTAAAGGTACTAATTAAATACACAACTACTGGTGGCACTAACGATGCTGGGCTTCGTTACAATAACGACTCTGGCTCAAATTATGCAACTAGATATGCCAACCCTGGCAGCGCAGCTGCAACAGATATCAACCAGATTTTCTCAATTCTTTCAGGTGCTACAACACTGCAACCAACATTTGTAGACCTTGAATTTCTAAATAATACTACTGAGGAAAAAATGGGCTGGGGTACAAAGCAGGATATTGGTGGTACTGGTTCTGGCACATCACCCGGAGTTCTACAAGTGTATTACAAATGGTCTAACACGGTTGACCCTATCACTCGAATTGATTTAGTTAAACTAACTGGCGCTGGTCTGTTCAATACTGGCTCCGAAATTATCGTTTTAGGCCACAATTAGGGACATCTCAAAAATGACGGCCAGACAATCACCGAGTAGAGCAGAACAGGACCAACGCGACACCATAACACGTATGGACGTGACCATTACTGATGTTCTATTACCCTCATTAAAGCGTGTAGAAGAAAATGTTTTAGGTATCACTAACAAAGACCTAATATCACGCCAAGAAGCAGATGCCAAATACGTAACAAAAGCCGACTTTAAACCCTATGCGGTTGCTTTGAGTGTCATAGCTTTAGGTGTCGTGGGTGGACTGGTAACTGCTTTTTTAAAGGTTGTACTCAAATGATACTGCGAATTAAACCAGTGGCGGCATTACTATATGCTGCTTCAATTTCGATAATTGTAATAGGCTGCGTGCTCATATACAAATTACTGGCACCCGTAGATGTACTTAGTAATTGGCGTTTAACTATCCCTGCAGGCCCTCACTATCCGGGCGAAACGATAACAGTGGACAGTCATTACCAAAAACTTCGTAATGTTACCGGTACAGCTTACCGATATATAGATTGTAAGAATGACAGAGGCACATATACTCGTTACCCTATCAACAACTCGCCGGCCAATAACTCAGCAGGAGTATCTAGGTCTACAGGCATATTCATAAAGATACCGAGTGACATTCTCGTACCAACGACATGTCATATATCCATCTTAGTAAATTACAAGGTTAATGCGCTACGTACACAACCTGAGTTCACTACAAGCAATGAGTTCATACTTATTGCAAAGCCAGTAGATGCTCCTGTTGCTACACAGACGCCAGTAACTGTCATACAGAGACTACCAAGAATCATTACTCCAGTTGACACTACAACTTCCCAATCTACATCGACAACAAACACCACCACAAACACACAAACAAAAACTGAAACACCAACACAGACCGAGCCTGAGCGGACATGCGCAGTGTCCGTTCTCGGTCTTAATTTACTTTGTAACTAGGAGACTATATGACGTATAAACAAGTTAAAGGATTCAACCAAAGCACTGCAGGAAAAGTAAAAGGTTATTGTCTACAAAATGTTCGTAAGGGCTATGGGATTGCTTCTAAGTACCCCACCGCAATCGCAGCGTGGCAGAATACTCAGCAACACACCGACCGGGGCTTTCCTATAGGTATAGACGTCCCTTTGTTCTATACGTTTGGTAAAGACGGCCACGTAAACGTACTACTCACAAACGGCACCTTATGGAGCGACGGCACCATCTACAAGAACCTAGAATCTTACCTCACTAGCCATACATCTGTTAAGTATCTTGGGTGGGGCGAAACCCTTAATAACGTTCGAGTGATCGAATATGTTGCTGACTCTAAACCTGCTCCAAGTCTAGGCAAGCGTTTATATTTCGACCCAATCGGACAAACGGCCACATTCTATCCAGTTAAGGGCGGCACATTCAAAATGCACATAAAAGACTCTAGCTACAACTGGAACATCTTGGAAAATCAAGGCTACCGAGTTCGTGTTAACTCAGCTTCCGCCGGTGGCGATTGCTGGGTTTACATGATTTGGCAAACCGGCACAGATAAAGGTAAGGCAGTTCCCGGTCGATATATTAAATAAGGAGAATCATATGTTTAAAAATCTATCACCATACAAGAAAACAGTTGCAGCCGTAGTAATCGGTGTAATTGGCTGGGCCAGCTCAGTTGTGACATCAAACTCAGCTCCTGTGACCGCGGGAGAATGGGTTCAGCTATCATTTGTTGTTGCTACAGCACTAGGTGTGTACCAATTATCAAATGGGGCAAAAAAATGATACTCGTAGGTTTAGCATTTGCGCTATTTGCAGTATTAGTACAGTTCTTCCATGTACCAGTAGGTCTAGCAGCTGGACTCACTGCAGTAACTCTGGTAGTAGTTGGGCTTCTAAAAGGGGAGCGTGTTTAATGCCATGCGTCACCTTATTCATGTCGAAGCTACAAACGAACAGTTAATAGCTGAAGCTGTCGAGCTTTCAGAGCACCGCGCACAAAGTTATCTTACCCAAGAGCGCAAAGACGGAATTACCCGCCAAATGGGTTATATCTTTTTTGAACTACAGGCACGTAATGAAGTAGTACTAATGGGGCCTGAAAATGAACGAATACCTGCGTAGTGCTGTAGAGGTCAGGGATATCTTTAAAGACGCTGCCGCGTTCATAGTAGAGGACTGCGTTGAATGGCTCGGTAAGAAGCTGGATAAGGTTACAGATGTTTACCCTGAGGACTAATATGGAGTGCATGGACGAACAGGAGAGATTCATAAATGGTGCCCTTTCTCGTGAGCTTGCAACTATTGCAGTTGAAGCTGTTCTTGAATCTGACGAGTAAATGTGTTACAATGAGAGTCTTGCAGATATAGATCATGGTTCCACCGAGAGGCTGGAGCTATGTGTCATGGCAAAAGCTTACTTTTAACGAGGTAAGCTTTTTACATGTCAAGCAGATTATCATTCTCGGATAGCGTAGGCACAGTGACTACTACTGAAAGGGGCGCTTAAAAGAACCCGGTCGGACTTTCCCGGCATTCACATAAGTGAGCACAAAGTAGCATGGCTAGCCGTATGGCCTGTAATACGGACTGGTGACGTGATGACGTTACTTGTTATAAGAGAGGGTAAACAAGTAAAACAGGTACCTCTGGTTACTTAACAAATTGCGGTGTTGCCACCACTATAGATGTATTTGAGATGTACATATTCTATAAAGGCAACCCCACACTAGCACTAATGAGTGATATGTTAACTCTCTTAATACGTCGTAACTGATATATTTAATAAATCGAGAAAAACTAATACATCACAGAGCCAGCGCATTTGTTAGGTAGCCTTGTAGCGGTAGCTATTCAAAACTAAAGGCTTTTTAAGCGTGTATACAGAAGATTTCATTAACTTTTCATTAAATAAACGAGAATGTACTTGCATGAGACTAGTTACTTAGGATTATAATGGGAGAGCAAGCAGGAGCAATCCTGAGACTCTCCAAAGGGGGGAAGTCCGGCAGTGATGTCTGTACCCGTAGTACAAACTATTATCGAGGCAAACCCCTATGCTTTTATCAGAGGCGTTCGAGCTATACCGCACGGACGTCATACTATTCAAGAATCAAAGCCCTAAGACCGAGGAAAATCATCTCGTATGCTTAAAGGCGCTTTTTGTATTCTTTGGAGATGTACCAATTGAATCATTAGCATTCAGCATGGTTAGGGATTGGAAAACAGCGTTAGCTAAGACGCGCAGTGACAGCACGGTACGCAACTACATCATAAGACTGAGAGTTGTTCTAGACTTTTGTAATAGTCGCGGCGTCATATGTCTCCGTGCAGAGCAAGTTCCTGTTCCAAAGAGAAACGATACAGTACCCGAATTTATCACTAAAGAGGACGTCGCAAAATTGATTAGAGCGGTGAGTGTTCCTGCACCCGGCTATTCGCGGCTGAATCGACTAAAGAACGCTGCCATGATTGCGCTACTCTATGCATCCGGCATTCGCGTAAGTGAGCTGTGTGGCTTGAACAGAGCAGACGTAAAAGAGGACGGCACATTCACAGTAGTTGGTAAGGGAGGTAGGGCAAGGCTATGCTTTATGGACGAACGTGCTGCATGGCTTGTAAATGAATACTTAGTCGAGCGTTCGGACAACAATACCGCACTTTTTATATCAGCACAGAACACTCGTAGAATAACACCGGGTACAGTACAGGGTGTATTCCGTCTTGCACGTAAGAAAGCAGGCTTCACCGCGCCTATCCACCCGCACACGTTAAGGCACTCTTTTGCCACAAACCTACTTCGTAATAACGCTAATATACGCTACGTACAGGTCATGCTGGGCCACGCCAGCTTAGAAACTACCCAGATGTATACACACGTTATAGATGAGGACTTAAAAGCTGCTTATATGCGTCACCATAGTATATAATCTTTGCATAAGCCTATTGACAAAACGCCAGCAGTTTGCTATTATCTAAATAGTTCATTCACAACCTAATTCGCAAAAGACATATAGTCTAGAATTAGATTTACTCCTTAGAAAACTCTAGGGGCCAATCACATCCATGGTAAGGATGAGGTCGTGGGTTCAAATCCCACAGGCGGCTCCACAGTTATCCAATCAGTAAATCAGCAATCCTAGACATAATGTTTAGGATTTTTTATTAGCCGATTGGAGCCATGACCTATATCTGCAAGGATATACGTGACTCCATAGGGGTAACAAACCCTAAGCGACACTTGAACAGCTCACATAAACGACACGATGTGCTCGGAGCAACCCAAGGTTAGCCAAAATTTGTGAGACATATAAGGTGCTGTGGAGTACCGACAAGGAGAAAGACGCTATGAAGATCCTTCTAGCAGTCCTATTAAGTGTTGCCTTTATTTGGCTACACCAGGATTCTCCGTCGCAGCTTAACAAATCAACACAGAGTACCAATGTACAAACGGTGCAGGCAAAGCTTCCTGAAAAAAAGCCACAGGCAACTCTCGCAGTCGCCCAAGAAAAAGCCCCAACGGAACCGCAACCTGTAGTTGAACCGAAACAGTTATCACCTCACGAAGACCTAATGCAACAAGCAGGCATACCGCAGAGTGACTGGGCAGCAACGGACTACATCGTTTCACACGAGAGTAGTTGGCGCTCAACTGCACGTAATGCTGAATCAGGCGCATACGGTCTTTGTCAGGCTTTACCAGCAAGTAAAATGGCGAGCGCGGGAGCAGATTACATTAGCAATCCCGTTACACAGCTCCGCTGGTGCCACGACTACGCTGAATCTCGTTATTCGGGGTGGTGGTCGGCATTTGCTTTCTGGCAGGGCAATCGATGGTGGTAACAAAATGTAGAGCGCATGTTGCAGGTAGCAATCGAGAGGACGAGAAAACCCACATCAATGCTAGTAACAAGTAGGTTACGGGTCCGTGAACCCCACGGAGTAGGTAGGTGAAAGATGGCTGATAACCATCACTAGCATGGGTAAGTATTGAGCCGGTGACTTATCCAGGGAACTCCGGCTATTGTTGCCATGCAACATGCGCTCTACACCAGTTAATCAGCCCAATGTGCGTTCTAGTGCTAGAGGCTATGGAATTGACGTCAGGCGATCTAGTCTGAACGTACTTTGGACTGACTAACAATATCAACCACTAACCAATCATTCATGTCTCTAAGTTGAGGGAAGCCGCGATTCATGTGCTACATACTGCTGCACATGAATTTAACAGACCGACGGAGATACGCGTACACAATATCGGCACAGCTTAGGGGCATAGATGATTGGTTAGTCCAATTAAATGTGGGAGGCCATCATGGTCAAGCAAATTAAAGAAGCTGGCGCAAAGACCAGCACAACTATTAAGAACGTATTTGAAGTCATCATGCTCGTAGCGACCGCTGCCGTAGCAATCAAAGCTCTAAGCTCAGACCAAGTATCAACGGCTAGTGGCAACTTACCTTTATGGCAAGTGGCAGCGGCAATCGTACTCGCGGCTGTAGCCTACAAGATGTACCAACTACAAAGCAAGTAACCAATAAGATGCGGAATAAAACCCGTGCTAATAAGCAAAGGACAACACTATGGAAAAAGAAGAAACTTCGTTAAAAGAGCAGCTCATAGAACGCGGGATGCCAGCGATTGAAGTTGAGAAGTTCCTTAACTATGTTAATGGCGAACGTCACAAAGAATCGGACAAAGATAAGAAGCCGGTAACAAACAATACCGACAAATCCTTGCTCAGTATGGCACTCAAATTTTGGCGAATGGGTCTAACCATAGATGGTGTAAATGTGGTGATTGCCGGTAATAACATGGCGATGGTCACTTACCACGGCTACAAGAACACTGTTCTACGTGTCTACCCTGAAACAGAGATTGATATGCAGATTGTACGCGAAGGGGACACATTTAATTTAGCAAAAGAGTCTGGCAGTATTGTCTACTCGCACACTATTAGCGACCCATTTGGCAATAAGCCAATAGTTGGCGCATACGCTGTCATTAAGAATAAGCGCGGTGAATTTGTTGAAACATTAAACCGTTCAGACTTTGAAGCCATGAAGGACGGCAGTAAGCAAAAATACCTATGGACATCATGGGAATCCGAGTTTTGGCTTAAATCAGTCCTTAAACGCGCATGTAAACGCCACTTTAACGATATTGTCGAAGATATTGATAAGAATGATAACGAAGATTTTGGGCTCGTTGGTGAGCAATACGAGATGAACTCAGACGAATTAGCGTACAACATCAGTGAAGCCAAAAGCCGTAATGAGCTTATTGGTTTACTTAGCGGTTTAGACCCCGCACAGAAACGCGCAGTTACACCACTAATTACAAAGCGAATACAGGAGCTAAAAAATGGCAACCCTGCTTAAAGCTGAACAACGGACGCCAGAATGGTTCGCCGGACGGCTAGGCCGAGCATCAGCCAGTAGATTCGGTGACATCATGGCTAAGACCCGTTCAGGCTACTCAGCGAGTCGTAAGAACTATGCCGCTGAGTTAGTAGCGGAACGACTCACAGGCCAACGTAACGAGCTATACACTACAACAGCTATGCAGTGGGGGATAGATAACGAACCTCTGGCGAGACTTGAATACGAACTTGCTATGAATGTCACTGTCGATGAGACAGGCTTTTGGATGCACGACGAAATCATGGCAGGAGCAAGTCCTGACGGGCTGATAAGTGATGATGGCTGCTTAGAGATTAAATGCCCTAACACTGCTACACACATTGAAACACTGATGAAAGGCAAAATTCCATACCAGTACTGGGCGCAGGTTCAAGGCCAACTATGGATAACAGACCGACTTTGGAGTTCCTTCGTTAGCTACGACCCACGTATGCCAGAAAACGCACAAAAGATAATCATTCACGTTGACCGTGACGATGTGTATATTGCGGAACTTGAAGAAGAAGTAATCAGCTTTTTGGCCGAAGTAGATAATCAGGTTGAATTTGTAAAAAACTATAAATAGGGGGTGCTATGAAGTTATTTAATCGTAAACCAAAGCATATCAATATACGGTACATCGACCCTAACAATAAACTTGTCGTGGTTGATTGGCTTGGTCGTAAACAGATTGTAGTGATACCTGAGAGTTTGACGGTATCTCTGTGAAATTACTGTACGCGTCACATATAGAGAAAATTGAAACAAGGGCGGACCGAACGCTAAAAATAGTAATTGGTACATCAACAGAAATGAGCGCAGCGGACAAAGCAGCGCTCTTTTCATTATCAGACCAAAATAGCTGGACGCTCCATAGCACTGATGATGACCTAACTGAAGTAGATGTGCCGGACGAACGCCCGGACACAATGACAGGCCGCAAGACTAAAGCTCAGACACTACGCGCAGTTATATGGCGTATATGGGAGCAAAGCGGCAAAAAAGGTAGTTCTGAAGACCATTATCAGCGTGTCATGGACAGTCTCATAAATCAGATGAAAGATAAATTAGATGGGTAAAGAACAAACATACCGCGTTAACTTTAAATTACGGCGCCGAGGGCAACCAGCTCTCGACCAAAACCGCTCAGAACTTAAGACCGAAGATTACGACTCAGACGAAGAGTTTTGTTTCGCAGTGGCAAGTGAACTTATGGATATCCTCACATCAGACCGAGATTACTTAAATCAATTGGAGGAAGATGATGAACTTTTTAAAGACTCATAAAGATATAAAGACCGAAATGAATCGTCGCAAGTCTCGCAGACAGACTATGCTTGCCGCGTTTAAACTCAAAGGTGAGCTCAGTACCAAAGACCTATTAAATTATGGCCCCGGCCTTTCTAGCCGCTTACATGAGCTTAGAAAAGATGGTCACAGCATAGTCACAATATATGAGAAGCCCGGGTATTACAGATACGTCTACCTAGGGTCAAAGGACGATGAAGATAACACATTAGTAAGCGTAATTGACTAATGGGTGTTTACGTAGCATCTAAGATTCGTAAACTCCTACTAGCGTTACAGGTTGACGAAGTAATACGTTTTTCAGACTTCAACAAGACAGCAGTTCATAGCGTAATGCGTGACCTAAAAGAGTTTGGCGAAGATGGAAACAAATACCTCTACGGCTCGGTTAGTCATTACGAAGCTGGCCAAATGGTAGTCGTGAGGCTCAAGTGACTATTGAACGGTTAGGAGACAAGGTTAAGCCCTGTACGTACTGTGCTTTATACGGGCACACAGCTTGGAAATGTCCACGCAAGGCCAGAGCCACACTGAATACTACAAAGCCAATGAAGAAAGTTGGTCGAGTAGGGAAGCAGACGGCTGCAACGGTAGCAAAGTGGAAGAAGACTATTAAGCCAAACCACGAGGGCTATTACACCTGTTATATCGGTGGCGACCTAGTTCCATACCTGACTGCTGAGCACCCGTATAGCAAAGCTAGACACCCTGAACTACGAATTACACAGAAGTTTGAACCTGTATGCAACGAACACAATACACTCAAAGGCTCCCTAGACATAGACGAGTTCTTACAGAAATATCCGCAGTTCAAAGCAACAGTGAAACCAGAATACTTATAGCCCATACCGAATGGAGGGGAAATTGAAAGCAATATTAACAAAGCTTGAGTTCATTAGAGTGTGGAATGAATCTAAATCTATAGACGAGTTCTGTAAGACAACGGGCTACGCCTACATGTCTGCAAGCTCACGGGCTAGCCATTTCAGAGCTAGTGGATGTGATATTAAAACATTCGCAGACCACAAACGAGCTGGCGCACTCGGTGCTGCAGTACGTAAAAAGGGTGGTAAAACATGAAAACGATAGAGGAAATATATGGTGGATACACAAAAAAGCGAATCAGTTATGTTGAGTACAAACAGAGTAAAGAACGCAGTAAAGTGGTTGTTTTCTGGCCTCAGCCTAGTTGGGTGGTTGCTACTCTTACTAATCTTGGTCGGAAAATTAGGGCTTCTATATAAGGGGCTTTAATGACAGACATGCACGAACATGTATATAAAGAACTAAAGCTGTTCCCAATAAAGCGAGTACACAAAAACTATCCTGGCACACCGGGAGATATGGCATTCATAACTCGGCAGTGTGCATGTAAAAAGGTGGTAGCAATCGACTACGGGAAGACGGAAGATATGGAAATTAAATTTAAGGAGTTGGAGGCACTATAAATGTTCCTTGCAACGTCAAAGCACATTCACAATTCAAATACTAATGAGTCAGTTCGCTGGCAATAGAAATACTTCGTTGGTGAGAGTCCTGACTACGGTAATTCGTCCTAGTGGCGTTTGTGACCGGGTGAGATGCGAACGGCTCACTGTTGTCGGCTACCTGATTCATTAGGAGATTAACTAGCTTAGTCTGGTACCGACTTGTAACCCACCCCTATTGCATGACGATAGTGTGGTTTTCAAGGGTCAATCATAGTGCGGTACTAGAACCATAGCTGGCGGTGAGACGTTGCTAGCGCGACAAACGGGAACATGCCTATTACGATTGCCCCGTTAGATGAGTTGAAAAGGTAGTTGCTCATCCTTGCCGCTGGCTATGGCTAGTTAATCAATACTAAACAGCCTTTAGTGGGAGAAGCAGGTGAAGAATCAAGTGTGCTGGTAAACGACTAGCCTACCGACCATACGTTGCACAGCGCTTACTGGTCGGCTCTCACTATGGTCTTGTTTAGTACATGCTGGTGCAAAGCAGGGCGCGAGTTAAGCGCTCAAAGGCTATGTTAAATGCATATGCAGGTTCAGCCAGCATGTTAGTAGTGTAAAGAAAGCCCAGTCAGCGATGGCTAACGATGAAGCTATTAACACTATGAGTCTGGTAGTTCTAAAACGTATAGGCGTAGAAGCTTTGCGGGGGAGTCCATTACTACCAGCTCTATGGGGAATATTAGGGGGCTAGCGTACGACAAGCAGTACGTTCGCATGGAAGTTTAATTAAATTATGGAGGTCATCAACATGACACAAGCACCAACCAAGACACTAGATTATGTACTTAAGCGTGACGGAGATAGCTGGGTTGCTCACTACAGCGACTTTATCAACCTACAAGAGAGCGATGCAGCATTCGGAAAGACGCCCCAAGAAGCGTTACAGAACTTCATAAACAGTCGTGTTGCAGCCACTAAGTGTAAGCACGAAAATACCGTACCCTTTGGTTTTATCGTTATCTGTACCGACTGTAAAAAAGGAATCGGACTATAAATAACGCGTTCGTACTCCAGTACAGCGCAGGAAGGTAAGGCACTCAACATGATACTCGAATACGGAGAAGAACAATACAACTGTCTACACAAAGGTTGGGGCAAAACTAATGACGGGCTTGAAACCTACTGGAAATGTACTGACTGCGGTGCTACGACCGGCGTAATGGACGGTGACATGGATAGCAAAACACAGCCCACACCCATACCAGAGTATCTAAAGGGTGTTCACTCTGACCCCGTTGGTGAGTTTAGAGGTGAGTTACGCTAACGTGCGAACCACAGACCCCCGCGAGAACTAGCCCAAATAACCCAAAGAAATGGAGTAATACAGCATATGAGTAAACTGCAACCAACCAGAGACCATTTTCCACCACTACCCGGTGAATTAGATGATGAGTTACCACCTGAACTTGACCACGGAATACCGGTAGGAGTTTAGCAATGTCCACCACCAATAAGCCTACACTAGACAAAAAGCTAACATGCGAAGACTGCGGCAAGCAAGACGTCACAGTTTCAGTAAGAGCCTGTGGTTACTACGCAGACGTTCACAACGACCCTAGCCATATGGAAACCGTATGCAACGACTGTGAATACCAACACATAATGGATATTTAAGGAGCTATAACCATGAGCAGCCTAGGGCCATTCGCTTGGCAGGATAAAGACCCAGTATATGTACTAGAGCGCCACCCATATAGAGAGAACGAAACACGGTACTCTATCTGGATTAAGCACGATGGCATGAAGATAACACCCGTAGCGCTTAGTAAATTACTGGCCGACGTGTTGCAGTCCCAAGTCAAGTGCGTTAGTTCTGAAGACACCACTTCCGAGCGAACGTCTGACGTGTCGCGAACTAGCAAGAAGAAGGCACTCTAAGAAAGGTATACTATGAGCTTACTTTGCAAACTAAACTTACACAGATGGGGCGAAACTATTCAATTAGGTAGAGCATTACCAGCAAAAGATTGGTCAGACGTTAAGAACTGCGAACGCTGTGATAAACAAGTATTTACTAAACCATCGTACATCAAGATTGGACAGGAATAACCCATGAGCAAGGATGAGCTAGCTAACGACAAGCGAAGTGTTCGCAAGGACGGGGATAGCGAACCACTAACCACTCAACTTAAGTGGCGGATTAAGTACGCTTTTTACCGTCCGTTCATGCGTCTAATACACAGGTATGGGTTTCATTACGCCCCTAAACGCTACCCGCCCGAGCCGAGCAGCCCAATACAAAGCCTGCCGGGTTCAAAAACAATCGAGTGGCATCACTGGTGTCAATGGTGTGGCCTACGCGGTAAGACACTGCAAGTTGAGTGGGTTGGGTCTGAAACACCGACAGACGAGCGAACATTAAACCATGCGGGAGCTAGCCCAAAATGACCTCTACTAAAGATATAGACAACCTAATAGATGTTATCTACGCCTCCACTCTCAAGCTGGGTGGTAGAGAAATCGCTAAACAGGCCATCACTCAAGCATTACTAGATGCACGAATAGATAACGCTAATTCAATGCGAGCAGGTTTTGTTGCCCGAGTTGTAGTTTCACAACAAACCAATCACCCGTTACACCCTGATGAGGTTTTGAGAGACATTGACAAGCATATAGAGCAGCTTAAAGCTCAACGTAAAGGAGAATCCAAATGATATTCGCCCCAATAGAACTAACCCCCGAACACCAAGCAGTAGCCGACAAAGCTAGAGCACTCGTACTAGCATTAGAAGCTGGTAGTATGGCTGTTGAGGTGGTGAATGGAGATGGTGATGAGTAAACACACGTTTGTCCGTAATGAGTTTAAGACTACCTACAAGAATCTGAACAATACCCAGTTTGTAATCTACTGCACTGGGTGTGGCTACGTCTCTTACAATTCAGCAGCAGGTGATAACGAAAAACGTCAGGCGCTGTTACCAAAGGAATGCATCGTATGAGTAAACCAACACCACCACCCCCATTCCCCGAATTGCCGCCGACCGAAAAGTTCAAGGTGTCCTCCCAAGAACCATATATAGACGAACTAGCACTCAAACACATGGGTGATACGGGCTGGAACGGTAACGTAGAAGCAACTGTTTACAAGAATTTCAACAAAGCCCTAGAAGCCTACATAACTAAGCGAGAAGATGCAGCACAACTAAAGGCGACCGACTACGCAATCACAAAGTTAAAGGCATACATCAACGGTACGGCAACCTACCCAGCAGCAGACGCACTAATCGACTTAATAGACCACCGAGCCACCCTAAAGGCTAAGCAATAATGGACTATTTCAACCTTTACACCAACAGTATTTGGCACATAAACCCAGACGGGAGTGGTTTTGAGAAGCTTGCGGCCTACGATGTATGGCGTATGGCTGGTGCATACAGAAACCTACCTAGATTGGCACAGTTCCCAATATCAAAGGCTAAGCAAGAGGAGAAGTCATGACCCCTCCAACCCCAACCATAGAAGACCCATTCCAAGAAATAGGCTCGTCATACGACGACTGGTTCGAGGTACACACACTTACAGGCAGTGAGCCAGATGTTGAGTGCATACACCTCACCAAGAAAGCCAAAGCCAAGCTTACCCTACTAATTACCAAGGCAGAGCAGACCGCCTACAAGCGTGGCTGGAACGACAGAGAGAGTGACCTCATAAATGGGCTAGATAGAACCTACGGGGCTAAAGCCACCCCTCTAGTTCATAAGCATGAATACAGCCAGACTGGTATGTCAGGTGCACCACAGTGTCTTTGTGGAAAGGTAATGGAATGACAGACCAATCAGCAAACCAGCAGAGTAACTGGATATACCAGCAATTTCAGTACGACTGCTCTGTTATAGACGGAGACGAGTACCTACGCGATTTAAAGCGTAAGGGATGGCAGGAATTAGACAGTAGCAAGGAAATTGAAGAACACTCATGGCCGCTTAACTACGGCCGCTTCAATACGCATTTAGACCCGAACATAGAGAAATTCACTTTGAAGCGTTTAGCCCCAACTCCTGCCCCACAGAAGCAGAGCGACACCCCAAGTAAAGGCGTAGATGCTGAACTAGATGAGATATTAGCCTTACACCGTTCTGAAACATGGGACACCGGCTGGAACAATGATGCAACCCAAAAGGCCAAGGCTGCTACCAAAGCCCTCCTAAAAGCCCAGCTAGATAGCTTGCTTGCTGAACTGCCTAAGAAGTTTGAACTACACCCCGAACGTGACCTAGACGCATCAGAGGTAGCACATGACGCCTACAACCAAGCCATAGACCAAGTAGCAGAAACGATTGAGAAACATAGGGAGGCACTATGATTTGCAAGAACTGCGGCATGTTAACAAAACCGTTCAATGATGGCTCGTGTGAGTTCTGCGGAGAGAAAGTAGCATGACCAATAACCCCCAATCCACTGATGATGCTATAGACGCGATATGCAGAAAGAACGGCCACATAGCCCACGGCACGATTCGAGACGACATAAAGCAACTACTAGCCAAAGAAGTACTAGCAGGGCGTATAGATGAGCACAGGTATATCGACTGGACACCAGTTCACCCAAACTTCATTGAGAAACAAGCTGACCGCATAGCCGCCCTACAAAACCAACAGAACGGGAGTAGTGATGAACAAGCTTAGAAAAATCTACAGACGCTTTAAGTTTGCATGGGGCTACGCCTACGAAACCGAGAAGTGGAAGTCCTTTAAAGCCAACGGTCTAGCCAAGGACCCACTTGATGCCCCCGCTAATACTAAGGATAAGGAGATATCATGAGTAAATGCAGCATGTGGATGTGCTTTAGGCCAACTCAAAATGTTAGCCTCTTTTGCTGGAAACACCAGACTAAGGAAACACGATGACCCACTCAACCAATAGTAATACATCCGATAATGCACCAGACCCAGGGCAGTCAGGTCAAGCTATCTGTTATGAGCTACCCAACGACGCCGAAGAACACAACTGGTCGTGGGTGAACGCCCCTAAATCAGTCCCCAATCAGTACCGCGAGTGTATGAGTTGTAATCGATTAGATGCTTCTGAGTGGCTTGCTGAACAAGTTACCCCTGTTAGTAATACATCAGAGCTACGGGAAGCCTTGCAAGACCCTATTCGCAAACTATCTATTCAGCTAACTACCGAATCAATCATGACCGGTAAAGTGCCTGACGACCTGTACGCCTATGAGTTTGAGTTAGAAAACGCAATTATGCAACTAATCACCGCTCATGAAGCAGCTAGTGTGCAGGCAGCCCGAGTGGATGAACTAACAAGTCTACAACATCACGGCTCACCAACTCAAAGCTATGTTGATTACTCAGATATTGAGCAACGATTAAACCAACTAACTAAGGAGAAATGATATGGCAAAGGAATTACAAAATTGCACCGCCTTTGCCGACGAGTATAAGCAAGGTGCTGACGACAATCAGGAATGGAACAACGAGTTCGCAGCCAAGCACAATATGATGACCGGCCAAGAATGGGAACAAAAAGCCCTCAATAACGGATGGAAGCGACCAGATGAAACCGCTTAATATAGGAACTGGTATTACACAGTGGTTTGCCGATGAGCTGGGTAACGTATACTGGCAGTACCAGAGCAACTTTAAACTTGCTAGTGTCCAACTTACCAACAAGGGTTACCCGTACATTCAAGTTGGCGGACATCGTTACTTAGTCCATAGACTTGTAGCTACAGCATATCTTGACAAGCCCGACGGTTGTAATGTCGTCAATCATTTAGATGAGAATAAAACTAACAACGCTATATCTAACCTAGAGTGGACAACACAAAGCGGTAACATGAAGCACTATTACCGTGATAAGCACTATAAATTACACGGTTCATTAAACTGTAACGCTAAACTTACCGAGGCTATTGTCACTGAGATTAAGCGCCGTCTACTAGCTGGTGACACCGGCACATCACTAGCCAAAGAGTACGGTGTAGCGCATGGCCGTATTTATGATATTAAACATGGTAGAAGTTGGAGTCATGTATGAGTGCAGAAGAATTGTTAGATAAGCTGATAGCTGGCGAAGTTGTTACTATTAAGGGTAAGGCTGTCTTAACGGGTGATATGTGGTATGACCGCTTCGAGAAAGAGTTACCCAGTGTATTAAATATGCTCAGTGACGAGAGTGCCACTACGGTAGCATTAGAAGCTGCTAAACGTGCATCAGGCTTGGATAATTAAACAGTACGCCCCATATAAACACACAGGTGACAAGGACGCTTACACTCATGGTAGTTACAGTACTTGTTTGTCTGTGTTCTGGGGCCGTAGTCTGACATTAGCTATAGTACTTCCAAAGCTCTTCGCGTAACTGCTCAACAGAAGTGACCTCAACTCTGCCCTTAGAGCCGTCTAAGACAGCTCGGGAGAATGGTATTAAGTTCTCTAAATCTTGCCTGTACCTGTTTATGTCTGTGAGGTTACCAAGGGCACTACCTTTAATCGCTCTATCCAGTTCATCGTAGAGTGTGATGTTCAGCTTGGGAATCATATACCTAGTCTAGCACGAGCGTAACGGAGGTATCTAGCTGGACATTTACTAGCATAAGTGCTATACTGTAGAGACTGTATAGGTGACAAGTCACCAAATCTCCTTGTGTTATGTGAGAGGCGTATTTAATTACTGCCTAGTACTTTAGGTGAATCTTATTTATCTACACAGTATTGGCGCACACCGCACGAATGTGCGCCTCTCTTATATCGCAAAGCTAGCAACATAAGGGAAAGGCACCAATATGCCAGATATAGCCAAAGAGCCCGAAATACCAAAAATTCCACTAAAAGTAATCCGGGTCGATGACAAAATTAAGTTTGAAGTCGGCAAGTACAGCCTAACTGTAAAGCCAATCAAAGACACCTCCCAGACCTATGACTTTGTAATAGTGGAACAATTCATAACCAACACAGCTCAACTACTCTATTCAGAGATTATCAAGAAAGAACAAATCAAAAAGGACATCCACGCAGCATTCACTGGTGGAGCCGAAGAGCAGAACGAACAAGACATGATTAGTAAGTTATTGGGGGATAAATAGATGGCAGTTTCAGCGAGTATTGCCGGTAGCCCTAATAATACCAATCGCATCTTAACTATTGAAATACAGAGGCAGTTCGATGCATCAGATGAAGCCAGCGCTATTAGGGCAGCACTAAAGTCTGCTGTTATTACGATTGCTGAGAAATGGATTGAAGAGAATAAAGATAAAGTCTACGAGCGTCTTAATACCGATGCAATAGCAAACATGATAATGGTCGAAGTTGCAAACTCTATCAAAAAAGATATCAGAGAGGAAACGAAGTAATGACCTGGCAATCAGCACTAAAAGCCGACCTAGATAATGTACGACGTGGCAAATTAGAAGCAGGTGAGGACTCAACCCTAATTCAATCAGCAATAGAACAAATCACAGACGACACTAACGAAGATGCAGCAGCAAACATTCTAGTGCAATGTGGTGTTAATCATTTCGCGGGCTTAGTTATGACAGGAAATTATCATAGGCAAGTTGCAGAGGAAACAGATGATGACTCAGTATAAGAAGTATGACGTTTCGGCAGTTACGAGTGGTTTAGCAAAGAGTATCGCTATTCGTATGGACCAACAGATTAGAGTATGCATAAAGCCAAAGCCCCGGTACTTATCTGAACGTACATGGCTAAAGCTTGCAGCGATATTCATCCAGATAGAAAAGACACAACCTAGGTTTAGTGTGGTAGACAAGAATGCCAACAAAAAAGCCTAAGCTAACCGTCAAACAAGCTAAGTTCGTTAAGGCTAAAGCAGAAGGTAAAACTAGCACTGAAGCTGCTATGATTGCATACGATGTAAAGACCGAACGTACAGCAGCAGTTATAGGGGCAGAAAACTTGACAAAGCCTAACATTCAGGACGCACTATATGCAGAGTTTGAAAAACAGGGGATAACACTTGAAAAGATTGTTAAACCCATCAGTGATGCACTTGAAGCTTCCAAGCCTGAGTTTGAAAAGAACGATGAGGGCAGATGGGAAAACGTAGGCGAAACTCCTGACCATTCCATACGTCTAAAGGCTAGTGGTATGGCTGCTCAGTTCATAGGCATAGGCAAGAACCAAGAGGGCGGCACAACAAACTACAACTTCATTAACGTTGCTAAGACGGATAAGGATGAGTTCCAATTATGACAGACCAACAGCAGCGCATAGTTGACATAGCAAAAAAGCTATACTTGGCAGGATTTCAAGCTTGCAAGGCTTCATTAGACTCGCAAGACACGACTCCTATTATTGGTATCGAGGAGCAATCTCAAGCAGAAGCCACAGCCGCCATTACTACTATGCTTAATGAGGCACGAGTGGATGAGTTGAAACGTATGCAGTATATGGACGCTGAGAAAGGCTTGGCAGAGAATTTTGCATGGATGGCATATTTGTCAGACCGTATAGCCCACCTAACCGGACAGCAAGCTAATGAATAAGCATGTTTATAAAGGTGGTCGTATGAACCCACCGCGTGCCGCTATTGCACCACTGGAGCTTATTAAACCCAAACAAAAACCATTGCAACAACTCTGGGAAATGTATAAAGAACACCCAAACTTACTAATTTTAATGGCTGAACACGGTATGAATGTAGATTTGGTAGAACTTAAACGTTTAAGTCAGCAAGCTAATGAAGGGCGGGGTGAGTGATGGCAGTAATTAATTGTGAATACTGTGGTCTTGACTATGACCCGCTGGAGTTACCGAGCGGTATCCATATCTGTCAACACTGTGTTTCGTGTCACATCTCGGACGAATACTATCAAGATATGTGCTGTGCTGGATTACATAAAGAGGTTGAGGTCTAGTATGGGAAGTAAGCAACCACAAACTGAAAAATGCACCGAGTTTTGCACCATCAAACACATCATGTCTACACTCTACAAATGTGACGTGCATGGTGAGTTCTATTACTGGCCTAAACTAACCAACGAAGATGTCACGTGGCTTGAGAAGAGTTTTAGCACCTCGACTAATGAGGGTGAAGCGTAATATGCGTGGCCCTAAATCTCCGCATGAGCTATGCGATAAATGTGACAAACAATACGCCTATTGCCCGCACCTACTCCAACCTAACGAATATGGTGGATTGCCGGAGCCGCTAAGAGAATGGGAAACAAAGCCCATGCTTGTTTGGGTAGGTAAATGTTTAGGACATGACTTGTACGCTGATATGCGACTCGGCAGTGAGAAGCGCCGCGACCTAATTGAGAAAGTGCTAAAAGCCAAGCTAACAGAGAATGACAGCTAATATGACCTACGAACCGTACAAAGGGCTAATAAGCCTGCAGAATACTCCACCTGTTCTAGAAACGGGTTTTAACTGGCATGGTTACAGCGACTTTATGCGTGAGCGATTCACGATCGTGGACAAAGATAGTAACGAAGTACCTTTTGCTCAACAGCCTGCACAAAATGATTTCCTGTATCAGATGAGCCGATTTTTAGAGCTGCTTGTACTCAAAGCTCGTAAGATGGGCTTTAGCTCAACAGCGTTAGGCGTTGGTACTACCAAGTTTCTTAATGGTCGTAATGAAAAGTGCGTGAGCATGAGCTTTGACCAATCCTCATCAGACAAGCAGCTACTGAGAGCAAAGCACTATATCAAGAGCTGGGAGTTAAAGCAAAGCAGGCTACAAGGTAAAGAAGTAAAAGTTCCACTCAAATACAACTCAAAGTCTGAGATGGTCTGGGAGGGCAAAGAACCAAACGAGTTAGGTGGATATAACTACTGGCAGAATGCACTGCGCGTTGGTACCGCCAAAGTTGATAGCTTCGGTCGTGGTGATGACATTACATTCCTGCACGTTACAGAAGTCTCACTAGCCAAGGACATGCAAGCACTACAGGCTGGTGTTGGTGAAGCATGCGTACGTGGAGCGCACAAGATTTATGAGACAACTGCTAATGGATTCAACACCTACAAGAATACTTGGGATGCAGCAATACTTGGTGAAAACAACCTTGCTGCACTGTTCTATTCACCACTCTGGGAATACGACCAAGAGTACATTAACGCAGCTTACAAACGCCTTGGGCGCTTAGGGCCACAGGAATACCCAATGACACCACAAGAAGCATTCCTCACGTCTGGGGATAGTTACTTTGACTTAGATGCTGCACGTTATTACTTAGAGAATGCAAAGGAGCCGGTAGCAGTATGAGGTTAAACATCTTTCGTAAGCGTCAACATGCACATGATTGGCTATTTGCTACCAGAACGTCTTGGCGTGATATCCACGGTGAAAAGTACCGACTTGAGTTTTATATATGCGAGTGTGGCGCTGGGCACAGAGAATACATACCATGGAGGTCATATGAGCTTTAGACGCTACAGAAAATATGGTAGAGGTGAGTTCTACGTTGTAGCCTGTGACACCGCAGCCGGTGGCTTAGACTGGTGTGCTGCTCAGTTCCTATGCAAAGAGAAGCTAGACGTGCCAACCGTGTACCACAGCAAAGCAATGGCTACCGAAATGACACCAATAATCCACCAAGAACTAGAAAAGATTTATGACCAGACAGGTGTGCAGCCAGTGGTTGCATATGAACGAAATAACGGAGGATTTTATGAAATTGAAAGGCTTGCAACACTCAACAGGCAAGGTAAGTATCGCATCTACACTGAAAAGACTGGAGTTGGCACCACAGATGCAACTGACCAGTCCACTCGTCTTGGATTTTCAACAACATCCGCTAGTCGTCCAGTTATGCTCTCGATGCTCAAAGAAGCTATCGACGCCCGGCTCCTACGTATTTATGACAAACCCACCATCAACGAGATGTTCTCATTCATCGTCAGTCAAACCTCAAGCAGCTGGAAAGCACAAGCAGAAAAAGGGGCGCATGACGACTTAATTATGAGTCTTGCAATAGCATGGCAACTCTACCAAACCGAGAACCCAATAGACCTTAACCAAAATGTACAAGTAGTAATACCGAAAGGGATAATGTTTTGAACACCTTTAACCAAGATATAAGCCACCTAGTCAGCAAAGTACCATATGGCAAGATATTCCTAACACTCAGTAACAACGAGAGTAAGACTGTATCAGCTCACGCTAGCTTCCTGAATAGTATAGGTAAGTACCACACAAATATAGAGGCACGTTACGCAGTAGAGAAGATTATCGATGAAATAGAACGCGATAAGAAGAACGGTGGCGCTATAACTATTACACTGCACCCGCGCGATGGGCTAGTGCAACAGATTACCCGGCAAGACACTGACCGTATGTCGTTTAACTACTAGTATGCTTTGGAGATATCTACCCTACAACATGAAGTGCCGCAAGTGTGGCAACTGGTTCTATCCAAGGAACGGACACAGCTGTTAGGCTTTTAAAGCTTCTTATGCTATAATACATGTTATAACTGACCTGCACCCACAGGAGGTTTCTATACGGAAACCCCTTTGTGGCCAGCAAACCTCTTAAGGCGAAAGCCTCTGAACAGCCTGAAAACTCTGACGCCAGTACCTATGCTGACGTCGTAGCTCGCTATACCCAAAGCAACACGTTCTTCCAAAGAAAACGTGATGGCTGGACTGACAGCGAGATGCTGTTTAACTCAGTACGGGCAGACCTTACGAGTGACTCCGGGCTTATAACTGATGGCTCACTCACAACTCTTATCATAGAACGTGCAGCGCGTGTATCTGCACAACTCCAAACAGGCCGAGTGAATGAGATAGGCACCACATCTAGCGCTTGTGCCAACGTAGTAGACCTTATTTGGCAGCACGATATTATCCCAAACGCCAATAGCGGGAATCCGTTTCAGATAAAACTATTTCAAACAGAAATGGGTAGTGACATATATGGCACATACCCTGTTATGTACGGCCTTAACGTTACGGACGAGAACGCCTACGCAGATTTCTGGCTTGTAAAACCCCAGCTTTATTACCCGCAACCCGGCAAGACTAGTCCTTTTGATATGCAGTGGGCTCAGGTAGAGACAACCGTGACCGCCGGTCAACTTAAAGCTATCCTAGCTAACGACAATACCAAGTGGAATAAAGAAGCTATTAATAAGCTCATAAATGAGCTCAAAGAAGGCTCCAGCCTTGCCACCACTAATGACACGGCCAAAACTACTTTCGGGCAACGGGAGAACTACGACCAAACGCAAGTATCTGGTAAGGGTGACTACGCACCAGTAACCCTCCGTACTGAGTACCAGTCAGGAGAAAAAGGTAAGTGGATTACCTACGCACCTGACCATGCCGATATTATCTTACGAAACGTGCCGAACCCTCACAAGAACGGCCGTATCCCAATCGTGCACCTCACTTCAATTCCTCAATTTGACGAGCTTTACGGCATCTCAACCATGGATAGAGGTAAGACAATCCAAAAGACCATTGATAGCTTCACTAACTTAGGCTACCAGAATGCATTATTAAACGTACTTCCAATAACTAAGGTCAAGACTGGCGCCGTTATCAGTTCAACCCTAGATATGAAGCCCGGCGCAACGTGGCGTATGGACGATTTAAATGCAGTTCAACCTTATACCACAGGAAATGTTGCTGCTGAGTACTTCCAAACATCTATTAGCTCAATGCGTTCTATCTTACTGAATCAAAACGGCACCACAGATACCCAACTAAGTGGCACTGACGCAAATAGCCCACAGTTCGGTCGTACACCACAAGCTATGAAGCAACGTGACGCCAAGCAGAACGCACGTGACAGTCTCAGTGTACGCATGTATGACCAGTTCTACTCAGAGCTAGCCAGTGGCCTAATAGACGTGAAGCTTCACTGCGCTACAAAGCCTATCCAAATCAACCTAGACAAAGACCGTGTTGCTGAACTAATGAAAGATGAGGACACAGCAAAGCTTATCAAAGTTGACGATAACGGTACGACGATAACTATCGCCACTGGTCCACTAAAGACCGGTAAATACAAATACAAAGTAGACCCCGGTTCATCTATTGAAGCCGATGATGCCACTGAGCATGAACGTCTGACCGAAATCATTACGACTGTTAACAGCGTACCGGAATTAGTCCAACGCGCTGAAGCAGAGGGTTACGCACTAAGCGCCGGAGCATTACTTAAACGCCTAGTAGACAGCTCGGGTACTTCTGATGCAGATGAAATTATCCACAAACTATCAGATGAAGAACTAGCCGCTAAACAGCAGCAAGAAGCTGAGGCAATGGCCCAAGCTCAAGCACAGGGCATAGACCCTGCAACCGGCCAACCTATACAGGACCCTAATACTCAAGCCGGTTACGAAGAGCGGATGCAACAGTTTCCTCAAGACGAGATACCGGGCGAGCAAATGCCGCAAGAAGACATACACCCATTCGTCCAGCACCTAACACAGAGCCCAGATGAGGCAATTCAACACATAGCTAACGGTGGAGGTTATTAGTATGGACGGCAATGATTTATTAATTCCACAGCAACTCGACGCGGTACAGGCAGATATCCAAAAGACTGTTAACAACGATAAGCAAAAAGAAGAACTACTTGCCTCCGTGGTCGTTACTCCTGCATGGGATGAAGTACGCAAAATACTTGAATCCAAAGCAAGTGATAAGGCAATAACAGACAAACTACGTCCTCTGATTACTGACGCAAGTGTGTCCGATGCACAGTTAGGAGCGCTCTGCCGTTCTACGTTCATGGCAGCTAAAGACTTAAGTGAAACCTTAGAGTTCGTTCTAGAAACGGTTAAGGCGCATGAAAAGTGATGAACCACAAGAAGAAGCACACCACTCTGAGTTCGATATATCGACCATTGAAGCGCCATCTATCCAAGGTCACGCGTGGATTCAAATGGGGTTCCAGCTTATTTGCCAGTCTTGTCAGCGTGAACACGCAATCTTCCTCAAACCGGGCCACATGTACCAAGGCAATGACGATGATGGGAAGCCAATTGTAAAGAAAATCTGGTAGGCGGATTTGGGCTTTCCAAAATAGAAGGCCCAAACCTGTTTAACAGGCGAGTGGACGACCCATCGATAACGGAGTCAGCAATTTAACAATCTATATCCCTATCTGCGGCCAAGTACAAGAACAAGGACAAGACATGCAAGAAGTATTAGACACAGTATTCAAGCCGTTACTTAAATTCAACTATGGCGACACGCCATCAACTTACTACGTAGCCATAAGCCATACAGAGCTCGACTGGCTCATTGCCTCGCTGATGCACCTAGCAGAGCTAGACAGCGATAAAGAGCACCGAGAAGCACTCAAGGGCGAGATAAAGGTACGGACACGAGCTTGGCTCGATGACCGCTATCAAACTGCTGGTTACATCAACCATTCGGTT
>Ga0247735_1000128_pt1 | contig 36394 bp, 28 predicted proteins | sample UWRJL178409R2_FD_180934 | JGI IMG/M metagenome (GOLD analysis project Ga0247735, IMG submission 180934) | Plant litter microbial communities from Arlington Agricultural Research Station in Wisconsin, United States - UWRJ-L178-409R-2 | ecosystem: Environmental > Terrestrial > Plant litter >... | reverse complement strand
GGTTTGCGGACTTGTTACCCAACAATCCGCCTTGTCCTTGCATCCGGCTCATCCAGCCTACTCCCCTCACAACAATCTCGCTTCGCTCGATTGTTGTGTCGCCCCACCCTAACCCTGCCGCGCTTCAAAATAATGATTTAGCATCAGTGATCGAGGTGGATTGACCTTCGGAATTCGAAGCCACTGTGGTGGCGTTCAGAACTCAGGAAACAGGCCCAGCGTACCAAGGTCCGAATGGGAACCTCTGATCGTATTTTCGATCCGGTACAACCCCGAAATGATGCCAGCCAAAGAAGAATACGAAACGAGGTGTTGGAAGTGGAAGCGCGCATTTCATTGTCGAGAAGCACGGTCGAACTGGATTGGGTCATGAAGTGCCTGTTACGTGGAGGACGAGGGCTGGACGTCAGCTGAGCGCCATGGGGTGTAGCATTGGATTACACGTATATTAACCTATGCACTTAACTTTAGCTGATATTTCAACTAAAGATGACCACTGACAAACGAATGAGAAAAAAGTAAAGGGAATAGACCACTGCATATCTCCACTAGCAACGGTTCCATGAAACCTAATATAAAGTGCCTGTTCGAAACAAGTCAACTAACACGATAGAGAGAAGGGGCCCAACAGACGCACACATTCACACCCCAATCTGAGCTCAGTTGCCTCTGGAGGAGTGGGGTTGAAGAGCTGATATGATACCTGATCATGACAAATAATAAAGTGAGCAAGGTATAACGGCATCGTCGATTGAGGACTCCGAGCGGAACGAGAGTGGACGAGCGTAGGGACTCGAAGTCGTCTCGGTGTGTTTGGGTCACTGAGTTTAAGGGGTCGAGTCCGACGATCCTTGTTCTAAATGCGAAAGGCGTGTTTGAACGCGTTGCAAGAATAGCAAAGAAGAGTGTCGAATATATATAAATAGTGATACGTATAAGCCATAGAGAAAGGAAGACAGGCGATGATATGCTGCAAACGTAGACTGACAGTATGCATGGACGTTCATAAGACAAGGATAAAACGTGCAACGTTAAGAGGGGTGAATAAGTACGTGGGGTTTGGTTGGGGTTTGGCATGAAGAATGGAGCAATGGTTTTGTACGCGAAATGCAAAAGGAAGAGATCAGGAGGTTGGATTTGGTATTGAGGTGAATAGGATGGGTCAGGCGTATGACAATATGTTCCGTACCTGGGCTAGTATTAAGTGTCAGTATAATTACAGCATATATGCACCCAACCGACGTACCCAACGCCGAGTCTGTCACCGCTCCGGCGACATACACACCCTCCGTGGACGGCATGTCGCGAAACTGAACTCGGGTTCATGGTGATCTTCGTTAAGGTCGGCAGTGGTGTCAGCGTTGGATCACCGTGTTTGATCTTTAATGATAGAGTCCTGAGGTACCAGAGGTTTCCGTGTCAGTACGTGAGACAAGTTGAGGTTCATTTGTGCACATACCCGTCATCGAGGGCTGAAATCATTCAGACAATCTACTTTGTCTTTATGATCTTGCTTGACTTTCCGAGGCCATTCATCGGGTGGTCTATTCCGGTGATGTTTGCGGCTGGTTGATCAGCCCTGGATCTGGCAGCCAAAATTGAAGTGAAAGATAGTTGTACTGATAGTAAGGGAGGGACGTTGGGGACGCTTTGATTATATTGCGACTTACGTTCAAGATTGACTCGCTAGCGCGAGTGGTAGCTCCTTTTCACCCTCCTGCGTTGGATAAAATCACTAATTTACGTGGAGCGTCAGATGCTAGATAGATAGAGACGGCGGCAAACCTTGCGATTATAGTTAGTGATGAGATTGGGGGGATACGACAGTCATAAGACGTGCCACAGTTCGGAGGTGAACGAGACCGATCTCAATCTGCCATTTTATGAGAAGATGAGGGTATGTGGGCGGGTGGAGAGGATAGAAACAGGTTGGACCCAGAGTGCGTGGGTCTGGAGGGTGATTTGAACGATTTGCAGGAACTCGGATGGTTGCTGTGGTAGTGATATTGTAAGCGTCGGATCAAAGGTCTAAGGACATGGATCAGCAACGACAGAAGTGAATGGGTTTGGAATGAACTGAGACTCGGTTACAGCAACGCTGCAGAAACCCGAACATGGTACCGAACCCACAGAGAACCAAGTGGCCCACCTTCTTCAAAGTTCGAATCAGCAACAACAAACGATAAGAATAAGATGAAGATGGCATACCTGAGCCACGCACAACAGTAGCACCAAACCCGCGGCCAAGCCTTCTTCGAGCTAGAGAGGCATGGTCGGAGGTGGCCCAAAGTTGACACCTTTTGCGAGTAGTCGCTGCAATGGACATTGGTGTTTAGAGTGAGGGCTGATAATGCACGTACTATAGGGCGTTAGCGACCAAGGTCTTATGAAAGGTGGTGTTGGCACCTGTTGAAGCAGCGGGGTGGCGGCCCGACCTACAATCAACAACAACGTCATCAACTCGAAACTCTCGCGTCAGTCATCCACTTGCTCTTCTCGCACACCCACCTCTCATTCTCACATCCGCTGGCCCAAATCCATTGGGAAGAACTTGTCGGTTTACCGATTATCTCCCACTTTATTCCTCGGATCATGGATTTTGTTGGTTTACCGGCAACCCACAGGTTCCGCGTCGCTGGTGGTGTCTGCAGCCCGCTGCAGCCTCGTTTGTTCACCTGGTCTTATGACGCTCAGAAACACCAAGATAAGGTAAATAACTTAACTATACAGATTCTATGGGTATATTAACGACGATTTACAGGTCTTAACGCGACTCTGATCGGCTATTCCTGTCTGGGTAGCTCCAAAGTACATGTACGCTGTTTCTCCTGCCTCTTCTGAGTGGTTAAACTGATAACTCCACTATATAAAAATTCTCTTCGCTGTCTTCTTTCATTCTTCAACGTCCTCAACGCCCATCGTCATGCTCCCTCCTTCCTCTACCGCCCTCGCCTGGACTTTTCAAAGTACGGTTGACGGTCGATAAAACGGATCAATGCCTATCGCCTAGACCAGTGTTTGGTACTTTGTGTCGATCGAGTCGCTTGGACGAGGACCTGGATCTAGGGTGGTATACGGGTAGTTTCTGCCGTTGTTGCTGTAGCAGGGGTGCTCTTGGGCTCAGGTCGACCTTGGCGACCTGGCCATCTACTTCCACCCTCTACTCCTGCTCCTGGCGCGGGTGGTCATCGTCGCCGTGAATCCAACATGTCTGTGACACCGCAAGCTCCTCCAATTACTCTGAACGACCGCAGTCATATCTATCTCTGCTTCTCCGCCAGAGGTACTACCTCTCAAAGCCGATTTGGATATTGCAACTCGTTTGACTGTATCATGGGTAAGGAGCAGAGATTTTCAATGGAGGATTTTGAGCCTTACCTAGATACGGAGCTAAAGGAGTTAACTCAAAATTCTCGCCTTCAAGCAGACCGGTTCGGAGAAAGATAGTGTTAGCATTCAAACCGCTAATTACTACTCCACACGCAGACTGTGCAAAAGGTTTCAATGTTTGTAGCTGATGTTGCCATAAAAAAGAGGGTGTATAATAAAGCGACTCTACGAGCTGTCGACTTTGGCAGTGGATATTGTCGAGTTATTCAGTCCAGTTGGGCACACAACTCGACGTTGGATTGTCGAATTTAGATATGTGACCCGACATCATAACTTTGTCGACTTTAGACCGTCGCATTTGAGGCTGACTCGGCGTCAAATTGTCGATATATTTGGCGACGATTTCAGACAAGCTGTCTCCCAGACCTGGAAATATTTCACTATGCAAGGTAGGTTGCGGTTCCACCACAGGTTTAATATGCGTCGGATGGTGCTTCAGCCCAGCCGATTTTTATGTGTAGGGAACAATGCCACCCAATTCACCCTACCGTTTGTGTATGCAATGATATGTGCGATCGTTAACTTCCCAGTTCCGGCAGAACCATGAAGACAAGGAATCAACAGTTCTTATACGTAGTCTACCTTCCAGAAGTCTATGGCGGCAATAAGGTTCATATTAAAAATATACAAAGTGGCTGATAGACAAGCTCAGGCCCGCAACACAAAGTCGGCTCTATCCCACTCGATCTCTTGCTTGAGCGCGCCTGTGAGTAAAAGCTCCTGACTATAGATCTTAATTCCTTGAGCAGCAATCGATCTCCATATCGATAGATCTTCCTGACATGATATAACATGCCTCACCGATGGATTTGCCTGGATAATACGGGCTGAAGGAGTCTGCGTCGTAAGTTGACCTCCACATGCTGATACCACGTTCTTTAGCAGCTTCGTGTCGACAGGAACTCGAGGGGTCACATAAAAGGTCCTGCCGGCCAGGAGTTTCCCATCATTGCGCTTCGCTCGTTGGAGAGCGTGGGCGAGGTCGATGTCGTACTTGTTCTCTCCAGCCTTGTCTTTCAGAAGAAAGTTACGCTCGGCTGATTATGGAGTTAGTTCGTCAAATGTTTAGCTTTAATCGACGCACGCACGCAAAAGCTTCTTTGCCGAGGCACTAGCAATTGCCCATTGGTCCGTCAGAATAAAAGGGGCATTAGCCAGAGCACACAGGAACTTTTCTGTTCGAACAACTTGTCGAGCGAGAAGGTGGGTGCACTCGCTGGCGCGCGTCGTTATCTTCACTCCCAGCTTTAGTAGAGCCTTGAGGACATCGTCGGAGAGAGTAACTTGAGTTGTCATCACGGTGACGCTGCTGGATCTATGATACCATGAGAATAAGATCAGTTCAATAGAGATGGACACGCACAGATCTGCATCTTCCTCTATCTTCGCCTTTCCTTTCGAACTACTCTTCTTATCCACCATGCCTCCTGATTCATCCATATCCACATCGTCGCCTCGATCAGGGGCCTTCTTCTTTCCTTTGAGGTTCGAACTAAGGATGTTTTGGTCCTCGTTCTCGTCAGATACTCGTCGCTTCTTCCGCCATTTTCCATCCTCGTCTCCAGCATCAGCTGCCTCATCATCGACATCAAGGCCCTTCCTCTTCAGTTTCTGCGTCCGTTCGTCCTCTTCGAATCCATGGGCAAACGCACCAAAAGAGCTGCCGCTTTGCCTTCCCTTGCCCTTCGACTTCTTCATTTGGGCTTCAAAATTGACGACGTCGGGCATGATCGTCTCGTGAAGTCGTTGACTGGCTTTGGCGGCCGCATTGCGACGAGGAGGCGCTATGGATACTGTTGAAACGGGCGTGGTGGATGTTCGGGCAGAAGTGGCTAGAGGTGCGGGGGTTTCGTCGTCCACGTCCATCGGTACCGGCTCAGGAGCCTTTGACTTAATTGATTTTCTAGTCTTGGAAATGGAATTGGAGGTTTTTTTGATTGTTGTAGTCTTGGTCTTGCTGGCACCCAAGACCTTGGCAGATGTCGATGCTTGACCAGCTATGACTCTTAAGCTCTCCTCCTTCGCCAGAGCTCCGCGAGTGCGGGGGCTGACGAGGACGCTAACCTCTTCCTCCTCCCCTTGCTCTTCGCTCGCGGAATCGTTGTCGGCTTCGATAGGTTGGGCTGTGGACATGGCAGATGCTGACGCCGTTTTCGACCCAGTCACTTCAGATTTCTTGCCTACATCGGCAGCTTTGCGCTTCGACTTGGGTTTGGTACCACGCGAGATAGCCAAAGACGGCATGAGGACTGACACTATTCGTTTCGGCGGACTCTTGGGGGTCGTCTTCTTCGTCGCCTGTTCTTCCTCTTCATCCCCCTCGGCTTCGCTGACAACGGTTTTTTTCTTCCTTCCTCTCGACGCAAGCCGTGAGACAGCTTGGTCTCTCTCCGGAGCTTCTGCTTTTGCCTTCATCTTTGTAGACAAAAAGGGTTGTGCAGGTAACTCGTCATCGCTATCCGACTCCAGAACTGGTCCCTCATCCGTCGAGTAAACACGAGGCGGTTTCGACCGAATAGAGGCCTTTGCGCTGGATTTGGGTTTCTGGTGGGATTCAGAGATGGACGCCTGAGGCTGGGCTTTGGTGGAACGTCGGGATGACCTGCCATGCTCCACCTCGCCCTCATCGTCACTGACGACTTTTTTCGCACCATTCTTGCCATCCTTCTCCTTTCCACCCTTCGTTCGTATCTGCACAATCTCCTCCTCTGAAGCATTCTCTCCTTCACTCGCTGGGAATGCCTTGTCCTTGGGCGTCTTCTTCTTGATTCGCGTCCTGGCGTCACCCTTCGTCCTCTTCAGCAAGCCGATTGGCGCCGAGGTCGGGGTAGTTTCAGCGGGACCGGGAACCAACCGTGACGGTGTGTCGATCACAGTAGCGGCTGTCTTGTCGCGCTCCGACTTCTTAAGACGGCTTCCCTCCACACCTTCCTCCGCCTTTTCGCCACCGACGGTAACAATGTGTTTCCCCTGTCCCCCCACACGAACACCGCCTACGGTCTTCTCCAACTCAACGGTGACGCGCCTCATGAGCTTCTTCGTTTTCAGTTGTGAATCAGGGTTTGGAGCAGATTCACCCTCGTCAGTGGATGCAGGCTGCCGCTGCCCAGATGGTTTAGAGGATGCCCCATTCAGCCTGAATGGATGAGGTACTTCTCCCTCGTCGTCATCTTCCGATTCGGGTGTAGGCGCCTTAGCTTTCGGTTTCGGTTTCGGTTTCGCCTTGAGTCTTGGAGTGCTGCCGATTTGCGCTGGAGAGACATTGGCTTTGGAAGGGGAACTGGATTTGGATTTGGAAGCTGGTCGCGTACGTTTACTCTTCGACGTATCGATCTCTGCCTCCTCGTCGGAAGGAACCACCATTGACTTCCTTGACTTCTTTGGGGTTTTCAGTTTCATCTGTGTAGAGTCCTCGTCGTCGGAATCTTCAAGTTCGACAATGTCGTCGGGGCCCACCCGCTGAACTCCTGATTTCTCTGTCGGGGTCCTGGCTTTGGCAGGTTGCTTTTTGTCCTGGATGTCTCGCTCGGTAATATCCTCAACCGCACGATGTTTCTTGCCCTTGGCCTTCGACTGATAGACGGGCTTCTTCAATGGCGACTTAGTAGGGGAGGCCGTACTCTTGCGCTTAGGTGGACCTGTCTTGACCGTCTCTGGTTCTTCCCGCACATGCTCTGGCGAAGAAGACCGCGATCCGTAACCATCTGCGCCTCCATCGAAATCAACATCCCAGTCCATATCGTTGGTAGCAGCAGCAGCCGTAGAGGGTGGCTCGAAGTCTATATCCATCCCAGCTGGTACTTTCAGCCTTGATTTTGATCTTGAACTTGAAGCGATTTCGTCATGGGCAGCACGAGCGTCTCCCTCTAAACCGATGTTAACTAACCCCTTTGCAACCTCCTTCATGCTCGCCTCTGTGCCGTTTGGTATGTCTGCCTCTATATCCACACCCACACCCACTTCGTCCTCGTCAAAGGTGGCGACTGCCAGCTCTGCCGCCTCCGCTTCGATATTCTGACCGATTCCAACCCCTCGTTCGCCGAGGAGGGCGCTGAAATCGACCCCAGGCGGGAAAACAATGTACTTTTCGAGGCCGACAGTAAGATTTCTCCATTGGACAAAACAGTCTTCTAGCCAAGTGTGATTGACGACGGGAATGGACCATGCTTGGGCTTTGCTTGCTTTGGTCCCCGAGACACTGGTGAAAAGACATTCAGAGCGGAGGTAGTAACGCAGGGCATCAGAAGCTTACAAGGCTGCGACAAGTACAGTGTTTTGCCCCGACATACTAGCTGTGAACGTTGCACCCATAGCGCCGATGAGTTTCTTCAGATATTCGCGAGCCTCTCCCGTGTAGTTTGTGACGGTAATGACCTATAAGTCCAACAGCTGAGGATCGACATACAGAGAGGAGAAAGAATACATACATGCTTGTTGAAAGCCTCGATTGGTCTCTTGGGCACTGGGTAATGCAGCAGCTGGTCGAGAGGTCTTGTGAGGATTCCCGTAGATTGGACATGAAAAAGCCAAGCAAGCGTCCCGACTGTTTTGCCGCTCTGCAATGCCTAAAACAAGAATAAGCGGATGAAAACGATCAAGCTATCTAAAGCTGCCTTACCTGTACATAAGCACGACCATACCTCCACCTCGTCACGAGGACGTCACACTGTGCTACTGCTTCAGCCTCCTTACGTCTACGAATAATTTCCTTCGTGCTCAATTTCTGGGTGCCATCTTCGCCGAAAGCCTCTTCATCTTCGCCATCTCCTTCGAATCTCAGCACAACGCCACCAGCTCGTTCCACACCGGCTTGGACCGCGTCTCTGCGACCTTTATACAATTGGAGCGTCCGACTGAGTAGAATCCTCCTTCCATTCCACACATGAACGGGCTGTGCGCCGATAGGACCTTCAGCATCCCCTTGCGCGGCTCCGAAGCCGGACACCTTCGAATTAAGGACATGAGAGATGTCTTCTTGCGCAGGAGGTGTTAAATTCGCCATGGATGGTGTGAATATAGCTGCTGTAGCGTAGAGGTTTCGCTTCAGGTCGTCCTTCTCAATATCGGCCGTTACCACACCCACGCCTTTCCCATCATTCAATCGAATATCCTCCACACTTTTCAAAATTTCGGGCTCGGGCCACTCATAAGGCGTCGTTGGGAGCCCACCCATCCCGAGTCTGACCGCGTCGTCGAACCAGTGTGGTAGAAGGACACGGATGCCAGTATCAGCCCGAAAGTGGAGAGCAGTTGCATATTTTGCACTGCCTGGAGTGAGAGCAAAGAGATGAGTGACCTCTCTCGTGAGGCCCGTTCGCCACTGGCCACCGAGTGCAGTAATGCCAGCTGATAGAACCTCTAGGTCGGGAGGTGGGAGGTCAGACGCACACGCGACGACACCAGAGAAGATCATCGCTGGATCACTCGAGTAGTGTTGAGGTCTACATGAACAACTTTAGTTTGACATCCTAGTACTGTTGCTCGACAACTCACGCTTGCGGCTTCCCCATGAGCAGGCTTCGTTCGACCCATTGATCGGTCACAACATCCACACCTTCCTTCTCGGACAATAACTCCCATCCTTCGAATCGATTGGTGTTTGAGACCACAGTGGTCAGCTTTGGATCCTTGAGGCCCTCCTCGGTGTATACACCTCCATTTATCTCGAGGATGTGTCTGATCTCGGCCGCTCGAGCTTGTGAGAACGACGAAGATAGAGTAAATCTAACCCCAGAGAAGATGTTTGACTGATTCAGAGGAAGGGATGATGGCATATGAAAAAATTGGCTTCAGGATGAGGGACACAAAGTCGTGCCAAACTCCTCAATGGTGGAAGTGAGAAACACGAAAACGCGGTGTGACGACGCGTGACTCAACTTGTTGACCAGCAGCACGTGCAATCAAACACTCGGAAGAAATTTAAGAATCTTTCAAAAGCTGCGTACTGGATACGTAGTGCAACATTGTTCGTCGTACAATCAATAACTCTTCCTACTGTAGTTTCAAAATTTTTGGTATTGAAATTGATTCGAAACTCGAACGCAGATAGGCACTAACATCATTGGGGCCGAATACTCATCACATTAGATATTTCACTGTAACTTTATAGCAATTTTCCTAAATGATGTCCAACAAAATATAAATGTTTGAAAGAGGCCCAAGGATACTCGACGCCACAAACGGTGAGCAGCCTGATCAGATCGATGACGCAATAGCCCCCTCATCGTTTGACGCGATGTTCGGCTACTTCGGGATTTCCTAACTAGGCAGTCTGCTGTCCCCGATGTCGACCCCTCTGCAGCATTCGTCATCGTCGGCAATGACGACATTGCTCAGGCTTCTCGCAGATGATGGCTGCTATTGCCCTCAGTCCGACTTCAATATATATTTTTCGTCAGACATCATTTATGAAAATAGCAATAAAATGGTTGAGAATATTGACAATCTATCTAAATGTGCACTACTTATACACATCAAACGTAAGATACCCCACGCAGTTAACAAGTGATTTGACACTGGTTTGACGGTCCGCAATTCGATCTTGAGTTTGAGAATGCTTAGACAACGCGCGCCACATGCTGGAGAGAATATAGTTTCCAATAATCCAAGCTCCACCCAACATCGAGTAGTCTCAAGTCGGAGAAATAGAACACGGAGGTGTCAGCTTGAACCATCTCTTCTAGCCCTTTCAGTTTCCTGGATACGAAATAATATTCGACTTGAAGTGGCTTGGAAAAGATGCTAAGTGTAAAATTCGTGAAGTTCAAACCGGAACCATGTATGATCTTCGTAAGATCACCTACGGATGAGCTTCCGAGAGCCCCAGTCCAACGTGCCTGTGGAAGGATCGGTGGTGTTTGCGTGAGGTGGAAGTCCCTGGTAGTTAGCCGACCTCCCTTCCCTTCCTTATCGACAGAGTACGTCAACCGGCGCACAGAGCTGGAAATTTGGGACGGAGCCCTCAGGTTTTTGAAGAAAAGTACCCATTCAGAAATAAGTGCTATTGGCCAAGCCGAAGAAGTGAGCCATAGGAAAGCGATCGAAAGTTTAAGCGCTTGGGAAGTCGTTGGAAGCTCGATGTGATGCACCTAGTGCATAGTGATATCTATCGCTCATCAAATACTGATATATGTAGTTTACATGCGTCCCAGGATTGTATGTAGCGGTCACGGATCCAAGTGTCAGAGCAGTTCAGGTTCAAATTTTACAGGAGAATGAGTTGAGTGTTGTTTGAAGAAACATGAACATTGCGCGACGGGTTAACATTTCCACCATAATATATGATCTACAAATACGGATGAGCAACTTTGATTAAAAATGCCTGCAAGGAGAAGCAAATTAGCAATATGAGCACAAGGACTCCGCATAGAATTCTGGGTGAAATTTGTGCTGTGATGATGTGACGCTTACAAAACGCCAAGGTGCTTTGGCGTTTTTAGTAGAGCGAAAATAGGAATTTAGAGGAACGTGAAGGCAACGTTGTTCAAAATGAACCTTAAGAGCTCATTCGGATAAATTCAGCGGAATTACAGTGATTTGATTGTGAAATCATGTTTTTACTTTGAGATAGTAGGTCCGTCGGTTACTTTTCCAACAATACTATATCGTTTCCTGGAATATTACATTAGAAAAGCGCAACATAAATGGGGCATGCTGGGAGCGGGCTCTGAGATAAACGTACGAGAAGAAGGCGTGCCACTCCTCCAAGGTCTGCATATCCTTCTCGTCCAACGTACTGTAGTCAGCGACAGCGTCTTCAGGCTTCAAGCTTGACATCCCCAGTCCACGAGAGCCATCTTTTCCAGCAAATATGCTGTAAGACCTTCCAGGTCCGTACACATCGGACTTATGCGTCACATCAAACACCGTTCCTACATAAAGTTGGGCGGCGTTAGCGGTCTGTGAAGGTCGTTGTGTGTGGATGGCGGGAGGGGTTGGAATGGGTGGCTCTGAGAGGCGAAATTCATAGGGAAGAATAGAGCGTAGGGCTCACCTTTGACAGCAACAAGAATTGGTTTCGAAGAGTCTGTACCATCGTACTGTTTTAAGTCTTCGGTCGTGAAAGGATCATCCTTGGGCGGTGCTAGGTCTGTTCGTTCGGGTTGCATTCTGGTAGTGTTTGGGAAAAAATCGGAGAAATATCTAAAAGGGCTGCTGAGAGTATTGCGGTGGACTGTCTTCGATGATGAGAGAGAGCAAGGTAGGCAAGTTGACGCCACCAATCAAATCGAACAACCCGATGGTGACTGTGTGAATTTGAGATAAGATTAGATTGATCACGGCGCTTATCCTAATGTACCTGCGAATGACAATTCTCAGATTTAATCTACGATGATTACTCAATATGCAATCTATGTAGCTACAAAGGGAAACTGCGGTCAGGTGTCAAGACTATTCGTGCTTACGTCGAGGGCCTAAGACCTCAATTCATACTTCATTGTGTAAGTCGCATGATCTGCCTGCTCTCCCACATTTGAAAATTCGACCCTCGTTTCACGTATAGTCCTCGGAGTCAAGGAAACTTCGGTTAAGGAATGGCTTGCTGTTCTTATTTATTCAGATAGACAGTTACCCTGCTTAATCTGTGGTGTACGCAGCATTTCATTCGCCAATACCAGACTATAACGAACAGACCATACTGCATACCAATAATTCAGTGACTAATTAGCTTCGCCTGTTTCTGGACAGAAGCCTACTATAAGTTGAACGTATGCTGCGATGACGCAACATACAATATTTGGAAGTGCTCTGGATTTTGCACTATCTTCTTGCGGCGTCAATGACCCATAGTGAATGTGATGCATAGAATATAAGCGAGCTATCACAAATGAGGAGTGCGAAGGAGTATTGGATATGCATGAATCACCTACTATACAAGTAATCTAAGCCAACGATGATAAAATAACCAAGAATCGTGAAAGCAATAGGAATGTGAGGCAAAATGCAAAATGCAGTGGTCGTCGGCGTTCATGAAGTGGAGGTAATTGCGTAAAGGATGAAAGCTCAGAGGGAAGGTCCTGCATAAAATACAAGTTTTCTGATCGATACAACAGTGCCGTTATGATATCCATGATAGAAAAGAAATGTAAATAACAGTCGCGTCGTGAGTCGTGAGTGAAGAGCGAATAGAAAGAATGCAAATCCGACAAGTGGCCGCTGCTATGCTTCAAGCACGTCACCGACAGCGGCTCGTATCATCACCCGGCCCCTACTTCCTTGATGACCTTTCCATCATCCCTCGTGAGAGGAGAACCCAGCAATGCGCCAACAGGAGAGCTTCGTTTGCCTATACCGGGTACCATTGGAGATCCTGCCGCACCTAACCGTCCGCGATGGTCGCCAGGGCCAAACATATCTGCTGAGTGGGGATTTCCGCCACCACGCTCCCATGAGAGAGCTTCTCCATGCCGCCCCCCAGACGCGGGGGTGCCAGCGTTCGGGTTATTGCCAGAGAGGAAGTCGAGCCAATTGCCACCATTCGGATTCTGTCCTGAGGGATCTGGGCCAGCTGACGATGCTAGTGAATGATTTGACACTGTAGAGGGTATTAACATCGTAGGCATGCATTTAGAGGGGAAAATATGTTGGAAGAAATGAAGATGTGCATGGAATGGTGGAAGGTGTGGGGTGCAGTGAAGGATAGCTAAACGTACCTGAACTCGACGACGCCGAGGGTCCAGATCCTCCTCCTCCTCCATGCACCGGCCAATCTAGCCCAAAGTTCTGCTGAGGTTGACTCTGGTGCCTACCCTGGTCGTTAGGATCGAGGAATCCATTAAACATATCGCCGCTACCATTGCTGGCAGAACCTGGCATAGGTGCTCCCCCTCGACCCAATATGTTTGGATACATTGCCGAATCGTAAGACCCCGAAGCCGAATTGCGATGCGGAGCAATATTGTACCCTCCTGATGCGCCGCGGGTCGATTGAGTTGGCAGGAAAGGAGCTTGAGGAGAGTTTTCGGGGAAGAAGGGTGGGTACTGGCTACCTCCTCCATGGTGTTGTGACGATGAATGGTGAGCGTAGCCTCCAGCTGACCTGCTGTTACCGTAAGGACTAGCGGAGTTTGTCGTGGAATGTCCGTAACCATATCCATTTGAGGGGTCATCCGAGGGCGAACGAGAGTGCTCATGAGGGTGAACTCCGATTCTGGAACGTTTGCTGCCGTTGTCACGCAAGCCTCGCTCGTTCGAGGTATGGAGAGCAGGCCCGCCTGACTGATTTCCGAGGCTATGGACGGAGAGATTTGGCGGTTGTGGTATAGAAAGGCGATGGTTATAGTCCTGCTGAAGGTCAGTTGGTCATCCGGGAATGATGAACTGTATAGGCGCACCCCATTGACTAGGTCGGTCGCAGGTTTCAGCTTTCCGTCATGCCTCCGCTTATTGTGCCTCGGAACATCGTCATCATCGTCTACATCATCCTCATCTCCGTCACCCTCGTCCACTTTGATATTGGGGTTGCCAGAGAAGTCAGCGGGGCCGCGGGTATCTTTCTCTCCATCGTGCTGGGAATGGTGACGTGATAAGTATCGCCGGGCTTCAATGGAGACGAATACGCACCCTCAAATGCCTTTGAACAATGTCTTGGATATCTGAAGAGCCATACTGGTAAAGCTTTACATGATGACCTGGACGTTCCTCTGAGCGCCGATAAAAATAGAACGTTTGGTAGGGTCAAGAGGATGCCAAGTAGGGGTAAGCGACGAGTACTCACCAAAGATGATGACCGCAACATCTACTGAGCACAGAACGCCCAACTCATAGGCCTTTTTGAAGAGCCCATTCTTCCGCTGATGGATGTGGCGCGCAACGAGGAGGAAGTGAGGCCAGGGTTGGTCAGAGATAAGAATAAGACGGAGATTGCCAAGACCATGAGCACAAAAATAGCGACAAAATGTGTATAGGGAGTAGGCGTACCTTTAGAAAAGTTACTGAACGATTTCGTTCGTGCTAAGTATACCGAGAAGTAAGCAAATGTGGATAGGCAGAAAGAGGGGGCATAGGGGAATTCTTGGAGGAACAGCGCCAGGGCAGGGCGGGGAGTGCATGAGAGCCATGATAGACATAGACTTACCGTGATAGGTTGAATTTCAATTTTTCTTCTGCCCATTGTGAGATTCGAGGAAGGAAAGGATAGTTGGGAGACGAGGAACGAAGGAGAGCAGCTTTGAGGCGAATGAATCAGAGCTTTACAACAGTTTGTTTTCCAACGGGCTCCGGCATGCTCAGCCGGGCGGGCATCTCCGACCAGCCCCGCGCATCTCATTGGTCAAGCCCGCCTCCGTGCCGGTTGTGTGCCGCTGCCAGTCGGTTGCCGAGGCGCCTAATTGGGCACGAAGCTCCCACACCCACACCGCCTAATGCATCCGGTGATGTCGTATTCCATCCCCTCCTTCTCCGCAGCAAACCTCCTCTCCTCTCCTCAATCCATCGGATCTTCAGATTTTGCTCTCGAGAGACTCCCATCGCTCACTGACAGTCCAGCGCGCCCCAGCACCATGTTTCCAGTCTAGATCCTTCTGTCAGATGCCCGCCCGTCTGTGTTCTATCACCGAAGAAACTGCCAACGTCCTTCTCGAAACAAATAAACCCATATGCCTCCTTGTTAGCTCCCGTAACAAGATAAAGTTTGTTTATGCTTCCGTCTCAAGCCAATCGCGATATTCTCTTGAATTTTGCCAATGTGATGTCATGAGTTTGTCCCCTTTGATCTACTGCCGATCACTTCTATGAATCCATTTCACCGTTCCCTACCTGACTTTTCTCTTCACACTAACACCACCCATAAAATTTGCGAGTTCGCTCAACATTCCACAACGTTAAATGCGCCAATCTCGCTCCATCCTCGCATGTTTCACTCCGCCAACGTCGAACTGGACCCTAGCATTCGTTGTCCACTGGATGCATCATCCATGCGCTCAGTCTGTCAAAAGCCCTGGGCTCACGTAACCCTCGGGCAACGCGCTTAAACCCTTCAACCAGCAGTTGAAATGTCGACATTTAATCTCGCCTGTTACTCCGCGGACTCATCGCATACCAGCCTTCGACTCTCCCGTTTCTGCTGTGCTCGATGCTCCTACTGTATACATTTGTCTCTGGCCTCAGTCCATTCAACGTGTGATAATCGATAGGATCACAATATCAAGTGACGGTATCCAATGCCCTTCCCGTGCCTATTCCATTTCCCAACACCAAGGATCCAACTTCGGATGTTTGGTCTCTGGTGCTCGGGGATTCGTATCCACACACCCATCAATTGTTCTGACGCTGTACATGCATTCCCACCCAGCTACCTACGTTGTTTATGCTTCTAAATCCCAGGAATGTCCGTGGTTTCTCTGCCGCAACGTGCTTCTCTCCGCCTCCGCGAACATGGATACGCTTCACCTCCGCGTCCTCTGTCCAATATCCTCCAACTCAATGGAAAAACCAGGTTAATCCCCTGCTTGAAAATCCTCACGGGAGGAGGCGCTTGACTGAGCTCGCCCGTAAGTTGAACGAAGTGCCCTTATTGTCTCTCTCACCGAGTCAATCACCACATGTTCATGCCAAGACATAGTTCACTCTTTTGGAATATGGGGTTCTACTGTCAAGTGTACGTGGTCTTGATGTGTCAATGTCCACGCCGTCGTTCTGCCTCAGTTGCTGATTTGAACCCTGTGTACCTGTGTCTTCAACTCTCGGATTAATTTTTTAACATCGTGTTCGAAGAGAACGTGAAATACTATGGAGTTTTTCTTTTCCGACCATCAGTCGATGGCTCCAGCAGGTCTTCCATTGATTATGATCTCGATTCTTTTGCATCTGCTGTACGCTCTGCTTTGTTTCAAGCAAGTTTGTGATCGTGCAACACACCATTTCTTCGGGAAAATGCCCAACATCTGGCGTATCAAGCATACATTATTCTTTGGACGTTTCTGATCTCACCTGCTCAGTTAGGATGAGAACGGTGAGTAAGCACGAGCACTGTCTTTGTTCCAGGTCATGCAAAGCACCAGTACGCATATTTCATAGTCATTAATTAGCGATAATCACTGTGCCAAACTGTCGATATTATGACGCTGTTTCGCTGACCCTCCCGGTTGGAAATTTCCGGATAGACGAGGCCCCGCCGCCTCTGAGGCCTCAGAACCCGATCCCGGGGAATCGATTAGCGTACTGCTCTTTTGGGTGCTCTATTCCGCGCACACTACGGCACTGCGTCATTGTGAGCTCTGGTCGAGCTCTCGGGCTTCGGCCATTCTTTTCGAGTCGCTTTCGATGACTAGATAATTACCTTTCCGAGGGGACAATTTCTTTGTTTCAAGAGCAGTCCACATGATGCATACCATTACATTCACACGCGTAGTAAAGGGTGTTGTTGACAGAAGGCACATAACTGACTTACAAAGGAGACATTCTGTGAATCTGCAATCCTCAGCACTGTCTATGTTCGCTTCGTCTATTCTCGTTCAGGTCCGGAAACTTAGACTCAGCACAGCAAGGGTCGTAAAATTGCAATTCACCCCACGATACTTCCACGATCTTGAGCATTCTAAATTTAGTTCGATCGATCAATCAGCTCGCTAAGGGGAGAGATACCCTGTGGGTTGGTGGCTGTTGGTAGCTCATCCATGGATTTGGCTTCGCGCGACTGGTCGCTGCGGGGAATTTATTTCTGCCTTGATGAGACTTCACCGAAATGAACAACTGCTCTAATGTTACACCATAGGCTACCCTAAGCATGAGTGTGGATTGACCATATGCAAATCGCGTTGACCTCCGGCCTCTCAGACTGAGCTGCGCAAATCCAATGCCCAGTTTCCATTGAGGATGAATCCAGTACCTTCAAACGATCAGCGGATATGAATTTTGAAATCTAAGAGTGCTGCGTTCGTTCTCACACGACTGATCAGCCATGCGGCACTTTCGCAAGCGCTTTGGTCTATTCTTATGTTATGATATTAAAATGATCTATTTTGCTACACAAGTCTAAAAATATCGTTCATGTGCGGGACCTGATATATTATAGCGCATTATCTTGTATTATACGTCGTCGTCTGAGTTTGGGGACGAACGGAGCTGGTAGCAATCCTTAGAAATTCTGGTATCGGCGGAGGATCAGTTATCCCCAGCGGATGCTGTTGGAGCGATCAGCGGCGAAATTCTTGAAGTGGTTAAGGGGGCTATACGGGCTATGTCTAAGTGCGCTTGGCTCAAGTGCATCGAAGAACAGCTGATTCACGACGGGGAAAAAGGTAGTGCGGTATTCTTTGGTGTCATCAGTCGCACTGGGAGCGCCGAGATGAATGTGGTTTCATGGCAATCTCGAGCTCGACGAGCAGTGGATTGATGTGATATGTACTTGAATTGACAGTGATAGGTCTTTCGGTACCGCTTGGAAGCGGAAATATAGCTCCTGGATATAATAATCGTACATCGAGGCTTCTATGAGTCGAATTTACAGTATCCCCAGGAAGAATCCGATATAGAAATTACCATATGCACCTCTATTTCACGAATCTGTTTCTGGAACTGGGAATAGCCATAACGGGAACTTGTTCAGACCTTGCGTTCATGGAGTGCTAAGAAAACGTGGAGTCAACCCTCTCTTTCCGAGTTCTTCAATGCCATCAAAATTCATCGAGAGTGGCTGGAAACGGGCTGCATGCAACCCGTATCTTTTGGGCACATGAGAGTTACACACCGGTCTATCAGCCCACAGGTTATACGTCTGCTGAGAACAATGAAAGGTCTTCTATCTGCAAGGGGAGGGTATCTCACAGTGACCGATACCGTAAATGGAGCAGCGTTCTCATGTAGGCGCCAAACAACCCACATTCCGGCCAAACATATCAAGGTTCACTCTCCACAAGGATCTAATGCAACGAGTCGAAGCTCTGTCGAAGGGTCGGTTTTCCCTTACAGCACGTGAATCAAGAATTCATCATTATCCTATTTGGCGCAGTTGGAGAGCCCTCTATACTCAAAGGCGCATCTTCACTGGCACGGTCGAATTTTTTGTACAACCGCCTTAGCTGTTGTCTTCTTCGGTATTCGGGATTTGCATTGCACATGGCCGAGTATTCTGTGGCAGTGGTCTGTCAAAGGCTCCATTATATTAAACTTCCCGCTGCAGCGCTTTGGACCAGTCCATGAGCGTCCGCAGTCATGATGGATGGCTGGTCTCTGCTCCACTCCAGATGAAGATTGATGAAAAGGCTCTACAGACATCAAAACTTCTGAAGATAGTAGAAGCGAAAGGGCCAAGGAACCCAACTCGAGCACGAGGCGCTCATCGGGCGACTGTGCAACCACAAAATATCCAGCATGAGGCTCATACTTACTTATCTCCGAAGACGTAGCATATCAGGAGCGTTCCAGAGCACATGCTTCTGTAACGCATACGGGTCGGTCATATAGATTGGCCCGAAGTCAACGATCTCTTGACACATAGCTCATTGAGCATCCGGGACCGTTCAACTCTGGATGAACGGGCGCTCCGCGTAAATTTAAATTTTATTCCGATAGTACCACCCGATATTACACTGAGATACCTTAGTGCTTCCTCGGCAGCGAATATGTGTTAAGACCTTATTTAAGGCCGAAGAACCTCTGATTTACTTCTTGAGGCACATAATATTTGGAGTGACACGAGGATTGGCAACATCGACCTCGAGGCGAAGGTCTATACTCCACTATGCCCCTGACTTTGCACCACGCCATCTATTCATCGAAGAAAAGAAAAGAAACATTTTCTCGTCTCACACACCGGTACATGGCTAAAGTTTACCCTATCAACCTGGGAATAAGTATTGATCGATACGAATATATTGATTGTGAATCAACGGACAGCAATCTGGCCATTGACTAGACGTATATTTGGAACGAGAACAAGCCCAGGAATACTCCAAAGTTCTATTTCGTTCGCTCTGGTAGCCGGCGGTCTAATTTTTAGGTATGAGACTAATCAGTTCGATAACGAAATAAATCCCTAGAATAGCCTATTCAGTGGGGTCCATGGTCGAGTCTATCTAACAAACAATCAAGGTGGAGTGTTCTTGTCGATTATGGGATCTTTTGTATCCACAGTGAGCCATAGTGCCTCGCGGAGTATAAGTGTTAGCATTGGGAAATATTTTACAGCATTTGGGGTTCATATATGTTCTTGTTTATTTGGGAGACACCTTCAAACTTGTGTGCAAGTTACAAAACACGTCAAAGAAGCACATAGGGCAGTAAATGATAACGTGTTCTGAGAATTGTCGGCTGCGCTGTTCAGCCATTGAGACATTGATGGATAAATATCCAGGATAAAATGATTGAAAGTTGAGGTCCATATCACCCAGCTTCGTTGTAGCAGAAACGTCAATATCATCGGCGAAGGATATTATCTTGATTCCCTGCTCCAAAAATCTCTCCCATCAGTGAGACAGAAGATAGTAAGTGTCTACGCAGATAGTATATGATTATACTGGAGGATCAAAAGTCCGATAAATCTGAAAAAATGCTAAAGCAACGATAGTCATGTGAACCATGCTCTATGGTGGAGGACAAGTCTATCACACCAACGCATCCAGGATGTTCAGAGGAGTAGATGCGGAGGAGGCGGAGATGCTTTTTTTTTGTTTTATTTTATAGCCTCTAGGAGGAGGGCCTCCGTCTCGGCTTTGTGTCTACTTGGATGTACATGTGAGACCGTCCCTCCGTCGGTCGACGCGACCTTTCATAGGACGCTCCCTGCATCTCCCGAGGCGCATATGTCCTCGTACTAGAGACCCGGCATATCCTCTACCGTTTGGGAGCACGCCGCGGAGATGCTTACAGGACGATAGATGGAACCCCGTTTAATGGTCAAAGGTACAGGAGAACTGAGTCTCACGCCTTCTATCACTTCATGTGTAAACTCGACCAGAAGTTTTCGATGACAAAACCGGAAGGATAATTCTAGGCCACTTCGGCACACAATACCTATGGGTCGTGCGTGGAAGCTGCGCATGTCCTCGAGTATCGGCTTTTTCAAGAAAACTAACCTGATAGAGTCTGGCAGTCGTACACAGAGGGAAACACTAAAAACCTGACTTTCATGAGCCACTGTATGGCGAATATGACTCGATAAAGTTGATAGTGTGCAATCCAAAAATATTCTTTGGAACCTCTATAGACTCATTGTGGTCCAAGGAACGATTTCTTTGACTTCGAAAGAAAATATGTGGCCACCGCGCGGCGTTGTCGATTGTGTTGAAATCAGCCGAAATACACCGACACAGTTAAGGCTGATATGCTGTACCACCTAGCAAAATTGTCACGGTTATCACAACATTTTTTTTATCTGTCCACCCCTATCACAGTCAATTGAAAAACCGTAGGCCTACTCCACAGTTCCGTGTGCGTATATATTCGTCGACAAACGACCAGATTTGGCAGTGGGTCTTGAGTATGGCTCGTGGCCCCACAGTTATCGTGCGTCCTCCAACCAAAACGGTAGTCAGTAACCCTCAATTATTAGCGTTCCTTTTCACTGGTGGCGACTCCAAGTATCTCATCAACGGGGAGCACTGTTATACCCTGAGACCGTCGATGAGGCTACAAGCATCGAGGGGATCAGTAATACTTTCCGCTGGATTGGTACTAAATAAATAATTTAGGCCCGCTCCACCGACTCTTGCCCAACACGGTTGTTTGTAGCAAAAAATAGGGGCATACATCGAAAATGTGGAGTAGGCCTACGATTTTGACTGTAAGACAGAGGCGATCTGAAGTGACAATCTCAGCGCTGAAAGCAAAGTTACTTGTCGAAATCGGGTCCTCAGAGCGGCCGGGCCGGTAACCGGGCTGAGGGCTCCAGTGCACGTGACTGACGTCACACCACTCCTTTTTAAGTGCGATCTTGAAGATGAGGCTGTTACCTTCCTTCAGTCATGTCGATAACGAAACTCCTTCTCATAACAGTCTCGTGTCTCATAACCGCGACAAATGCGCAATATCCCTACCGTCGGCGAAGATCTTTTGGCAGCGCGATAGCAGGTGCCATTGTCGGTGCGTCTCTCCATGGACACCCAATTTTGAAAAGTCGTCTAACCGATTCTGTCTTTTCATCAGGAGCAATCGCACTCTTACTTATGATATGTCTTGTCTGCTTGCTTATGCGCCGCCGCAGAGCGCGTGGAAACGTAGGAAGTATAGGCCCACAACCTGGTTTCGTCTCCAAACAGATGTTTGGCGGCCCATGGAACCGTTCGAACGTAGTGCCACCACAGAATGGTGCACCTACGTCACCATACATCCACCACGGTAATCCAAACAGCAGCCAAGCGCCTTCTCAGTCCTACAATCCGGAATACCCCCCTCGAAATACATCCCTTCCACCTCCAGCGTATGGAAAAGACGCAGAGTACAAGGGTGAATACCAGCCAGTACGTGTGTTTTACATATCTACTTTTTAGCTTCATACTCAACCATTTTTAGCCTGCAGGACCTCCTCCCCAAGGTCAAGGCAGTGACAATCCCTATGCTCCAGTATGTTACTGATATTTCTTGTTATCGATGGTGCACCTAACGTCATTTGTTCAGCCTCCTGGTCCACCACCCGCAGCACATATTGTCGGCCAAGACAATGGTTTTATTGGAGGGTTTCGATCGTAAACTTTGGTATCCCGCAAACAACATTTTCCAGCATCACATGCAAGCTTCTGTATCTTAGTTACTGTCTTCATACACGTATATTACCCTGCCTTACTCGTATCGTACTGGATTCTCTGTATCACGTCTCGTGAATAATGTAAAGTCAACTGAAACTGCTATGACATCAATAGTTCCTCATTCCAGTATGCACCTCATGGCGTATACGTCATCCAATGCTACCGACACTACCGCTAAGATTAGATCCCTTTCAACCTGGCAATATTATGCGAAGTTAATCCCAAAAACTTCAAGCACAAGACGCTAAGCTCGTTCATAAATAGGTGCCCGTTGCAGCCGCTGAAATATTCAGACGCTCTGATTTTGTGAATGCTCGCAGCAAGGTAAGAAAGTCTTAGTCCATAAGCGCTTTGATTCTCTACAGTTCATATTTGATGATTGTACAGGGGTTGTAGTACCCGAAGATTACTAGATTGCCCAGATTTACACTCAATAACCATGTAATGCAAGGAATTATGACACTTAGCTGAAATTCGGGTGACCAGATCCACGGGTGAATTGTTGATGTTTTTATTTATTTCATTTTCGTCAGTAGAATAAATCGTGTTCGAATTCGAATTATGATTAGCGCTACCAATGATTCTTATGAACAAAGCTGTGATCTTGACCTAATGTCAGACAAATCCCATTCTACCAACGGAGGCATCCTACCCTAGTACCTTGGATATTTTCTTGAAAGAGAACAAGGCACTGCAAACGATATAACGGCGGGATCCAGGCGAGCCCAGAACAGGGGCAAATTTAATCGCCTCACTAGGCACATATCTCCTGTCTTCGAACAACGACGATCACCGTTCGGGAAATTTAGCATGGCGGTGAGGATTGGTTTTCTTCGTTATCAATAATAAAGCCTAGTCACTGTAGAAGCTACTTTTGCAGACGGCATCTACATAGCCCACTGTCGATCAACCATTTCGGAGAAACGATAATGGGCATAAATTCAGCTCATACATCGGAAATGTCGGACATTCGGTACAGCCTCAATGGTTACGGTGAGCTAGCCATAACAATGAGAATTCCCTATTGTAGGGCAATTCTGTCAGACGACATGGAGTAATTACACGAGGAAAGGCATTCAGGCCACGTTTGTTGCGCAAATCGGAGGAGAATCCTATATTAGCGATGACCTACACGAGTTTTGATTATCGCTAAGTATCAAGGGGAAAGACGGCTCAACTCTGACAGACGGATTGCTTTGTGGGTCCTAACACAGCGACGGTAAACGTTTTATAACTGGAAAAGATATAAACATGTTCTAAGACAAATAGCTAAGGCAAAGCGTGAAGTAACCCTACTAGTAGCAAACGTTGAAGCAAATCGCAATGGCTTTTAAAAACCGCACCAGATAACCAAAGGGTGTCATTAGCAAAACCGAACTGTAAACGAAGAGAACCTTTTAGTCTTTCTAGTTTCATGGAATCGGTTCTGATTTTGCGCTCCACTGCCAGAATACTAAATTATGGTTGGGATGATGGAGGTATATAACGTTCGCCGACAAGAAGTAAGTCTCAGTGTGACCATGTCACGCTTATGTTCGAAAAAACATATTGGAATTCTAAGTCCGCGAAGGGAGGTGGCAATCCTCGGATCAAGAATCAAGATTAACCGCTGGGCGCTCGATTTCCAGAGCACTCCTTGTCCTAATAGGCTAAACATCGGTGGAAAGCCGATTTCACAGCGAATTCACAAAGGTGGAAATCTAAAAAGAAAACATACCGTGCCGAATTAGCTTCCGCTGTGAATAAAGTTATCATTAGCTCAAGCGGACTTGGTTGCCTCAATTCGGCTCATGATAGTTGACATACGCACGCCATATCTCATGCAATGCGGTTCATAACACTGTCACCCTTATCCTTGAATGGAACAGATTATATTCGGTAAGTGTCGTTTATATCCCGCCCCCATCGACGCGTCATTCCGTGACATGACGGGATTGCGACATAAATGATGGTTCTAAACTCAATGTACAGTCGCGGAAGAGGAAACGCGGTAAATATGCTCTCAATGCTTTCGAGGGATGTTTTAATTTGCAGTACGGGTGAGTTGTTCTTGAATTGAATTTCAAGATGAACCTGAATGAATACCTAACAGAATCAAACCTGTCAATTCTCATGTCGAACAAGCAGTCTTCGACATAAACGGTGGCGTGGGGAGTGGCGTAAAGAAGACAGACGAACAATACCGATCGATTCCCGACAATCTGGTATGTCCTGCGGAGGTAACACATCCAGTGAATTATCTTTTCGAGGCCGCAGAAGACATATTGATACAGTGAATACCAAGAAAATAACAAGAAAGCGATACTTTACGACAACTATGATATGAAGGAGATCATGGGTATAGATCTGTATGCAAATGAAGTGGAATGAGGTGGATGCGGTATGGGAAGACGAGGCAATAAAGATGCTGGGTATGAAGAATAATGGATGCGATGTGGTGGTATGAGGGATAATGCCAGAAAACAATGCAGGTTATGGTAGGAGCAAGTTCGGGGCATGGTCCGGAATGCCGTGAATGTTGTACAGGGTAACAGGGACGGAGAGTTCCAAGAAATAGTCCTTCAAGAAAGATAAATGAAATGCAAAACATATGAATGTGACGTCCATGGGAGGTGGTCTAAGCGACGTGCAGTGAGAACTTGATGTACATACCCGAGATCACAAGAGAACCGAAAAACAAAAGTGAGGAGACATGAAAGTGCGTAGACTTGAGGATATAGATGATTATTGAGGGCATGATATCGGCGTTCCGAAGTATTGAGGGCAATGGGTAAGCAAACATATGATGAGGGCGATCCTGGACAGGTGAACAATCATTTGATGACGGAAACACTGCGACAGGGTTGGATTGATACCGAAGTCGAGATGTCGAGGAAGAGAAATAGGGTTAAATGATACCCACTTCCCTGAGTTCCGGAGTGCCGAATGAGCCTCGGTCGCCCAAAGGTCCCAGATGTGATTCGGTATAGCGGGGAAGAAGCAAGTCATTGCGACTAAGAGCATTGTCATCGAGTATGATTAGTCGATCAAGCGCAGGATATCTCCCTCAAAGATAACACGGCCTTTTTCTTTCATGGCCGCGACTGCGCGTACCACCTCCGTCGTATCGAAGTCCTCGTGTTTGTCGGGGGGCATGGCTGCGTTGAGGTAGGTAAGTAGTACCGAGATGGACATGTCGTCCGTTGATTCGTATGTGGTAGAGAAAAGGTATTCCACTGAACCGAATATGAACTGTTTCCTGTGAGTAAGAGAGTCAGAATCGAAACCATAATTGACAGGCATGATGATGATGTCGATCGAAGAAGAGCAAAAGATAGGGAATATGTCATGAGGTGTGTTTTAGGAGATATTGTGATCAAAGGAAATGGGATGATAACCGGGACGCGGTGACAAGCGTCGACAGTCAAAGGAAGAAGGACAAAAGTGTAATGCTCACCTGCCAGAGGAAGAGTCCAGGTCTGCCAGACCGACGGGCCATGGTCGCCTCGGGACAGCACGGGCAGGGCCTGGTCCCCTCATAGTGCCTACAGGAGGGGTGGGTGGCAGGGGATGTGCCAAGGGTCGACCGTCGCCATCGAGGTACTCTCCTTCAGCGTCGTCGTCGTCGTCGCAATCGGCATCCATATCTTCGTCGTAAGGAGGCCGAGCAGCTGGTCGACTATGTGTATGTGAGGGTGTATGATGAGAGGAAGGTCTACCGCGAGAATCGTGACGGTACGCCGACGACGAGATCGCCTGGGACATACTTCCTCCAGCATATCGTTGAGAAGATACGCCGTAAGGCACAGAACGGGACTTGTAATGATGCGTATGGTGAGACGAACTTTGCTGGTGAGAGTGTGGTCCGTGATTCGTCGGATGGTGTGGGTTGTGCGACCCATAGTAATGTCTCCCCATCGCCGCAGAAGAAGACGAAGTCGGAGCATTAAAGTGCCTCTGATCCATCCGAGACTTCTCCTTCCTCCGCATGCGATCCTCGTCGATGCCCGAGTCGACACCTTCTTCAGATTCAAGGTCCTCTGAGGGGTTGCGATCAAGTACTCGGTCCTGATGAGCGCCAGAACCACCACGATCCACCTCACGGTCTGACATGTGGACGTCGTCGTCGTCAAGCGGGGACGGAAGGGGTTGCTTTCTGGATCTCACATCCGCCATTTCAGCTGCCTTCTGGGTACGCCTTTGACTAGAACAAAATACATTTCCATCGTCAATATGAGAATAAAATTTTGAGTGACCAACTCACTGCCTAGCCAGACATTTTCCGCGATGTTGTAGCCAGGGATATGCACAGTACGAGCTGTCCTGGCGAAGCTGAACCCACTTTTGGCACAGGGAGCAAAAAACACGATTTGGTTCGACTTCACCAATAAGCCGATCCGCACGTAATGTCGCTGCTCGCTGCTCGGCATTTCTCCTGCGAGACTCGTGTGCCGGTGCATAATTTGAAGGGTTGAGGTCGTGAAAAGACGACGGTGATCTTGAAGGAGCAGCTGATGCATTAAGAGGCAGAAAACGAGGGTGTTGCAGGTTCTGCATATGAGGCGTCGTTGCAGCGCCTGGGGTGGGAGGTTGTACTGGTAGCTTGGGAGATGCAGACGACGAAATACGACTTCCTGACGGCTGTGTCTCAGTAGGGGCGTCTGCATCTGGTTGACTGGATGGATTATATGAACTAAAGAAACCACAGAAAAAATAGGACGCTTACGGTATCTCGGAAGATAATCCAGCCGCCTTTTGGCACGAAGTACGATGTTTATCCCACTTCTGAAGTGCTGCGAGATGGTCATCGGAAGGAAGACTAAGCCATTTATCGCAAATATTGCACAAAAGCCGTTCGGGATCAAACTTGCGGACGTCAGGATCCTTTGAGAACAAGTTATTCCTCTCCTCAAGAGCGTATACGTTCTTGTTATTTCTAAGATAACTGATTAAAACCATAACACGCATCGGAAATGGCACGTACATCTTCTTCGCCAAACAGCTCTTTCGATGCGCATCCCAAGGGATCGAGCAGTAGGTAGAATTGGGCCTGAGACGAATCCATTTATCACACGAGGCACAGAGAACACGGTATGCCTCGAATTGACCGACGTAAGGGTCCTGGCGGAGATATTCAATCCTTTCCTCCTCCGTCCGTTTGGCACGTCTCCGCTTCGTTGGTGGATGTGACAGCGTGTCGGGAGCAGTATCAGGGGCACCATACGGGACGGAAGCGACGCCTCCAGTCATGGCAGGCGCCGACGGAGGGCTGCACAATATAACTTGATCAGGACAAATAGACTGATGATGACGAACAATCACAATACTCACCAGTTGGCACGATGAGCGTCCCAGTGCTCGGTTGTAAAACCATTGGAGCCATCCCGGAAACTGACATCCATACCACAAGTTTCGCAGGTGACAAACCCAGCTGCATATTCATCAGGCCGAACGTTGGATCCTGTTGGTAGAGGGTTCGTAGATGAGAGAGATTCCTGAGGGTGGTCCACCTTGTCGTTTTCATCTGGACGGACTTTGCGCTTGAGAGGATTCGACTTCCTATATAATGGGTAAGTAGATTTGACAACTCAGGAAATTCATGGACTGACGGAGACGATATAGAGCCGGGAGTACTTGGTGGACTAGAGAATCGTGAGTGCGAGGCGATATGAGAATGGAGAAGAACGGTACCTCTGACTCGCAGTGTCGTCGGGCATGGTGGGGGCGAGGAAGAATGGACCGGAAAACATTTGGAAGCGCTTTTAGCTGATTTCATCGTATTCGGTTGGTTCAGCACTCCGTTTTGTTAATGAAATTCGATCCACCCATGTGAGATTCGCAACATTCCCATATCGATACATTTTATTTTAAACTCCGCTAAATTATTGTCCTGTCACGGCATGACAGAAAACATTCCATCTTTTTTCTCCGTCGTCTCCTGTGGCGGTTAAGCTCTTCTACTAGTCATCCTCAGGGCTGCAACTACACGCGCAGAACACCAGATCTCGGTGCATAACGCACCCACGTCGACCGACTAACAGGCAGAACGGTGAATAGGAACAAAGCACAAGTCTTTTCTGCGCATCGGTTCCTGCTTCTCGGTTTTACATACAGAGATCTCGTTACAATGACCATTCGAGGTCTTCCTTCCAAATGACCTACTTCCTCATGTCCCTTGACGAACCAACCTTAATCTTCACTGGTCGGATACGAAGATGAAGAAGCGTCCTTCCCAAAATCAACTTTCATTCCTCGGTACAGCATCGATGACACTCCTCAAACACATGTTCACCGCCTCCGTACGTCCTGGTAGCAATACAATACGGGATCCTTTCCGGAAGCATCTGCCACTTTTACCTCAGTGCGCGCTTCTCTTAGGGGTCTATGTCGGCGGATCAACAACGTTATTCTTCTCGACCGTGAGGCAACACGAAGTCTCTGTCAAGCGATTGACTTACCCGGTCGCCGTTCTGTCTTTGTTCTCGTCAAATATCACGCTTGCTATCCATGTTGGAGCGCTATCTTCTTGGGCTGAAACGATGTCTGAATTGCTAGATGTATGTATTACTCCTCTAGCGATTTGATGAGCTCTAGCTTCTCATGAACCATCCCATCCCCTTCTTCGCCCCATGCTTATGATTAATTATCATCGAACTTACCTATCACCCACCTGTTCGAACTCGTCAGCAATTCTCTGATGATTCCATTCGTTCCAAATTTTAACAATGGGCCAACGCCGCACGCTTTGCCTCCTTCCAATCTTCCTCTCCGTGTCCCGAGGAGATTGCACTTAACTTACTTTTTCTTGACTTCTCCTCTACCTTTTCTAGACAACACATGCATATCCATCAATGATCCTCTCTTTGGGCACCTCTCATACTCGGAATCGGATCAGCTACCGTCTGTAGTCCGTTGTGGTGTTGTACTGTTTCCATATCCATCAACACTCGGCTCGACGTACATGTCTGTCCGTCTGTTTCGAGTCGAGAAATAGGCTTCATTACTTCCAAACTATCACTTGCCTACAAATCGAAGGCAGCGCTGGTTCCGTTTCAATCTCTCTCTGTGCAATTGCTTGACTAGTTCCTCATGGGCCTCGATCCGCGTGTCTACCCGCGCGCTGGTCTCACCGCACTATCGTCAATTGTATGTATTTTCGCTTTCTTCCTCCCCCTTGCTTTCGGTTTCCTTGACCTATTTTCCCATCATCGTGACAACAGAGCCCAAATACACTCCGCCTAACCAAACTGGTAATATCCACCAAAATCGTGTCCAGGAACTTGACCCCAAGTTCCGTGACTGTGGTGGATCAGATCGAGTCTTAGAATAATCCATCCGCTCCAGACATCTCCGGTGTTCGACATCTCTATTATCTAGTTAATCGATTCCTCGAATTTCATAGATGTGTACTAATCCCAATGCACATAGTCAAGGTGGTCATCCCGATCCGCATTTGTCAGACCTCGTTCAGGCTATGCCATTCTCGCTGTCAAATACCATTCACGGCTACAACGTCCAGGCATCAGCTGTGTGTCTTACTCTTAGCTCACACCCTTCAAACTTCACTTCAGTGTTTCTTGACTTTTACTGAAAGTTATCCCAACACCACATGCATACCAGTGGAGCAGCCAAACCTCCGTTCCCTCTAAGCTATAATTCGTCCCGGAAATTTCAAGGAATCACTTAATACCCGAACATTTAGTGCCTCCAGCCCGTAGGATGCAATGAATGGTGCATCGAACCAGTACTTTGCAGACTTTCAACTGTCTGGCCATTTACGTTTTCCGGCCTTGTCGGGTAAGCCGTATTTCGATCAGACGATTAGTCACTTTCGCTCAACTTTACTCAGCCTCAAATTGAGAAGCTATCTGATGGCCAAGAGTCCAACACCATCCCAATACGCCAGGAGTGAAGTGTTACTAGTTACTATGACCTTATCTTCTGACCGTCCTCCCAGTGAGTTGCAGTCACTTGCCGCGCGGGAAGTGAATTTCTGCAGCACTGTCGACTCGGGTATTGGCATCCATTATAGCCTATTTCACTAGCAGCCCAAGGCGTTCCGACTCCCGATTTAGCGCCTCGTCATTCCTCCCATGTGAGATCCGTCTTTCTCAACCGATTTGCGTGCGCGACCCTTACCTATGTTGAATCAATTCCCCACACTTCTTAGCTTCATTTGAGTTTGGAATCCGTTCCAACTCCCTCTTCGCTAAAACAATGCTGATCTGCTCCTGGTTTTCTCGCGTTGACGAATGTAGGCTTTCCTGAGATTCGTCCATCTTTTCCCCAAGAAGCGAGCACGACCCTGAACATCGACGGCGCCAATGCCATTTAAGGTCTTCTTCCAGAACGGGCAACACCAATGGTTATTCTTGTTAGAATGCCTTGCAGTGTGGGGCCCACGGAAAATTTCCGTAATGTCTTCATTTGACTTAGTCTCACATATTTTCCTGATCTCTCACTGCTTGCCTGTGAAACTGAAGGTTTCGCTTGAATGAGTAGAACAGTTGAAACCGAGCGATCAAGAGATAAGATTAGATAATGGTTCAATATTTCAGATATCGCTGTAGAAAATATAAAATCCCTCATAGAGTTGCCGCAGAATCACAACGGTAATGTGCATAGAGTGAGTAAAAAATATATCCATCTATGATTGCATTAATCATAGGAATCGAAGAATAAGCAGCAAGTAAGAGGGTAACTGACTCACCCGTTGATTAAACTTTTCCATAACCTCCATTTTCCAAAAAGGAGCTCATGTGCTTGACGATGCGATCTAGCCCACTCAGCCACTTAGCGAGTTCGGTGTCGAGTTTCTCGGTGGAGCCACCTTGTGAAATCCGCATGTAGAAATCATGGCGATGAGGAACAGCACGGATCGCCACCTGATGCGCATAGGCGCAAGATATCAGGATATTGGATTGACACAAACACGTCAGATTCGTAGGTTGGGCCGTGGAGATGAAAGATGATAGGAATAACGAGGTCGAAGGCAAGCAAGAATGACAGCCGGTGAAGAACCAGAGGCAAAAGGATGGAGGGCAAGCAGTGGAAGAGGCGACGGTAGGCAGGAAGGAGTGGAGGTATGTGGGGAGATTGTCAGAGCCAAGTAACTCGAAACAGGCCCTTGGGCCTTAACTCACCGATACAACAGACCGAATGATGAAGGAGTGATGGTGCCTCAGTACTTCATCATACGACCGCTTGAAGCATACATGCAATTCGGAGTTTGGATCACTTTGCATGTTCTGAAGCGCCTTGCACGTAAACGCCAGTCCTCTAATGAAAGTAAACTTCAGGAGAGATGATAGAGGGAGTTTGAACTTACCTAATAAGACGGACAAGACACGCTGTGGCATATCTTTGAGATTCCAAGTTCTCGTTCTTTGCCAGAGCTTCGAGTGTAACTGACTTGTCTCGCGCGGAGTCGTATCGTCCACGGACACCCTGCATATATCCGACTTCTGGTCAGAGAAAGTGCGGATGCAGTCGGGAAAGAATAAAACGCACATTGATATTGCTTCTGATATCCGACTGCACGAATCCAAAGACACCTGAGCCCAGTAGATCTGTTCATACACGGCACCGTAAGGGGGGTTTAACTCCTCGGTTTATGGGGCGGAGAAACTAACTTACCAAACATCTGGACAAGACCGTCAGACGCTTCCAGAAAGGGCTGCGTATTTACTTCATCGTTTATAAAGGGAACTTCTGCAAAAGACTTGAGGGTAATAAGAACAATATGCCACTTGCCTAGAGCTGTTAACAAGAGCAGAAACTCACCTTAACGGTCTCAAAGTATGGTGCCATTATGGTTGGACGAGATGAAGGGTTGCGAAAGGGTGCTGTAGGTACAGGCAACCGCCATGAGTTCACCGCGAGGCATGCGATGTTAATCGATGTCGGATGTGGAGCTTGGGACCACTGAAACTCGTCAAGGAGAACTGTGGGATCAGGTTTACGTAACTGACCGGCAGATCGGCGAATGCAGGCTGATCGCGACAATTTCTCACGTATATGAAAGTGTTTCAATTCTTGATCTCAAATCCGGGTAGGGATACTGGCTTTTCAGCCATACTAAATATACTAGGTGCTTATATTTTATATTTGATTTGAATCTGTAATGATATTCATATTCAACGGAGTTTCTTAGAATTCTAAACATCTTGCAGTATACGCTATATTGTCTATTATCCATAACAGGTTTTTTCGAGGCATATAACGGCGCATCAGAAAAATGGTCGCCTTAGAACCTTCGTTGCATATCGAATAAAGTCTCCAACGACGGGGATGGTTGGGCAATAAATGTCAGATTTTCTCAACCGCCGAAAGATCTTTATTTCGTACATCCTCCCAGCTGAGAGCTGTCGGCTTCTTGTCAGTAGATCACTCGTTATTTTGCCCGACACCATATAATTATCAATTCCGTCGGCATTACGCTCGAAAGTGCAAGGGATTTCCATTTGCTATCAGAAAAAGCGACCAGGTTGACCGTATCAGTCAAAATGAGCCATGTGCTTATAATCAGAGGTACCGAGGAGCAATTATGCAGGCAACTTATACAGAGTGGATACCAGTATATTTGACTGCGGGCTGTTGAGAAATTAGATTTCATTCCTAGGATGATCAATTGTTGATAAAAAGGATCGCGATTGAAAGAGCTATCATTGGAATGGCTATGTGAATTGGGTGCGAGGTTTGATAGAAATTTGACTGCGCAGTCAGTTAAGAAGCAGCACAGGATTTATGGAGTACAAACAAGACTTCTGGGACGAGTCAATTGACAATGGCGTTGAAGGATGTACAACTCCAGTAATGTGTGAATGTCGGAACCAAAATCGGAACCAGAATTAGAAAACCAGCACTGCTTATAAACCAAGCTGCCTCATACATTACTAATGTCATTAGTTATGACTTGCTGAAGAATATACTCAATGACTATAGCACAGTAGCAACTCCCTCCAATGAATACGTTCGGAAAATCATATTGACGGCAGCTGTTCATGCGGTTAAAATACCGCCGCAGAGGTCAATAGCTCGACCATACGTTGTAATCTATGCGCAGTATGCGCAGCTAGGAACGGACGCTAAGGTATCCAGGTCAGCAAATTAAAAGATGGGTCTTGACGTCTTCGCAAGAAAATCTGGTTACTACTCCCACATTTCTAAGATAAAAATTTAGGCCTTGGATGTTGCGTCAGGTATCCTAGGAAATTATGATGGCACTTCAGTTTGACTTCAGTATCGTTGCAAACTTCATCTCAAAATAATCGTCTACAGAGCCAGTCGAGTGTAGTTGAATAGCGGATGATGATTGATTTATGTAAACCGACATTGATTGCTTTGCGTGATGATCGACGTTGGCGACGTGGCTCGGAGCCGGTGCCTAGGGGTTGTTCGGGTGCAAAAAGAATATCGGCTATTGCCCCCAGTTACCGATGGCTTCTTCGCCCGACGACAACTCGTCCCCTAATCGCACTGGTTTGGTCATTTCTATTGCGTGAAGGACTTCTGCATAGCCTAGTGCATAGACCTCTTACGCTCAAATCGAAGACAAGGTTCTTTCAGCTCGACCCGTGACACGAAATTTTATCGTGTCGCAGCCAGGTTTGGGATGAATTTTCCCATCAGCTTGCATTCAGATCAAAGGAAAAGTAACTCTTACCAACCTAAGACCCTGGTCAGTGCACCTTCCCTTCTCTCCCCTTCAAGATCCATGCCCGCTGAACCTACGAAAGCTAAACTCAAGCGTCGGTCCAGCCGAAAGGATTTGGACGAATACCGATTCGATGGAAGCCACGGAAGAGAGCTTGAGTTGAAGAGAAACAGAGGTGCTTTCCAGTTGCTTCGTCGTCGCCGCGGATTTCTGACGCAGTTCTACACCTCGTGTTTTCTTGGTCCAGGAGAAGTAACTCTTTCCTTTCAAGTGCAATAATTCAATCTCACGTACCTCGTCTGCAGGTTAGCTGTGCCGAATGTCGAAGGTATGCGATGATCGCACATCCTTTCCTCGGAGGTGGCACTGATCCCGAGCAAGGCTCAAGATAAAGTGCGACAAGCAGATTCCGTGTCAGTCATGTCAGGTACGATATGAACACGCTCTAAGGAGCTCGTTGGGTTACTGAGTACTGTTCGGTGGCTAGCGACGAGGTTGTGCAGCGTTATGCCCTAATGGTGAGTGACTGACAAGTTTTCTCCACCTCTTGTTAAATCTCTCACAGGAAGTCTCGCCACTGGACAAGGAACAAGGCTAGTCATCTCCGGTTATCCTTGAATCGCCCTGCGCTCATAAGCTGTCATGAAGATTCGTTTTGGCTGCAACTGAACATCTGCACAAGCGCATAGCGAAACTTAGTGGCCGCATTCGCCTGCTGGAAGACGCGCTGGCTGCTGTCCACGCCAAGCACTCGAGCGAACCTCACCCTCTTCTACATGAAGATTTGATCAGCGTCGATGAGCAGGATGGAGAGCTAGATGGTTTTGGAGAGGAGCCGAATGGGCCGCCACCTCAGACAGGCGAAGTGCTTGACTCGTTCGGGACATTGTCCATCTCTGAGCACGGGATATCGAGGTTTTTTGGGCCGACCGGAGGCTCGGAGGTGCGTATATGTTACCCCTTGGTACTTCTTATCTGACCACGTGAACGCCCTTAGAGTTTGTTGCTGGTATATTTCCTTCCCCGCCTCATTATTATCTCATTGATTCTCGACCATAGGCGAATCTTGACTCAAACTACCCATCTCCTGAGAGTATCAACACACCGGATTCCCTCCGAGACTCAAAAAGTCCCTCAACGATGACCGCGAACGAACTGCCATACTTTTCGCAGGCATTCCCATTTACACCAATGGGCCAGTCAAGCGATGTCCAGGAATTCATTGAATCCCAGCTTCCGCCGAAGAAAGAGGCGCTAGCATTATGCGAGACTTACTTCGAGCAAGTCTCCTGGATCTTTCGCGGCGTCACCAGATTACAGGTCATGGACGACATGCTGCCCGTCCTCTTTAAGGAGCAAGAAGCAACACCTGGGGAGGATTATAGTGGACCTCACGATTTAGCTCTGCTATTCGTACTCATGGCCATCGGCTCCTTAGTTAGGAAGAAGCCATCCAATAGCCTCGGCGAGCATTATCACCAAATTTCGCGTGCCGCGATCTCCCTTCAACCAGTGCTGGAGAAGCCGTCCATTGTCACAATTCAAACGCTGCACCTTCTCAGCATCTACAATGCCATGAGCGGTAGTGACTTGAAGAGTGAGACGAGTATGGAGATGACCTGGTCGCTGATCACATTGGCTTCGCACCTTTCCCAGACAGTGAGTGCTTTCCTCGTTGACAGATATATTAACCCTGATCTTTTCTCCTCCGTAGATCGGTCTACGTATGTCTTCTCGCTTATCCACAAACCCGTCATTTTGTGATGTCACCTCTAGATCGTGATAGTGCTCGATGGGGCTTAAGTCCAAAGATGGTGCAGCGAAGACGGATCCTCTTCTGGGACCTGTTCGTGGCCGATGTGTGGCAGGTCAGTTGAATTACCCAAGTTCTGGCGAATCACTCAGATCCTTTTATAGAGTCTCAATACCGGACGTCCACCATCCTTTTCGCTGGCTTACATTGATTGTAGCTTCCCTCAGTATGATAAGGAGACCGCAAGCGAGAGTATGGAATCAGCATGTGAGAGCATAGACGGCTACCCACAGAAGACTGATCTCAAATTCAATATAGTCGAAAACTGGCAGTTTCGTTTCGCCGCAGAATGTGTCGCAGAGGTGACTTCACGTACTCTAACTGCGGAAGCGCCGTCATATGCGACAATCCTTGAACTCGACCGGAAAGTGCGCGAGTTCCCTTTACCAGATGGGATATCAAATTCAGACGACTTTGGAGCGTCATTCACGCGATGTGTCCTGGAGCATGTCAAAGAGACAGGTTCGTTGTTCAATCTTCGTTGTGCACGGAGGGTTAGCTGACGAAAGTTTAGTGCTGATGTATATTCATCGCAGTTTCTTCGCACAAGCTATCATTGAGAATCCCGCCAATCCACTCAAGAGTGCATATGCGCCTTCTTTCCTTGCCGCCTATCGGGCATCTTCCACCATCTTGAAGTCTGTCAAGCAACAGTTTAGTGTGTGGCACAACGCATCTTCGCGTTTTTGGACAATGTGGACTTTTGCGTTCTCCGCGGCTGTATGTTTCTCCTTAATACATTTTGGCACTTTCTGATCAAGGCTTAAAAGGTTGTCCTCGGCACAGTGGTTACACGTGGTCCAAGATCGCCTTTGGCGCAGTCCGCGATGGCTGAGCTAGACCAAGCATGCATATTATTCACAAAAGCCTCTG
>Ga0247735_1000125_pt1 | contig 36734 bp, 35 predicted proteins | sample UWRJL178409R2_FD_180934 | JGI IMG/M metagenome (GOLD analysis project Ga0247735, IMG submission 180934) | Plant litter microbial communities from Arlington Agricultural Research Station in Wisconsin, United States - UWRJ-L178-409R-2 | ecosystem: Environmental > Terrestrial > Plant litter >... | reverse complement strand
CGGCGTTCGGCACACACGACTTCTCACGGTCGGTGTCAGGGCACGTCAAGAGTGGTTGGACACTCCAGTGTCTAGCGGGGAACCGGCCAGAGGGGCCGGCGTCGCGACGACGTTTCCTGCTTGCTGGGGTGACATAAAGCCACCCTGTCAGCAAAAGCTTTGTCAGGAGGAGGAATCGACCATCGGTAGCGGACGAGATGAAGCGTCTTGAATAAGCCTAGTGCTACACAGTCCGATGGTTGTGCGTCTCCACCCTACACGTATCCCTGATAATTCGGGTGCTGCCGCGCGCTGAATCCGCAACGGGTTGGCATTTACCGCGACCTTCTTCAGGAGGGCCGCGCATCATGGCTTGAGGCGTTGTTTCCGAAGTATTCGCACGAAATGTCTGAAGATGACTGCACTTTGTGAACTGGCCGTGAATTTTTAGCTCTGAAGGCGAGTGATAACTCTGCGATCTGGCATGTTTCAGGCCTCATGTCACCTGCGCTTGTTACATCTACAGCCTGTTCGTTGTCACCGAAAGCCCCGTAGGACGGCCTCGCGTCCTCGTGAATTGCGTTGGGCAGGGCCGGTGGTTAGACCGTTTGTCCGCTGTCCAGGCCGCTTTTGGCGGCGTTCGCGACTATAGCAGCAATCATTAAGTGCTTCAAATCCATAAAAAATTGTTATGATTTGCGGCATGACGAACATCACCCCTCCAACCCCCAGCGTCCAGCTGGTAGAGGTTGCGCCGGAATATGCCGGTCAACGTATCGATAATTTTCTTGTCACTTTCCTCAAAGGCGTGCCTAAGACCTTGATCTACCGCATTTTGCGCAAAGGCGAAGTGCGAGTGAACAAGGGTCGAATCAAGCCCGAGTACAAGTTGCAGGCAGGCGACATCATTCGCGTTCCACCGGTGCGCGTGCCTGAGCGTGACGCGCCCGTGCCCGTGGCCCAGGGCCTGTTGCAGCGCCTTGAGGCGGCCATTGTCTTCGAAGACAAGGCGCTGATCGTGCTGAACAAGCCGGCCGGTATCGCTGTGCATGGCGGCAGCGGCCTGAACTTCGGTGTGATCGAAGCCTTCCGTCAGATGCGCCCGGACGCCAAGGAGCTGGAGCTGGTGCATCGTCTCGACCGTGACACTTCCGGTCTGCTGATGATCGCCAAGAAACGCAGCATGCTGCGTCACCTGCACGAAGCCCTGCGCGGCGATGGCGTCGACAAGCGTTACATGGCGCTGGTTCGCGGGCATTGGGACACCGCACAGAAGCGCGTCAATGCGCCATTGCTCAAGAGCAACCTGCGCTCCGGCGAACGGATGGTCGAGGTCAATGACGAAGGCAAGGAAGCGCTGACGATCTTCAAGGTGCTGCGGCGCTTCGGTGACTTCGCCACCATGGTCGAGGCCAAGCCGGTGACCGGTCGCACGCACCAGATTCGCGTGCATACCTTGCATGCCGGGCACGCCATCGCTGGCGACACCAAGTACGGCGACGAAGATTTCAGTCGCGAAATTCGTGATCTGGGCGGCAAGCGTCTGTTCCTGCATGCCTATATGTTGACCGTACCGCTGCCCGATGGTGGCGAGTTGAAGCTGCAGGCCCCGGTGGATGACATGTGGGCCAAGACCGTGGAGCGATTGAGTGCGCCCTGATTTCAAGCCGTCAAACTATGAGCTGCTGATTTTCGATTGGGACGGCACCCTGGCCGATTCCATCGGTCGCATTGTCGAGGCAATGCAGGTTGCGGCGACCTTGAGCGACCGTGAGGTGCGTGATGACTTTGCGATCAAGGGCATCATCGGCCTGGGTTTGCCGGAAGCCATTCGCACGCTTTATCCGGACATCAGCGCGAACGAGCTGATCGACTTTCGCCAGCGCTATGCCGACAGTTATATGGCTCTGGATAATACGGTCCCTTCGCCGTTATTTGCTGGAGTGCGGGAAGTGATCGAAGGGTTTCGCGCAGAGGGTTATCAGTTGGCGGTGGCCACCGGCAAGGCGCGGCGCGGGCTGGATCGGGTGCTCAAGGCGCACGACTGGCTGGATTTTTTCGACATTACCCGCGCTGCCGACGAGTCCGCCAGCAAGCCGGATCCGCTGATGCTTAACGAAATCCTCGAGCATTGCGGTGTGGCGCCCGAGCGAGCGCTGATGGTGGGTGATGCATCTTTTGATTTGTTGATGGCGCGTAACGCTGGCATGGATTCGGTCGCGGTGGGGTACGGCGCACAGTCGCTGTCCTCGTTGCTTGAATACGAGCCGCGTCTGGCCATCGATAGTTTTCCCGAATTGCGCACCTGGTTGGGTGCGCGCAGTGCTGAATCTTCGTTGTTGGGGTGATTGAGAATGTCGGACGAATGGAAAGCTCCAGTCTCCAGAGATGCAGATGAAGTCGCTGACAGCAAGGCTGACGCCAAGAGCTGGAAGTTGCTGGAAAAAACATTGCTGGCGGGCGTTCAGGAGCAGCGACGCTCGCGGCGCTGGGGGATCTTTTTCAAATCCCTGACGTTTTTATACCTGATGACGGCGTTGTTCCTGTTCACGCCGCTGTTGAGTTTTGACAAAGGCGCGTCGCGCAGCGAGAACCATACTGCGCTGATCGAAGTGCAGGGCATGATTGCCGACAACGAACCGGCGAGTGCCGATAACATTGTTGGCGCCCTGCGTGCGGCCTTTGATGACACGAAGACCAAGGGTGTGATCCTGAGGATTAACAGCCCGGGCGGCAGCCCGGTGCAATCCGGCTATATCGCCGACGAAATACGTCGCCTGCGTGCCCAGAAGCCTGCAATCAAGGTGTACGCCGTCATTACCGATCTGGGCGCTTCCGGCGCTTACTACATCGCCAGTGCCGCTGACCAGATCTATGCCGACAAGGCCAGTCTGGTGGGTTCTATTGGTGTTACGGCGGCGGGTTTCGGTTTTGTCGGCATCATGGACAAACTGGGCGTCGATCGCCGTACCTATACTTCCGGCGAGCACAAGGCCTTTCTTGATCCGTTCCAGCCGCAAAAAGCTGATGAGACGGCGTTCTGGCAAGGCGTGCTCGACACCACGCACAAGCAGTTCATCGCCAGCGTCAAGCTCGGCCGTGGCGACCGTCTCAAGGATAAAGAGCATCCTGAGCTGTTCTCGGGTCTGGTCTGGACCGGTGAGCAGGCTTTGCCGTTGGGTTTGATCGATGGCCTGGGCAGCGCCAGTTACGTCGCCCGTGATGTGATCGGCGAGAAAGAGATGGTGGACTACACCGTCAAAGAGTCGCCGCTGGATCGTTTCTCGAAAAAGCTCGGCGCCAGTGTCGCTCAGCAGATCGCCATGTGGGCGGGGTTTAACGGGCCATCCTTGCGCTGACAAAACTGCTGTATATAAAGAAAGGAGCCCGACCATTGGTCGGGTTTCTTGTTTGTGGCGTCAGGGTGTGGTGATGCCTTCTTCGCCAAGCATGTCCACCAGTCGAATCAGCGGCAGGCCGATCAGGCTGGTGGCGTCGCTGCCTTCTGTCGCGCGGAACAGGCTCACCCCCAACCCTTCGGCCTTGAAGCTGCCAGCGCAGTCGTAGGGCTGCTCGGCGAGCAGGTAGCGTTCGATGCTTGCCGGGTCCAGCACGCGCATATGCACGGTAAACGGCACGTGATCGACCTGACAGTGCCCGGTGGCGCTATTGAACAGCGCCAGGCCGGTAAGAAAGGTGACGCTGCGGCCGCTGGCTGCCGAGAGTTGTGCCTGGGCGCGCTCGAAGGTGTGCGGTTTGCCGAGGATCCTGCCGTCGAGCACCGCGACCTGATCCGAACCGATGATCAGGTGATCCGGATAATCGTTGGCCAGCGCCCTGGCTTTCTCCTCGGCCAGCCTTTGCACCAGCTCGATAGCGCTTTCATCGGCTCGATGGCTCTCGTCGATTTCAGGCGAGCTGCAGACGAATGGCAGGCGCAATCGGGCCAGCAATTCCCGGCGATAAAGTGAGCTGGAAGCAAGCAGCAAGGGCAACATGGGGTTCTCCATCGGGTGAAAAGTGATTCTAATCAGTCTGCTGGCGGATAACAGGCCTGAATTTCCTTTGACATGCCTGGGGGTCGTCCCTAGAATGCTGCGCCTATGTTGAATGACCCGATTCCACCTCACGTTGACCCGCGCAAATTGGCTGATCGTGGCACTACCCTTCAAGGTGAAGTGCTGCTGGCCGATTTGGAGAGACTCTGCGACCCGCTTTCCGATAACCTCGGTACGGTGCAGGCGAAATTCGTTTTTGAGCGTGACGAACGTAGATCTGTAGTAATTCACAGTTCTATCGACGTCGAAGTCAAGATGGTTTGCCAGCGTTGTCTTGAGCTGGTCACCCTGCCGATTCACAGCGAATGCAGTTACGCGGTGATGAAGGAGGGTGCGAATACCCAGTCGTTACCGAAAGGTTATGACGTGCTGGAACTGGGCGAAGATCCATTGGATCTGCTGGCTTTGATCGAGGAAGAGCTTCTGCTCGCCTTGCCCATTGTGCCGGCTCATCATCCGGAAGAATGCCAGCAGCCGGCGGGTCTCGATGAGCCCGAACCGAGCGTGGACGAGGTAACGCGGTCCAACCCGTTCAGTGTATTGGCGCAGTTAAAGCGTGACCCAAACGTTTAGGAGTTAATCAATTATGGCTGTTCAGCAGAACAAAAAATCCCGCTCTGCCCGTGACATGCGTCGTTCGCACGACGCTCTTTCGGCTAGCACTCTGTCGGTAGAAAAGACCACTGGTGAAATTCACCTGCGTCACCACGTTTCGCCGGAAGGTGTTTACCGTGGTCGTAAAGTGATCGACAAGGGCGCTGACGAGTAATTTCTTGTCCGCTCCGATCATCGCGATCGACGCAATGGGCGGGGACTTCGGTCCCCGCAACATTGTTCAGGCCAGCCTTGCGTGCCTGATTGCTACGCCCTCGCTTCATCTGATCCTTGTGGGTCAAGCTCCCCTTATTGAAGAACTGATAGCCCGCCAATCTGGTGTGGATCGCTCACGTCTGCGCGTTGTGAATGCCAGCGAAGTGATCGGCATGGATGAAAAGCCGTCTCAGGCGTTGCGTGGCAAGCCCGATTCTTCGATGCGCGTGGCTTTGGATCTGGTGGCTGACGGTCAGGCCCAGGCGTGTGTCAGTGCTGGCAATACCGGTGCCTTGATGGCGCTCTCGCGTTTCGTGCTCAAGACGTTGCCCGGCATTGATCGCCCGGCGATGGTGGCGGCAATTCCCACTCAGCGGGGCTATTGCCAGTTGCTCGATCTGGGGGCGAACGTCGATTGCAGTGCGGACAACCTGTACCAGTTTGCAGTGATGGGATCGGTTGCCGCCGAGGCGCTGGGCGTTGTGCGGCCAAAGGTCGCATTGCTCAATATCGGTACCGAGGACATCAAGGGCAATCAGCAGGTCAAGCTGGCGGCGAGTCTTCTGCAGGCGGCGCCCGGCTTGAACTACACCGGATTTGTCGAAGGCGATGGCTTGTATCGTGGCGAAGCGGACGTGGTGGTTTGCGACGGCTTTGTGGGCAACATTCTGCTCAAGTCCAGCGAAGGTTTGGCGAGCATGATTTCTGCGCGAATTGAAATATTGTTCAGCCAGAATCTGCTGTCCCGCGCAGTCGGTGCGCTGGCTTTGCCGTTGCTCAAGCGCTTGCAGGCTGATCTGGCACCCGCACGACACAATGGCGCGAGCTTTCTCGGGCTTCAGGGCATCGTAGTGAAGAGCCATGGCTCTGCCAGCATGCAGGGCTTTCAGAGCGCTATCCATCGTGCGCTGATTGAGGTCGAGGGTAACCTGCCTCAACGGTTGCACGGACGTCTTGGCGAGCTGCTTTAGGGTTTCTGTTCGGCGTTTGGGCTCGGTGTCCGCTAGAATGTGACGCTGCTGACCGGCCAGTCATCAAACTGGCAACTCAGTTTCAACGAATTCTTCGCGCTCGGTCATGACCGGGCGTTTATTTTGACGACCACAATCAGAGGCTTGTTCAATGTCTGCATCCCTCGCATTCGTCTTCCCGGGTCAGGGTTCGCAATCCCTGGGCATGCTTGCCGACCAGGGCGCGCAGCACCCGCTGATCCTTGATACTTTCGAGCAGGCATCCGATGCCTTGGGCTACGACCTCTGGGCGCTGACTCAGCAAGGTCCTTCCGAGCTGCTCAATCAGACCGACAAAACCCAACCCGCCATCCTCACTGCTTCCGTTGCCTTGTGGCACGTATGGCTGGCTGAAGGTGGTGCGGTTCCGGCGTTCGTGGCTGGTCATAGCCTGGGCGAATACAGTGCCCTGGTCGCTGCGCAAAGCCTTAGTCTGGAGGATGCGGTCAAGCTGGTAGAGCGCCGTGGCCAGTTGATGCAGGAAGCTGTCCCGGCCGGTCAGGGTGGCATGGCCGCCATTCTGGGTCTGGATGATGCTGATGTCATTGCTGCCTGTGCCGAAGCGGCTCAGGGTGAGGTGGTCAGTGCGGTGAACTTCAACTCGCCGGGCCAGGTAGTGATTGCCGGTGCCGCCGAGGCCGTCAAGCGTGCCATGGAGCTGTGCAAGGCTCGTGGTGCAAAGCGTGCGTTGCCGCTACCGGTTAGTGTGCCGTCACACTGTGAGTTGATGCGTCCTGCGGCCGAGCGCTTTGCGGCTTCCATCGAGGCAATCGAGTGGCAGGCTCCGAATATTGCGCTGGTGCAGAACGTCAGTGCATCTGCAGTAAGTGATCTGGCTACGCTCAAGCGTGATTTGCTGGAACAGTTGTACAAGCCGGTTCGTTGGGTGGAGTCCATCCAGTGTCTGGCGAGCCATGGTGCGACCCAGTTGGTGGAGTGTGGGCCGGGCAAGGTACTGGCTGGTCTGAACAAGCGTTGCGCCGAAGGCGTGACAACCTACAACCTGGATACCCCGGATGCCTTTGCTGCCGCTCGTGCGGCACTGGCCTGATTAGGAGAAACTTGCATGAGTCTGCAAGGTAAAGTTGCACTGGTTACTGGTGCGAGCCGTGGAATCGGTCAAGCCATTGCCCTGGAGTTGGGCCGCAATGGCGCTGTGGTGGTGGGGACGGCGACTTCCGAGTCCGGTGCCGAACGCATCAGCGCGACCTTCAAGGAGAACGGCATCGAAGGTTTCGGCCTGATGCTGGATGTCTGCAGCGCCGCCTCTGTGGAAGCGACGCTGTCGTTGATTCAGGAGCGTGTCGGCGCGCCGCTGATCCTGGTCAATAACGCCGGTATCACCCGCGATAACCTGATGATGCGCATGAAAGATGACGAATGGCATGATGTCGTCGATACCAACCTGAACAGCCTTTTCCGTCTGTCCAAGGGCGTTTTGCGCGGCATGACCAAGGCTCGTTGGGGTCGAATCATCAGTATTGGCTCTGTTGTGGGTGCCATGGGCAACGCAGGCCAAGTAAACTACGCATCCGCTAAAGCAGGGCTGGAAGGTTTCAGTCGTGCCTTGGCTCGTGAAGTAGGTTCGCGCTCGGTAACCGTTAACTCGGTTGCCCCCGGTTTCATTGATACCGACATGACGCGCGAACTGCCGGAAGCGCAGCGAGAGTCCCTGATCAACCAGATTCCTCTGGGTCGTCTGGGTCAGGCGCAAGAGATTGCGCATGTTGTCGCTTTTCTCGCTTCCGACGGTGCAGCCTACGTAACTGGGGCTACAATCCCGGTTAACGGCGGCATGTACATGAGTTAAAAGTGACGGATCGCATCAAAAAAATGTCATACGTGCTGTCTAAAATCCGTTATAAAGCTGCAATCTAATTCATGGGTAGCAGGATGGTGAGGTTTGAGGGGTGAGCATTAAGCTTGAAATGCGCAAAACCTCTTCTATACACTTACCCACCGGCCAGCTGCCCAAATTTGTCCACTAGGAGTTAAAACCAGGTATGAGCACCATCGAAGAACGCGTCAAGAAAATCGTTGTCGAGCAACTTGGCGTCAAAGCTGAGGAAGTTGTTAACACTGCTTCCTTCGTTGAAGACCTGGGTGCTGACTCCCTTGATACCGTTGAGCTGGTGATGGCTCTGGAAGAGGAATTCGAGACTGAAATCCCTGACGAAGAAGCTGAGAAAATCACCACCGTTCAGGCTGCAATCGATTACGTTAACGCCCACGAGGCGAAATAATTTGTAATCGTTACTGTTGTCACGGGAAAACCGCACTGCCTTAATCGGCGTGCGGTTTTTTCTTTGGAACGATGTCCTGTAATGAGAGAAAAGGAGAGTCCTGTGTCGCGTAGACGCGTCGTGGTCACCGGTATGGGTATGCTGTCGCCATTGGGTACGGATGTACCAAGCAGTTGGCAGGGCATTCTGGCTGGCCGCAGTGGCATTGGCCTTATCGAACACACAGACCTTTCGGCTTACACGACCCGCTTTGGCGGCTCGATCAAAGGCTTCAACGTTGAAGAGTACCTGGCGCCCAAAGAGGCTCGCCGGCTCGATCTTTTTATTCAGTACGGTCTCGCTGCCAGCTTTCAGGCTGTGCGTAATTCCGGCCTGGAAGTCACTGATGCAAATCGCGAGCGCATTGGCGTTGCCATGGGTTCGGGTATCGGTGGCCTGACCAATATCGAAAACAACAGCCGTTCGCTGCACGAGCAGGGTCCGGGGCGTATCTCGCCGTTTTTCGTGCCGGGTTCCATCATCAATATGATTTCCGGTTTCCTGTCGATCCACCTGGGTGCACAGGGACCTAACTACGCCATCGCCACAGCGTGTACCACAGGTACGCACTGTATCGGCATGGCGGCACGTAACATCGCCTATGGCGAAGCAGACGTCATGATCGCCGGTGGTGCCGAGATGGCCGCCTGTGGTTTGGGTATGGGGGGCTTTGGTGCTTCCCGGGCGCTGTCTACCCGTAACGACGATCCAACCCGTGCCAGCCGTCCCTGGGATAAAGGCCGTGACGGTTTCGTACTGTCCGACGGTTCCGGCGCGCTGGTGCTCGAAGAGCTGGAGCACGCCAAGGCCCGTGGTGCCACCATTTATGCTGAACTCATCGGTTTCGGCATGAGTGGCGATGCTTACCACATGACCTCGCCACCCGACGACGGCGCCGGCGCTGCCCGTTGCATTGTCAACGCGTTGCGCGATGCCAAAGTCAATGCTGACCAGGTCCAGTACATCAATGCCCACGGCACTTCCACATTGGCGGGCGACCTCGCTGAAGCCAATGCGATCAAGAGTGTATTTGGTGATCACGCCTACAAGCTGGCAGTGAGTTCGACCAAATCCATGACCGGTCACTTGCTGGGCGCGGCGGGTGCTGTGGAGGCGATTTTCAGCGTGCTGGCCATCAATGGTCAGGTGGCGCCGCCGACCATCAACCTCGATGAGCCAGGCGAGGGTTGCGATCTGGACTTCGTGCCTCATGAGGCGCGGAACATGCCAATCGATGTCGTGTTGTCCAACTCCTTCGGTTTCGGCGGTACCAACGGCTCACTGGTGTTTCGCCGGTTTGCCGAGTAATGCCTGACTGGATTGATGGCCAGCCTGCCGCGACATTATCTGTCAAAGACAGGGGGCTGGCGTACGGCGATGGATTATTTGAAACCATCGCGGTAAGGGCAGGGCGGCCATCACTCCTTGAGCTTCACATGCAGCGCTTGAGTGGTGGCTGTGATCGGTTGGCTATTGCAGCCGATCTGCCGCTGATCCGCGACGAACTGCTGGCCTTCGCCACCCAACTGGGTGAAGGCGTGATGAAGTTGATTCTGACCCGCGGCGACGGCCAACGGGGTTACGCACCTTCCTCTGATTCGAAACCTCGCAGAATTCTTCAGGGTAGCCCGATACCCGCTTATCCAGCGGCTAATGCCGAACACGGCATCTCGTTATTCCGCTGCGAGACCCGTCTGGCTGAGCAGCCGTTGCTGGCCGGACTGAAGCACCTCAATCGCCTTGAACAGGTGCTGGCTAGATCCGAGTGGCAGGACGTTACCTATGCCGAAGGTTTGATGCGTGACAGCAGCGGACGAATCATCGAAGGGGTTTACAGCAATCTCTTCCTCATCAAGGATCAGGCGTTGGTGACCGCTGACTTGACTCGTTGCGGCGTCGCTGGCGTGATGCGCGCCGCGTTGCTTGAACAGGCAAGCGGGATGGGCATCGCCTCCGAGATTCGTGATATCGATGGCATTGACCTGCAGCAGGCCGATGAAGTCTTTGTCTGTAACAGTGTCTATGGTATCTGGCCAGTTTGCCGCTTCGAACAGCTGAGCTGGCCGGTCGGTCCACTCACCCGTAAACTGCAACGCACAGCCCTTGCGCTTCTGGATATCGTTTCGTGATTCGAAAATTATTGCTGCTGCTGGAAACCGGTGTCGTCCTCGCGGGTCTTGGCCTGGGCGTGGCCTACTGGGAGCAGAATCAGGCATTGCATCAACCCCTGAATGTCACCCAGGAACAACTGCTGGATGTTCCGGCGGGTTCGACGCCCACGGGTCTGCTCAATCGGCTGCAGGCCGATGGGGTGATCAAGGATGCATTTTGGCTGCGTCTCTACTGGCGCTTCAATCTCGCCAGCGAGTCGCTGCATAGCGGCGAATACCGCATGACGCCGGGGATGGACGCTCAGGCATTGCTCGCGCTCTGGCAGCGTGGCGAAGTCGTGCAATACAGCGTGACACTGGTTGAGGGATGGAACTTCCGCCAGGTGCGAGCCGCCCTGGCCAAGCAGTCCAAACTCGAGCAGACCCTTGCGGGCCTCAGTGATGCCGAGCTGATGAGCAAGATTGGTCACCCTGACGTTTTCCCTGAAGGGCGGTTTTTCCCTGACACATACCGTTTCGTGCGGGGCATGAGTGATGCCGAGCTGCTTAAGCAGGCCTACAAGCGGCTGGATGAGGTGTTGGATGAGGAGTGGGCCAAGCGTTCTGCTGAAGCTCCCTATTCCAATCCGTATCAGGCGCTGATCATGGCCTCGATGGTTGAAAAGGAAACCGGCGTTCCTCAGGAGCGCGGGCAGATTGCCGGAGTGTTCGTGCGCCGTCTCCAAATGGGCATGCTTTTGCAGACTGATCCGACCGTAATCTACGGCCTGGGTGAGCGCTACAACGGCAAGCTGACGCGTGCTCATCTCAAAGAGCCGACGCCTTACAACACGTATGTGATTTCGGGTATGCCGCCCACGCCGATTTCATTGGTGGGGCGCGAGGCGATACATGCGGCGCTCAACCCGGTAGCGGGCAGCAGCCTGTATTTCGTGGCGCGAGGCGATGGCAGCCATGTGTTCTCCGCCGACCTGGACGCTCACAATGCGGCGGTTCGCGAGTTCCAGCTCAAACGTCGCGCTGATTATCGCTCCAGCCCGGCGCCTGTAGCGGCACCTGAGCCTGCTGCCTCAGCACCGGTGGCGCCTACACCCACAGTAAAGCCGGCGACACCTGACGAACCGACACCGCCTGTCGTACCTGACACGGCAACCGACTCGCAATCGGCGCAGGGAGCCGAGCCTGCGGCAGAAGACGTTGCCCCGCAGAGCGAGCAAAGCCCTAAATGAAGATGAATGAGGACTGCCTGTGACCGGCCTGTTTATTACCCTTGAGGGGCCGGAAGGCGCTGGTAAAAGCACTAATCGTGAATACCTGGCGGCCCGCCTGCGGGCCGAAGGCATTGACGTGGTGCTCACTCGTGAGCCAGGAGGTACGCCGCTGGCCGAGCGTATTCGTGATTTGCTCCTTGCACCCAGCGATGAGTCGATGGCGGCCGATACCGAGTTGCTGCTGGTGTTCGCGGCGCGGGCGCAGCATTTGGCGCAGGTGATTCGTCCGGCCCTGGCTCGTGGTGCCATCGTGTTATGTGACAGGTTCACCGACGCAACTTATGCCTATCAAGGTGGCGGACGCGGGCTGCCCCAGGAACGGATCGCGGTGCTGGAAGATTTCGTCCAGGGCCAGTTGCGTCCGGATTTGACCCTGGTATTCGATTTGCCGGTTGAAGTCGGGCTGGCGCGAGCATCCGCCCGTGGTCAACTGGATCGCTTCGAGCAGGAAGGCCGGGCATTTTTCGAAGCGGTGCGCAGCAAGTACCTGAACAGGGCAAAGGCTGCGCCAGGCCGCTATCGTCTGGTGGATGCCGCGTTGTCATTAGCTGAAGTGCAGCTATCTCTTGACGCTTTACTGCCGCAACTGCTGGAGCTTTATCGTCGTGGCTGAGGCTTACCCCTGGCAGGAGCAACTCTGGCAGCAAATGGCCGGACGTGCCCAGCATGCCCATGCGTATCTGTTACACGGTCCTGTCGGGATCGGCAAACGCGCGCTGGCCGAGCGTTTGATGGCCAGTCTGCTATGCCAGCGCCCCGAAGGTCTGGATGCCTGCGGTCAGTGCAAGTCCTGCATGTTGTTGGCGGCAGGCAGCCACCCGGATAACTACATACTGGAGCCAGAAGAAGCGGATAAAGCGATCAAGGTCGATCAGGTTCGTGATCTGGTGAGTTTCGTGGTGCAGACCGCGCAAATGGGCGGTCGCAAGGTGGTGCTGATTGAGCCGGTGGAGTCGATGAATATCAACGCCGCCAACGCCTTGTTGAAAAGCCTCGAAGAGCCTTCTGGCAATACCGTTCTGTTGTTGGTCAGCCATCAGCCCAGCAGATTGCTGCCCACCGTGAAAAGCCGTTGTGTGCAGCAGGCCTGCCCGCTCCCTGGCGAGCAGATGAGCCTCGACTGGCTGGCGCAGGCATTGCCAGAATGCAGCGAAGACGAACGCCGTGAATTGCTGGTCCTGGCTGCGGGTTCGCCGTTGGCAGCGGTCAAGCTTCAGACACAGGGTGTTCGCGAACAACGTGCACAAGTGGTCGATGGCGTGAAGAAACTGCTCAAGCAACAGCAGTCCCCGACCCTGTTGGCCGAAGGCTGGAAAGATATTCCGCTGCTGCTTCTGTTCGATTGGTTCTGCGACTGGTCGAATCTCGTGCTGCGTTATCAATTGACAGAAGATGAAGAAGGGCTGGGTTTGACCGATATGCGCAAAGTGTTGCAATACCTCGCGCAGAAAACTCCCCAGGGTCGGGTTCTGGAGATTCAGGACTGGATACTGGCGCAGCGTCAGAAAGTCATGTCCAAGGCCAATCTCAATCGCGTCCTGTTGCTTGAAGCCTTGCTGGTGCAGTGGGCAGCGATGCCCCAACAACGTTAGGATTACTCATTCCCGAGCCAAGGAGTTGTCATGAGCTTGCCGCTGAATTCCGGTCCACGTAATGGCATTTTATCCCTGACCATCAAGGACAAGTCCGTCCTGTATGCCGCCTATATGCCCTTCATCAAGAACGGCGGCCTGTTCATTCCTACCAGCAAGAGCTACAAGCTGGGCGATGAGGTGTTCATGTTGCTCAATCTCATGGACGAGCCGGAGAAGGTGCCGGTGGCAGGCAAAGTCACCTGGATCACGCCCAAGGGCGCGCAGGGTAACCGTGCGGCGGGCGTGGGCGTGCAGTTCAATGACGGTGACAATACCGCCCGCAGCCTGATCGAAACTCATCTGGCCGGTGCTTTGAAGTCCGACCGTCCAACTCACACGATGTAGATGCCTGATCCCATGCTTGTAGATTCCCATTGTCACCTTGATCGTCTCGACCTCACCGAACACGCGGGCTCCCTCGATGCGGCGCTTGACGCTGCCCGGGCTCGAGGCGTCGGTCATTTTCTCTGCATCGGCGTCAGCGCTGATAACGCCGCAGCGGTAAAGACCCTGGCTGAGCGTTATGACGATGTCGATTGCTCCGTGGGTATTCATCCTCTGGATCTGAAGCCTGGCGAAGCACCTGCGCTGGACTGGTTGCTCGGGGAGTTGAATCACCCGCGCGTGGTTGCCATCGGCGAGACGGGCCTGGATTACCACTACGAGCCTGAAGCGGCCGAGCTGCAACAGGCGTCATTCCGGCTGCATCTTGAAGCCGCCAACGTCACTGGCAAGCCGGTGATTGTGCATACCCGTGGTGCACGCGCCGACACCCTGGCTTTGCTGCGCGACGCGGCGCTCCCTCAAGGCGGCGTTCTGCATTGCTTCACTGAAGACTGGGACATGGCCAAGGCCGCGCTGGATCTGGGGTTCTACATTTCACTTTCGGGCATTGTTACCTTCCGCAATGCCGACGCCTTGCGCGATGTGGCCCGGCAAGTGCCCGCAGACCGCTTGCTGGTGGAAACCGACTCGCCTTATCTGGCGCCCATTCCGTATCGCGGCAAGCCAAACTTGCCGCAATACGTGCGCGAAGTGGCTGAACTCCTGGCCATGCTGCGGGGTGAGTCCTATGAGGATTTCGCCGCAATGACCACTGCCAACTTCGCCCGCCTGTTTCCTCTGGCTCATCTGCAACGCTGAATTCCAGGCAAAAAAAACCCGGGTTCTGGGGGATGAATCCGGGTTAAGACCATTAGGAGTAAAACAAAGGTGCGCTATCCATCGGCACCTTTACTGGCGCGTCACTTGGGGGGAGATGTCGCGCCAACTGTTTAAGTATTGGCCAGGATTGCCCTTCGTCCAGCCCCTTTTGTACGTTTTTTAAACAGTTTTGGAATAGCGCGGGGGTTGCTGAGTCCGATCTTGCAGCTGCGCGGCCCGTCCCTGCAGGAGCGAGCTTGCTCGCGATAGCGTCTGGGTAGACGAAGATTTATCGACAGGCAGGCCTGCATCGCGAGCAAGCTTGCTCCTACAGTGGATACGGGCCTCGATAACGTTCCACGCATTTGCCTGACCTGGATGGGATGATCCGTGCAATTTCGCGCAAGTTAGGCATAATACCGGGCTTCGATTTAGAGCCCCTACAGACCTTTTCCTATGCAAAAAGAACCTCGTAAGGTCCGTGAATTTCGCCGCCGCGAGCAGGAAATTCTCGACACCGCGCTTAAGTTGTTCCTCGATGAGGGTGAAGACAGCGTCACCGTGGAGATGATTGCGGATGCTGTGGGTATCGGCAAAGGCACGATCTACAAGCACTTCAAATCCAAGGCGGAAATTTATCTGCGCCTGATGCTCGACTACGAGCGGGATCTGAACGAGCTGCTGCATTCTGCTGATCTTGAAAAAGACAAGGAAGCGCTGTCCCGTGCCTACTTCGAGTTCCGCATGCGTGATCCCCAACGTTATCGGTTGTTTGATCGCCTCGAAGAAAAGGTCGTCAAAGGCAATCAGGTCCCGGAAATGGTCGAGGAGCTGCACAAGATCCGCGCCTCGAATTTCGAGCACCTGACACTGTTGATCAAAGGGCGGATCAACGAAGGCAAGCTCGAAGACGTGCCTCCGTATTTCCATTACTGTGCCGCCTGGGCCTTGGTGCACGGTGCCGTAGCGCTCTACCATTCGCCGTTCTGGAGCAATGTGCTGGAAGACCAGGAAGGCTTTTTCCAGTTCCTGATGGATATCGGCGTACGCATGGGCAACAAGCGCAAGCGTGATCCGGACGCAGTGACTGAAGTGGCTGAGGCAGTACCAAAAAACGATCCGACTGACACCTGACGCCCGCTCGAACTGAATCTGTGGGAGATTCTATGTGCGTCTGCAATCCCGGCCGGTCCTACGGATCAAATTGACCCTGTGGGAGCGAGCTTGCTCGCGAATAGGCCGGGACATCCGAAAATATTTCTCGTGATAGGAATATTGCCTTCGCGAGCAAGCTCACTCCCACAAAGTTCGCATCTCGCTGAGGTTTGCCCCGCTTTTTTATGCCTTGAGGCGCAGATTATTCACCTCCCTGGCCGCTCTGGCGCGGAAGCTGCATCCGACGACCATTCGCCGGTTTTCCGTCACCGGTATTTGGGAGGGGATAATGCGTAGCCTGGTTCTACTACTGGCGCTGTTGGCGTTGAATGGCTGTATGAGTGTCAGCGATATGGCTCAGGGCACTCGTGATCAACTCAGTGATGCGGGGATTCTCGATCACAGCAATACCCGTCGCCTCAACAATTTCCGCCTGCAGGCCGATTCCTTCATTTATATCGCCCAGGGTGCTTTCGCGCCCCATGGCGCAGGGCCTCTTCCTCGGCAGAATGTGGTCGCTGAAGAGGCTTTCAATGGCTTCGTCGAATACTTCCCCATGGTCCGCAGGGCCCGTGCACCGCTGGGTCTGGACGAAGCGATGACTGAAGCCCGGTCCATGGGCGCGCATTATTTGCTCTACACCCGGTTTGCCAGGGCCGACGATCGTATCGGCAACAGTGATGAGTGGATCGATCAAGAGGCTGTTGATCGTCTCGGTATCGACAATGGCGTTATCCAGTTGATGGTCATTGAAACCAGTACCCGTTATTTGATCGACAGCGCCCGGATTCACATTCGTGGCGGTTTGCTGACGCTGTACAACACCAGTCCGGAAGATTTGCTTGCGCCGCCTCTTGAGGAATACGCTCGTAGCTTGTTGGGCGTCAGTCGTTAAGGAGCAAACATGAGCGGTACCGGCAAGGCCAACGACCTATTCGCGCAGATTCCCAAGGGCAAAGGGTTGCCGCCTGTTCATCTGTGGAACCCGGATTTCTGCGGCGATATCGACATGCGTATCGCCCGGGACGGCACGTGGTATTACCTGGGTACGCCCATTGGTCGCAAGCCGATGGTCCGATTGTTTTCGACCATCATGCGCCGCGACGGCGATGACTACTTTTTGATTACCCCCGTGGAGAAGGTGCGGATCACCGTGGATGATGCGCCCTTCGTCGCGGTCACGCTCGACGTGGAAGGGCAGGGCGAGCAGCAGGTTTTGCGCTTCACCACCAATGTCGAAGATCAGACGGTAGCTGGCCCGGAGCATCCGCTACGCGTGCTAACGGATCCACAAACCGGCGAACCGGCGCCTTACGTGAATGTGCGGGTCAATCTCGAGGCGCTCATCCATCGCAATGTTTTTTATCAGCTGGTTGAACTGGCTGTTTGCCGTGAAATCGACGGGCAGCGCTGGCTTGGGGTCTGGAGTTCCGGACAGTTCTTTCCTATTGGGCTTGAGCCCTGATCGATAAATCGTGCGCTTAATTGCCTGCGCCGGACGGCGCGGTTAAAGTGCCGCTCCCCGTTTTACCTGAGGTTTTTGCATGAGTCAGTCCTTTGATATTGCCGTGATCGGCGCCACCGGTACTGTCGGCGAAACCATCGTCCAGATTCTTGAAGAACGCGACTTCCCTGTCGCTCAATTGCATTTGCTGGCCAGTATCGAATCGGCGGGCCACTCAGTGCCATTCCGGGGCAAGAACGTGCGCGTGCGCGAAGTCGACGAATTCGATTTCAGTAAAGCGCAGGTCGCCTTTTTTGCCGCAGGTCCGGCCATTACCCGCAGCTATGCAGCGCGGGCCACCGCTGCGGGCTGCTCGGTGATCGATTTGTCTGGCGGCCTCACAGCGGAGCAGGCGCCAGGCGTGATCCCTGAAATCAATGCCACACTCGTTGAGTCCTGCGGCAAGCCGTTTCAGGTCAGCAGCCCGAGTGCGTCCGGCGCTGCATTGGCACTGACTCTGGCGCCGCTGCGCGAAATCCTTGAGATCCAGCGCGTGAGCGTCACGGCTTGTCTGGCAGTTTCCAGTCAGGGCCGTGAAGGCGTTGCTGAACTGGCGCGTCAGACCACTGAATTGCTTAACGTGCGTCCCCTGGAGCCGCGTTTCTTTGATCGGCAGATGGCGTTCAACTTGCTGGCTCAGGTTGGCATGCCGGATGCTGACGGCCATGCGCCGCTGGAAAAACGTCTGGTTGCCGAGTTGCGCGAGTTGTTGGCCCTGCCTTTACTCAAGGTGGCGGCCACTTGCGTACAAGTGCCAGTGTTCTTTGGCGACAGCTTTACTGTTTCGCTGGCGACGGCGGCACCTGTAAACCTTGCCGCAGTGAACAAGGCGCTGGAAGCCGCGCCCGGTATCGAGCTGGTAGAAGCCGGCGATTACCCCACTGCGGTCGGTGACGCTGTAGGGCAAGACGTTGTTTATGTAGGACGAGTACGAAGCGGAATTGACGATCCGTGTGAGCTCAATCTATGGGTAACAGCCGACAATGTACGCAAAGGCGCGGCTTTGAACGCTGTGCAGGTTGCTGAATTGTTGATAAAAGACTATGTGTAAAAGATACTTGGCAACAATTTTGAAGAATCATTCTAGCCAGGCGTGTCCTCGTAGCTGCTGAGATGAGTGCTTTTCACCTTCTCGGATCTCGAGGAATTTTTTAACAAGGGATGGGCTATGGTTCAGGTTCGCAAACTGGTTTTAGCAATTGCCGCGGCTTCAGCGTTGTCATCGGGAATGGCGCAGGCGCTGGGCCTTGGGGAATTGTCGGTCAAGTCGACCCTGAACCAGCCACTGGTAGCCGAAATAGAATTGACGGAAGCTCAGGGCCTCAACCCTGCGCAGGTGGTGCCGAGTCTGGCGACCACGGCCGACTTCGCCCAGGCCGGGATTACCCGACAGGCGTTCCTCAATGATCTGACGTTTACGCCGGTCATCAATGCCAATGGCAAGAGTGTGCTGCGTATTACCTCAAGCAGGCCTGTACGTGAGCCCTTCGTAAAATTCCTGGTGCAAGTGCTCTGGCCTAATGGCCGTCTGTTGCGCGAGTACAGCCTGTTGCTGGACCCGCCAAAGTATTCGCCTGAGGCCGCTGCTGCTGCCGCCGCCCCAGTAAGCCCTGCCGCGCCTGCCCAGTTGCCGAGCACCGCGCCGTCTGCTGAACAGCCAGCGACGCCGCCTCCAGCACCTGCCCAGGAGCCTGCGGCACAAGCGCCTCCTGCTGCAGGATCTGAAAGCAAGCCTGTTTTGTACACCACCACTAACAACGACACCCTTTGGGAAATTGCTGAGAAGGTCCGCAACGGCGGCACTGTCCAGCAAACCATGCTGGCGATTCAGGCGCTGAATCCCGATGCGTTCATCGGCGGCAATATCAACCGTCTGAAGAAGGGCCAGGTATTGCGCCTGCCAACTGCGCAGCAGTCCAGGACCATGCCTCAGCCCCAGGCTGTCAGCGAAGTGGCGGCACAGAATCAGGCATGGCGCCAGGGCCGAAATCTGCCCACTGGTGCGCGCCAACTGGATGCTACGCGCCGTGATCGAGCTGGCGCCGCTCCAGCCCAGGTTGAAGCCCAAGATAATCTGAGCCTGGTTTCAGCGGGTTCCAACTCCGCAGCCAAAGGCGCTGCGGGTGACAAGAATCTCGCCAACAAGCTGGCGGTAGCTGAAGAAAACCTCGACACCGCGCGTCGCGATAATGCCGAGCTCAAGAGCCGCATGAACGATCTGCAAAGCCAGCTCGACAAAATGCAGCGTCTGATCCAGCTGAAAAGCGATCAATTGGCCAAGATGCAGGCTTCAGGCGCAGTGGTTCCCAACGCTGCTGCGGCCAATACCCCTGCAGCAAATCCAGCAAATCCGGCATTGCCCGCCGCACTGGTCGCTACTCCCGGCTCGCCGGAAGCAGCGGCCAAGCCACCGGGTGAAATTGCGCCCGAAGACGCATTGCCCGCAGGTGCCGCTCAGGTAACGACGCCAGGTTCGGAGCAGCCTCTGGTGGTTGATCCGGTGGCCGCGCAGGAGGTTGATGAGCAGGATCCATTCAAACAGCTGCTCAATAACCCGGTAGTGCTCGGGATTATCGGCGGTGCGGTCGTGTTGCTACTGCTGCTGTTGATGCTGTTCCTCGCCCGTCGCCGCAACGCCAAGGCTGAAGCCGAGAAACATCGCCGCATGGCGCGTGCACTGGCTGAAGAGTCCGACTTCGTTTCCGACATGGATATGGAGCTGCCACAGGCCAGTTTCGATGGTCTGGATGTCCCACCGCCAGGCGTGAGAATGGCCCCGGCTGCTGTTGCTGCAGGTGTTGCTGCCAAAGAGCGTCCCGCCGATCCGCTGGTCCAGGCCGAAATCCATATTGCTTACGGGCGCATGAATCAAGCGGTCGAGCTGCTGGAAGAGTCAGTCAAGGCCGATCCGTCACGCGACGATATTCGTCTGAAGCTGATGGAGATCTACGCCGAGCAGGGCAATACCAAGGCGTTTGCCACGCATGAGCGCAAAATGGTGGCCAGGGGAAAGAATCAAGCTGAGGTCGAGCAGCTAAAAGACAATAACCCGACCATCGCCGCTGCTGCCGTCACTGCCGCAGCTGCAACCGCCACTGCCGCCGCGTTGGCGGCCGAGATGGACGCCAAATACGTCGAGAGCCTGTTGCTCGATGAGCCGGAGGCCGAGCCAGAGCCAGAGCCGGTATCTTTGGCGCCTGAGCCGGAACCTGCTTCTGTCGAAGCTGAAACGGATGAGCTGGATAACGATTTTGACCTGAGCCTCGATGACCTTGAGCAGGCATCACCTGAACCTGTCATTGAGCGGGATGCATCGCCGGCGGCAGAAGATTTCGCCCTTGATGCCCCCACATTGACTCCCGTGGAAGAGCCAAGTTTTGAGTCATTGTTGAGGCAGCAGAATGAGGCCGCAGCGGTCAGTGCTCCTGACGATCTGGATGATTTCGACCTGGATCTGGCTGAAGATGAGCCAGGCCTGACCACCGAAGACGATTTCCTGCTCAGTCTGGAAAACGAACCGCTGGATCTGGGTGAAACGCCAGCCGCTGTGCCTGAAACTTCGCTGGAGCCAGAGCATGATCTGGATCTTCCTGACGATTTCGATTTGTCGCTGGCTGACGAGATCGAAACCGATCAGGCAACTCAGGCTTTTGCATCGGAAATCGATGACGTGAATGCCGAGCTGGAGCGTTTGTCGCAAAATCTGGAAACCCCGCCCATGGCTGAGCCGTTCCAGAAGCCAAGCTTTACGGCGGACGACATGGCAGGCATGGACGACGAGCCAGAGTTTGATTTCCTGTCCGGTACCGACGAAGCCGCCACCAAGCTCGATCTGGCCCGTGCCTACATCGAAATGGGTGACAGCGACGGCGCTCGCGACATCCTTGATGAAGTGGTTACCGAAGGCAATGACGGTCAGAAGACCGAGGCCAGGGATATGCTCGGGCGGCTTGTCTGATCCAGTCCCTGTTCACAGCAAACGGCCGCTTATGCGGCCGTTTGTATTTATAGCGCCGAGTACATGGCGTCTTTTTTTGACGGCACTATAATGGCCGCCATTTCGCAAACCGACAGGCTTTAACTTCTTGGCGAACATAGATAATCCGACTGCCGAGATGGCGGCCGATGGCTTTTTCCGAATTGCGCTCGGAGTCGAATACAAAGGCTCGCGCTATTGCGGCTGGCAGCGTCAGGCGTCCGGCGTGTTGACCGTGCAGGAGACCCTCGAGAATGCGCTGTCGAAAGTGGCAGATTCTCCGGTTTCGCTACTGTGCGCCGGTCGAACCGATGCGGGTGTGCATGCCTGTGGTCAGGTGGTGCATTTTGATACCAAGGCCGAGCGTTCACTCAAGGCTTGGGTAATGGGTGCCAATATCAACCTGCCCCACGACATCAGTGTCAGTTGGGCCAAAGTCATGCCTGCGGACTTTCATGCCCGCTTCAAGGCCATCGCCCGGCGCTATCGTTACGTCATCTATAACGATCAGATCCGCCCTGCGCATTTGAATCAGGAGATCACTTGGAATCACCGTCCTCTGGATGCAGAGCGCATGGCCGAGGCTGCGCAGCACCTGGTCGGCACCCACGATTTCAGTGCTTTCCGGGCTGGGCAATGTCAGGCCAAGTCTCCGATCAAGCAACTGCACCATCTGCGGGTAACGCGTCACGGCAAAATGATTGTCATTGATGTACGTGCCAACGCCTTTCTGCATCACATGGTGCGCAATATCGCAGGTGTATTGATGACCATCGGGACCGGCGAGAGGCCTGTCGAATGGGCTAAGGAAGTGTTGGAGAGCAAGGTGCGTCGTACAGGAGGCGTGACAGCCCACCCATTCGGTCTTTATCTGGTTCAGGTTGAGTATCGGGATGAGTTTCCACTGCCTGAGCGCTTTATCGGGCCGCACTTTCTTACAGGGTTCTCGGAACTGGACGGCTGACGCTTGTTGCAGCATTTGTTAACATCCGGGCCTTTCCGAAAGGCTCGAGGTTAATGACATGTCAGCCGTTCGCAGCAAGATCTGCGGGATTACCCGCATCGAAGATGCATTGGCCGCTGTTGAAGCAGGTGCCGACGCCATCGGTTTTGTGTTCTACCCTAAAAGCCCAAGGGCGGTCACCGTGCAGCAGGCCCGGGCGATAATCGCAGCGCTGCCGCCGTTCATCAGCACTGTCGGATTGTTCGTCAATGCCAGCCGTTGCGAGCTGAACGAGACACTGGACGCTGTTCCGCTGGATTTGTTGCAGTTCCATGGCGACGAGACGCCAGAGCAGTGCGAGGGTTATCATCGCCCGTTCATCAAGGCGCTGCGTGTGCAAGCCGGTGATGATATTGCGGCGAGCTGCCGATTGTATTCAAACGCCAGCGGTATCCTCCTCGATACGTTTGTGTCGGGTGTCCCGGGCGGCACCGGGGAGACGTTCGATTGGGCCTTGATCCCAGACGGTCTGGAAAAACCCATTATTCTGGCGGGCGGATTGACGTCAGCCAATGTCGCTCAGGCCATTGCCCAGGTTCGACCTTACGCAGTTGACGTCAGTGGTGGAGTCGAAAAGAGCAAAGGCATCAAGGATCATGACAAGATCCGCGCGTTCATGAGTGCGGTTCACGGCGCTTGAGGGCAGATTGATTGGTTGTTGACTGGATGTGACGGTTTTTCACTGACCATCGTCCACCACCCTGTCTGCGCCGGTTGGCGGGGCATTTAGGATTTTTACGGGCGAGGGCGGTTTTACATCCTTGCCACGGTTGAAACAGCATCACGGTTGAACAGAGTCACGATTGAGGTTGCCGAGCCCGCAGGTCTCGCCATAAGGCGGTCGCGGTTGGCAGCACCAAGCCATTTACGAATTTAGCTCAAGGGCATGCGCAGGGCGCTGAGTCGCCTAGCGTTTGAGCCACCGGTACTGGAGAAACAAAGCATGAGCAACTGGTTGGTAGACAAGCTGATCCCCTCGATCATGCGATCCGAGGTCAAGAAAAGCTCGGTCCCCGAAGGCCTTTGGCACAAATGCCCGTCCTGTGAAGCGGTGCTTTATCGTCCAGAGCTCGAAAAGACCCTGGACGTTTGCCCCAAGTGCAACCACCACATGCGCATCGGCGCACGTGCGCGTCTGGACATTTTCCTGGACGCCGAAGGCCGTGCCGAAATCGGTGCCGATCTGGAGCCAGTGGATCGCCTGAAATTTCGCGACAGCAAGAAGTACAAGGATCGTCTGACCGGTGCTCAGAAGCAGACCGGCGAAAAAGACGCGCTGATTTCCATGAGTGGTTCCCTGTTGGGCATGCCGGTTGTGGCGTGCGCATTTGAATTCTCGTTCATGGGCGGTTCGATGGGTGCAATCGTTGGCGAGCGTTTCGTTCAGGCCGCCAACTACGCACTGGAAAAGCGCTGCCCGATGATCTGCTTCGCCGCTTCCGGTGGTGCACGCATGCAGGAAGCGCTGATTTCCCTGATGCAGATGGCCAAGACGTCTGCCGTTCTGGCTCGCCTGCGTGAAGAAGGCCTGCCGTTCATCTCCGTACTTACCGACCCGGTTTACGGCGGTGTTTCCGCGAGTCTGGCGATGCTGGGTGATGTGATTGTGGCCGAGCCCAAGGCGCTGATCGGTTTCGCCGGCCCGCGTGTTATCGAGCAGACCGTTCGCGAAAAACTGCCGGAAGGCTTCCAGCGTAGCGAATTCCTGCTGGACCATGGCGCTATCGACATGATCATCCATCGTCAAGAGCTGCGTCTGCGCCTGGGTAACCTGCTGGCGCAGATGATGAACCTGCCAACGCCAAAGTTCGTTGCGCCTGTTCTTGAGCCTGTCATCGTTCCGCCGGCTCCGGCCACGGTATGACCCCAGGATCCCTGGGCGACTGGCTCGCCTATCTCGAGCAGCTGCATCCATCTGCCATCGACATGGGGCTGGATCGGTCGCGACAGGTGGCGCAGCAGTTGGGTCTTACCCGACCTGCGCCTCGGGTTATCACGGTTACAGGCACTAACGGCAAGGGGTCTACCTGCGCTTTTCTGGCATCGTTGCTTCAAGCTCAAGGGCTCAAGGTCGGTGTGTACAGCTCTCCGCATCTGCTGCGCTATAACGAGCGGGTACAGGTGCAGGGCGTTGAAGCCACCGACCTGGAGCTTTGTGATGCTTTTGCTGCCGTAGAGGCGGCTCGCGGTGATGTCACCCTGACTTACTTCGAGATGGGCACGCTGGCCGCTTTCTGGTTGTTCGAGAAAGCCGGGCTTGATGTTGCCGTACTGGAGGTCGGTTTGGGCGGCCGTCTGGATGCGGTCAATCTGATTGATTCCGATATCGCGGTGGTGACCAGCATTGGCGTCGATCATGCCGACTGGCTGGGTGATACCCGTGAATCGGTCGCGTTCGAGAAGGCCGGCATTTTCCGTGAGGGCTGTCCGGTGCTGTGTGGCGATCCATTGCCTCCAGTCCCGTTGCTGGATAAAGCCCGGGAATTGAATTGCCCGCTGTGGCTGCGAGGTCGAGAGTTCGATCTGTCGATACACAGCCACGGCTGGAACTGGACGGGTCGCGATAGTCAGGGGCAGAAGGTCGAGCTGCAGGACTTGCCATTGCTCGACTTACCAATGGAAAACGCCGCGCTGGCCTTGCAAGCCTTTCTGCTGATGAATATCGCCTGGAAGCCTGAGCTGATTCGTACTGCTCTGGTTGGTACCCGTATCACCGGTCGTCTGGATCGTCGTTCGTTCACCTGGCATGGCAAGACCCTGAATCTGCTGCTGGATGTGGGCCACAACCCCCATGCGGCGCAGTTCCTGGCAAGCCGTCTGGCGCAACGAGAAATTGGCGGCAAGCGTTTTGCGGTGTTCGGTTTGCTGGCTGACAAAGAGCTTGATGGTGTCGTGGCCGAGCTGGCCTCGAGTATTCAGGACTGGGCTGTTGCACCGCTGCCCACGTCCCGCAGTCGTCCCGCTGCGGATTTGCAGTTGGCACTTGAGAACCTTGGCGCGAAAGTGGCGTCCTATCAGAGTGTTGCGTTGGCACTGGAAGCCCAGTGTGCGCACGCCACGGCCGATGACGAGATTTTGCTGTTCGGGTCTTTTTACTGTGTAGCCGAGGCCCTGGAATGGTTGACCCGGCACGCCAAAGAGGAAGCTGCAAATGGCACTGCTGGATAACGTTTTCAAACAGCGAATGGTCGGTGCCCTGGTGCTGATTGCCGTGGCGGTGATCTTCCTGCCGATGCTATTCACGCGTCAGGATGAGACGCACCACGTTCAGGTCGATGCACCTGCTGCTCCTCAGGCACCTGTGGCGCCTCAGGTGCAGATTGAGCCCGTGCCTGTTCCTGAGCCCCAGGCCTTGCCTCAGGAGCCCGTACCTACGGACGATGACCTGAGCAACGAAACTCAGCCGCCCTCGATGCCGATCGCACCCGCGCCACCTGCGACAAAGTCCGTGACACCGCCTGCCCAGGCTGCCAAGCCTGCGCCAAAACCTTCGCCTGCTCCAGCGACACCGGCACCTGCTCCGGCGACATCGCCTGCGCAAGCTGCCGCTAAGCCCACGGCACCTAGTGGTGTCGATGCCAATGGCCTGTCGGTCAGTTGGTCGGTGCAATTGGCGAGTATGTCCAATCGGGCCAATGCCGATAACCTGCAGAAAACCCTGCGCACTCAGGGCTATAACGCCTATATCCGCACTGCGGATGGCGTGAATCGGGTATTTGTGGGTCCGCTGATCGAGCGCGCAGAAGCCGATCGCCTGCGCGATCAGCTCGATAAACAGCAGAAACTCAAGGGCATTGTCGTGCGTTTTCAGCCTGAGCGCGGCTAAGGCTTTTCAGGTGATTGCAGGCCTGCCCAGGCTGTGTGAAAACTACTGCGCTAGGCAATACTGCGTTAAAAACAGGCGAAAAATGCTCATTTAGAACACCTAGACTCCGCTTTTTCGCCTGTTTTTGCCTTGTCTTGCCGTCGCTCGCTACGTTTTCACAAAGCCTGGGCCGGAAATCTCGCTTACCGGCAGGTCGGCGCTCTGTTAAAATGCGCCGCCTTATCTGTTCGCAGGCTCAAACGTGCCATTTACCCCGGTCGACTGGGCGATCCTCGGGATCGTCGTAATCTCCGCTCTGATCAGTCTCAAGCGCGGCTTCGTCAAAGAAGCACTGTCGCTGGTGACGTGGATCATTGCAGGTGTCGTTGCCTGGATGTTCGGTGCGGGATTATCGGTTTATCTGGTCAATTACATCGAAACGCCGTCGTTTCGGGTTATCGCGGCCTGTACTATTCTATTCGTCGCCACCTTGCTGGTCGGCGCAATGATCAACTTTCTTATCGGAGAACTGATTCGTGTCACCGGGCTTTCCGGGACCGATCGTTTTCTCGGCATGGTCTTCGGCGCTGCGCGCGGAGGCTTGCTTGTCGTAGTGGCAGTCGGGCTGTTGAGCCTGGGGCCGGTACAACAGGATCAATGGTGGCAGCAATCCAGATTGCTGCCGCAATTTCTCATGGTCGCTGACTGGTCGAAAAACCTGATTCTCGGGATGTCCAGCAAGTGGCTCGCCAGCGGCATCAGCGTACCTGCTGAACTGCCGTTCAAGGATCACCTCCTGCCGCCTACAATGCCGCAGGAAGTGATCGGTAAATCCAGTACCACTAAGTAGGGGTTGTGTCGCATGTGTGGCATCGTCGGTATCGTCGGTAAGTCGAACGTCAATCAGGCGCTGTATGACGCGCTCACCGTCCTCCAGCACCGCGGCCAGGACGCTGCCGGTATCGTAACCAGCCACGACGGCCGGTTATTCCTGCGCAAGGACAATGGGTTGGTTCGTGATGTGTTCCATCAGCGCCATATGCAGCGTCTGGTTGGGCACATGGGGATTGGCCATGTGCGTTATCCAACAGCGGGCAGCTCTACATCCGCCGAAGCCCAACCGTTTTACGTCAACTCGCCGTATGGCATTACGTTGGCGCACAACGGCAACCTGACCAACGTCGAGCAGTTGGCCAAGGAGATTTACGAATCTGACTTGCGTCACGTCAACACCAACTCCGACTCGGAAGTGTTGCTCAACGTTTTCGCCCATGAACTGGCCGTGCGCGGCAAGTTGCAGCCTACCGAAGAAGACATCTTCGCGGCTGTAACCGACGTCCATAAACGCTGCCGTGGTGGATACGCCGTGGTCGCGATGATCACCGGTTACGGTATCGTCGGTTTCCGCGACCCGGATGCGATTCGTCCGATCGTCTTTGGTCAGCGTCATACCGATGAAGGCGTCGAGTACATGATCGCCTCGGAAAGCGTTTCCCTGGACGTGTTGGGTTTCACCCTGATTCGCGACCTGGCTCCGGGCGAAGCGGTTTACATCACTGAAGATGGCAAGCTGCACACCCGTCAGTGCGCCTCCAACCCAAAATATGCACCGTGCATTTTCGAACACGTCTATCTGGCGCGTCCGGACTCAATCATCGACGGTATCTCGGTCTACAAAGCGCGTCTGCGCATGGGTGAGAAGCTGGCCGACAAGATCATGCGCGAACGTCCGGATCACGATATCGACGTGGTTATCCCGATTCCGGACACCAGCCGGACTGCGGCTCTGGAGCTGGCTAACCACCTGGGCGTGAAATTCCGCGAAGGTTTCGTCAAGAACCGTTACATCGGCCGGACCTTCATCATGCCGGGTCAGGCAGCGCGGAAAAAATCCGTACGCCAGAAGCTCAACGCCATTGAACTGGAATTCCGCGGCAAGAACGTGATGCTGGTGGATGACTCCATTGTGCGTGGCACCACCTGCAAGCAGATCATCCAGATGGCTCGCGAAGCCGGTGCCAAGAACGTTTACTTCTGCTCAGCTGCCCCGGCCGTTCGCTACCCGAACGTCTACGGCATTGACATGCCGAGCGCCCACGAGCTGATCGCCCACAACCGTTCCACCCAGGACGTTGCTGATCTGATCGGCGCGGACTGGCTGGTTTATCAGGATCTCAGCGACCTGATCGAGGCGGTGAGTGGCAGCAAGAAGATCAAAATCGACAACTTCGATTGCTCGGTCTTTGACGGCAAGTACGTGACCGGTGATATCGACGAACACTACCTGAACAAGATCGAGCAGGCGCGCAACGACGCTTCCAAGGTCAAGACCCAGGCAGTGAGCGCGATCATCGATCTGTACAACAACTAATCATCAGGGAGAGGGCGCATGACTCAGGAATGGGATGCCGGTCGGCTGGACAGCGACCTTGAAGGCGTAGGGTTCGACACACTTGCCGTGCGTGCCGGTCAACACCGCACGCCGGAAGGTGAGCATGGCGATCCGATGTTCTTCACCTCCAGTTACGTGTTCCGCACAGCCGCCGATGCGGCTGCGCGTTTCGCGGGTGAAGTGCCAGGTAACGTCTATTCGCGTTACACCAACCCGACCGTGCGCTCGTTCGAAGAGCGTATCGCGGCGCTGGAAGGCGCAGAGCAGGCGGTGGCTACGGCCACCGGTATGGCCGCGATCATGGCAGTGGTCATGAGCCTGTGCAGCGCTGGCGATCATGTGCTGGTGTCGCGCAGTGTGTTCGGCTCGACCATCAGCCTGTTCGAGAAGTACTTCAAGCGTTTCGGCGTTGAAGTTGACTACGTGCCACTGGCTGAACTGTCTGGCTGGGACGCTGCGATCAAGCCCAACACCAAGTTGCTGTTCGTCGAGTCTCCGTCCAATCCCCTCGCGGAACTGGTCGACATCGCCGCTCTGGCTGAAATCGCTCACGCCAAGGGCGCGATGCTGGTGGTGGATAACTGCTTCTGTACGCCAGCGTTGCAGCAGCCGCTGTTGCTGGGTGCCGACGTGGTGGTGCATTCGGCCACCAAGTTCATCGACGGCCAGGGTCGTTGCATGGGCGGTGTGGTTGCCGGCCGTAGCGAACAGATGAAAGAAGTCGTCGGCTTCTTGCGTACTGCGGGGCCAACGCTCAGCCCGTTCAACGCCTGGATTTTCCTCAAGGGCCTTGAAACCTTGAACCTGCGCATGCGCGCTCACTGTGCCAGTGCTCTGGAACTGGCCCAGTGGCTGGAGCAGCAGGACGGTATCGAGAAAGTGCACTACGCCGGGCTCGAGAGCCATCCGCAACACGCTCTGGCAAAACGTCAGCAGAAGGGTTTCGGGGCGGTGGTGAGTTTTGAGGTGAAGGGTGGGAAGGACGGCGCATGGCGCTTCATCGATGCTACGCGTCTGATTTCCATCACCGCCAACCTGGGTGACAGCAAAACCACGATCACCCACCCGAGCACCACCTCCCATGGGCGTCTTGCGCCTCAAGAGCGTGAAGCGGCGGGGATTCGTGACAGCCTGATCCGGGTTGCTGTAGGTCTGGAAGATGTGGCCGACCTCAAGGCGGATCTCGCTCGGGGTCTGGCGGCACTGTGAATGACTGGGTCATGCCAGCCACCACGACCAGCAATGGTCGGGTGGCACTGGTCACCGGCGCGGCGCGTGGGATTGGTCTGGGGATTTCTGCCTGGCTGATTGCCGAGGGTTGGCAGGTGGTCCTGATGGACGTTGATCAACGACGTGGTCAGCGGGTGGCCGAGGCGCTTGGCGACAACGCCACATTCGTTGCCATGGATGTCGCCAGCGAGGAGCAGGTCGCCAGCGGTGTAGCTCAGGTGATCGGTCAATTCGGTCGTCTGGATGCCTTGGTCTGTAACGCGGCGATTGCCGATCCTCACAACAGTACGCTTGAAAGCCTGAGCCTCGCGCACTGGAACCGTGTGCTGGCAGTCAACCTCAGCGGCCCCATGTTACTCGCCAAGCACTGTGCGCCTTATCTGCGGGCTCACTGCGGCAGCATCATCAATCTGACCTCCACTCGCGCCCGACAATCCGAGGCCGATACTGAAGCTTATGCGGCGAGCAAGGGTGGCCTGCTGGCTTTGACTCACTCGCTGGCGATCAGTCTTGGACCTGAGATCAGAGTCAACGCGGTCAGTCCTGGCTGGATCGACACTCGTGATGCCGCTGTACGACGCGCTGAGCCCCTCTCAGAGGCCGATCACGCGCAACACCCTGCCGGCAGAGTGGGAACGGTGGAAGACGTTGCAGCGATGGTTGCCTGGCTGCTGTCCAGGAACGCCGGATTTGTCACGGGGCAGGAGTTCGTGGTCGACGGTGGGATCAGCAAGAAGATGGTCTACGTGTAGGAGCGGCAAGCTTCAAGCGGCAAGCTACAAGAGAAAGCAAAAGCGATCCCGCGGGTTCGATTTTTTACTTCTGGCTTGCCGCTTGAAGCTTGGAGCTTGTAGCTGCTTTTAAGCTGCTCCTAAAAAACTTCAACCAGGCTCTTGACTTACGTGTGTCATATGCGTAAATTTCGCGGCCTCAACGAAGCAAGGGTGATTAGCTCAGCTGGGAGAGCAGCTGCCTTACAAGCAGCGGGTCGGCGGTTCGATCCCGTCATCACCCACCATTCGTTGCAGAGCTTTATGTTGTACCGGACGAAAGTCCACCGACGCGCAGCGGTAGTTCAGTCGGTTAGAATACCGGCCTGTCACGCCGGGGGTCGCGGGTTCGAGTCCCGTCCGCTGCGCCATATTTTAAGGATCAGGTCAGCCTGGTCTGCGATTGGAAAGCCTCGAAGCTCTTCAGTCAGGGTTACAACGAAACAGGTGCTCGAAAGCCTGCTTCAACGATTCAAACGAACGTAAGTTCGAGCGATACGCAGCGGTAGTTCAGTCGGTTAGAATACCGGCCTGTCACGCCGGGGGTCGCGGGTTCGAGTCCCGTCCGCTGCGCCATACATAGCTTCGAGGCCCTTGAACTCCTCGAAGCGAAAGAAAGCGACCTTAACCGGTCGCTTTTTTTTGCCTGAATTTCCTCGCCGGAAGCGTTACCGATGTTGCTGAGATAAATTGTTTTAATTCATTGACTTAGTCTGTTTTTTTGCGTAAATTTCGCGGCCTCAACGAAGCAAAGGGTGATTAGCTCAGCTGGGAGAGCAGCTGCCTTACAAGCAGCGGGTCGGCGGTTCGATCCCGTCATCACCCACCATTCGTTGACGAGCTTTATGTTGTACCGGACGAAAGTCCAACAATGCGCAGCGGTAGTTCAGTCGGTTAGAATACCGGCCTGTCACGCCGGGGGTCGCGGGTTCGAGTCCCGTCCGCTGCGCCATACATAGCTTCAAGGCCCTTGAACTCCTTGAAGCGAAAAAAAAGCGACCTTACGGGTCGCTTTTTTTTTGCCTCAAATTCGGCGCACTGCAATGTTTGGCTGAATCCTGTAGGAGCTGCCGAAGGCTGCGAATCGCGGTGTGTCGGACAGATCGCGTTTGCAGGCTGCGGCAGCTCCTACAGATCCCGGCCATCCTGACTCACCACTTCATCTCACCCTTGGCCACTTTCGCGCTCAGTACCAGCGATGATTCGTCCTCCAGTTTCGGGTAGTGCACTTTCATTGCCTCAATCAGAGCGGCGGAATCCTTGGCCTTTGCTGTCTCTGCGTCAAAGGTTTTGATGTAGCCGGCGGTGAAGGCGGGTGACTGCTCGGCTTTCAGCTCTCCTGACAGAAAATGGCCGGGCACGATGGTCGCAGGCTTTAGCTTTTCTACCGTCGCCAGGGTCGCCAGCCAATCTTTGTGAGACTGAACGCTCTGGGTGTCTGCCATCCACACGTGAATGTTGTTGGACAGCACCACGCCACCGACCACGGCTTTAATCGATGGGATCCATACGAAGCTGCGATCGGGTTGCGGACCGTCCAGACCAATAACCTGTAATTGCTGATCTTCGAGTCTCAACTCATTGCCCTGCAGAACCTCGGGCACGATGAGCTTGCTCGGTGCGCCTGCGCCCAGCTTCGGCCCCCAATAGGCCAGCTTGGCATCCTTTGTTTCATTGATGTGCGCGACGGTCTGGGCGCTGGCCACTACCTTGGCTTTCGGGTAAGCGTCGGTAATGGTTTGCAGGCCGAAGTAGAAATCCGGATCGCCATGACTGATATAGATAGTGGTCAGGTTTTTTCCGCTCTTGCGGATCCTCTCGACGATCTGATCGGCCTGGGCTCGGGAGAACTGCGCATCAACCAGAACTGCGTCTTTCGTACCTGTCACCAAAACCGACGAGACCGGGAAGATGGCTTCATTGCCCGGGTTATAGACGTCCAGCTTCAGCGGCTGCGCGGCCAGGCTGGCACCTGTAAAGCCGAGCAGGGTGAAAGTGGCTAATAAGCGTCGTGCGGACAGCGATAGCATGTGGAGCTCCAGGGTAAGTGAGACAGAGCGGGGAGGGTAGTTAAGATTTATGAAGCGAAAAACGCTAGATTGGCCGCAGGTTTGTTTCTGAAAACGGTCGAATCATGGACAAGTTAGTTGCAATGCGCGCTTTTGTGACGGTGGTCGATTGCGGAAGCCAGACAGCGGCGGCGGATAAACTCGGGCTGTCCAGGCCAGTGATCTCCCGGTTTCTTGCCGAGCTCGAAGACTGGACGGGGGCGCGCTTGATGCATCGCACCACTCGACGCCTGAATCTCACGGCCGCTGGCGCTGAAGTATTGCCGCTGTGCAGGCGGATGCTGGACCTGGCCGAGGACATACGCGCTGTGGTTGCGGCTCCGGAAGACGAGCCAAAGGGCCTGCTGCGCATTACCGCCAGTACGTCGTTCGGCCAGGCTCAACTTATGCACGCGGTTACTGAGTTTGTCGGGCGTTATTCCCAGGTCAGCGTGGACATGGTGTTGCTTGATCGCACGGTCAATCTGGTCGATGAGCGCATGGACCTTGCGATTCGCATCACCAATGAGCTGGACCCCAATCTGATTGCTCGGCGTCTCTCTACCTGTCGCTCGGTGGTATGTGCTTCAGCGGACTACTTAAAGCGCCATTCGGCGCCTCGAGTGATTGAAGATCTGACGTTGCACAACTGTCTGACGCACACCTATCACAGCAGCAGCCTCTGGCACTTCAGCCGCAAGGGTGAGCCGCATAGCGTCGCGGTGAAGGGTAATCTCAGCAGTAATGATTCGATCACCACGATGCAGGCTGCACTGTGTGGTGCGGGGGTGGCGTTGTTGCCCACCTACCTTGCTGCACCGCTTGTCAGGCAAGGTCAACTGGTCGCGCTGCTGACGGATTACCAGCCGATGGAATTGAGCATCTTCGCGGTCTATACCTCGCGCAAGCATATGTCGTCAGCGTTGCGCACGCTGCTGGATTTTCTGGCGCAACGTTTTGCACCCGACCCTGTCTGGGACAGCCAATAGAGTCGGCGCGCGCCGACTCTACAATCTTGCTAAGACGTTCCTGGCGTCTACAACTTGAATCTGGCGACTACCGTACGCAGCTCCCCGGCAAGCAAAGACAGTTCGTCAGCCGTGATTTCGTTTTCTTCCACCCCTTGCATCAACGTCGCGCTGCCATTGCGAATTCCCATAACATTGCGATTGATGTCTTCCGATACGGCATGTTGTTGAACCGCCGCGCTGGCGATCTGGGTATTCATACTGACGATGCGCTCCACCTCTTCATTGATGTCACCAAGGCTCGCCGAGGCTTTCACTGCGGATTCGATACAGTCTTGCGCGCGACTCTGCCCAGCCGTCATCTGCTCGACCGCAGCGCCGGTAGCTTTCTGCAGCTCTAGAATGATCCGACGAATTTCCTCTGTAGAGTTCTGTGTACGTGAAGCGAGCGTGCGTACCTCATCTGCCACTACGGCAAAACCACGACCCTGTTCGCCTGCGCGGGCGGCTTCGATGGCGGCGTTCAGCGCAAGCAAATTGGTCTGGTCGGCGATGTTGCGAATAACCTCGATCACTCCGCCGATCTCCTGACTGTGCACGGCGAGAGCAGAAACCCGCTGTGAGCTGATCTCCACTTCCCTGGCCAGCGCCTCAATGGTTGTGCGAGTCACGTTCATCACGTTCAGGCCAGTGCTCGAAGCACTCCGGGCCTGCTCTGCCGCGCGAGCTGCGCCCTCAGTGTTTTGCGCGACATCAGCGACGCTAGCGGTCATTTCATTGATCGCTGTCGCGACTTGCTCGGTTTCAGCTTGCTGCGAGTTCATTGACTGCTTGGCATTCTGGATTGACAGCTCCATGCGCCTGGCGGCTTCGGAAACTGATTGGGAGCTGTGCTCGACTTGCGCTAACGAATCGGAAAAAGCCTGCGCCATGAGATTCAGACCGTTACCGATATCGGCCAACTCATCCTTGCTGCGCACCGTTACCCGAGCTCCGAGGTCGCCTTTGCCGATTGATCGCGTGGCTGTCAGCACTTCTGCAATGGCCTCGCGCATTGCACTGTAGATGCCGGCGAAGGCGTAGATCAGCAGTAAAACCATGAACGCGAACGCTGACAGAATAAAGGTGCGCTCCAGAGATATCTGCTGTTCACGGCTGGCGAGCTCGTTGTGTAAAGCTTCTTGCAGCAGGTCCTGGGCTTTAAAAAACTCAGCCACCGTGGCATTTCCTTCCGCGGTCAGTACCTCGATGTTTTTTATCACGCCATCAGCAGCGCCCATCAGGCTCGTCAGATCCTTGCGGAACAGGTCCAGACTTTGTAATGCGGCGAGGATAGGAGGTTCGATTCTATCGGTCAGCCCAGGCTCTTTACGGCGTAGCAGCTTCAAGCTCTGCAGCAGTTCCTGGCGAATCTGTACTTCTTGCCTGAGCAACGTCTGGGCCGTATTTCTCGTTGCGTCGGTGATCGGTTGTCCGTTGCGCAAACCACTGGTGAAGCCTCTGAGTTGTCCCACCGTGTTGATCTGACGAGGTAGCCGCAAAGTGCTTTGGTCGATCATGAACAGCGTCGCGTAATCTTCGTCCAGCACCATTCCCGAAGTGGCTGACACGAAGTAGAGAAAATCCAGGCTAGCGGTGAGTTGGTCATTCCATTCGTCGAAGGTTTTCGTCTGGTTGGCTCCAGGCTTGACTTGTCCGATCAATTGCATGGCTGAGCTACGCAGGCGTTGAACCCGGTCGGTCGTCTCCAGCGCGGCGTTGTGCTGGATGTCCGTCGCGGCCAAGGTGGAAAACGCGGTTTCAAGCTTGAGCTGGTTGGCTGAAAGGTCACTTAGAGCGCTTTCATCGCCGCTCAGCAGGCGGTTGCTCAGTGCGCGCTGTGTCATCGACAGGCGTAGCACTGGCGTGACATCCATGAGGTAGCGCTGGCCCAATTGCTCCAGGCGAACTGCTTCGATGCTGTTGTTGATCTGGTTGAGGATTCGACTCCCCAGGAGAGCGATAGGGATGAGCACAATGATCGCCAGCACGGCGAATTTGGCGGGAAAGCGCAAGCGATTGGCCAGGTATACGGCAGGGGAAAGAATGTTCACAGGGATCTCACATGCCGATCAGATCGGCGGAATAATTTAAGAGTGAGAAGGATCCTTTTTCTCTAGTTATCAGGGACTTTTTGACCCGGTCATTGAGTCTCACCCCTTAGGTCGCGTACAGGGAAATAGTGAAGGCCTATTGCCACTATTGCGATTTTGTTGTGACTGGACTGGTGTGAAAAAGGTTGCATAGCCTTTGGCATATTTTTTCAGCGGGGTAATCAGGCAGAGAAAGTCCCTGCATGGGCCGGATTGGGTGTCATTGATAAGCCCTGAGGGAGTTTTGTAACAAGATCCATTCAATCTCTGCGTTGATCCTGCGCCAGCCTTGTTGCAGACTTGCCGATGTTTTCCCGGTCGGCAGATCTGCTGACAGTGACTTTCTCCAGGATTCTTGATGCCTAACTCAGTTAATTTTCGCCTCGCGTGCTGCGCAGTCGCCTTGTTGGCAACCGCAGGCTGCTCGTCGAAGAAGACAGCCGTCTACGAACACGAGAACTTTGACGATGCGGGGACTTTCTCGAGAAATTACCCGGTCAGTGACTCAGCCTCTTGCGAGGCTGCGCGGCGGGCCCTGCTCAGTCAGGGTTACATCATCACCAGCAGCGACCCGAAAATGATCAGCGGGCATAAGAGCTTCCAACAGACCGGCGAGACTCACATGGAGATCAGCTTCAATGTAGTCTGTGCGGCTGATGGCACCGCTGAAAACGGCGCCACGATGTTCGCCAATGCCTTGCAGGATCGCTATGCGCTGAAGAAGACCAACAATTCGGCCAGCCTGGGTGTTGGCGTGTTGGGTTCGGTGTCGATGCCGATTGGCTCCACCGATGATTCGATGGTCAAGGTGGCCAGCGAAACCGTGGCCTCGGACAAGTTCTATGACCGTTTCTTTATTCTGGTAGAGAACTTCTTGCCACCAGAAGCGAAGAAGGCCGCCCACATCAAAGAAAAACCCAAGACCGATCTGGGGATGCCAGAGCCGGCCCCTGCGGCAGCCAAGCCTGCTGCGCTCGTGGAGCAAAAAACGGCCGAGCCAAAAGCAGCTGAGGCGGCGCCTGCTGCCAAATCCGAGCCTGAGGCGCCAGCGGTTGAGTCGAGCCAGCCAGTGCCAGCACCGGTGAGCAATGATTCCTTCCAGGCCGAGCCTGTGGTTGCTCCTGAGCCCGCGCCGGTTGAGGCCGCTCCGGCGGCGGAGTCGGAAACAACCCCCGCGCCGTAGTTGGCTGACACAGCACGATCTCTGTTGGAGCGAGGCTTGCCCGCGAATCAAGCGACGCGGTCGTGGCAGGCAGACCGAGTTATCGTTCTTCGCGGGCAAGCCTCGCTCCAACAAAGCCTCTTTACCCCAAAAACAGCTTATACGCCGGGTTCTCGCTCTCATCCCAATACGGATAACCAATCTCGGCCAATGCCGCCGGGATCAGGTGCCGTTCGTCTTCAGGCACTACCAGGCCTGCCACCACACGGCCATCTGCTGCGCCGTGGTTGC
>Ga0247735_1000123_pt1 | contig 37150 bp, 46 predicted proteins | sample UWRJL178409R2_FD_180934 | JGI IMG/M metagenome (GOLD analysis project Ga0247735, IMG submission 180934) | Plant litter microbial communities from Arlington Agricultural Research Station in Wisconsin, United States - UWRJ-L178-409R-2 | ecosystem: Environmental > Terrestrial > Plant litter >... | reverse complement strand
TGATGGCGTCCTTTAGCTATTCGGAAGCAGGAGCAATTGAAGTTGCATGGTACAGAATAGCAGCGTTCGACATGCTCCACTCATTTCGTAAGCTTCTCGATGATTAGCGCACTCCCGATGCTTAAACCAAGGCGCTTCTGCTGCCAGTGGTTGATATTAACCCGTAAGACTAGTCAGAGGGAGAGGAAGAATGGAAGGCGCGAGCGACGTGTTGTGAATTAATATTCCCGAGCCAAGGAGCAATCAACCAAGCATTTTGAACCAGAAATTTCTGGGAAGTTCTGCATTAAATATTGATGACCCGTCAAAGACTTTCAAGCAAAGTATAGCCTGAGCCTTGAGATCGAGCGGAGCTAGGCGGATCGCAATCAAGGTAGAAGGGCATCCAGTTCGACCTTGGCGCACTGCATGCTAATGGCAACTCGTACTATGAACACATTCTCGATAGCCAATCGCCAGAGCAGAATTGTCCGTCAACAGAGCCAGGAGCACGATGCTAGAGCCGAATAGGATTCTGACTTGGGCCACATGGCTGACGTCACCTTTTCTGTCAAATTTAGTGTCACAAGACTCACAACACGATGATGCGATGTCAACAATACCAGATATCCACGGACCACCAGGGCGATTGAGCTCGTTTGGTTCGTCTACTGAAATCCAAATCTGGATATCGGGTTCCCTTTTCGAGTTCTCTGCGAATCGACATACGCGCTATTCTTAGGGCTGAATCGACGTCATTATTGCGTCAAGGTCCTTGGGCTGCAATCCTCAACCCATGTGATATTTCAAACAAAACAAGAATGACAGCAATTAGAGGACTCGAGACATAAACGTATGCTGTAGGTTAGAATCATGACGCTGTGCCAGTCAAACCGGGTGGGAAGCCTGAGAAGTCTACTTGGTCTTGGAAGTTTTGGCCATAGATAGAGTATGCGATTCGTAAACGCAACCGGACGAGGCTCTGTCATGGGAAAGTAGATCGGGTGTCAGTGTACGCCAAAATGGAAAGGTTGAATGAAATGCCCGTACCCCTACAGGAGCGACGACTCTCATTTGTTGAGTTTCTATGCCACCAGGGTTGATAGTTGGATTCGACATAGGGAGCATTTGCAGTTGTTGCGACTAGAAATGCAATCAGAACTGTTAGGAGAAGCATTCGCAAAAGATAAAGTAGGATTTGTAGAACCTTGGGCACAGCCGCCTGGAAGCTTAATCCCGTCGCAGCTTGGCTGCCTGAAACTTGGAAACGGGCTAAAATCATGACAACACCAGGCTTTGCAGCAGATGTTTGTGGTGTAAGAGTGATCTTCAGGTCGTTTTTGTCATAAGCAGGATAGGCTGTGAGGCGTTGCTGAGGAGCAGCGGCCGGGGGTGGTGGGGACGCTGCTTGAGTTGGTGGAAGAGCGGAAGCTGGCGTTGGTGGGAATGCTGGCATAGCTGAGGGGTGGGGTGTTGCTGGAGCCGCGGTACTGCCAAAGAGACCAAGGATATCATCCACTTTCGATTTCTGTTCCGTTGGGGCAGGGGTAGCTATGGGCATATCTGAGGATGATGATCCAAAGATTTCAGCCAGGAGATCTTGGTTGGATTGGGCTGTCGGAGCAGGGCCATTTGAAGCAACACTTGGCGTTGACGGTATTTCATCTCCGAGAAGATCGCCCTAGCGGAATTGGTCAGTAAAAGTGAAATCATTTGTGCTGAAATACTCACCTCCTTGCCTCGTGTAGACCCAACAGGTTTCTTCTCACTGACTGTATGACAATCAGCAACCATAAATCGATAACGCGAATTGAACCAGGAAGACATACCGACACCCATGACAGTCGCTTTAAGCTCAGGCGGAGGCATTTGTTCCAGGACACCTATCCTCGTCTCACCCAAAGTGAACAAGCTCGCGAATTCCACTGCACGCTGCTGCAGCTCCAGTTCAGGGCTTGTCGTGTACTTGGCTAACATCTCGGCGATACGATCTTGTTCTGGTGGAGATGTCATGCTTCGCGCGGCAATTTTGGTCATGGCTGCAAGTACGAATTGACGTATGAGGTAGTTGGCGTAAGGAGAATCCATGACGGAGAAGATAAGGTCAATCAAGTCTTTGTCAGTTATCTAGGAAAGAAATGTGATTTCCTGGTAAATGTCCACATGGCTCCGGGGACGCACCATCACGTTCTGGTCATCATCTACAATCCCTCCTTGGAGGATGACTTCGCAGTACTCGCCCAGGATCCATGTCGCCGCCAAGGTCAACGACTCTTGCGAAATATCAGCCTTGAGAGCTAGATATAACTTGGATGTGGTATAGGCTTGAAGTTCCGGGGTGTGAGCGACTAGTCGAATGAATGCAGACAAGATCTCTTCTCGAACAAAGTTCCCTGCCTGCACATACATTTTAGATCGACATCGACGGATTGAAATGAAAATCAGAGCGAACCAATTTCAATACACGTAGAACGGTATCAATATGCCACCGCTTATTTGGGGCGAAACGTTCAGCAGCCAGGCAGATCTGAGTGGTCAGTCCAAGTTTGAACTCATCGTCTGCCACTTCCAGGAACGCAAGCAGTTCACGGATGAGGATGCGAACATTCTGCTCGTTGATCAGGGCGTAGGAGAGTTCCAGTGCACGCCGTCGAATAGATATGTCGCCATCTCGTAGACAGTCGAGAATAATATTCCGATGGCGTTGCACAGCATTCGTGTCCATCGAGACAACTTTGTTGAGTGTGTTGAGTGCAACATAGCTGGAAGAATATCTCAGCATTGGGCTGGTTGGATATGCATATGGCTTACCGGATGTTGTTGTCCTTGTTGCTCAAGAACTTTCCGAGAATATTAATAGCCATGACGCGCAGCCCAGTGTCTGCTTCTATCTCCAGAACGGTGAGCACTGTCTCGTACAAAATGGAGTTTCCAACATTCTTTGATGAATCTGTGTTTGTAGCAACCTTGATAGTGTTGACTCCGTAAGCATAGGTAGGCTGTTTTCCGAAGGGGTAGGCTCACCTGCGCCAAAATGTCATTCATCGTCTCACTTGCTTGCTCATCCCCTCTCCCAAGTAACCGCAGTAGTCGCAGAATCTTGACTTGAAGGAAGGGATCCGTAATCCCAGAAACATCATGTTCTGGGCTGTAGCCGGTCGTAACAAGTGATTTCAAGTTGCGAACGAGGAGGGGTACGGCCTGATGGACTTCAGCAGCAGTAAGGGGGAGCACACTAGGTATTGACTCACAGAACGGAATTCGTCAAGTATCGAGGTATCGATTTGACACATCTCCGTGACGAGCGTGATTGCCGTTAGTAGAACACCATGATTCCGATCTGTAAGGAGGTTTTTGGCTTTGGTAGTAAAGTGGTCTGAGATATCAGGGACTTTCTTGACGACGCGCAATGCGCACAGCGCAGCCTAATTTGATGCATTTAGTTGCGCCTTAGGGTTTATAGTGCAGTTTCCAAATACCTTCTTACGAATGTAGGTGTTGCTCGATCCCAGCAGCTTCTCTATCTCGTTGGCCAGATCGCGAGACATTTCTTCGGACGCAATGTTTGCGAAGGTACACAGAGCAAGTCCAACGGCGTACATGTTGGAATGGTTCATGTCACTGGCCTCAAAGCTCGACATTAGCAGTTTATGCAGAAGGAAAGTATGCGCACTTTTTCAGCGAGTTCGTAACCAACGTCAGAACCTCTTGATTCTCATCCAGCAGAAGCATAATTCCCAAATATCCCAGCCGCTTATCTGAAAACCGGGGGCTTGCGACGAGCTTCAGACATTCGATCTGACCAAAGTGTGCTGGAGACCCTAGCATATGGATGTAGAGGAGCTTTGCGATGTTGTTATGCCGCTGAAATGAATCCTCCTCGCGAAAGGATGCCCGAATCGCGGCGGATTCTTGCTGGATGAGTGCGCGCTCATCTGCGACGGTCTACAGACATAGAGATCAGATTTTTTCGAACATGTGCATGGCGGATGCGCGTATGAACCTTGCATGAGCGAATCCCCTTGATCAAAGCTTGGGAAAGATCAAGTCACAAAACACAATAAGCCACCAAGTAATGCTTACCCTTGAGGTTGTGATAGACCATCTCTTGGATATTACGCACGATGTCGAGCGTCCTTGTTTTCTTGAGGTGCTTGGTCGTAGCCGCGGGGCCGGTGTGACATGTGATGGTACCTATTCGGCAGCAGGGCGTGTGACTGTGACGGCTATTGTCCTCTGCAGCCCATTGTTTCCGCGTGCGAGCGAGCAAGCTTGCTTATAAGATGAAGACTGGAGTCCAAACGAACCCATCCTTCTTTTCCACCCAGAGGATCCAGGAGATCCTTTTTTACATTTTATTTCAATTCTCTGTCCCTTCCACCATCTTGTGTCTGCCATGAAGTCCTCTGTCTCCTCAAGGTTCAGGCAACTTCCCCGCGACGCACCTTTGTCGCAGTTTCTATCAAGGCACGATAGTCAAGGGCGTGGATTTATAACTCGTCTTGATAGATCTCCTATCTCTGCAAAGAGGTATGTATCACCGCGTTTCCTTTCATTTTAAATGCTCATATGTTGCCAGACTCGCATTCGCAAAGGCCTTTGCACTGAACACGTTTCTACTACTTTTTGTTGCCGCATTTTTCTGGGCCACCGTCCTCAAGGACCTGCTCTCGCCTCTGCCAGCATCGTTGAGGTTGGCAGTCCTTGTCACTCAGGACGTTCTCATCACCGCTGCCATCTTCGTCCTCATTCGCTCCACCATCGTACCATTCTTCTTCTTCGAATGTCGCTTACGCGTCTTCTACGGTTTCCGCGCCTCAGAAATTGTCATTCGAAAGCCACCAGCCTGCCCATCCATGCTGAACAGAAACGTGCCCGAGGAGCAACGCATGGAGCGATCGTGGAGGATGGCCACGCGTGCCGTGAACCCCGAACTCCTCTACTCGAACGCGGGTGCTATGCTATCCGCTGACTACTGGACGATGGAGTACGTTGCCGTGTTTGACGCGTTGCGCAGCATCGCTGCAGGGGATTTTCCAGAGGAGGATCTCGAGTTTGCAGTGTGGAAGCAGGATAAAGGTGTATGGAACGTCTGCGAGCTGTGGAGGATGCACGAAATCATGTCCGACCAGCAGGAGGTGACCATGTTCAGGACCTTCCTCACACAGTCAGGCAAACAAGAATTGCTTAATATCTGGCAAGAGATGCTTTCCAGTTCCGAAATCGAACGCTCGCCTTCTCCCAAAGCATATCAAGTAATGGCAAACAAATTTGCGCGCGAAGGACTCGACTACGAGGCTGTCTGGAGTCATGTCACTGAGAAGAGTCCTGCGGTTCTCTAATCACTGTCTTTTCTCACCTCCTCGACGATATTTACGCCAGAGTTGATCTCACATTAACGCATCATTTATGTATTTTTCCAATCATACCATGTACGACATCTGTAACAAACTAATTAATTAGACTATGATGTATTTCTACGCATATCGCAGATACAGCATACGTGAAATGTTCAACACCTTCTACTTATGGAGTGAGACCCTGCAGTCAGAATACTGGTTGGGTTAGAGGAATTCTATGTAGTGAGGGGCGAGGACATCAATTGGCGATCAACGCAAAAGGTAATTATTTCCATTTACGGAGCCGTTTACACAATCCTGGCGAACAGACATTGAGGTAAAGGGTCGCAGTCATTAGGTATTGCAAAATAGACTAAATAGCAGTGTCAAGTAAACAAGCGCATCCTAGTGGTCCGTGAAGCACAGTTGAACAGAATAAAAAATCAATCAGTTTCAGACGTGGGCGAGTCTATCACCCCAAAAGATGGGCCTCCGTTAGGATTCCCCCCATTGAACATAGCCCTCAATGTTGCCTCATTCCTCTTCTGCCTCACCCGCTCAGTCTCTTCAGCACCCCCTGTAAGCTTCAACTTCTTCTGACCTACAAAATCGTGTATTTCTGCGTGCATTTCGTCTGACCGGGAGGCCAGGTCCTTCTGTCGGTTCTTCTGATTTGCCTCAATCGCCTTCAACCGCCTCTCCGGATCCACCTGGGCTCCACGTATCTCAAGCATCACCGTGCTCAAGCCATCGTGACCTTCTTCCCGTGGCGGAGGTCTATAGCTCCGATTCCGGACACCTCGACCACCGCTAGGTTTTCGTAGTGTGATAACCTTCTCAACATGACCATACACCTCCACCATCGCTTTATGGTCCTCCAACAGATCACCCAAAAATTCTTCTTGATGCGTGAGGAACTGCTGTTCCTCGACGATGTTCTGCAGCTCCTCTTCCCAGGTCTTCTTCCACATTGGCTTGACGGTGTTGATATGCTCGGAGAGAGAAGAAAGTTCAGCGGCAATCGTGTCCATATCCTTCTTGATGGTCTTGAAGTACATGGCATTGGGGGTGACTTGTCGCTTGATAACGTCATCCCTAACGTTTTCAATGATGTCCTGCAGCTTCTCGACCTCCGTCAATGCGTTCTGACTGCGTGTATCGAGTTTCTTTTTCCCAGAATCGATGTACGCACGTGCGCCACCGACATTTGAGTTTGCTAATTGCTTCACCGACTGCGTTTGGTTGCGCAGGGTCCCGAGCGACTCCTTTGTCGACTTCATGAACTCGGTATAGAGCTGACGCATGATGCCTAGATCGCGCCGCAGGTTCTGCACCTCATCGAACTGTGTCTTGAGGTCCGAGACAACGCGGCCCGTGTAGTCTGACATCATAGAAGCACCCGTCATTTGGGGTTGTAGTGACTGCCCGGTAATCTGAGTCGGGATGGGAGGTATTGGACTAGACATGGGAGCCGCGAATGATGGAGTTCCGTCGCTAATAAACCGAGAGAGCCGTCGAGCGACAGTCTGGAATTGACGGTCCGTTGGTCGATTTGGTGCTGGCGTGCTTTCTGCCAGAGGATGGGCTTCAATATCCGGTACGGACATGAAAGCTTGATGATTCCGGGTAGTGACCGCCGATTTCAGTTCCTTGATTTCAGTAGTGAGCGTGGACATTTGTGCGTCAATGTGTTGTTTAATTTGGTCGAGAGCTAGAAAAGGAAGTCTTTGAGTTCGAAGAGTCTGAAAATCCGAGGATCTGACGCGTACGCTCAATATTCAGCGACAAAACACTCTTGTCTTTCACCTCGTCTGTGTCTTCCAGCTCGTATTGCACTCCACTCGAGGGATCTCGAATATAGATTGCAGGGAAGTTCTCGAGTCCAGGGTTGTATGCGAACTTGTCAACGAACAGAACGCGCAAGGAAGCAAAAGAGATGCTGGGTTCAACAACAACTTTCTTCACTTCCCGCCCTAGCTGGAGGAAAATGCTGATACGAGATGAAGTCATAGTAACGGCGTCACGAGCAGATTTATTCTCTGTCATGGAAGGCGGCTCTGGCGTCCTGGAGGGTGTTGCAGGGAGAGCAGGAACCGGTGGAGCACCGTCTGGCGTGTTTGACCGTGACACCTTGGTTCTTGTTGGTGCCTCCGCTTGGGGGGTAACAACATCTTCTTCGTCGTCCACTTCGGTAAGGACGGCGAGATCTTTGGGAGTGAGATTACCATTCGCAATAAAGGAGCGTCGATTGGGATGGTTGGCGTTTCCTCTCAAAGAGCGTTCGCGCGTCGTCGATGCACCAGTCATTTTCGAGATATTGTAAACTGAGAATCGTTTCGAGGCCCGCCGTTCTAGAACGACATCATTTGACTTCAGAGCCGCTAATGATTTTGCAACTGCTGGCGGGGGGTCACTTGGTGGTGTATCGGGTGGAGGGGGTGACGATGTCCCATTCTGGCTGAATTGTGGACTGGAAGGCTCGATAACAACGGTTGGTGCAAGATTCGAAGGCGAGTCGATAGGTTTATCGACAAGTGAGTATCTCTTGATGTTCGCAGGAACTGGAGGTGGGGATGACGGTGGATGCGGGGGTAGCGAGATCTCTTCACGAGCAGGAGTTTGGCTTCGTGATTGAGAGGGTGGCAGTTCTTGAGGATCAGTTTTTGGAGTGCCTGTTGATTGCTGAGCAAGGGAGGAAGGTCCTGGTCCTAGTCTATCTGAGCGCCGCTGTGAGCCGAAGTAATCGCCAGGTTGTGATGGCGGGGAATCAACGCCATCCTCAATATGGCCAATTGGATGTTCAGCGATAGCTGGTGCAAAGCCACCAACAAAATCATTGCTCGCAGCACCGGGATCTCTCCTCCTCCCAGACTGCCCGCTGCGACGAGAGACGCTGCCACTTTCGGGCCTTTCTTCCCCTTGAGAACGCTGCGACCGCGATGATCCGCTTGTACGAGAGGATCTCGCATCTGTACGGTCACTTGCGTCATCTCCAGACTTTCTTCGGTGGTCCGAGACTATCCTACGATATATAGATTGCTTGCCTCGAAGGCCTTGCAAAAGATTGGTGATGATTTGCCGGACGTTCGGAAGGTAGAGCTCGAGATTTTCTGGTGTAGCATCTTCGGCAAGGCATTGCTCCAGTACGTTGCGTAGATCATCCGGAACGTTTATCAATTCTCTTCAGCAAGTTGAGAGTCATGTTTGTCATCGAATAATGGTCGAACTCACGACATTTCGATGTTAAACTGGCTGAATGCTTGCACGGCTGCGTTGAAGTCGTTTCCCAACTGTACGTACACATTGCTGACACCTTCTTCATCCATCCTCAGCTGACTCCATAGTGTCAGGGCTTCCAGAAGCTGTTTTATGGATACCAGCAGTCGTGTTACGGCAGATTCTACTGCTGGCTAGTAATGTTGAATGTCAGAGTTATGAGAGTAAGGTATGGTCAGGTGTTACCGAAGGCTGCTTTGAACTTCTTTCACTCCGCCCAGACCCTGATGCAGTAGAGGATATAGACTGGTTGTCGCGCCTGGATGGGTGGCCATTTCCTGGTCCTGGCCTTGACATTGTGCTAAAGGGCGAAACAGGATGCCAATCGCAAGTGTGAGCTGGAAGAACTGACGATGACACTTTCAACCCTCTTTAGATGTCGTGGGAACGACTTGCCACTTTGAAGTGGAAAGGTTCGCTTTGTTGTGCATTGGCAAGGAATCTTGACTTTATGCGAGCAAATTTTGCGATAAGCACCTTAAAGAGGGATGCTATACAACGAAACACCTTACCAAGGGAATGATACTTTGGTGAATAAATTTCTGAGAGAAGATATCGCCACCCAAGTCAATCGCACGAGGGAAGGCCGACCCGTCCAACTCTATGTTGTTCTCATTTTGCGAGGCTAACTCCCACCAGCTCAGAGCGCAAACCCCACAGACGTAAATTTGATTGATGACTAGAAATTTTCAATGGCGATGTAGTTTAGCAAGCGCCTGCAATTAGACGCCCGTGATAGATGACCTATCAATCAGGTTGTTCACTATGCCGATTCTAAAAGGTCCCTATCGTGATCCTTCCCATTCGGATATTTATCACAACCCTCCAGGCTCCAACACGTATTGGGCTGGAAATACCCTTATTTGGGTATTACACCTCTCAAAGAGTTGCCCTCTTCACCCCGGCATCAGATTGAGGCGGAATCATGGGCATCAAGGGTTGGACATAACAAAACAGGATGATGATTACTCCGGCCTTCAAAGTGAACATCCTGTCCGCGGTGGCATTGAAACTACTGTTCAATTATTGACCTTGAAAAGTAGGTGAGAAGAGGACGGCGAGCCCAACTGTAGAGAGCTTTCTATTCCTTTTCAGATGCACTACGTCAATTCAAGGGTTATGCATAGCGTCTTATTAGGGATTAACGAAGGCAGGACGAAGCTAGTGGATCGAATGATATAGGATAGTGCCCATTAAACTGTAGGTCGTTTGCTAGACTCCGTCCTGAGAGGAGGAAGTGCCTCTTTCTTGGATTGCGAACGGCTCTGAATCTTGGCGTTGACCTTCTGATAGTTAAACTTCTCGCCTTGTTTCCTGTTTGCTGCAATCTCGTCCGCAAACTCGGTAACCAAACCCTCCCGTTGCGCCCTACGTTCGTTGACGAGACGGATGATGTGTGAACGTTTCGTCGCGTATGGTGCTTTGAATTTGAACGTGGCCTTCCCACCGCCCATGGTCATGCGTAAGAGTTCCTGCTTCTGGAGATTCCGGTTATGCTGGATGGCGAAGTGCTTCTCAATGAATTCCTCCCTCTCCTTTTTCTCCGTCGCGGGCATGTCTTCGAGCCTATGCGGGTAGTAGAAGGGGTCGACAAGACCGACAACAGCTCGTTTGTAGGTCTTATATGGGCGACGTTCATAGCCTTTTTGAGTTCTGTACCAGGGTGAGATGTAGTTGTCGGTACGAATGTAGGTGGATTTGACGCCGTAAATGGCAAGGAGAAGAGAGCGAACGTCGGTTTTGGTGACAGACTGTGGAATGCGGAAGGTCGCTTCGTAGGGGTTGTATGGCTGGCCAGGGAGTGTGTGGTTTCTGACGAGCCGCATGACAATGTTTGGAAGGTAGACCTTACGTCCAAGGACCTCCGTCTCCTGTGTTCCTTCCGACCTGCTTCGCTTACGAGCGAAACCGCGCACACGAGATCTCCGGTCATTTGTGTAGTTCAGCCACTCCTCAGAGGTGAGTTCCTTCCCGTTTGCATGCTTTTGAACAAGACCCTGTGCTTTCATACGCGTATAACGAGCCTGCTCGGAGGGCGTCAATCCCTCTTTCGTCGCGTCAGTTGTCCCGACGGGGGTGGCGCCGAATTGCTTTCGTCGACGAAGACGAACAGCGAGAGGCGTTGACGCTGTTCGAGCTACCCTTGCCAAGCGCGGTAGTGGTGGTTGCGTCGCATAGCTGCGGTGAAGCTGTGGACACCGGCGGAGGACGTTCATCGTGGTCTTGAAAAAGCTCAACGAATTGCCAAGTGACGACTTGTCACTTTTCGGAGATGCCATTCGCACGTGACCGGCACCAGCTTGCCTCCATCGCTGTACGCAGCTGTCAGACAGCACACATCTTTCTCTCCACGACCTCTATTACCATTCTCTAAGGACGCATCAGGCGTCTTCTTTAGCCACTGGCTAATAGAACAGCATGGCGCCTTTCAACTGTTACAAGTGCTTTCGCGGCCTGCGCTCTATTTGTGCACCAATAACAGCAACGATTGGTTTCACCTTAATGCTCACCTATGTCTTCGTCCTTTATCAACCGTCTCGCGGACCTGGAATCAAGCAGAAGATGGGGTGGCAGTCCTGGGAGGTAATTACAACGTCGAGCGGATCAGGTGAAACCCATGCTCCCTCACCGAGCAGTAATACCTCCACGGATGGTGGTGTCGATTGGTGGAATGTCACAGCACCAGAAGATAAAGTAGATTTCTCTAGTCTACCTCTGGATGTCTGGTCTCCACTTCTGCCTCACAATACTGGATGTGAGTCGTCTTTGATCTCGCTTAGACTCGATTCTGACCAGAACTTAGTGTCAGAAATTACCGTTGTCCATTGCTTAATCGACCCAGGATATGGCACCGACCTATGTACACCGGAGTCTACGAGCGAGCAAGATGCAATCAAAGGAAAGTGGGTTCGTGTGCCCCGCAACCTCAACCTTGAAGGGGGATACATGGCGGGATGGTTGGTATGTCGTTCCTTTCCAGGCTAATGTGCCATCCTGATTATTGTAGAATCTTTACTACCGTCGGACACGCCGACAAGACATCAACATGATCACAGATATTCGACTCTACTCTGAGAAGGAACAGCCAGAGTCAACTGAGGGATGGCACAAGACCGAGACCTCTCTGCGCGCTGGGATTCGTGGAATTAAGCCACTCTTCCTGTGGTACAAGACCGGAAAGACGGCAGGTGACATGTCGACGGAGGAAAGGGCCAACATTATCACTGAACTCGACGTGCTTTTTGGAGAAGACCAACCTTGGTATGGTTTTGAGAAGATTGAGCCTCCCACCCTGCCGCTTATGAGGAACTACGAGGCTACGTGGATAACTTATAGAAGGGGTGTCAAGATGCCCCCTCATGCGCCTCCACTGCATTTCTCGCACTCTGGCAAGTTCAAAGTGCTGCAAGTGGCCGACCTTCACTTTTCTGTGGCCCAAGGAATGTGCAGAGATACCCTCCTTCGTCCTTGCGAACACTCGGATAACCTGACCAACACCTTGATTTCGCACGTCCTCGAAGAGGAGAAGCCAGACATGGTTGTATTCTCTGGTGACCAGCTGAATGGCCAAGAAACATCTTGGGATCCAAAGTCCGTACTGGCCAAGTTTGCGCGGGCTGTAACGGACAAGGGGATTCCATGGGCTGCAGTGTTTGGAAACCACGATGAGGAGGATGGGCTGGCGAAGGATCAACAGGTTGCACTGATGAAGGGTCTCCCTTACAGCCTCGTCGAGAGGGGGCCGAAGGACGTCCACGGTGTCGGAAATTATCTTCTGAAGGTATACAGTCCAGATGCGTTAGTATTTTTGTCACTTTGGGTTACTAAATTTACTCACATACTGACCTCCTGCAGATCGAAGACACACACCTTCACGCTATATTTCTTGGATTCGGGGTCATACTCCAAGGGCGTCTTCGATTGGTTCGGTCTCTTCACGCCAACCGAATATGATTGGATTCGTCAGAGTCAAATTGACTGGTTCCTACGAGAATCCTGTATGTGAGCCCCTTTTCAACGAATTTGCATGAGACTAATTACATGGATGGTCAGCCTCGATTCAACAGATTGAACGCCCATTCGTACCCGACGACGCAAAGGACCTTGGATCAGTTTGGGGGCGCCAAAGTGACCAAATCACGCCTACAATACGCAAGCTTGCGAAACCGAATGCGATGATGTTTTTCCACATCCCGTTGTAAGTCAATGCTTTGCGATTTCACGGAAGTGTTTTATCCCCGTTGATCATTGACATCTATAGACCCGAAAGTTATGCGAAAGCCGACATGAGTCCCAGGACTGGCAGACCTCTGGACGTTGGTGTCAGCGGGCAGGAACCACCCGGGCATGCGAAGAAGAATGGTGGTTTCTTTGAGAAAGGTATTCAACTGGCCATGGAAAGTGAGCATGTCTCCAACGGGAATGCCCATGAAGTCAAGGTCATTGGCAATGGACATTGTCATGGTACGTATCACTACGGCTGATATAGATGACACTCTCACCGAACATTGGCATTTAGTTACCGAGAACTGTCGGAGAGTGAAAGGAGTCTGGCTGTGTTTCGGTGGTGGAGGGTAATACTTGTCTCTGGCTATAGAGTGGTATGATACTGACTTGAACTTTGTACTTTCTGCAGATCATATTCAGGGTACGGGAAAGTTGGGTAAGTAGTTTTTGAGAACTTCGAATGTCCTAGAACTCATTCTTTTTCCTTTAGATTTGATCGACGATTCCGAGTGTACGATATCTCAGATTTCGGAGAGACTATCCGGACATACAAGCGGACGGAGAAGGACGAGATTGTAGATGAGATGATTCTAGCAGGGAGAGGGGCTCCTCCATTATCATGAGAAAACGAGTATTTGTATTATCTAGCAGACTATTTATCCATTTGAATATTGATACCGGAATCAATTCACGAAGTCGACATCGTGCCAGACGGCTCATCTTTGCCTACGAGCTCGGAAGTATATAATATGAGCTCTTGTCCTCCAAAATTATCCCTCCTTTTCTTGTACCACATCTCCTACTCATGAAACCAAAGCCTTTCAAGCTGTGGAGTCTGACAATTTCACCGTTAATTGGCAGTAATGCATGGCCAATCAACGCGTCGATAATTACACGTGATCGCGCCGTTTACTCCCCGCGTCCCATTTAGTCATGCAAGTGCGCGAAATTGTTTCTTCTCTTTCCATGTTGCCAATACGCTACGACAAACTATACACGCCTCCTTCATCCCCTGCCTCGGTCTCCAGTTCATGGCCAAATTCCTCTTCGCCTCCTTCATCCCCAGGAAACGACCCTCTCTCGCTGGACACTGACGACGAGGAACACTGGGCACCTCCAACACGCGTCGCTGACCCTCTGGCGGGTTCATACAATGGCAATCGCCAAAAACGTACCTCAAAAGTGTTTACCCCACCGGCAACACCCTCTAAAAAGCCGCGATTTGTGTATAACGCTTCCTTCTTGGACGACGACGTTGATGCTGAGGAGACACGCTCGTCTGCGGATGATCTTGAGCGTGCTATTTGGGACGATGCAGTTGAGAAGGTCTTTGCGACTCACGAGCCTAAGATTGATCTTTCGTAAGTTGTCGCTGTTCAGTTTCCCGAATACACTAAACATTTATACAGGAGCTGTGGTTTGACGTACATACCTCCAAAAGTCATCCTCGACTTGAGCAAATACGTGGTTCTACCTGGAGAAACGCTCGACGACTGTAGGATCGTTCAGCCACTGGTAAAACCGCACGCGAAACGCGTCTTTGCGCGGTTTCAGACGGCTCCTGCTGCAACCACTTCTCTATTCGGATCGGCTCAAGCCCGGCAAAAAAGCGCTTCCAGCAGCCAAGTGCTGAGTGGGACGTTGATGCACCAGATTGACATGTACTTGTCAAATAACGGCATCTCCAAACTGCCAACAGAGTTGTCAGCCTTGAAGAATTTGAGGATTCTGTCATTGAGTATGTTACGTCGATTTGTCTCGCTCTCGCTTATATTGACTTGCCTCCAGGGAATAACCGCATTGGATATCTTCCTCCAGAAATCGCAAAACTGGAGAATCTTGTCGATCTTAACGTCGCCCTTAACCGCTTAAAGTTCCTCCCTTCGGAACTCACCCGCATGTCGAAGCTAACGAAGCTCATCGTACTTCCTAATCCTTTCCTACCTGAAACAGTGTCAAGAGTCTCTGAAACTCGACATCTCAGTTCACGAGTACCTCCACTTACAGAGCTCGCTCTTCGTGTACTCCTTTCGCCGCCAGTTGCAACCTGGCCTCCAGAAGTTGTGCGCGACACTGTGCTGGAGCACCATTACATGCTCCCCATACCCACAGGAGCATTTTGGCGGCCAATATCATCACCAGTGCGCCAGACCCTCGCCACCTGTGTGCCAGGCGCTATCACGACGGATCAAGATATAATGTCGCCAAAAACGACCAATCAGGAAGTGCTGGATGAAGTGACTGGTGCAGGTCGTTGCCCAAACCCCGTTCACGGAGACGCACGAGCGGTCTTTGTACAGCACCTTGAAGAGAGATTTACTTGGGTGGACACTATCGCAGGTATCAAGCTTGGCGGGGTTGCGCCACTGCGTTGGAGAGGTTGTGAGCGTGGCTGTCTGGACTTCCTTGATCCACCAAAGGATGAACCAGTCACGGAGATTGAGGATGAGGACTTGGGTGACGCTGTATTGACCGTTCAGTTTGCGGCGACAGAGTTGGACTTTGATGACTAGGTATAAGCCACCATTAATATTGCACTGTAAAATAGCTAGCATTCTTGTAACATTTTAACGGATTTCTAATGACTCAACTACGCATGCGACTGGACGATGAACCTGCCAACTTTTGCCAATCAATGACTATTGAAATAAGCGTCGAAATTCCAGCCTGTTCCATATGTAGCCTATGGTTAGTATCCTTCGAAGCGAGTCATTCGGGTAGCACTGGTAATTACATACAAACCTACTTCGGTTCCAGGACGACAATTGAGTGTTAAGCGCTGGAAACCGTGAGAAATTACATCATCACCATACAATCCTTGCAATTGATGCCGACTAGAATTGTCTTCGCCACTCCTTCCACCGCTCTGGCGACCAAGATCCTTATCCCTGAGCTTATGCTATGATGTCCAAATGCCCTTCAAGTTCTGCAGTTCGCCTACCTTGATCGCTTCCCTAGAAGTTCTCAAGTAGAGTTATACAGTCGTCGATATTGAACGCTGGGCAGAAGGCGAGATAGGGAACATACTACACTCTCTCAGATTGTTCTGCGTGAGTCTTTGAGGCTCGGGGAGACTAATTCACAACACGTTGCCTGTAACTTCCATTCTCCCTCTCCTGCCGCCAATTTCAGGCTAGCATCTGGTCTATTACTGGCTGGCATCACTGGTCAGTGGTGTATTACCATGGTACCAACAACGATTTCGGTTCAGTACGCTGGTCATTGAGAATCTTACGAAACGCGTGGGGCTTGTCAAACGCCACTATTCTGCACAACGTTAATCATCTATAATCAAACCCGCTTCCGGGTCGTCGGGGCGGCTTAGACAGTATATAAATGGGATGAATTCTTACCTGGTCTGCCGGGCTCCCCATACACAACCCTCACACTCCTTAACACACTCGTTTCATTCATGCGCTCTTTTGGTTTACTATTTACACTCTGCACTCTTGCGGCGACAACTCTCGCCGCAGTCCGTCCTCTACTTACCATCCAGAAGTACGATGGACCGACGAGTGGCAGATTCATCGTCAAGCTGAAGGACGGTGCGTCGAAGACCGAACTTCTTCAGCACGCTGCCCAAGGCGGTGAGGTAACGCACAATTGGGATATCATCAACGGCTTCGCTGGTATGTATTAATTGACATCAATGCCAATGGGTCCGACGCTAACGCTCTGGTAATTAGGGAATTTCAACCAGCTGACAGTCGACTTGTTTCGTGCCAACCCGAATGTTGAATATATCAGCGAAGATGGTGTTCTCCATACATTTGCCACTGTCACCCAGTGAGTCGATTTCTCTTACCGCAATCCATACCTTCAGTCGCTTATTTGATCGTAGAACCAACGCAGCTTGGGGCCAAAGCAGGCTAAGCTCTGATAAAAAGCTCCCAAGACAAGACATTAGGTAGACAAAAATCCTTAATTCAGAATGTAGGATTTATTTCTGATATCTGACATACAGTGCACTGGATTTTACCTACGAATACAACGATAAGGCGGGCGAAGGCGTCGACGTCTACATCGTTGGTAAGCGTGCACTACGGTACATTGACGATCATGGAAGCTGATTTTCATCTAGATACCGGCATTTACACCGAACATGTACGCGATTTCTCCCGAGCTTATGTGGATTTCATCCTAATCGTAGAATAGGACGACTTCGGTGGCCGCGCCAAATGGGGTGCAGTATTCGGTGGATATGCTCAAAAGGACGGGAATGGTCACGGTACCCACTGCGCGTATGGTCTTCCGATAATCGATTCATTCCCCAACATCTGACGTCGGGTGTTTTTCAAGCGGTATTGCTGTAGGTGAACGATTTGGTGTGGCCAAGAAAGCCAATGTAATCGCCGTAAAGGTTTTGAGCGATGAAGGGTGCGTTTTTCTCAGGTTACCCTGCTGTCGTTCACTGACACTGCGAACCTAATCAGGTCAGGCTCTACCACCGACATGTATGATTTCATTTAGGCTTCGTCTTTAAGAATCAATGAGGATTGACGTATAATTCTATAGCATCGATGGCATGCAATATGTTCAAAAAGAGGCCAGTGTGACGGGTAGACCGTCAGTTCTGTCAATGTCACTCGGAGGGGTTGCTAACATGGCCCTCGATGAAGCCACAAAGAAGGTGAGTGTGCTTTCTTTATGCCGCTTTCTTTCCAAGGCAAACCTCATTTGTAATGATTCTAGGTCACAGACAATGGGATCCATGTCACCGTTGCAGCTGGCAATTCGGGAGAGGATGCGGCGCTGACTTCTCCTGCACGTGTCAAGGAGGCAATCACAGTTGGAGCCACAACTATTGCAGACAATCTCGCCTTCTATACCAACTTTGGCCCCGGCGTAGACATATATGCCCCCGGTAGCAATATCACCTCTACTTGGATTGGGAGTAAAAACGTGGGTACTTTGAAGCACCTTTTATCTCCATCTCCTCATTCTCGAAATTTCTTGTAATTCATCTAGGCAACCAATAGGATCTCTGGAACGTCGATGGCCACACCCCAAATCGCTGGTGTAGTCGCCTCAATGATATCCATTTATGGGAATGACACACCTGCCAACATGGAGGCGAAACTCATAGACCAGTCCATCAAAGGTGTTCTTAAGAACAGTGATCCCGGCAGGCGAGTGCCATTGACATCGACGCCAATCCCATTGCCAGTAACGTTGCCATTGCCATTCCGTATGAAGCCCTTCACTTAACTGATTTACGTTCATGAAACTAACCATTCTGTCAGCGCCTGGCTCGAACAACCGTCTGGTACATCTGAGCCCCTAGGTGTTCACCCGGGAATTCAAATCTGCAATCGGTATGGAAGTGATTTTTGAATACATGCTCTACAAAGCCTGTTGTAACGTGCGTTAGACAAGACAATATTGTTACCTATCTCACTACTTGCGGGTTGCATGTGCTTGCGTTGGCCATTCCTTGAAAGGTATTCCTTCTGTGACTTATACCGTCGATGACGACACAAGTAGCTCAGCTCGCCCCTTTGGCCGTGTGCGTTAGTGATTGTTTGGTAGTCTTCCTTTACAGATCTTAGGATCAACAAAATTGAACAAATGACAGTCGATTGATGATAATTGTTTGGTATCATCCAGCCAGTGAATGGAGTCACCCTTCTGAGGATTTTTTCATGTACGCAACTCCTATCTCACATGAAAAATCTACCAGCTCCGAGGCACTCATAGAGTGGCTGCGTGTGCAAGGTGTTAGGGCGGACGCATGAACTGGCCATTTAGGCGTTTCAGATCCGTCTTTCTCATAGTAGGCACGACTCTCTCGGATGTGCATATCTTTTAAATTTATTCCCAGTCTGCTACGTCGCCAAGGGCCTTTGTTTGACTCTTCGCTGCACGGCTGGGAAGAATTCCTCTGTTGTTTAACACACCCCACTCCCCCTTGCTGCTACAAACTATATTGTAATACAGTAATTGTGCGGTACGCAAGGGCATAATATCTTCAGGATGACTCTAAGAGCCGCGCTAGGCGAGGCTGGATACAGATGTCGGTGGTACAATATTAAAAACTAGTGGGCATGGAGCTGACATTCTGAAAATGTGTCAGTCTCCTTCGCCATCCCCTATGTCGTTGCCCAATCTTCCTCCGTTGGTGAGTAGGAGCGGAGACTTGGAGATTCGGTTTTGCGCAGAACTAGTGTGCCAAACGCACCGAGGTCAATAATGGCATCGCTGGACGGGTGATGAGGCTCCTCTCGAATCTCTACACCTTCGGTAAGTGCAAGGATGGCTGGCTGTTCTCCAGCCGGTGGAGGTAGAACAATATCAAGACCATTGGCATGATCGACAAATACTTGCCAGTCCCAGTCAAACCTCCGATGATGTATACTATTGTAGAACCCTCCTTCTATGTCCTGCCGTAGTGTCAAGTGTGCGCGATACTCCAATATAGCGAGTATGAGATCTCGACCAATTTCTGTTCTGACTGTTTGTGAGGTTTGATCGAGAAGTCGTTTAACATAGGCGAATGAGGCAAAGAACAAGTAATCAGGAGGAGGTGAATGGGTAGCAGGAGAACTGAGGACATCTCGAAGCCGAGACAACAAGAATCGCAGAAGATCGTCATGCTGAGAGAGGAGGGGTGACGTTGGTTGCAATTTTGCAAAAGCTTTGGCTGAAAGGTCAACAAAGCTTGCTCCAACTCCAGAGAAGTATGTAGTGTTCGTGGCATCAATGGCGTCGGGGTGATATGCAGCTGCATTTTGAAAGTAGCCAGAGAGGATGGAAATTAATTGCTCTCTCCCATCTAAAGACCCGGTTTAGATGTCGATTTGGAACACATAGAATGGGTGTACAATTGCTTACCAGGAAGCCTTGTGATGTCGCAGTAATTCAAGGGAGACTCTGGCCCAGCCCATATGGGGTTCAGCGGGTGGTCGCCCTCCGCAAACATGGCTTGTGTAAATCGGATAAACAGCTCCGGTAAAGTCTTATCCGAATTGTCATGGCGTTGATTTAGGTTCAGCTTGCGATAGAGAGATAGCATAATATGATCGTTTAGCACAACGGGTGATGCTTCGTTGATGTGATCAGCATTCAAAAATCCGGTGCGATCCAGTAGAAGGTACAGACACTTCATGTAGTCTCTGTCGTCTCTGTTGGATCGCAGGATGGGCTCAACACATTGTGAAGTGCGAAAAACTTGCCATGAGGAATCATGCGCACCGACATCAAGAACTGCCTGGACAGTGTCGTACACGGGTACCGGTCGGAAATTCTTATCCAAACCAGTTTCCTTGAACCTTTTGTCCTGTTGCATGACGTCTAGATCTCGCTGGAATAGCCATGCAATTCCTAGGTCCACCCAGCTATCGCCCTGCTTCTGACGGAAAATCAGATTGGTAGGTCTCTTTTGACGGGATGAATCGGTCTCATTGTAATCCTGCAGATACCGATCATTTCTGGAAGTCATGCTGCGCGACACGAGCTCCTCCCTCCAGCCAGGATCCATGAATTTCGTGGGACGAAAAACTTTGAGTATAATGCCAACCAGTGGGCGTATGAGCTCATGAAATGCCCACGACTGGGGCGACCGATAAGGACATGGTGATCGAGGTTTATCCTGGGGTAGCCAACGAGGAAGAAATAGAGAGAGGGCCTGTATTGTCGGCAACACTGTGGTGCCCAAAAGAAACAGAAGGCTGAAACCAACAGCAACAGCAATGGGAATTGTGACCGTGTGATTGATACTCCAGAGGAACTCGATAACACCGAGCAGAAACAAAATAAGAGCAAGTTGGATGAGAAGAGGAAGTGCTGTGAAGATCTGCGGTAAATACCAACGATCGATAGATTCCACCTCAAGATGACGAAGCGAAAATGCAATCTGTGGCTCAAGGTCGGCGCCAGAACGCAAATGCTCGCGCAGCCACTGTAGCGCAATGATGCCGACCAGAACGGTTGTGAGGCTGAGGATGAGACTCAGGAACCATAGGATGTTGACACGGACGTCGGATGAGGCAGGAGAAAAAGCGGGGACAATAGTGCTTGGCGGGTGGGTCGTTCCGTTTGTACCCCCTTCAAGTTGGACAAGGATGCGCAACAATAGGATATTGGATAGATTGCCAGTGTCCTGCCTGAGACCCTTATAGGACTCGATGATGAACGCAGTCACAACCGCCGAGAACAGACCAGACTATGAACAGAGATCATATGAGAAATTAGATCAGGGTTTAGCATTTGTGGACTCACGAAAATCAATAAGTTCTCGACTTCCTCTTTCCATACCTGGCATCTTGTCTTATGTTTGGCCTGCTGACGTTCCATGGCCATGGTGAATGGTTCACTGTCTATCTCAGAGGGCGGATGGAGAGGATTCTGGAGAGTTTGCCCTAATATCATCGGGTCGAACTAGGTGGATACACGAGTAAGTCCGGGACAGTGGTGTGGGCATCGAAGTGGAACATACCTTTTTTTCCTTCTCAGCTTGGCCTGCAGCTTGATTGCTCGGTTGGGATTCGTCGTCCCTAGGAGGTACAACCGACACCATAGTCATTGAACGTGCTTGAAACCTGCTTCCGGTCCTCTCGCTGGGTTGCAGTTCGACCTCCGGTATCGACCCTGCTCGCGAGCTACTCCCACTGCTCCTGCTCGATTTCGAATCGTCATTCCTAGGAGATACTACAGGCACCACGGCCATTGAACCCACTTGCGACCTGCCCTCATCCCTCTCGCTCATGCGCGTCCGGCTCGCGTCCTCGTCCAGAATCTCTTCCGGTGTCATCGAACCCGACAGGCTACGCTTCAAAATGAAAACACACGGCAGCACTTCCCCACATATCCTCTTCACCGTATTTTCATCCGCCTCCACTCCAGCGAAGATTGTTTCCTTTCGCAAGAAATCAAACCTCCTCATCCCCTCTGAGGGCTGACCTCCTGGAACATTTGCACGCTGTGATCGGTTGTGGTGGTAAGCAATGCTGAGTTCTTTCTGTGTTTGTGGGGAGGTATTTTGGAAATCATCAGCTTTCGTGAGCTGTGCAAGATCTCGGACTATTCCATCGATGACCTCGCCGCATGTGATGCCTCGGGCTTTGTCCTGAGCGTAAATGTGAATCATCCATGGTAGGTTGTCTGAGACGAGATTGAGCTCAGTAAGGCGTGGAAAAGTGGCTGGTGCTTCTCGCCCTTTCGACCAAGAAATATTTGGTGGGTTGGTGGATAGTTGAACCGTTGACGCCGGGAAGAGTATGTTCCACTTTAGGTGGACCCGTTCTGATCCAGATTCGGGAGATGAGAGGATGAGAGGATTTATTTGTATACGAGCTCTGACCGCTTGAACTTGGTAGGGATCGAGTACAGGTCCATCTAACAAGGTTCCGATCAGTCAAGGTCACGGTTGGGAAGAGCGCAAACTTACAGCACGCACGCTTGGCAAACCGATCAAATTCCTCGAACGCCTGGTTACTTGGCTCGGGAGACGATTCCAAAAGAGGTTGGTGTCCAAAGTAGCTACCGGTATGCGCATCTTGCTGAGAATGTCCCCATCCAGGACAACGTCGATGAAATGTATGGGGTGAAAAGGCAGGTCCGGGTGTGTATGCCTGCCCAGGAAGTACTGGAGGAGCTTCAGGAGCTTCTGGCATAATGGATTCGTGAGGTGGGGGTGTAAATATTCTGGAATCCGAGTTAAGGGTCGCTGTGAAGTTGTCCGGAAGTGGGGAAAGTGAGCGATGCGAAACGCCTGGGCTGCAGTACAGTATTGGTGCATTTGGATCATTCGAAGGCAGGACTGAGATATCCTCTGGTCGTCTTCTTTCACATGGTTGCGTCGATGGTACACGCTCTGGTTGTGGCATGGGCATTGGTATTGGAAGTTGCTGATTATCATAATTTCCGATGTTTGATGGAACAGTTGGACTCAAACGAGTCGTCTGTGTTGGCAATGGAGGCGGCGGAGGTCCCCAAGGTGTTTTCCCGAAAGGTGCATACCCTACGGGAACAGATGTTGAGTACCATGGCGGGATTGACGGTGCTAGTCCATAGACTGGAAAGGCATGGGGGGGTAATTGTTTGGCGGGTGAGTAACCACTCGGAGAGGGGTAAGGTGTCCCTTCTGGATATCCAGTCCAATCTGCAGGCACATTGTGTCTCAAATGGTATTGCAAATGAACCGGGGGACGGACTGAACCAGGCATCACTTCTGGGTTAGATGAAGAGCTCGGATTAAAGTCGGGTTCCAAAGGAACATTGTGTGGAGAGTTGAAGATGGAGTAGCCTGCCATAGAAGGCATGGCATCTACAGTATCCCGGTCTGACAAGAATCTTCTAGGTTCCTCTGGTGCAGAGTTTGTTGTGTCGTGGAGAGGGGGTATAAACGAACTCGACGTAGGTGTTGCTGGTCGTGACATTGTGGATAGATATTAACTAAGTCACGGTATAATTATCCTGGAGTCATTAAAGATGAGAGAATGTGATCCCATAAAAGCGTATTCGACTTACGAAAATATGTGAAATGCATATGGGGGTGTAGACAGTTCAACCGCATTTTCTTGCTGGGCCTCGAGGACCGGTCCGGCTAGCCGCTTCAACCTCCCACCACAACTTGAAGGGACCTCAAGGCCACAAGGGTAGATGTGTTGTCTCGACTCTCCCCACCAAGTACTGAAGTACTGAAGACACATTCGGCTACTTAATCCATAAGCGGAATTCATGATCAAGAAAGTCGAGGTCCGGACCGGACCTCCGCTTCAAATGATGGTGGCAGTTGCCAGTTGAAATCTTCTCTTCTCAGAGTTCTCTGAAGTCTGTCTCAACTGTCACCACTACTGAAGGCAGCGTTCAGCGTTCAAATCTGTTACATTCTTGCGTGTCTCCTTCGAAATATGCTGAATCCCACAGCTGCCATTGATGCCAATGCTTGTATAAGCATAAGCTTCGTCAGCACCGAAGTAACAGGCGTTTCTTCAACCTTACTTTGGAAACACTATAGAGTTCTTCAACGAAGGCAGTGACATTCGCACAAAGGAATATTCCAAGTTCTCTCATATCTGCTTTCCACCGAACCATGCAGCCAGCAGTTGACAAAGACAATCTCGGAGTTGGACCACCCCATAGCGACGGGAGGCGACAAGGTATGTCAACTTCCCAAACTCTTACCGTATCTAATCCAACATCGCAGTTGATGCTGCCGCCCTCACGCGCGAATGCGACGAGCTGAGTGCGCTCCAACCACCCAGTAGTAACGGCGACATTAAATATGACGATGTGGCCGCCACGTTTGGACGCTACATTACAGGTAAAATATTCCTATCAAATTTACAATGTACCGGTTCTGACGAATCTATCAGACCTTGTCGTTGAATGTGCACCGGTCGATGTCAACAACTACCCAGCGCTTGAAAACGTCTGTGTCGTTTGTTTTGGACTCGGGAATGAGGAGGGCGAAATTTTGAAGTTGAAGAGGGAGTCTCCCATGACATGGAAACATACCAATCTCATGAAACTGTAAGTGTATTCAAGACACGTCGTGCTATCACCCATGTGCTGGCGCTGAGGCAAATCGCATCTCTAAGGCCTACAGAAATTAAAGAACTAATCATTGTGGCTACATCAGATGAATTGACCAACTTCGCTCGTACTTCCTTAACAAAGGACGAGCTGGCTTCTGTATCAGACACGCAGTTGGGGGATTGTACGTGATCTATGTGGTTCCGTTCATGGCGGTTGTTTATTTCAAGGCCTGAAAAAAAAAATAGGGATCGTAAAAGCCTTCATATCTAGCGAAGATGCACCATCGTTGAAACTGTCGGTCAAAATCAGGAATCTGAGCAGTATGTTACCACATGGGTCAATATTCAAAAAGCTGATAAACGGTTGATTATTCGAAGCAGAATTTGGGGTCGACAGAACCATTATGGACTTTTGGGATCAGGCCGACCACTTGGATGCCTACGGAACCTCTCTGAGACGTCGCTTCCAGGATACAGGAAATGTCACTGACATTTCCGCCGCCATTTCTGCCCACCAGCAGGCAGTTCAGCTCACTCCGGACGGCCATACCGACCTGCCAGGTCGGTTGAGCAAACTTGGAAATTCATTTCGATCTCGCTTCCAGCGAACTGGGGATCTAACAGACATTTTCAATGCCATCTCGACCCATCAAAGAGCTCTTCAGCTCACTTCAAATGACCATGCCGACATGGCGGGCCGGCTTGATGACCTTGGCTATTCATTCCGCTGTCGCTTCGAAAGCACGGGCGATATGCCAGACATTTCCAGTGCCATATTAACCCACCACAAATGCCTTGAGCTCACTCCAGATGGCCATGCCGACATGGCAGGCCGGCTTGATAACCTTGCATGTTCGTTCCGTTGTCGATTTGAACGCACTGGTGATATGCGAGACATTTCCAGTGCCATCTCAACTCACCAAAGGGCGCTTCAGCTCACTCCGGATGGCCATGCAGACATGGCAACCCGGCTTGATAACCTTGGATATTCATTCCGCTGTCGCTTCGAAAGCACGGGCGATATGCCAGACATCTTCAACGCTATTTCAACCCATGAGAGGGCCCTTCAGCTCACTCCAGATGGGCATCCTGATGCACCAGCGCAACTGAAGAACCTCGGAACCTCATTTATGCGTCGCTTCCAACGTACTGGCGATCTTCCAGATATTTCCAACGCCATTTCAACCCACCAGAAGGCTGTTCAGCTCACTCAGGACGACCATGCTGAAATGCCACACCGACTAAGTAGCCTTGGAAATTCGTTCTCGTGTCGCTTCGAGCGCACTGGTGATCTCGCGGACATTTCCAACGCCATCTCAGCCCATCAGAGGGCTGTTCAGCTCACTCCGGAAGGCCATGCTGACATGCCGGGTTGGCGGAGTAATCTTGGAATCTCATTCATGTGTCGCTTTGAACGCACTGGTGATCTCCCAGACATTTCCAGCGCCATCTCGGCCTTCGAGGAGGCAATTCAGATCACGCCGGATGGCCATGCAAGCATGCCACGTTGGCTGAATAACCTTGGCGGTTCATTCATACACCGCTTCGAGCGTACTGGTGACCTCACAGACATTTCAGGTGCCATCTCTGCCCACGAGAAAGCTCTTCAGCTCACCCCGAATGGTCATGCTGACATGGCAAGCAGACTGAGTAACCTTGCAACCTCTTTCGACTTTCGCTTTGACCGCACAGGTGAACCTGCGGATATCCATCAAGCTATATCTTATTATCGTCAATCTGCCACCTGGATTTCAGGCGCTCCCTCAATCCGCTTCGAATCCGCTCGACATTGGGCTAATCTTTCTGCAAATCACAATCCATCGCAATGTCTACATGCTTTTGATGCTACTCTCGATCTCTTATCACGGATTGCAGGCATTGACCGAACTATTAATCAGCGTCATACTAGTCTCATCGATATTTCAGAATTCACCGCATACGCTGCTTCGACTGCGATTGTTCACGGTGAAGTCGCGAAGGCCGTCGAATGGCTTGAACATGGACGTTGCCTCGTCTGGAATCAACTCAACCAACTACGCACCCCCGTGGATACTCTTCGCTCACATGATAAATCCTTAGCAGACCGCTTTTTGGATGTTTCGAGAGCTCTGGAGTCCTCTGGGTCACGTCGAGCATCAACGGTTTTTTCTCTTGATGCCACTTTATCGGAGCAAATCGCCTCAGAAGACGAAGCACTTGCTCATGTCAAGCGTGCTGAGGAATGGGCCGAATTACTTGAAGAAATTCGCAGCACTCCCGGGTTTCATGAATTCCTGCGCCCTCGTGAGGTTTCAGACATTCTGAAGGGCCTTCCACCAGATGGCCCAGTTGTTATTATCAACGTCGACAACGTCGATATAGATCGATGTGACGCTATCGCTCTCATACCTGGTCGGGACAAACCCCTCCATATCCCCCTTGATAAATTTACTTATCAAGATGCGTTGAAACTTAGAGGTCGCCTCCATGCCATTCTTTCATCTCATGGATGTCGCATGCGGGACTCAGGGGTAGATCGTGCCGGACGCCCAATCCCGAAGCCTGGCACTCAGACAAAAAGCGATATCCATGTCGTTTTGGAGAAGCTTTGGCTGTGTGTAGTAAAACCGATCTTGGATGCTCTTGCATACTCGGTAAGCTTTTTTGTAAATTCTTGTGGCGAAAATATAATCTCATTCATTATCGATTTACAGCCGAACCCGTCGAATCCAGGTCGTATTTGGTGGTGCGCCACTGGCCCCCTTGCATTCCTTCCAATACACGCTGCCGGAATCTATGGGCAGGATATCCAGTCATCTGGATCCTGTGTTTCCGACTTCGTTGTGTCGTCGTACACTCCAACCGTCAGCATACTCTTGGATAAGACCAAAGCAGCCGGTGTCAAGGGTCCACCATCTTTCAAAGTCTTACTCGTGAGCCAGCCGAACACACCGGGCCTCCCTCCAATCCCAGCAACCACACGAGAAATCGACATTGTCGCCCAGAAAATCGGAACAGAATCACTACGCCTCGAGTCATCCGTTGCAACAGTCAATCGGGTTAGAGAGGAAATGGGGTCGCATGGCTGGGTACATTTTGCTTGCCATGCGAGTCAGGATACCAATAACCCTCTCTCAAGTGGGTTTTCCCTCCACGATGGACGGCTTGAGCTCTCGGAGCTCATGAAGCAGAGAATTCCCCAATGCGAACTGGCTTTCTTATCGGCCTGTCAGACGAGCACTGGGGATGAGAAGCTCTCCGAGGAGGCAGTTCACCTGGCGGCTGGAATGTTGGCGGTTGGGTATCAAGGTGTAGTGGCAACAACGTGGTCGATCAAGGACAGTTGCGCGCCTAAGGTTGCAGAGACCTTCTATGATTATCTTATGACAGGACATGCGAGACTCGACAGCATCAATGCTGCATATGCGCTCCATCACGCGATGCAGGTTATTCGAAAGGAAGTCGGTGATACGGAGGATGGTCTCTTGACGTGGATTCCTTATGTTCATTTTGGGCTCTAGAAATCCGTTGTTTTGCATATATATAGAAAGGTGATAATATTTAAGTATATCCATAACGGTGGGTTTCGAGCCTAATGGAATACCGATGTACCTTACATAAATTGCGAACCTGGATGATAATTCATTCAGAATCGATGTTCAAGCGACTTGAACGCTCAACATTCTACCTCAAGGCCTCAAGCCTCACTCCCCAGAAGCCTGCTCAGTGGCGGGCCCTGAACCACTGGGCGGTCACACAAGAAGTAAATCTGCATACAGTCTAAGTATTGTGGGGATGGGAGTGATTTGATGGTGATGTGACCTATGAATGTGACAGCCTCAACTTGCAACTAAGTACAACACCTCCTCCAACCGAAACCCAACCTTTCCCTCTTGTTGTACATGTGGATACATTCGATATCCTCGAACGATGAAATATATCCGGTTGTTCAAAACTCGGAGGTATATGTAAATTGTCCAATACGGATGGGGTCGAGAATAACTTGAACAGGAGCATATGGTGATAGGGTTTATATTAAGAATTCGAAGCCGTTGAACCCGTGCTGTTTCGAATAGCCCGGGGGGAATTAATTGTTCCTCAGAGCGCTCAGGATATTGTGCCGTTTAGTGGCACCTAGCTCCCTGTCAACTTCTACTATTGGAAAGACGAGACTCTAGTGATATGGCCTTGCTCACGCAAGAATCCTACGGATACTACGATGTTTACAGAGAGAGCCATCCTGGGTGTGTCCTCTAATCTTTCTGTGGTTGAATGTATTAAAACCCGGACTTCTGATCTAGTAGGCGTCAGCAGGACTTGCGTCTCGTCCCAATCGTGATTGCAAGCCTTTCCTTGACTATCGAGGTTCTCTATGGTCTCTTGAGTGCTTTCCGTTTAACGCCCTCCGAGGGCGACCGTGAGGAGGCAGAAAATATCGTCAGAAGAACACCTCTACAGGGAATAAAGCGACACATTCAATACTGTGGTGGATACACAATCTATGGCTTCATGTTCGGTCGCCTCGTTGGGACCCTCCTCCTTCTGTACTTTTCCATACCCAACACATTGCGATGCCAACCGCCGATGGGATGGTCAAGTGGAACCTCCACCACCGAATGCCCTGACTACTTTCTCAGCTTGACCTTTGTGAGTCATCCTGTGATTTCTTTTGGGAGGTACACTCGTTTAGCCACTTTCAACAGCTCTACACCTCTGTCTTGTCTGTCATTGCGCTCATTTCAAGGACCTGGAGTTCGGCTGCTACAAGATCCAACATTGTCACCCTCCTGTCAGCTTTCTTCGTCTATGCATATCGTGACTTATGGCCACTTGCGACGTACACTCAAAATCCTGCTGACGAGGCTGAAGGAAGTGTTTTATGGGCGAAGATCGCTATTCTGGCAGTGATTGCCGTCGTCATACCTTTGTTTATCCCCCGACGATACGTGCCAGTTGATTCCAAGGTGATTCTAGTGCCGCATATATTTGTCAAAGCAGCATCTGATGACCTGGGCGTTGTAGAACCCGATGCCTGTGCCCAATGCTGAGCTAACCTCATCTTGGATTTCGAGGCTTACTTTCTCCTACATGGACCCTATTATCCTCTTGGGTTCACGAGTTTCTCATATATCTCCGGATCAACTACCTCCCCTTGTTGACGAAGACTGGGCAAGAATACAAACACAATGGGCTTTACCGGTACTATCGATGTTTTGAACATGAACTTTTGACTCATTCCATCTAGCACCTTGATCGATATGCTGGTGCTAAAAAGCGACACCTTTTCTTTGGTCTGCTGAGAACTTTCCGTAAGTTTTGCCTCTCGATGAAGTTCCGATCGTTTAAACCCTTGGTAGAAATACAATATATTATCATCACTGTTACCCTGGCCCTGATGTCAATTACAACCTTCATGGCTCCCATCGGACTCTACCAGATTTTAAGGTAAGTCATTCAACTTTTAACATCCATTGTCAATATTCGCGACACTAATACCTGTACAGTTATCTCGAGACAGACGGGATAAACTCAGATGTCAAACCCTGGTTCTGGATTGCATGGCTCTTCATCGGCCCTGTTGCAGGGTCTGTCTGTGAACACTGGTATCTTTTCTACACGACCATACTCCGGGTCCGTTTGGAGGTCGTCATCACCCAGCTGGTGTTCGAGCATAGTTTGCGTATTCGTCTCAAGGCAGAAGCTTCGGGTGATGGAACAACCTCCATTCCCAGTGAGCCCATTTCGAAAGCAGTTTCGTTGATGAGTGCCGAAGAAAATGGTGACGAGACTGCCGAAGGCGAACACTCTACCAGGAACGAAACTGAGAGTACCTCAACACGGGATTCCACAGCTGTTGGGTCTTCGAGGGTTGCTTCAGAATCAACAGAAACGACTATCAAAGGAAAAGGAAAGGCGACCCCCGAGAATGCCCAAGCGCAACCAGACAAGAAGACTGGTGGAGAGACTGAGAATCTAATTGGCAAAATCAACAGTTTCATAACTTCAGACCTTGGGAACATTCTTGAGGGCAGCGAATTCGTTAGCTTTGGTATGGCTTATGTTCATTCCATGACCTCGCTCATTATTTGTCTAGTTTTCCATGTCCCTGTCCAGATCATTCTTTCCTCCGTCTTTCTCTACAAAATACTTGGCTGGAGGTAAGATTTCTGGGTTCTCTCACTGAATTGATGTATATTTGCTTATTATCCCCCCAAAAAAAGTTCACTGGTTGGTCTTGTTGCCACCGTTGCGCTCAGTCCTGCTGCTGGATATGCTGCCAAGAAGCTTCAAGATATAGGCGCTATCAAATTGAAAATGGTAAGCTTGTTCCTGCTTGATGAACGCTTTTCTTGTATGCTCACTGCTTTCGTAGACCGACGCACGTGTGCAAGTGATCGCCGAGTCGGTTAACGTTCTGCGTATGATCAAGCTATTCGGATGGGAGGAAAAGATGACCGAACGCCTTGAAGAGAAACGTGAGGAGGAGCTGACCTGGCTCTGGAAAGTCCAGGTACGTGAGAAGTTGCTCTGGGCTTCCCATCAACTTATCGGCTTGGCAAGCTCTTCAAACTGCTCAACGGTGTCGTTAGGTAAATCCCATTCGTCAGTTGCAAACGTTGCATCATACTAACTTCTTGTCAGCATGTTCATTCCGACGCTAACGATGTTGATGACATACGCGATGTTTACTATCATTATGAAAGAAGATTTGAATGGTGAGTGCCCCTGTTATTTTGAACGCACTTGTTGATTATGGAGGATAGCTTCGATTATCTTCTCGAGCATGGCAGCCTTTTCTATCTTAAGAGGTGGACTCCTTCAATTCTCGTGGCAAACCACCGACATAATTCAAGGCAAAGTATCACTGGATCGCATTAACAATTTCATTCAGAATGCGGAACTTCTGGACACTTTCACCGAACCCGCAGACCCCAAGACCCATCTTGCTTTGGTCAACCAGCCTCAGCAGGACGAGGAGGAAATTGGGTTCAGAAAGGCCATATTTGCATGGTCGGTCGACGACGACGACGGTACTTTGACACCTTCAAGCCGCAAATACCGACTTCATATTGACGAAGAACTATACTTCAAACGGGGGAGCATAAACTTGATCATTGGTCCTACGTGAGCTCATAAATTCATCGTGCACATGGGACTTTAGAAACTAAATTGTGTCATTAGTGGATCAGGCAAAACATCAATGCTAATGGCGCTTCTGGGTAAGTCATAGTTTACTATTGCTAATTTGTTGCCTGATTTGGCGAATCAGGTGAGATGCATTTCCTACCCTCAAGCCCCACTTCATGGTTCAATCTCCCTCGCTCGGGAGGCGTTGCGTATGCTGCTCAAGAGTCGTGGGTGCAGAATGCGACGATACGGCAAAACATTGTCTTCGAATCTCCTTTCGATGAAATTCGGTACCAGAAAGGCATGCACATTCCATGTCCATGGTTAGCTTTTTACTGACTATAGCCCCCTGCGCCCAGTTATACATCAGTGTGCTCTAGAACGCGATCTTGAGCTTTTTGAAGCCGGGGATGCGACTGAAGTTGGTGAAAGGGGTTTAACTTTAAGGTCTGGAGCACTATCTACGACATTCAAACGTGAATGTCCACTGATGGCATGAAACAGTGGTGGACAAAAAGCGCGTGTGACTCTTGCTAGGGCAGTCTATTCAAAAGCGGAAATTGTTCTTCTCGATGATGTACTCGCCGCTCTTGATGTCCATACGTGCGTTTTGAAGCCTGTGACGTCGAGTTTGCTAACATTATCAATCACAGCGCTGCTTGGGTCGTTGACAGATGCTTCAAAGGCGATCTCCTGAAAGGACGAACTGTCATTCTTGTCGTGAGTCGCTGAGCTATCCACTTCTCCTCAAGCAAGTATCGGTGCTCAAAGCCTTCCTAGACTCACAATGTCGCACTAGCTAGCCCCATTGCCGACTTGACAATTTCCTTGGACCTTGATGGGAGTGTGAAGACTCAAGGTACGGGAATATCAGCCGCAATCGCTGAGGACAGTACCCTTTCCAAAGAAGTGGAAGGAGACAGGAATATACTTGAAGCGCCAGAGGCTGCCAAAGCCACCCCCGATGGGAAGCTCGTCATGGCGGAAGAAGTTATCCATGGGCACGTTACTTGGAAATCCATGAACTTGCTTCTGACCAGTCTTGCCGGTCAACACCCTTCCATCTTCATTCTGGTCTGTGTTGGAGGACTTTCCATTATGTCCATAGTCTCCACTCTTGAACCGTGGTGGTTGGGTGTCTGGGGTTCGCAGTATGAGACTCGTAACTCTTCAGAAGTGGACATAGCATAGTGAGTATGTATTTCCACCCACCATTTGAGGTTCTGACGCTTTGTAGCTATATCTCCATCTTCACTATCATAACCTTCGGCCACAACATCTTCTACACTATAATCAACGCGTACTATTACCATCGTGCAGTTGTTGCGTCGCGCACTATCCACAAGAAGCTCATTGCGTCTGTATTTGGGAGCACCTTGCGGTTTGTCCATTAAATTCTGTTGCCTCTTGCACCTCTCAGACAATATCTCAATAATCAGATGGTTGGATGAAACACCAACGGCTCGTATCATTGCAAGATGCACTCAAGATATTCGTACCGTCGATGGAAGAATTACTCAAACTCTTTGGTGGGCCATTAACCAAGTTATTGGAGTTATCACCAAGCTCGGTGTCATCGTAATCTTCACTCCAATTTTCTTGGTGCCTGGATTTTTCGTAGGCTTCATTGGTTTCTTGATTGGGAACTTGTATCTCAAATCACAGCTCTCAGTCAAGCGAGAGATGAGGTAACCATATCGTTCACAGCTGGTTGATATAGCTAACCCCCTGAAAGCAATGCACGTTCTCCATTACTCGCACATTTGAATGCCGCTGTCCACGGTCTGGGTGGGTCCTCAGATCTTTTCATAGTATGACTCACGTAAATTGTTTAAAAGTGTCGGTGCGGGCCTATGGAGCACAGCAATCATTCAAAGAAGAATCTATGAGACGAATCGACATGTACTCTCGCACTGCTCGTACATCCTGGAATCTCAACCGATGGGTTGGCTTGCGTATCGACTCCTTGGGAGCGGGATTTACTGCGGCTCTTGCCGCGTATCTCGTCTACGGAAAGCCTGTCGGCGCGTCAAATACAGGCCTTTCTCTCAACATGGCCCTCAGCTTCTGCGATTATATCTTCCTTTTGATCAGAATCTACAATAACCTGGAGGTGGAAGCCAATAGGTGCAGTCTGGACTTTGACTTCGAAAGAATCCAGTGCTTATAATGCATATATTAGTCTGGAACGCATCCAAGGTTACATAGACATCGAGCATGAACCTAGTAAGACTGAATCGGGCGTCCCGCCGGCCGCATGGCCCACAAGCGGCGATATCCGCGTCGAAAAGCTGTCTGCACGTTATTCGCAAGTGCGTGGTGAATGGGTTCTTGCTCGCCCCTTGCTGACCGATTTGCAGACGGGACCTAGAGTTTTGCACGAAATTTCCTTCCACATCAAGTCTGGGGAACGAGTAGGAATTGTTGGGAGAACGGGAAGCGGCAAAGTGTGTTTGCTGCGTCTCCTGCTTCACAACAATTCTGACCGACATTCAGAGCTCATTGACTCTTGCTCTCCTGAGGTGTATCCTAACCGAGGGCTCGGTGTATTACGATGGTGTTGCGACCAACACAGTCAACTTGGATGCCCTCAGATCGAATATCACGATCATTCCACAGACAGTAAGTCTCCAGCATCATTCTTGGCAATCACATTTCTCATCGCCCCATCTAGCCCGAACTGATAAGTGGTGAATATCCTCGACGTAGTTTACTATGATATGGGCTTACACTGATTTACCGTCGCTCAGGTACTTTGCGCCAAAATTTGGACCCATTCAATCAGAACGACGATCATACCTTGAACGATGCTCTTCGATCTGCTGGCCTATTTTCTCTCCAAGAAGACGCCGGCGAGGCACGCATCACGCTGGATACAAAAATTGCAGGTGGTGGAGGAAACTTGTCTGTCGGACAGAGGCAAATTCTTGCCTTGGCTCGTGCGATTGTGCGCGGTAGCAAGCTCTTGATTCTCGACGAGGCCACTTCCGCAATCGGTCTGTCTTCCAGCTCCACGGTCATTCCTTTCGGAGCTGATGAACTATTGTAACAACTCTAGACTACAAGACGGATGCTGTGATCCAAAGCACGCTCCGAAGTCAGCTTGCAACTGACGTTACGGTCATCACCATTGCTCATCGGCTGCAGACTATCATGGATGCTAATAAGATTGTGAGTGCTGCGCCTGCTTCTTCCTCGTCTTGGTCTCACGATGGCGTAGATGGTTCTTGACGGTGGTCGTATTGTGAGCAATGTCTGTTCCTGCTGCTCACCCATGCTGATGGCGCTCGTATAGGTCGAGTTTGATAGTCCGAAAGTACTATTGAAGAACGAAAAAGGCTTTTTCAAAGCCTTGGTCGACGGAAGTGGCGATAAAGATGCCCTCTATGCGCTTGCTCGAGCCTGAGATCTACCGCCAAAGGCCTTAGAGCAGAATTTGTATAATCCTATTTCAAGACTGTTTGTATGTACGAACTTTGCAGATCTCATTTAGTACCTTCTTCGATGAGTCCGATTCAGCCGGGGCAATTGAATTATATCGGATGCTGATTTATTGAGTACGAATAAGTGAGTGGTTCAGAAATATCAGGTGTATCTGGAAAGTGATGGAGATAGTCTACACATTAGTGGAAACCAATGTTACTTTTGCATCCTCAATCGTCGAAGGCATTTCTCGATCGATCACGATGCCGACTCACTAGCGGCAACGGTCCGGTCATCCGCTTCCTCTTCAACGTGTCGACTACTTGTCTTTTCTTTAGCATCTCCACAGGGCGTCAAAAGGTACTTATACGAGTATACCGTCTCGACTGGTAGGGAAGGCGCCTTTTGGCTACCTCACTTCCAAATCTGTGCTGTATTCTATGGCTGCCATTGGCTTTGGTCACGCGCTCTATGATGTATTAGACATTCAGGTATCCACAACGAAGTACTTCTTTACTCTGGAAACACGTACTACTATAGCTTGAGATCAACCAAAGCGAGTGACGCTCGCAGAAGGGCGTCTTACAGCTTATCCCACATCTGCTTTCCATCGAACTATGCAGTCACCCATTGACAATGATAATCTTGGAGCTGGTTCACCCGCCACGGCGAAGGGTGGCGATAGCGGTATGTTGACTTCCTTGAGTCTTACTACATCTTATCTAACATCGCATAGGTGGCAACGGCGCCTTCACTCGTGAAAGTGACCAGCAGACTGCACTCCGGCCAATCAACAAGAATGGCAATGTCAACGATAGCGATGTGGCCGTTGGACACCATTCTGAGCCCCATCCGTCGCTTGCGTCTCATAGCGGAACAGGAACACTTGCTACAGAATCTGATGGTGAGATTGCTGGTAAGCGCGGTAAACTTGGGGCCTTTCCTCAACCAATCCCATGTTTTACGAAGGTCCTGGAAGCACTGTACTCGAGGCTGATCGACTATCGCTTGAAAGAACGACGTCAAGTCAGGACATAACCAACAGACCAGCTTCACCTGAAACGACTACTATTATGTCCCTTGAAGAATTCTTTTCTTTTCTCTCTTCTACTGATCAGTCCATGTCATCCGTTTGGGATCAGGCTGACCTACTCGACGCGTATGGATCATTTTTGGAACATCGTTTCCAAGCGCAAGGCAATCTCCCAGACATTTCCGACGCAATTTCCGCCTACCAGAGAGTACTTCAGCTCACTCCTGATGATGATGTTAATATGCCGCGTCTACTGAACAAACTCGGAAACTCATTCTGGCGTCGCTTCGAACACAAGGGCGATCTCTCAGATATTTCCAACGCTATCTCAGCCCACCAGAGAGCGATTGAACTCACTCCGGGCGACCATGTAGACATGCCAGGTCGGCTGAATAGCCTTGGCGTTTCATTTCGGGGTCGCCACAAACACACTGGTGACCCCTCAGACGTCGACAGTGCCATCTCAGCCCACCAGAAGGCCCTTCAGCTCACTCCGGATGATCATGCTAACATGCCAACCCACCTCAGTAACCTTGGAACTTCATTCGAGGATCGCTTCGAACACACTGGTGATCTCGCAGACATTTCCAGCGCCCTCTCGGCACACCAGAGTGCGGTCCAGCTCACTCCAGATGGCCATGCTAGCATGCCAGGTCGGCTAAACAACCTTGGAAATTCATTCTGGTGTCGCTTCAAACGTACTGGTGACCTCTCAGACATTTCCAACGCCATCTCAGCCCACGAGAGGGCAGTCCAGCTCACCCCAGAGGGCCATGTCAGTATGCCAGGTCGCCTGAGTAATCATGGAAACTCGTTGTCGTATCGCTTCAAACACACCGGTGATCCCTCAGATGTTTCTGGTGCCATCGCAATCCTCCAAAGAGCAGTCCAACTCACCCCGGATGGTCATGCCAGCATGCCAACTCGGCTGAGTAACCTTGGGAATTCATTCTTGTATCGGTTCCAATGTTTGGGCGATCTCCCAGACATTTCCGACGCCATTTTGGCTCACCAAAAGGCAGTTCAGCTCACTCCTGATGGCCACGCTGACATGCCTTATTGGCTCAATAACCTTGGAAACTCGTTGAGGTGCCGCTTTGAACACGTCGGTGATCTTTCAGACATTTCCGACGCTATTTCGGCTCTCCAGAGAGCAGTCCAGCTCACCTCGGAGGGTCATGTTGACATGTCTATTTGGTTGAAGAGCCTTGGAATGTCGTTCAAGAGTCGCTTCGAACGTATGGGTGATCTCTCAGACATTTCCAGTGCTATATCAGCGCACCAGAGAG
>Ga0247735_1000122_pt1 | contig 37186 bp, 40 predicted proteins | sample UWRJL178409R2_FD_180934 | JGI IMG/M metagenome (GOLD analysis project Ga0247735, IMG submission 180934) | Plant litter microbial communities from Arlington Agricultural Research Station in Wisconsin, United States - UWRJ-L178-409R-2 | ecosystem: Environmental > Terrestrial > Plant litter >... | reverse complement strand
CCGTGGTTCGTTTCAAGGCAGGGAATGGATCAGGCGGTGGAGATTCTCCCTGCGCCTTTCTCTTTAATGAACTTACGCTCGTCGCAATGAGTACACATACACGATAATTGATCCTTCCTTCATATCACGATCTTATACTTTATTTCATAATATTTAATACTTTGCTACTTACACCTTTCCCGCTAATATTACCCCAACCTATTGACGAACCTGCGAATAATTCATTGTCTGCTATACTATACTCAAAATGCGTACGCACAAGCGTTTGCTTGTGAAGTATTACTGCCTCTTCTCTAGACGTTCTTTTCGGCTCACGAGGCTTTTCAGACCTAGCCTCAAACGCCACACCAATTAGTAAGTTGCTTCATTTGCAAATATGCTGGTGAGAGAGGAGTACGTACCATGGTCTATAGAAGGAGCAGAGTATCTCTGACTGTACCCAGGGACCAGATCTGTTTGGAGAATGTCTTCAAGTGACTAGTTTCCCTAAACAAGCAAGGCCTGCTGACAATCAAATGGAAGGAGCATTATCTTTGAGTCATGAGGCGTTGCCCAGGTTTGGCGTCTTGCATTATTCTCGGGTATAATTCTTTGCCAATGAATTCAAACAAACCGATCGAATAGTGATCTAAATCGGCCTCCGTCAGGCGCTTAATACAGCCTGTGCGCTATTTATAGTTCCTCGGCCGCCTCTTTTCAATGACCACTTGGTAAGATTCCGAGAAATTTACAATTGGAAATCTACATAAGCGAAACATCTTCTGTCAAAGCTTTGCTGTATACATGGTAGGCTCCTGGCGTAGTTTTATAACAACCTTTCCGAACTGATCGCCACGCTTTATGAGTTCGAATCCCTCCTCTGCGGATTGAAGGCCGTCAAGAACATGCGAAATTTGAGGGACGATACGGTGCTCAGTGATGAAATCTGTCGCGTCTTTCATATCCTTGAGGGAACCCATGGTTGAACCTGTTTGCTTTGATTAGATGGTTGGAGAGTCGTACGGAGAGTTTTTGAAGACGAACCAATAAGTTGATGATTTGCGAGTACATTCCGCATTGTCATTGTGACTTTAGGGCCAGCCGTCCTAGATTTTGTAGTTAAATATTATATGCGCATAAATGAGAACAGGAGAGACTAACATCCCGTAGCAGACAACACGCCCGCCAAGTTTCAGTAACTTCCCCACTTGTGCCAAGATCTCAGCACCGGCTGAATCAATGACTGCATCTAAAGTAGATCCTTTCTTTGCTTTCGCGAGAAGATTGCCAATATGTTCAGGCCATTTTTCTAGAAAGATTTTATCTAAGGTCCCTTGAATATACATGTCAAGCGTAAAACTTACTGTCTTTATAATTTGCTCCGCCTGTTGCACCGAGTGCAACGGCCTTCTGGATCTTTTCTTCAGAACCGCTCGTCACGTAAACATTTGCACCTTTAGCAGGGCAGATTTGCATTGCAAGGAGCGCTACACCTCCACCTATGCCCGTGATGAGAATATTCTGGCCTCGTTGGACCAGCCCATTGACAATGACAGCCCTTTAATTCGAAAGCAACATTAGAAACAAGAATTGGTCCTGAAGTGAGACTCCGCACCTCCAAGCAGTTACGCCTCCAATTGGCAATGCAGCGACGTGTACGTCGTCAAGGTGGTCTGGCGAACGAATGACCTGGTCGCGCTCCACGACGACATACTCTGAGAAAGTGCCCAGCGGAGGGAAAACACCTCCACCTAGAATACCAAAGCTAATGCATGGCCTTATGTGAGGGTATGGTCAACAAATAGATTGGGCGAATACTTCGATTCTGGACCGTATAGATCCTTGTCCCAGCCTCTGGTAGGGTTCAGAAAGACGCGCTTGTTAATCAAGGAGTCACCAGGAGTACCCGAAGAAACCACAGTTCCTATATTTTGTAGACGTTTAGCGCGTGTGCTCTGTGAAAGTCCTTGACACAGACGACAAACCTGCCCCATCCCCTCCAAATACTCCACCTAACATGATACCCGGGTATTGACCTTGCCTCATCCACACCTAATCACTCTTTCAGATATAATTTATATTGCCCAATTTCAAAACCCGCACGTCTTTATGGTTAAATCCGACAGCACCAACTTTGATTACCACTTCACCCGGTTTGGGGGCTGCCAGGGGCCGCTCTGTCAGGACTGCATCATGGTATGTAGAATCTTTTTTCACGTTGGACTCTTGAATGACTAGAGACTTCGTACTTGTAGGCAGAGTATGCGCCATGGTTGAGGTGAAACTAAGGTGCAATATGTTCGCAATTGGTCAACTGTTTGGGGCTCGGTTATTTGTTAGCCAGTTAGCCGAATCAAAGATAAGATTAGATAAACGCAACTTGTACTCCGCCCACCACTACGCGTCGCATTAATACTCGTCCGAGAGTCAAAACACCCTAATGACTCGTCAACTAAGACCAAGGAAAACCCGGCCTAGTTATGCCAAACTTGCAGGGCTCTACAGTGACGATGAATCCGATTCAATGGTGCCAGGACCATCGTCTTCAAAAATGGTTGTAGATGAGGAAGACGGCAGTGAGAGTGACTTCGCTCCAGAAAAAGGAATTCAAAGTCTGCCGGATGAGCAAGAAGAAATTAGCGATACGGATGTTGCTAGTGATGAGGAAGATGAAGATGACGAAGATGACGGAGAACAGACGCCTATCGCAACAACATCCACAACTCAGAAGCCGGGAATTCTCAATAAAGGAAAAGGAAAAGCTAAAGCTGCCACCTCACCTGTGAAATCTACTGCCTCGGGGGTTAAAATTGCTTTTAGGTCAAAGCGGAAGTCGTACTCGCTGCCAACGCCAAACGTCCATCTTAGGCACCGCGCAGTCCCACTTTTTTCACGACCCGAACAGTCTGAAAGACTTGCGGAATACCCAAACATCTTCCAACCAACCCACACTGTGCTAACCAACAGTTTCACCGGTAATGGCAAGGTTATGGATCGCGTCAACAAGACTTGGGGTTTCAACATTGGACCTGGGCCTTCCTGGGAGGTCGTGGAAGACAGAGGGTGGTACAAGGAGGCCGAATCGAAGGGAGATGACCGTGAAACGGAGGGGAAGCGCAGACCTCGAGTTTATCAGGATGTCGCTCTTCGTGACGCTTGGGAGGTCTTGAGCTCAGAGTGAGTACCCAAAGCCTATTACTTCAGCCTCAGGTAACTTATTTTCTTCCAGAGCCGCTGCTGCATACCTACCTACAGCCAACACAGCAACAGACGATGGTCAACTTCAACTACCACCCCCCATATCCTGCTATTTTGGCTCGATAAATTCTCAAACCCTACAACATGTCAGCATGTTCGAAACGTTTCCAATGTGTACAGTCCTTTCATCACAAACACTAATCTCCGTCGCTTCTGACTCGCAATATAGCTAAGTATGCTTCTAACAGCAATGCACATGTTTTCAATGCAGGAGCACCTGTATGGTGTCTTGATTGGTGCCCAATACACCCTGATGATAGACCTCGTATGTGAATGTGTACGCTGTTTTACCTAACTCTGTTTGATCCGTATGCCACACAGGACGACATTTCAAACAATACTTGGCCGTCGCGCCGCTCCCTTCAAATTCACATTCTCCCGACATTGGAAGGAAGGTAACACGGCCTTCATATGCCTGCATACAAATATGGTCCTTGTCAAGCTCCCAAAATTCAGCTGAAACCAGGAAGCATACCAAGAGGAACCTTGATCGCAGTCAGATGAACTGCGATCTAGTCCTCTGCCTTGACATTGGTCCTGCTTTCTCTCTCAAATGGTGTCCTCTTCCTTCTCATGATGTGGTTTGATTTCTACCCACTTGATTATTCAACGCTGATTTAGTTAAATTTCCAGGTAGGCGCTGAGAGGAAGCACAGAAAACTGGGTCTCTTGGGTGTCGTCTCCGAAGACGGGGCTTTTGCTGTGTACGCTGTACCTGATCCTGAAGATGTGCCCTTGGGTCACGACCAACTGCATCCAACGTACCGTTCGTGTCTTTTACTCATAAGTTTATAACCTCTCCATTCACCAAAACAACAGTCAAACTGACACGGCCTGTTCTGCGCATTGAACTTGAAGAGACCTCTTGTTGGAGTTTCGACTGGGGCAACAGCAGCCTCATTGCTATAGGAACCACTAATGGTTTGTGACATGCTCTGATCTTCATTTGGCTCGTTTATTGACATACAACTACAGGCACTATTGCCGTATATGATATTGGGCAGGTGTTAAAAGAAGCCTCCAATACTGATTATCCCACTGTGACGGATATCATCCCTACGCATTATCTCTCAGTCCACCAGTCGGCCATCCGCACCCTGGCATGGATCAAAGTACCACCGGCTGCTCCTTCAGGTAAACCGCGTACGGATCAAGATCCTACGGTAATTACAAGTGGTGGGTACGATGGCATGGAATGCATGACGGATATCAGAGAAGGAAGAAGTGCAGCTATCAATCGTACCAGAGGTATGATTCGCATCTTTTCAAATTTCATTCTCTTGGATCATCTCTTGGATCAGATGTTATCAACACCATGGCATTCTCGCCTTACGCTGGTGGACCGATCACCCTGGATCATGAGAATACTGTGAAAGCGTATTCAGCGTCCCCTAGCATGCTCGGAAGAGGGCATACGTTGTTTGAGCCCCAAGGCCCTGTTTGGGTACGCCTCATACCTTGTCTCTTTTTATCATCACTTACCATGCTTTACAACAGAGCGTACATGCTTCAGATTACCACCCACAAATAGTTGTTGGCGCCGCAGATGGAACTTGCTCAACGACTAATACACTCAGGTCTACTAGGAAAGGTGGCGCTGTGGTAAGTTGATTTCTTGTGAGGACAATGAATGTGTACCGATGACGCCCACAGCCTTTCTTCGTTTACAAAATCTTCCAAATGGATTACAACCGAAGCACGGAAGAATACCGCATGCTGGATCGGTTCCTCCCCCAGGTATGGGCAAGCTCTTCCTGCTGTGTATAGTATCTGACATTCGGCCTTATAGGAATCCATTGACCGTCCGGCTGCTATTCGCACTGCAAGGGGAAGGGCAAGAGCTGGTGTCAGCCCCAATCATGACCGTAAAGGCAATGCCTCGGGTACATCGCCCGTCGTGGTTCCCAGCACCGGAGCCTGGCCCCAGCAGATTGGTGTTCATTGTGTTACGTGGAACAACGGTAACGGTCTTGCTACTTCTGGCTTAGTAGCAGCCGCTACAGCATCTGGACTTTGTCGGGTCGATCTAGTATGGGGTGAATGGGCCAAGGGCAAGATACCTTACGGGGGCATTGAAGGAATTAGAATGGAAGGTTTGGTAGGTACGGATTCTGACCCCATGGATGTGGATGATGATGGCGAGCAAAATGTAGAGGAAGATAGCGACGAGTGATGGAAGGCTGCATTGACCCATTGTAGATGCCAACTCAGGTTCAAATCCTTCTTGCTGAATTACGGCTTGAATTCAGCGTATTGTTCCATTCGTTCGAAGTCTCCATCATTAAACTTCACCTGTTACTATAAACAATGCCGGCGTTGGTGCATATAACACAGGAGGTTCAGACGGTGAGCTGTCACCAGTCCTTCACTTGCAGTCTGTCAGTCGTTCACTTTATTCATTTCGATCCTTGATCAACTGACCCACTCGCTTCTGATCAGCACCATGATACTCGGTGCCTTTGGGAACTTAAGGTCGACGTCGGCTAGTCGATTTCTATGCAATTTCACTACAACCAATGGTTCTCACTATGTCGTTGCTGGAAGATTTGCAAATAGTTTGCCACCTTTCAGAGCGTCTGGCGCTTTTTTGATTTATGAAAAGGAGGAGGACCTTGGTGGAGTGAAAACTTTCAATGGGGTCGTCGGTTGTGACGAAATTTGTCTGGAATTTGGCCATGGAGACGAGCACAACTTGAAGATTGAGGGCTCACTCGACACGCCGATGTGTCCTGCGATCTCGGTTTGTGGCTCATTGTTTTTTACCCAGTCATAATCCATCGTCGGGGTATATTGGGTCAACATTTGATTAAATGCTTTTTGTTGCGTGATCACCTCAGTCATTGATCATCCAATACTCAGAGGAGGATATCAAAGCAACAACACTAGTTCTGTTTCACGCGAGATACAAGCTCTGTGTGTTAACCTTTCTCAACGTCTTTCAGCTCTGGAACCATATGCCACATCCTATGACCTCTAATCGAACCCGATGATAGAAAGGCTGTTCCAATGCGCCTTTGATGATGGGCCCATTGACCAGGCGAAGAGCCAAGCCTTTTGCTCCAATAGAACCTTCAATTAAGCGAGTTGAAGAGAGTTGTGAGAGAGAGCCATATCTCAGCGTCGCGTTGCAGCAGGCGAAGTTTGGGACACTTGGGACAAATACCCCCCCAAGGGTGAATGGCACATCCTCTATGAAGAATGTGGCCATGAATTTGGATCCCTTGAGTCCTACACTCCCCACTCTGGTGATGAAACCTTGTGCAATAGGCATCTACTAGCGTGTCATCAACGATTGGTAGTTTACATATATGGTGGGCCACTTACATCTGGAGCGTCAGTTCGTTCCGTAGGAGGTTGACTAAGATATGCCTAGGGAATCAAAATGTTATATAGAAACAACGAAAGCAAAGAGATATAGTTCTTCGATGTTCGCAGAAGAATGATTCTGTAGGAGGCCTTGTCGTATGGAAGCGTTCGGATAGGACATGGAATGGGGAAGAACGCCCAGTGGCCTTATCCATGCACTCTAGGTAATTTCTGGTCAACATTAGATAATACGACGTAGTACGACAAGGTGGATATAGAGCTGCTTTTGAGGTTCTGAAGGAGCGATGCAATAACGCGGAGGTTTTCCAATGACGGAGAAGGCAGGAAGTGCCGACTACAAGCGAGACGAATGGAAGAGCGAAAGAAGAACAAGTTGCATAAGGAGTGAAAGGTGACCTTTCATGAGGATCGGTCGCCACAATGAGGGTATTCCGAAGACAGATAGGATGTAAGAGGAGTGCTTGCTTGGATTACAAAAGTAAGATCGGAATAAACCAAGATCATATGAGAAAAACGCAGGTCGAGTAAATAAGGAAAAATAACCTGTGCAATTGCAGCAGGAGTTAGGCGGTCAAGAGGCGGTGCGGGAGTAGACCGCTTCATTCGCCAGACGTAGTGGGCAGAGGAGGAGGAATCGATGCGTCGAATCCAGCTCTGAAAGGTGTGAAAGGTTTCATGTCCAACGCGTTTACGCCGGATGGCGGCTTCGAGGAGGATGCTCCATTCATCTTCAAGGAGGAAACTTCGTCGAGCGTTGGCGCCTCGCCATTGAAGCGAGACAACCTGGCATCTTCCTCCTGCGTTTCCTTGATATATTCGACAGGAGGCCGGGGCATCAAGGGCGGCGGTGTCGAAGGTGTCGCTGAAGATGGGCCGTTCGAATTAGATGTACCACCATTGGTGATAGGTTGTGTGGTTTTGCGTCCACCATCACGGGCTTCGTATTTGGCCTTCAGAAGCGCTTTCTCTTCAGCAGCAGTCAGAACACGTGAGCTTCCGGAAGCGGGTGGCAAAGGTGTCGGCCTAAAGCTTGAAGCAGCAGCATTTGGACTTTGACTCGGAGATGACGGGCCATCGGTGAAAGCAGGTGGCTGGTCGTTGAATCGAGGAGGAGGTTGAGGTGGTGCAACCGTTTGCACTTTCTGGGCATTATCTCTAGCCTCGAACTTTCGCCTCAGTGCTTCTTTCTCCTCCAACGCGCTGGTATACTGGCCGGGGGTAGGTGGTCCAGGAGTTGGCGCAGGTGCAGGTACTGGTACTTGTGGGGGTACCTGAGCAGCCGCACTGGCATTATCTCTAGCTGCAAATTTTCGTTTTAGTGCTTCCTTCTCTTCCAGGGCACTAGTGTATTGGGCCGGGGTAGAAGGGCCAGATGCTACCGGAGGTGAGCTATAGGCGGCGGGAGGCGGTGGTGAGCTATAGGCAGCAGGAGGTGGTGGAGTCTGGTTTTGCCTGGCGACAGCGGCATCTCGGGCCTCATATTCTCTACGGAGACGTTCTTTCTCAGATAAGTGCGCCATGATATTGCCTGGGCCTGCCGCGACGTCAAATGACGGTGGGAGGTCGGCTGCTGTGGGAGGAGGGTGCGATGATGCAGTGGCCGGAGGTGTCTTCGGAGTGGTAGGGTAGAGTGAATCATAGGCCACCGGGGCTGAACCCGAAGACCCAGCACCGTCGCCACCTGAAAAAGTTGAATTTTGGGTCCGATCAACTGCTCTCTTTGCCTCTTCGTATCGTCGTAAGGCAGCCTTCTCTTGCTCTGCAGTCAAGTAGGGAACACCAGGCTTGGTTGGCGAGGCCAATGAGCTTGAACCGCCTGTACGATTTCTCATGGCTTCTGAGTAGAGGTCCGCTGCTGACGGCTTCGAACCAGTGCCAGAGGACTTGGGATCCGAGTTGTTCCTTGCATGCGTAGAAACAGATGCCGGGGGAGGCGCTCCTGCCACACCTTGAGTTCTCACAACAGCTGCCTGAGCTTGCTGGAACAGTTGCAATTTCTCTTGCTCTGCCGAGAGCCATCCATTTTGGCCTGAATTTGCAGAGTCCCCGCGTGAAGGCGACGCAGCGCTACTTTGAGGTGGGGGTGATGCACGAGCAGCAGCTGGAGGCTGAAAAAAAAGCAAGTTAAGTATCATGTTTTCACGACTCACTCGTTCAGACGTACAGGGGACGCAGCAACACCTTGAACTTTCGCTACATTCATCCTCGCTTTCTCATACAGTCTCTTCTCGTCCTCCGCCGATAGCCACTGATTCCCTGCTTTCGGGGAGCCGGCCCCGGCCCCTGCTCCAGAGCCTGTAGCTTGTGCGCTTATTTTCCTTGTAGGCTTGTGGGGTATTTCTTGAGGTTGTGCATTTGTGATCGTGAAACGATTACCTCCACCAGACGAATTGGGTCGACGCGTTCCGCCTGAGGTCGATGAAGCGATGGGGGTGTTTGTGGCCGTTGTAATGGAACCAGTTGTAGTGCCGAGAGTAGAACTCTGGGTTGAGATTGTTGGTTGAATGGATCCAAACTCATCGGCAAGGCTGTTGCCGGGCCTGGTGGAACCGAAGCCTCCATTCACTGTAGCAGCAGAGGTGGCACCCGGAAGTGTGTTGAAACCGTTTGCAGCAGAGTTGGTCCTGGCGTGTCCGTAAGGGCCGTTCAGAGGTAGTGTAGCTGCGACTGCATCCGCTGGGCGGCCCCTGATCTGTTCTACGCGAGCAGCACTGACACTGGGTGCGGCCTGCCCGGGTGGAAGAAGTGACAGTCCTGGCGCAGGCCCTATGCGGCTGTCGAAACGTCAGTATGAGGACAAATAACCGGAAAGAAAAGGCTTATTTCACCTGATAGCTTCGAACGATACCTCTCTAAGGAAATCACTTTGTCAGCCTGTGTTGAGATAGTTAACAATGACACCCATACCTTTGCCAATTGGACATCACGACTGGGAGATCCATAACGATATGTTGACCAGTTCCCATGAGAGCTTTGACACAGACTGTATATGTGACATCGATATGCCTTGCAGCGTTCAGAGTCGGCGTAGTATGGGTGGGCGGAACCATACAGCTAAGCTCCGAGGTGTGCTGTGTGCCTCCATAAAGCGTGGTATTGACGACCACCTTGTGCTCCGTGATGACAGCTTGCTTGACTGAAGGTGCAATCTTTCTACCCGGTAAGATAGCAGGTCGGAAAATCATACCCTCTTTGAGACAGACTTCGAAACCGCGCAGGATGACAGTGTGTAAATTGTCCGACTTCACAGTCGCTGAGACCGAGATAACATCTCCAGGTCCGAAACATGTACGATTGCGTTCAACAATGAGACTGACACCTTCTTGAGCTAGCTGCCGCGACTCAGGCTGACAGTAGACAGGCCAGGTGGAATGGAGCTCATGCTTATCGAGGATAACGGGTGATGTTACAGAGACGACCACGGATTTGGCTTTCCGTAGAAATCCTCTAAAAAAAAGAATTCAGATGACGATACAAAAGATCCAACATGCTACACACTTTTTGCCTTTCGTACACACACTTGCAAGCAGTTCGTACGCAATACCAGCTGCAAATACTCGTTCAGAATTGTCGCTCCTGGTCCAAGTTTCGACTGACCTTTGTTATCGAGAGCAATGGTGGGCGGTATCGATTCGGGAATGCGGATAGAAAATGGAAAATCTTGCTAAAGGTTTCAGATTTGGATGAGCAACAAGCAGTTATACGAATCTCATAAGGACTTACTGAACGTAGGTCTCCATACTCATCCGAGGTACTCCAGAGGTTGACGGGGCTGGGTCCGACGTAGTCATGAAACGTGTTGGGCGGCCCTCCTCCTGGCAACGTTTCCACCTTGCGCAGCTCTATGCGTACCCACTTTGCTTTGACCCCCGAAGGAGGCACTCGAACTTCGATGGCCTAGCAACAACGTCTGTCTCAATACTCCGAAGAAGCGGAGCCCAAAGAAGCACGTACACCCTTGACAGAAGCTTGTGGTCGATCCGGACCTGGTGGGATGCCAGGATATCCTAGTATGATTTAAAAGCTTGTGAGTATACTGAAGGAAGTAGCCACGTCTTTGGCGCTGAGAGCACCCAACAATTGTAAACGCACCTGTCACGAAGTCGACATTGGGGGGCGGCTGGAGATTTCTGGAAGTAAGGTATTCAATGTATAGTCCGTGCTGAAGGTATCGGACACTGAACTCACAGCCTGACCTGTGACATCGTTCGCAACGACGCGGAGAGGCCTTGGACGATGGTGGGAAAGGGCAAGGAAGGAGAACTGCCAATAAGGAAAGCGGTAGCAAGGCCCGCTGATGGGTTGAGACGCTTGGGAGGCTGTGCACATGGGTATCACACGAAACAGAGAGGTTTGGATCGCAATTATTGTCAGCGCTATCTCGGCGCCATCAAACAGGAGTACAGTAAAACAGAGAAGGGTAGGAGAATACAGAGGAGGGTAAGTATTGGACTCAGAACTTGAACTCCTTCCCACTTTTTTTGTTGTCTCTCTCCCGATCCATTTTCTGTTTCTTTTTCGCCATTTCTTTCGCCACCATATCCGAGAAGTCCTCGCCACGAGTACTACCAGGAACTCCAGCATTACCTCTGGAGTTGGCATCATATTTGCGACGAAGTTCCTCTTCTGATAAACCTTCCAGTTCGGCGGCATCCAGAGAAACGTCGACCCCATTGGCCTTCCGCTAGAAGAAGGATCTAATCAGCAAGGGTTCGGGATAATCGAGATTAGTATATCCACCTTTGTTCCTCGTTCGTCACCAAGCACAGGAACAGAAGGACCTGCTACAGCACTGACGTCGTAGCCGCGCTCGCTCCCCATCAAGCCGCGCACAGATGTCTGCTTCTCTGGCACGACCTGATACAATGATCTTGGACCAGACTCCACTGCCTCTGAAATCGATCGGCCCTTCCTGAGTTCCAAGAAATCTGGCGTCTCAAGTCCACCAGCTACCGTTGAGACTACACTTGTCATTCCTGAAGGTGTCTCCAAACCTGAAGGTGTCTGCATTCCGTCTGCTGGGGCCGTTTCCTCCTCTTCCTCCTCCTCTGATTCTTCTTCTGATTCCTCCTCTTCCTCCTCTTCGGGTTCGAGCTCTCCCCAAAGCTCCTTGTTGATAGGCTCGCCAGCCTAAAATAAAATTCCATGATTAGAACGAGAAGAAATAGAAGGATGTGATGACGCACTCCGGAGTCTCCTGCCTTTGGTAAAACACCAAACACATCCCCATAAAGCGGACGGTTGTACTCATCCAGAGGTGGCTTTCCCCAACCTCCAGGATGGAAGCCCCACTGTGCGCTGTAAAGAAGAGTGAGCAAGCAACGAAGCAGAAGGGAGAAGAGGTTTCACCCTTCAGGAATAGGTGCATTTAAGCCTGGTATCCGTAGGGTAGGATAGCTAGGTGGAGGGCCGAATCGTTGCATACTGATCAACCAGGGAGGAGGCGCTAGAGGTGGAATAGAAAGGGCTTCAACGAGTTCCGGAGACAGATCTCCGGGACGCTTCTCTTTCAATGAAGTTTCGAATTCCTTCCCTTCATAATACCTAGAGATTCTGTCAATTTTGGATTTAGCAAGATACGAAAGGACGTACATCTCTCCAAATCCAGTCACAGGAGGTTTTGTCTGGAACTTAAAGAACGCATCGTGCAGCTTCTGATAGTCAATATCAACTTTGCCCATCTTGGGCTGTACCCTCTCTCTTGTCTTTGCTTTTAAACTCATGTTTGCCTCCTTCTCCTTCACTGCGTCCCTCATCGTCGCGATTCCCGTGTCAGCGATGTACGCCGGCAGTTGGAATGGCGGTTTCTCGATACCCCTCTTGCCTTGCAAGTAGTCACGTTTCGCGCTCCAGTGGATGGGTATCGGTACCGTGTTGCGGTAAGACTTGAGGTGCAACAGCAGTCGCGGGTCCGCAGCTGTAACATCTGTCCATTCCACAACTTCCGGCTTCTTGACGAGCTGCTTCAGCTCAGCAACAGTTAGACGAGACATCTTGCGAGCCTTTTTCTTCGATAGTGGCTTCTTTTCATCGTCGGAGTCACCTTCGGAGGCCATGCCGTCGTCAGAGTAAATTCTTTCACCCTTGGCAGGTAGATCAGAGGATTTTCCCTGGAAGGACGTAGGTTGGCATTGATGATAGCGATAGGCACACAACACGCACTGAAGATTCCTCGGGAGGAAGTTGAAACCGAGCAAAGACGTCGGAAAATGCTTCAAGGCCTGCGTCGCTGAGATCCAACTGCTCAGACACGTACTCGACATTGGCTGGTCGCTCATCTTCCTCCATCTTCATATCATCCCCATTTGAGGAGCCATTCACTGCACCATCTTGTTGGTCCTGTTCCACAAAACACGAATTAGCAAACTCACAAGTGCAAGAAGAGTATGAACTGACCGACTGCTTTTTCTGCTTCTGTTTTAGCCGCCGAAGCTGGTTTTTGGATTTTATTGGTTTCCCATTGATTATCTTTTTAGAGTGGCTTTCTGAATCACCATTAACAACATTGGTCTCAGCTACCACCATTCTTGGCTCGACGAGGAAGTGATGAGAAGGGAGGAGAAAGAGGACGTTTGATTATGTAACCGTACCCAAAAGGAAATACTCACCAAAACGAACACATGCGTGTGGCGGTGCACAAGCATGCAACTTCAAGTTTACTAGTCTTTGCCAGGAGCGAACACACCAGCCCAAGTACTATAATAACAGCCTTACAGTACCCCATCGCACATACTAATTATAGATGGTAGGTTCGTTTTATCAGTATACTATTGGAGAACGATATTGTCTGCAAATGTCCCTAGTGACTCTATACACCCCGCTCTGGAAAGCTCTACCGATCGAAATTGGTGATCTGTCGATGGAGGAGGACGTAGTCCGAGTACCAAACAGAAAATAGATGAACGAATACGAAGAAGAGACCAATACCAGAGGAGATCTATAATTGCAGTTCCACGTTAATAACTATACCATACAAAGTTTACCAAATATTTCACAAATTGCTTGAACAATTCAAAAAAAAGCGGGTATGACACTCCTGTTATCAAGCGCAGACATACCCTCAGAGGCCTGGGGAGACTAGGCCAATGTATCGCGACGACTGTAGGGGTAAATGGGTAGTGGCCTCTCTGCACGGCCTGTAGCAGTTTACTACGAGTAACGGGAACCTTGAAGCAGGTCAGGGAACTACCAATCATAATGATCCTAGCCATCTCTTTGAAGTCAAGATTGTCTAAGCCGAGAAGGCTTTGCATACGATTGTTGTTTTGCCCCTCCCCAATCCCTTCGGAAATGAGGTGGGTATCCCGAAGTTCTATGTGGCATTTGTCCTCTTGGATAACGAGTAGGATCCATGCCGCATACAGCAGTATTGGCATGTTTCCACTCTCCACGGATAAGGAAAGAGATTTCTGAGTTGCGGCTGCGTAAATCCCTACCAATTGGCCCCCCCTAGCTTGACCCATCATACAGAGAAGTCGCATGGCGAAATCGTCAACAGCAAACTCTTCGCCGGGGACCGCAATCATGGCGAGATACACACGTCGAACAACCCGGTAAGAGAGTCGCCATTCACCATTTCATTGACGGTTATGTTGGAGACGAGATCTGGGTGATGACCAGAAAGAGGCAAGTTGCCAGTACCAAAGAACATAGCAAAGTCCTGAGAGTCCATCATATCATATGCTTCTAGCTCATTTGCAGTCTAATTGCTTTCGGATTTTGCGGTTTGTATGTTGTTGAACATGTTGGGTAGTGGATGACATCCCGCAGCGTTTGAAAACTCAGATTATTTTCTAAACCTGACAGATGGCCGGACTTTGAATTATCTAGGTTTGTGTTTCTAACCATAGGACAGTGCCGATAAACTAGAAATGCAAAGTTATGCTTGCTGCTGCAGCTCACGTGCAAGCTCTTCTGCTGCTCTTGCATGGACTTCAATGAACAGGACAACTCCATAGGGGAGTTCCTATATTTCCTGACATCTCTATTGGGTCAGCAGTCAACCAGCAGTACGGTTCTATGACACAGCCAGTTTCGAGCAGAGAGTGTGCGGGTGTGGTTCAGAGCAGAACGACAGCGCGAATGGATCCGATGGACCTTCAGAGCTTCAGAGCTCGAAAATGCGTGGCATTCACCAGCCGCACGAGAGCCTGAGGTATTGTGGCCCAAGAAGAACCTTAGATTTGAGGCAAGGGACTCCAACGCACGCCCAACAGAAGGCGCACGTACTGTTGAGGTCAGGGACAGCCGACTAATGTCGGCGGAATGACCAAATATGGCGTTTAGAAATGTGTAGAACGTAGTGTTGCGGGGATTAGATCTGAGACCTGCTTCACCCAGCTGATTAGCCCGCCTCTGTGAGACCCTCCAAATTCGCCTGGGAGAATCACAGCTAATTAGCCCAGATGAGATTCGCAGAGATTCATAAGTGAATCTCGCTATTTCACCTCAGATTCGCAGTGAATTAGGGTGAACTTGAAATAAATATACTTATAGCGTACTATAAAATCTACCATTTGTCCCAACTACCCTGCTAGACGCGCCGAAGCTGGTCTGGCTGATTTCCTTTGACAATCGGCCGCAGATGGAGCCTTACTTCCCTGAAGGCAAGAGTTAGCTTCTACTATGGCCACGTCCGCAGGAATGTCTAAGTAACGACTAATGTCAAACTTGTTGGCAAGGTCAAAATGATGATGAGAAACTGAGTTGAGACACGAAAGGCCATCATCCAGCCACGCCAGACCGGCTTCAGCATCAATAATTTCTACGTCTGACCTTCCAAGGTCCTCAACAACAGACCTCGGATGTATGAGATGACAACCCTTCGTAATCTCATTCTAGCACATTCTTTGTAAGGATTACTCACTGGGTCTTGAAGTCTCTCAAAGTCTCGAATTGCCAAGTGGATTTGACACAGTCGAAACATGCTGACTTTGATCCAAGTTATAGTAGACATTTCAGTCGACAATTGAGGTAGAAACGACTGCATGTATATTCAATGCGAGGGCCTGGTAGATAGCAGACATTTTGGTTTAGGCACTGGATATCGAATCTAGACCAAAGTTGTCTGATTCACCGTGATTCACCCCTCATTTTTGGCTCCTCCCAGGGGACCAGCTAATCAGCTGCAGATTAGCCGGGTGAATTAGCAAGCGTGAATTAGAACGGCCTAATCCCCGCAACACTAGTAGAACGAGGATTTGAACTGGAAGGGGGGGTAGGTACCCTCGACTAGATTAAAATTTGGAAGAGGGGTGTCTTTTGATGGCGGATGTCAAGTCGGCCCCATTTAGTAAACGGCAACTCGCTGCGGGATGTCATCCAGTAGCGGTTATATTGCAGCAGTAATGGGGGGTAATGAGAGCAAGCAAAGCGTGCCGGTATAGTTTTCATCTTCAAAATCAAATCCAAATATAGCAGCGCCAAGGAGAAGTGGAAGGGGGCTGCTATCTACAGAAACAACTGTTCGCGATTTGAGCCCATTAATGCCAGAGGAACCAAGGCTTTTTACGGTCGCCTTCTTCACAACTCGAGTGGAATGTTTTCTGCTCGAAGACGCGTTGGCATGTGAGGTGTGGACTGTTCCAATTGCAGTGAGGTGAAGACGCCGATAAACATTGAATATGAGACTGGATACAGGATGGACATGGGAATGCTCTCTTCCGTAGATGTGGTTGAGTGGCAAAGTCTTCCGCACCTGACGCAAGAGGCTTGGGCGGACCACACTGTCGTCAACTTCGGAGTGAATGAAATAAAAATGACTGCTTCAATTGCACTATTAATAGAGGAGCGCTTATCCTCCAAGCTCTCGACGTTCTCTCAACCTCCAAACCCCACGACGGCGCGTGAAACAGGAAGTGTAGTGGCATTCGTACTCTATTTGGATTGAACGAAGCCCTTGCCTTCGTAACCTTCTGATGTGAGCCCTGTGGGAACGGAATGTTAGCACAAGCTTGATCATAGACTCGTCCACAAAAAAAAAAAGCGGAAATATTCAGTGATCATAAAGCCCGCACTTTGCTCGAAGGATGGAGGACATAGATCGGGCGACGGGGATGCATTCAGGAGGTCAACGGAAAATGACGCGTACCAGTGATAGGATTGAGCTTCAACTCCTTTCCGCGCTCGTTTGAGGCTTCCTGCCATTCCTTGGTCATAGTCTTTGGTGGGGCCGGTGCTGAAGAACGAGAACGCGTTAATTCGTTTGAACAGTAAGAAACGAGAACAAGAGGACGCACATATAGCCTTGATACCAAAGAACATAGCACCAGCAACTCCAACAAGAGCAACAGTGGACAGGAAGATCTTGAGGCCGTCACCAGGCTGACCAGTTGGTGCGCGCGGTCCGTGGGGTCCAAAAGCGACGTAGTAGGCTATAGGACATCAAAAACTCTCATTAGTAGAGATTCACCCCGCGAAAGAGGATGTTTTTGAGAAACCCAAGAACTTACCAGCTTTCTTCTCGTCCAGTGATAGCTGTGTCCAGTCTTTCTGCTGCAAGACCTCGAGTTGCTCATGCACTGAGAGCTTCTCCTCACTGCTCAATCTCTCCCATTGGGCCTCAATATTTGAAACCGGAATTGGCGCGACGGGGCCAGACGAGGCCGAGGAAGCAGAAGAAGAACCAACATCGACGTGGGATGCGGTGGCCGTAGCGAGACACCTTCGTTGGGCTGCTTGTGCGAGAGCAGGTCTCAAGGTCGCTGTGCGCGCCAGGCGGAGGGCTTGCATTTTGAGGTGTATGAGCACAGAGAAAGAGAGAAAGTCTATGGAGGACGGGGACGAACGGTAGAGGTAGTGGATCGAATTTCTGAGAGAGGGCAAACACGGGTAAATCGGAACCTCCGGATAAGCCCGGGTTTTTTTTTCGTAAGACCGCGCATCTGGTTGGTTCTGGGCTCTCAAGATCTCAAGTCGAGCCTCAACGTCATTTGGCATAGGGTGTGTACAACAACACAGATTTCTTTTGAATCGTAGTGAAAGCGCAAGATAAGAGCATATACGATACAGTCATGGTAAGACTAGAGATCAAAATGAAAAATGGGAGATTAAGCAGCAGCGTCGACTCCTGGGCAGTCGCGCGAGATGTGACCTTCCGAGCCGCAAGTGTAGCATGCGCGCTTCTGGGGTTGAGGGCAATCGCGGCTAATATGGCCCTACATGCAAGGAATCAATTAAGTGCACTCAGAGAGAATTCTATCTAGACGCACAGTGCCAGAGCAATTATAGCACTTCGAGCCTTGAACACAGTCACGCGACAAGTGACCGACACCTCCGCAAGAGTAGCTAAAACACAACATCAACTTCAAGGAAAATAGAGGCATGGTGCAAAAACACAGACCAGGTCTTTTGGGATCCTCCACCTCCACCGAAAGAGCTGTATGAACCGCCGCCGCCGCCGCCACCACCACTAGAAGCCTCTGGGCATGAGCGAGCGATGTGGCCTACCTTGCCACATTTATAGCACTCAGCGCCAGATCCACCTCCACTGCTGAAGCCTCCGCTGGCGCCTGCACCTGAGCTAGAGGCATCCGGGCAGTCGCGAGACTGTATGGTCGAAAATTGTGAGAACAGAAAGAATCAACACGACGGATTCATGACAAACGCACGATGTGACCCTCCTGGCCGCACTTGTAGCAGGACTTCGCCTTGGCTGGGGAGCTGCAATCACGAGAAACGTGACCTTCAGCGCCGCCTAGCAAAGTTGGTACAAGAATGAGCGGACGGCAAGCCCGAAAAAAGGAGTAGATCTCACAATTATAGCTGTCACAGAACGGAGGTAAAACGTTAGCACAATTAAGACGTGAAACCGATTGCAGAGCGCGCAGGCAACTAAACCTGATAAATCATTGTAGGAAAGCAAATTTACCAGGTGGGAGTTCCTGCTTTTGGGCAGCTCGCAGCTTGATGGCCGACTGTAACAGATGTAAGACAAGATTGCTCGCTGGAATTTGGAGAGAGGAGGGAACGAGAATGGGCTGGAAGGCGGCGGCGATGATAGGAGGCAGGTAATGTTCGGTGCGAAGAAAGCAATTAAATTCAATTGTTTTCAAGATCATGCAACCTATGTTCCGGACGAAGTATACGTCGACGATAAGGAACGCCATAAAACACTCGTGCACCAATCTGCAGGAGCGGAACTGCGAAAGGTGGAAAGAGGAGCACAGCGGAAGAAAGCCCTCCCACAAGATCAACATAAAAATAGAAGAATCAAGTGGGAGACGATGGAGATCGGGTGATAAGGAAGATTACAACCCTGCACACGCACATATCCAACGAGCGCCAATTGAGAGTGTTGAACCTAGACATCTCTGCCTGCCTTCACTACGAAAGCAGGGATCTGCCCAGCAACGCAGAAATTCCCATTGAAGGGCGGGGATGAAGAAAATGGGGGCATCAACAACAGCGACAACAACACGCACAACCACCGCAGTTAAAGCATCCTCGAGCTCCGGACATTTTTTGTTGCTGTCGTTGAAGATAGTGTTAGGAGCTTCTTTTTGATTTCTGGGAAAGAGGTTCCAAAATCAGTATTCACATTAAACAAAGATATAAAGACGAAAGTGAGAATGAAGCGGCCACGGACTGTGAACGAGACAGTCGCCAAAGCGCCTTGACGAAACGGTCATCATAGAAGATCGCTTCAAGTTTATATCATCCAGAGACAGTAGTCTCCTGGAAGCAAAGATCGAGAAAGCGCGAATTAACGTACTTTGTTCTGGTCGACGGTATTCGTCCAGAGGATGAAGATCAAGCTGAAAGTGATGAAGGTGGTGGTTGCAGTTTGAGAAGAGGGATGTTTTTGAATCATTTATTTCACCCCCCGCAGAACCCTCACACGGGCTACAGGAAATTAGAATTCTTATCTAACCCTGAAATTAGGTAATTATATGACTCACTAAAATAGCCGAATGCCGGTATCTCGACGTTGACCTTGGCTCGACGCGACATTTTACTGCGCTGTGTACCACGTCCATGGCTCATTCAAAGACGTATGAGGAAGGAGAGTAGAGAATCTGTGAACACATGTCTTCTTACAGTACAATCTACTTATTTGGCATGCATCGAGGCCCGTTCTCCGAGTATAGATTGAGGAAATGCCAGGTAGAAATCGGAGCATGCGTTAAGCCTGAAACAACGCCATCTCGAAACAAACGGGAAGAAAGCATGCAAATGAGTCACTGTACATTGCTTGACGGAAAGGAAGACACAACGTCAAAACGAGGCACTCTACTTGTCAGTTTTCTTTCCCTCCGCTTTCCCAGAGTTCGGCTCGACTCCCTCCTTCTTGGTGTCCTTTTCTGTCGATTTCTCAGAATCCTTATCCTTCTTCTGTGCGCCTTCTTCCATCTCTGCTCGGCCGATTATCGCTTTGTTGTCCACAAGGGCATGCAAAGCGATCACTGCTCGTAACAGGCTGCTCAGATACACCACCAACATCTGGTCGTTCGTGCTCGAGGCGAAACTTTGAGTTGTCACAGGGTCGGAGAGGTCGGGTAGTAAATTGAGCGCGTCCTGCAGGTGATAGACGATTTGGTGGTTGACCGGCATCGTGCCCGCTGCCACTTCCACTAGGTATTTTTGGATATCTGAAAGGCGCGACTGGAGTCCCCGGAGCGAGGCAAGCTGCTCGCTTACACGAGTTGCTAGGGTAGTTGTCGTGGAGTCTTTGATATCGCGGAGTAGATGTTCGACGCCGATCTCCTCTGCTTCTTCTGCTTCGATAGCAGATGGGACGTGCAGGAACGTCTTTCGTGTTTCTGTACCATCCTGGAATAGATTGCAAGTTCAATACTTCACCCATGGAGAAAGTCAATTTGCGTACGTCTTTGATTTCCTCCACGGCAAAGTATGAATCGGTAGGCATGCCCACTGCTTGAGGCCGCACATCAACAATAACCATTACAGGCCGCGCGATAAATTTCTTGAATAAGTCATTGATCTCCTGGTCTGAAGCACGCAGTTTCGGTCCAGTGTGATACCAGCCAATCATGCGCTCTCGTGCTGCAAATCGAAATATTAAAGTTCAGCATCTACCAGCCAGCTTGGAATGAATGTATAGCTGAAACGTACCATTAACCTTCTTGAACATCTCGTACATTCCTTCAATGTAATTGTGATCCAAGAACCACGTTTTGCTATCTTTTTCGTCCTCCTCGAAAGGGATACCAAATGAATTCGCCACGTTCACCGTCTTTCCATTATCTTGTCCCAAAAGTACACCAACTACCCGCTTCTGAGAACTCCGCGAGACCGAACGCGCATGATGATCGGTAACAGAGAGCAGGACAAGTGGGTGAACGACTGATGAAAGGATAGAGTTTCAGACTTTGTATTTGACATATAGGTGAAGGACATACTGACGGTCGTTCCTGCCAGTGCAGTTAGCTACAAGTGAGAAGACATTGAGTACGATGCTGAAGATAACTAAACTAGACGTTATACCTGCTCTGTCGTTGTGGCAACCATAGTGTTGCGATGCGTGATACTGAGGCAGAAAAATCAATTCTATGAAGCCTTGCTTTGAGCGGGGATGCTTGTGTCTTTCTAACGACACGGGTCGATAGATGGGCGCCTCCAATTACGCGTCCATCGACGCGTGTGCTGTTTGTACTTGTGTGCCTTGCATCCGGTCCGGGTTAAATGCCTCTGAAAGGACACTGAAAGCAATTCGGACTCTCGTCTATCTACATGAGTTTTTGCAACGACTAGGGCGGACTTCACTGGTCTGATTCTGAGACCTCTGCCTTTTGGCGACAGCAGAGATTACTTACCCTCTACAGGTCTATACGTGAAGAGACGGGACGGCTTCCCTAAATTTTTTTATTAGGCTCGAGAAAACACTGGGACAACCTCCCTCGTGGCACATTCGATACAATATGCAACTCGATCTGGGAAGGAGCTTTCCCTCACGTCCGCATGTGGCCCTTGGGTCTTCCCTTTTGAGTTCTTCTCTAACTGCAGCGACCCCATGAGCGCTTGAATTTCTTCCTCAACACTCTGATGACCCCTGCTCAATTCCCCCTCTCGTGATACTCCTTTCCTTCCAATAGCCTCTACGGCGCACTCAAATCGAACTTCTTGCTGGCTCAAATGTTCTAGCTGAAGGGTTAATGCGTGTTATCGCTCAAACTGGAACTCATTGGCATGTTGTTGCAACTGTTTTGAATGCGCGTGTTTAGCTGCGTCGCTGAAGTCCTTCAAAAGCACATCCTTGGTGTCATTACCAATAGCAGATGCATTCTGGATGCGATCACTTCCTTCCTACCCTCACTCACTGTTGTAATCGTCAACACGATCAAACTTGAAGCTTTGCAAGGTTTGTAATGGTTGGTGTCTAGAATCGTAGTCCTTGGCTAATGACACGTTTTAGCGTCAGTCGCAACAGGAATCGAAGCCGCTATCTCTGCACTTTACACCAGAGGTGTACTACCAGCTTTGGAGGCTTTCAGCGAGCTGTAGAGCGTCTACGCTATGCTAGAGACGCCATTGCATTGCTCATCCTGATCACGACTACCTCCAAGGAATCGTCCATAGGAAAGATCTATCTGTAGAGGAAATACCCAGCATCTCCAGCGAGTACGGCGGGGTGTACTGCGACAATTGCGCTCCATGCGCTGCTCGTTGTACCCTCGTTTAATGCATACAAAATACGACACCGTCCAACCCAGCTCAGATACCCATGATTTGCCTTCCTCCTCCTTCATCTCGTAAGCTACCCCAAATCGTTCAGGATCTCATCTTACCTTACTCGACACCACCCTTTGTGATTATCTCCAGGACATGGGCAAGCTTGAAGGACTCACAACCAAGGGTCCATTGTGGCAGGCTGTGGAGTATTCCGAATTAAATAAAAGCTGCGCAACCCACTTCACATGACACGCTGCAACATGCGTGCAGGTGCGTGCCTATCCTTTGCTGCGGTCACTGTTTGGGCGCCTAATTCTGTTGATTTAAGGTCAACATTGCCGCACTGTGGAATAAACACTCGAGGTCAACATGAATGCAATGGCTCCAGGTGGCCCACCGGCAAATATAAACGCTCTGGCAAATGCGTTGGCGCAGGTTATACTACGGCACGGCGCAGGAGCTGGTGGGTTTCCCCCAGGTGCTGCCGCCGCGATTGTACACCTCCAGCAAAACGTTCTCGCAGTTCTTCAGGCAAACCTCGCGGTCCTCCAAGCAAATATTCGTGCCATCCTCGGTGGTGCCATTATGATAGCGGGGATTGCTGCAATTCTTCCTTCACTCGCCGTCATCATCGTCAACCCCGTCGGCTTCACAGCAGCTGGAGTAGCAAAGGCATGCCATGCAAAGTTTGATATAAATCTTCGCTTCCTTATAATAGCTACTAGCCTCTCTCGCAGCCGCAATCCAATCAATCATTTACGGAGGTTCCACTGGAGGTGCCTTCTCTGGCCTTCAATTCTTTGGTGCTACTGCTGTGATTGCGAACCCAGTCGTGCTCGCAATCGCTACAGCTGCCGCAATTGGAGGTGGTTATTTTCTGTACCACCATTACTGGGGCGGTGCAATCCCAGGCGTTATTGCAGGTCTGGGTGGAGGTCCAGGAGGAGGAGGAGGTGGCGGTGGCACAGGTGTAAATGCAGGCCCAGGTGGTGGTGGTGGTGGTGGTGTCCCAGGCGGTGGAGGTCCAGGAGGAGGCGGTGGTCCAGGCGGCGGCGGTGGTGGTGGTGGTGGAGGTCCAGGTGGCGATGGAAGCCCAGGAGGCGGGGTTCCAGGTGTAAATGCAGGCCCAGGTGAAGGCGGGAGCGCAGGCAGAAGTGGAAGCGGAGAAAAGGATAACCACAGTTCCAACGTAGGCCATGGAGGGGCAGTGGGGAAGCAAGTTGTAGTGAGGAACAAGACTGTACGTCAATTCAGTTTAACCTATTGTCAATGTCTTCGATGCCAGTCTCAGCTCATTACTCTCAGCTCAATTGGCGCAGACTCTTTTTTTTGATGGGCCTGGCGGCAATGATGACACATGAATCGGAAGACTTTGGAGGTGAATCGTTTGGTGCTAATCTCTTGTGATGATGACCATGCGCTCCAATTGCCTCCTTTGTTTTCATTGCATTCTCGCATGATTTCCATTTGCCACAGTGAATCAGCTACTCGACCAGAAACCAGATCCTCAGATCACTCAATAACACGTGTACTTGCTGACAGAAAGTAACGCCATTCAATCCGTTATCCAGCGTATATGGCATCCATCTTTCTCGTTCTTCATCTGACGCCAATCCGCCCTATTCCATGAAATTCTCTGTAATCTGATAATTTACACTACTCCTTGCAATAATCATCAGGACGTGATCCGGTGCAGAGGCTCAGCGGTACCCAGTGCTTCCTGTAATCAACAGCTCGGTGCGGCACACTTTCAGGATACTCCGAAGTTCGGAGCGTCTAATAAATTTGGACAACTTGCTCTCAGGCTTCTCAGGCTCGTAGTAGAACCTTTATTTCCACTTAGATCCAGCCTCCAAAGTTCGTGCTTCACGATTAGGCGCCCTAAAAGTTCCCATGCGCTGAGAACGGCGTAGTTTGGGCGCACAACGTGTAGCACGGTGTGATACTGCGTGTACTTCTGTGTGCGTTGGACGGGAGTTGATCGGGGTTTCACTTCATCTTACGTGCATCGTGCGTGACAGGCATCTTGCTTATGTCACAGTTTGGGCGCCTATTTTTCTTCTTTTAAAAGCCAGCGCAACCTGTCTTCTTTCCACTCATCCTTCTGCAACTCAGCCTCAAAATCAACATGCCGCCAAATTCGCTCGCCCCAAAAGGCCCACCAAGAGGCGTGGACGCTCTCGTTGAAGCATTGCTGCGTGTCATCCCTCAGGGTGGGTTGCTCACAGCTGGTGGTGTTGTAGTGGCGGAGACCTATCGGAGAGCCGTCGAGGTCCTCAAGAGGCACATACATACCCTAATCAGCAGCGCATTCATAATAACAGGACTTACTGCACTTCTTCCTTCGCTCGCTGTGGTCATCGTCAATGCAGTGGGCTTCACGGCAGCTGGAGTAGCTAAAGGTTTGTCCTACAGTTTGACGCAAATATTCGCTATCTTATGATAGCTTCTAGCCTCTATTGCAGCCGCGATCCAATCAGCCATCTACGGAGGTTCAACTGGAGGCGCTTTCTCAGCTTTGCAAGCATTTGGTGCGACTGCTGTGGTTGCGAACCCAGCTGTTCTCGCAATTGGCACAACTTTGATCGTTGGAGGTGTAGGCTATCTCCTGTACAGGCGTTTTTGGGGTGGTGGACAAGGAGGTGGAGGTGGATATAGTCCAATTCCGGGGGACGACGACGATCCAGACAGTCCTCGAAAGCCTGAAGAGAAGCGGGCTGTAGCCCGAAACAGCAATGTAGGTCACTCTCAAGTTTGACGCAACCCATCGTGTTCAATACTAACTTTATCTCGTCTTGCCCAGTTCAATTGGCGCAGAATTTTTTCTTAAAAGAAGTAGCATAGCGGCAAAGCCTCGTAGCATTTCTTGTGGTGTAATGAATCTTCCATCCTGTACAATACATCCTTGAACAAAGTTCGAAATCGTCTCTTTCCGGCTCTTTCTCATCCAGAAAACGAGGGTTGTTCACGTCGCTCAGCATGGTATTTGGTCAGAAGTAAGCCCAATGAGGTGAAATTGCCCCGCATATATCTACATATTAGAAAGTCTGAAGCAAGATTTTTGAACCGCGATGGTCGATCGTCCGCTCAGCGAGTACGTGATCCACTGTTTGCATGCATATATTCCGTATAGATAGTGATAGTAGATATAGCGTGGAGATGTGAGGGTATATAGCACATTGCCTATGAGCGTCGGTCAAACACCTTCTTGACTCTCGCAGCAGCCTGCGATCTAGCTCTCGAGTCCGCGAGGTTACGCCTTAGACGGCCAATAAATCCAGCTGTAGGGGAGGCGTCTCCATCTTTAGGCTTTGGAACCAACGTGAGAGCTTCTGCGGTTAGAGAACGGATAGATTAGCGTATAGCCGGGGTATAGGTTCTGATAAGGCTCACTTCCGATCGTCTTCAATTCGTGTGTCACAAGCACAGCAGACACAAGTTTAATAACTTGGGAAACAGTGCTGAGACCTCCGGTCTAGTGTGGAACGTTGAATGAATGATCGTGGAGGCAAGAAACATACCACCTACCCGATCCACAAGACCAATCCAGACGGAATCATCGATCATCGCGCTCTCAGCGTTTGGTGTCTGATACCAATAATGAGAAAGGGTTGGATCCCTAGAGCAAAGACTGACCTCGGTCAAGATGACTTCCAATAGGACGTCTGATACATGAAAAAGCACCTAAAAAGAGCCAGTCAAGCGATGCACGACAACAACAGAAGACAAACGAACCCGAGGCCTCGACTCAAGATATGGGTCCTTGCGGCCAAACCACTCTTCTTTCTTGCGAGCGAAACTCGCGCCAAAGCCAAGGATGGGTGTCGTCAGCAGGGTATAGTAATAGTGGTCTTCAGGAGGATCGTATTTCACGTGGCTTATAAAAGTCTGGTTGTTCAGTGCGACCTTGATGCCACGGAGGAAGAACGAATAGAACTTTTCTTCGTTCTCTTCACGGCGCACTGATATTCGTCGGGTCATCTCTATACCATCGCCGCTCCAGGGAGACGATTCTTCCTGGTTATAGCTCATTTCGACATAGGACCCAGCGGTTTCTGGAGTTCCTGGAATAGTGAGAGAGCTTACACTCCGTGCTCTATCACAACCTGTGACGAGATAGAGAGATGCGTTCACTGCTACCGATACTCGCGCTTTAAGACTTGTAGCGAAGTGTTGGTACCAGTCAATGGCATGCTTCTCGATGTATTCCAAGAGTTCGGGACAATCGTCAAGGTCCTCTCGAGAGCCGCCGTCCGGGAGTACCATGACTCCTCCTTCGCGTGCCGTGGTATTCAGGGAGAACTTCCTGGTCAAATAGTCAGTACTTTCAGTAAAAATTAAATTGATAAAGACTTTACAGTGGTGATTCCGAGGTGACATTGACGTTAATTCCTGAGCTGGCAATGACCGTCCCTGGACGAAAATGTTCAGAAACCTCAGTACTTCGGATAGGTTTTGAAGGTTCGAACTGCTCGAAGTTGGGTGGAAGCCATGTATTGTGTATGGAATCCTTCGGATCCAGAAAGATGTTGAAGCAAAAGGTAAAGTCGCCGTCCGGACCCATTGTCCCAACGTCGCCTATCCCAACACCTCGTAGCTGATGTTCGTGAGGTCTGGATACGTCTCCTTTAGTATTGAAGACAGGAAAGCCGTTTCCAGTGGACATTAGGCAACGGCTATAGCTCTCAATGGAGTGGAGAACGGAGGGGACTTTGTTGCAATCAGGAAAGGTGTTGCCCTTCGTTATCTCGCGATAAGGTCCTTGAATAGAGCCTTAAGAAGGGTTAAGTTAGGGATGATCATGGAGTATGAGGTAGCACGTACTATGGCGAGAACGATCGGTCATTGACTGCACATCATCGGCAATGGGTTCATCCATTTAGAGGAAGTTCGTGGTCGATATACCGTTGAAACTAGAAAATAGGGTTTTGAAGATGTCGGGCTTATAGAGGTACGGATCCAGGTTCAGTTTGGGAGATAATGGAAGGTTGAAAGAGGCTTTGCATGCAGAAAAAAGCCCTAAACAACACGTGAGTTTACGCTGGCGATGGAGAGGCCTGATTTACGTTACTGCACCACCACTCAAGCTCAAGTCGTCCTTTACCGTAACTCGACGAGTAGACGGCAAAGTCTAGCGAAAGTGGCCTTAACAACGGTATTGTACTGAGGATGGATGGTATTTGTGGCCAGGACGGCTGTGAGACCATGATGCATGGATAACCCGGTATGTTGGCTCAAAGGACAAAAGCAGCACACGGAAGCATCTTGGGATCTGTGGCTGTGCAAAGGAATTTATTTGTACTCCGCGATGATCCGAGGCAACGCACACAAACGAACGGGGCAACGACGTTTGCCTCCGTCTCTCCGTACAAGGAAAGGTCACTCTCATCGCATGGTGCTTCATGAGACCTTTCAACCTCTATTTTCTCGGGTGGGAGTAAATAATACTCACCCAGTCCTCGTCGCCCGACCACAACGTGATTTTCTTTGACGAATCAATATGATTACAGAGAGTCACCGTGACAAGCATGAAGATCGCAGACCGGCCAAACTTGAGTTTCAGAAGGTATGTTGCGTAAGCTTGAAGGCAGCCAAAATATTGTGGCGACCCCTGGCTGACCACCTTGTAGTGTGGGTCCACTGTGAGAGCTCAAAGAGTTCTCCGCCCGCCGGCTGTTCGGTGCTCCAATTATTCTCTGGTCGCAGTTGGACGGAAGCCCTTGTAGTTGGGTGTCAACGGCGTTAAATCGAAGTCAAGATCTGCTCACCGGACGACCATCTTTGTTCTTTAGAGGGCCATGTGAGTAACGAAGACGTAACCTAATTTCGACATCAAGCTGATTTAAACATCACTACATTGTCTTCCTGCTCATATTCAGACCCATACATACACTCGCCAGCTTTCTTGAGCAGCGTACTTCAAGCACCCCATATTCCACCATTTCGCTCTTCTCTCTACCCTCTTACTCTAGCCACTAATCTATGAGTGCTGTAAACCCAGCAAGTCCGATTAACGGAAGCAATAATGGCAGCGCAATCTCAAATAGCAACTTGATCTCGGACAGCTACAAGAACACTACCATCCACTATCACCTCTATCCCTCTGGAGGGCGGACTAGTAGGTGGTTGGGATAATATAAACTCGCCAATGAACTCATTTTTCATACAAGGTTCCTCGCATAATCGCCAAAGCTCGTCGAGTGGCAGCAGCGCTTCGTCAGAGTCCAGTTACCAGGTGGGTTAAACCATTTGGCTTGTAGAAACTCATGTTTATTGACGCTTCCTTGGTAGGAGAGCGAAGGAGGAACTGAAGATGAAGACGACGACACTCGCACAGAAAGTGGTTCTTACACATCATCTCAGGTGATTGCAACTTCGATTTTCATGGCCGTGGGCTGGTAATGATTGGTTTCATTAGGCCCCTGCCGCACGACATGCTCGCAATAGAGTGTCCCGGGCTGTCAGGTCCCCTGTCAGGTCCCCTGTCAGGTCCCCTGTCAGCTCTCCTACCAGCAGGACTGACAAGGGTCTCGCTTTCCGTGATTCGGCTTTTGGTATGAGATCACCGGAGGTCAGTCAGCACTCCTCTGCTTCAACCTCCTGGAAATTCTGAGTCAAAGTACTTAGCGCCGTACGATGGAGATTGGAGAGCCAAATGGTGTTCGGTCGCCCGCCAACTCGATGGAAACGAACCTATCACGCAGCGGTTAGTCTTTATGTGGCAGACACTTTCAACGTGAAATCTGATCAGAAAATACCACAATCATAGAGGGAAACTGCAGATTCGTAGGGTTGAAGATAAAGGTGCGCTTCTACGTTCGTGTCAATCAATCTCATCTCAACATTTGAGTACCGTCTAGGACCTCAACCTGCCGAAGGACATGTCCCGCGTCATCCAAGGCTACATGCATTCGGACTTCTTCTATTCCGTCCACAGTATTGCTCTATGGAACCCATCACCAACCCAGAGTCACGACCGCCCCGATCTTCGCAGAAGGAATATTCAAGTTGGGGATGTTGGGTACTTCAACAAGGATGGCGGATTCGACATTCTCTTCAACGTCTTCCTCACCGAGCAACAAAATATTGACTGCGAGTTTGATCCTCCTCCGGGCTTTGTGCAGTTCGACCCACCACGGAACGTTTCGATGACTGCATCGGAAAATATTGAAGAGGATGCCTACCGGCGTTCCTGGGGTGGCTTCGTGCATGATCAACGCTCGAAAGGGTTCGTGCAACCATTGATTATTTGCACTCAGCCATGTACTAAAAGTCGTCCAAACAGTGACCACATCTTCCATGCCCGACTATCCCCCAAGAAAGGGCCCGTACAAGCCAGTCTACTAGTATCACCAAATGGAATCTCGAAGACTACCATGCCAATCGGTCGGCTTGGCTTGTTGAAACCCTACGTGAACGCCCACGCTGAGGGATGGTGCAAATATTATACCAGCCAATCTGCAGGCCGCATGATACCCAAAGGATCGCTGAAGATGGTTACGACTAGCTACAACTCAAAGGTCTGGGCGCTGGCATCGTATTTTCAGAAGGAGGACAAAGGAAAGTCGACGGAGATCTACGCCAAGTTGCATAGAGTGAAACCTGACACAGATGTTTATCGCTGGGAACGTTCATCCGATCCTCACTTCGCTGCGAAGACAGGTCCATCAGCTGGAGATATGAAGGACGAGCGCGCTGTTTACGAGAACCAGTGCGTTGCATTGGAGGTGCATTCGATTCAGATTAATAAGGGTGTCAGGGCGGTGGACACTATGTTTCGGTCATTTCGACAGTCCATGTCTAGTTTATTTTAGCAGTATTCGCAGTTTGATTGTCAATCAGCGATTTCGATTCAAGAGAATCGTGATAGACTCGTTTATGGTATTATGGATTTATCACTCGTAACTTATGGAATATGACAAGTAACATCTAATTCGCTCCGACACCGTCGTCACCGTCGTCCGCTAGTTTTTTTCGGTGGATTTAAACCCTGAATATGATTAGTTGTTTGTTTCCTAGTTCACCACGAGGAAATGTAATTATGCAGGTTGTGTGTGGGACTCGCCAGAACATCTAATCTGTTAAGGTTGGGAAGGACTTTCTTCTCTATTATGACATGCCCAGAACATGAAAAAAAGCCGCCGCACACCTCTTTCCTAGGGATGTGAGGTTGGCGCCACCATGCGTGCGTGCAAGTTGTGCGGGTGGCCCGCATCCCTAGCATCCACCACCTCCGCCGTTCTTCACCAACGGCGGAATTGCACCCTGCATTAAGTACCGTATGACTGTACCGTAGAGTCTCATGGCTCGAAAGCATGTATTATTCAGATAGCTTGGAATATCATAAGAATATCTTACATCTCTGGTACAGGCATGTGCAGTAGATGAATATTAATGGACAAAAGTAAAAGTAAAAGTCAAGACTTGTATCGCCATGCCATGCAATGGGCCCACTCTAGGCCAAGCAGCTTACAATATATATTTGCATAGAAAGAGCGCCGGGGTGCGAACTTTTGCCTTCATTTACCGATGTACGAGATGAGGTGGTGGCTCAACGTTGGGATAATATCATGCAACAAACTTGGTTCCTTTAACTCTACTATACAAGGGTTTGCAATGGAGGTCACCCGTTGATAGAAGTTTCCTAAGACTCCGATGCCCGATATTCTTTGCCAGGCACGAACAAGACTTTAGGGATAGCCTCAAGAGCTTTTGTTTTCGGGGACTTCTGCCAAAAACTCAATAGCGATGAAAGAATCGATTTTTTTGCGCTTGACTCCTGTAATAGACATGAGGGTTCAGTTTAATTCATAAGCAACCAGCACTTACCGCTGAGTCGTCTCCTTCTCCTCTCCGATGAAAGGTCACCACACCTGCAATGGCCAAGGATAAGTGAAATTCAAGGTGAATAACCCTTCTTACCATCCATTGTGGATATGTTGTAAAGATTCAAAAGGTCGTGAATGAGGTCTGGAAGTTGTTGGTGTGTCGGGTTTCTCTGCAATATGATCAGTCTCAGCAAAACGATTCCTTGGAAATGGCAAACCCCGTTCATCAAGTTACACCATACCAGATCATGGACGACTGCGAAGTCCGCGTCCGGATCCTAAATCAAGATGAGCACGTACAACGAACATAGTATATGTTACAATACCGCTTGGAGCAGCAGTTGTGCTAGAATAGTGGACGGATGAAAGGGGATCTGGAAGACTCGCGTAAGATTTAGCGATTCAATGGATATGGCGACTCACTCTCATTCGCCTTTTCAACGGTTCCATCGTAGCTCCTCTGCGTGCTTCCAACAGGCGCTCGAGCCGAGCGAGAATTCCTCCTGTCGAAGGGGCTGATGGGATTGAATAACAAGGGACTTCATCAAATGGTATCAAAGGGAGGTTTCGTAACCATAAGGGTGAGCTCAGAGCAATCGTCACGCCGCGGTAGAAAACTGCGACAAGATTATCCTTTCCGAGAGGTTCTTTCCGCGCCATAACCTGGGCCGTCCCTGAGTCGGACCACCATTTAGGATGGCTCTCATCAAAGGTGAACCGATGTTGTGCATCTGACGAGCTCTCACTGTTCAAAGGAAAAGAGGCGTTGGCGTAAGTTAATGCCCTGTCGCTACCCGTGATGATATATATAGTCCCGTTCATGATCGGTGGGGACGGTACTTCATCCCCTGTTACTCCGTAGCCATTGAAGAAATGATACCAGTCCGCGGCATGTTCTTTGAGGTAGGGATTTAGGCGATCAACATCAACCAAATCGTCCCGACGTGCACCGCCAGGTAGAACAAGGACAGCACCATCGAACGCTGCAGATGAAAAATCGACTTTCCTACATGAGATCTGCGTTAATGCATTGAATGAGTTTATATTGGGAGCTTACAGAGGGGAATCCGAGACTCTTTGGATACTAATTCCTTCGCTAGCAATGACCGCCCCAGGCTCAAAGTGGGTCTGGGTCGTTCGAACTTCCCATTCCGACAACGGTGGTTCTATGGGTTTGAAGTTGCGAGGCAGCTCTGAGGTCTGGATTGGATCGTCTGACGGATGGAATATGTTGAAATAGTATGAAAAGCCACCATCGGTGTCGAGAATGCCCACATCGCCTATGCCCACACCTTGCCGAAAGTGCTTTTCAGGTCGGTTGTAGACGCCATCTATTTGACGCGGGGGAAAGCCATTTCCTGAGGCCATCTGAGCAGCACAATATGTCCAGATGTGCCCTGTTAAATTCTCCACCGGATTATAGGTTGGATAATGAAGGTCTCGTTCGCCTTTGCGAATTGGGCCACGGATTGTGCCTAGAGAAAGACATGAGAACAGTACTTTGAGGCAGCAAATGGGTTACCAAAAGGCATGCTCTCTTCAGACAAACTGCTTCTGCGATCATCTCCACAAAACCCAGACATCTGAGAGGCGGAAGTATGAGCAAAGGAATATGAGTCGAGCTTAAGAGCCGACTTATGGGTTACCTTCACTCCTCGCGTCTGACGAAACTCGTGTAACTGCCGTAAAACAACGTGTGGGTCTGGGCATTTTCAGGAAGCGTGTACAATAATAGTGGCTAACCGGTGTGGGTAGGACAACGCATTTACGGCATTGCTTGAACTTTCCATTTTGCCGGTTCGCTTTCTCCACGTCTAGTCACATTTGTTGATATCGCATTGCGCCTCGCTTCCGAGTCTTGTTCTCTGAACCCACAGCCTTCGTACTTTGCCGTTAGTCCCACGATTTTACAATTCCATCGATCTCAAGCCTTTGCCACATTATATAATATTGAAGTAGCCATGTGCAAGGTTCCAACCCGTAACCTTCTCCTCCGTCTTATATACTCCGATGTCTGCTTTGACGCCTGGTCAAGAAATTTCTGGGAGTTCTGGATCAGTGACACAACTTCCAGGAGCGTCAGGCTCACAGAGGTGAGATCATAGCGAACCAGCATACCAATCCTTTCCTCACTCTGTATCCGCAGTCTGTCATCAATATCTTCCTCCACGGTAGATCAATGGAGCAAGAATGGTAATCAAGGAAGTTTCAACACCAATACCGAACTCAAGAATCACTTCGATTCACGCGTCACCAACCACGTTCGAACTGTCAAAGGTTGGGTCCTACCTACCTTATTGCTCGACTCTAATGCGAAATAATACTCAGTTAATGTCAACCTAAATACCGGGCGGCGAAGAGGACCCATCAGGCGATCTAACGGTGAGGCACCTCCTCACCTCATGCCTTTCTGTGTCCTTATTACTTGGCTAGGCCCCCGATCCCCTAGAACAGACGAATCCCTCTCAGTATGGAATATCCCCCCAATCAATGGTTAATGGCCTGACTAAAGTCTAGGAATATGACGATGTCAATGGAACCCCGGTCTCGTCTCTGGATAACACCCCAATTTTTGAAGAACAGGACTCAGCAATGGCTCTTTCCCCAGTATGTCTTTCTTTCCAGCTGGTATTCTATTCGGTTGTTTGACACTGAGACACGTCGATAGGCTATTCGTGGCACTGCAGGAGCTCTGAACTTAACATCTGTGGGGGTTGATGATCTATCCTCTACCGTGTCTATGGGCAAGGTATGACTAGAGTTCGGGGACCAGCTCTTGTATCTAATATTCTCTTAATTTGCAGAACATCAACGAGGTCTCAGTTCCCCACCTGGCGTCTGAGTTTGCGCCTCCGCAAAGCGCTATGTCAAATGAAATTCCATTGTCCCCCGTTAGAAAGAAATACGCCGCAAGCCAGAAATCAAAACATCCGGCTGGTGTGTTATCATCGTCCCTTGAGCTTCAGGACTTACTAAGGATTCGTTAGATACTGTGAAACTGGAACGACTCTTTTTGGATGTAAGAAGCTGTTGTCTCAGGGTTTCGTCTATCCTCTGATGAACCTTGGCTCTGAAGAACATCATATTACCCGACGACACGCTTCAATATATCAAGCGTTATATGGCTTCAAATCTTTGGGGATCCCGGACCATCATTCCAATCTGGAATCAGTCACCCATCGCTGAAGTAAATTTTCCTCACCTTCGGTACAATGGGCTGGTGGGAGACGTCGGGCGTTTTCATTCTGATGGCCATTTTGAAGCCCACTTCAACATTTTTCTCGACGTGGAAGAGAACAAAAAACGGAAGTGTTCAACGCCACCTGATTTTGTACCCTTCCTGTGCAAATCACTTGAGAAATTTCTCATGTTCTCGCACACTATGCATACAACAACAGTGGAGGGGTTCACGCTCAGGAGCTCCCAACCCGACGATCAGTCTGCTGGGTAAGTTACGTCTTTAGAAATGATATGGTGAATTGTGCGCTCATTTTTATTCTTCCAGCATCAAATTTGTCTCCCATATTACAGCGTCGCCGACTGCAACGAATCGTTTTGAAGGCGCCTTTGTGAAGTTGTCTGACTACTGCCAACGCCTCACTATGACTCTCACGGAGCTCAATACAGTCAAACACTACGTAAAATGTTATGCAGCCGACTGGTGCACGTATGAGCGAAATTTTATAACCGATGGCGACCCCGATTTAATGGACAACCCGTTGATCGTCATCACTGACTCGTACCGGGCTCCGTTCTACGCCTCTGCCGCAATCTCTTCGGACGCTCATTTCTCGAGTCCTCCAACTGCATCGCTTCTACAGCCCGACTTGAGCTGTCAACGGTTCAAATGGAAGCATGACTCTGGTATACTGGCGCGCTCTGGATACTTCAGAGACCAGATACGTCCTCTTGAGGAGAGGAGGCCTGAAGAGTTTTGTGTGGCCGTATCCGGGTTGATCATTATCCCCCCTAAGGAGAAGAAGGAGGCGGGGGCAGGATGGCTTAGTCGGAAGACCGACTCGATTAGGAACTTGAAACCCTCAAGTTTCTCCAAACGCCTGTTCGGTTCGAAAAAGAAATGGTAGACCAATAAAATCCACTTTGCATACCAATTTCTACGATGATCATACTACGCCTCTGAGATGTCATGAATTCCTTGTAATTTAATCTATTTAATGAACTGTTATCGCTACCAAAGTCTTCAAGTACCCCAGACGTTGGCAGATACGCATTCCAAATTAGAAATCCGTCTGTACGTGTATCCTTTACTGCTCTTTCCGACGATAATGACATTGGAAGCTATTTTTACTTGGCGCAGGCATCGCCGCTCTGTTTTCCTTTCTGAGAACACTTCGCCAGCGCGGCAGTGGTGTGCCGGTCATGCAACCGTCAACAAAGTTGTTGACCGTCAAAATGTACAGTCATTAGTCAACAAAATGACCATGACTCTTGACCAACCTTCCATAACAGGCAGTGACCTTTCGGCTTGCATCGGCATTGCGTCTGACTCGAGACGATAGGACGATTACCTTCACCTAAAGTGTTGGCGACGCTAGATAGACAACGTATAATGTAAATTCATACTTCATTGGGTGCATAAATGTATATTCGACCATAAATAGGAAGTACAATGATCAATTTAGAAGCATGTCGTGTGTCATACCGTCAAATTCGGGGTCCTCACCGTCCGCATCCAGCTCCAGGAGCTCATAGAGAGCTCCTCGTCATAGCTGTACCTAATGTGAGAACTCTATACCGTGGCCTAGTGCGTGTTTTGAAATACTGATAATGGCATAGCAGGTGTTGTGGAGGTGCGAACTGGCTCGTTGTCTTCAACGGATTTGGCGTGTCGGTTTACTATCTCCGTAAATGCTGCGTTACGGTTTCCGGAAGGTGTTGATGAGGATGGATGTTGCGATTCGGCGGCACTGGCAATGACAAGTGTGACTGGTGTGGGTGCACCACCGGTAACCGAACCAGTGGTCAGTGGTGGAGGCGGTCCAAAGTAGCGCTTGAGATTTCTCTTGACCTTGGGCTTCATGTATTCGTCTCCTACGTGGATCTTCACTTCACTGATGTCGACGAGAGTCTGATCGGCCAGCCGAGATCGAAGTTGTGTGCGAATATTGCCAAAAACGCTAAATAAGCGCTCGCATGATGCGGACTTCGCAGAGACTGATAAGAGGTGTATGAAGACTTTACAGGTGGGCAGTGTGATTGTCCCCTAACTCACGTATGAAGCACGGTCGAACGATGATGTTCTAATTTTGGTAACGGTCCGGCCTCGACCCTACATCCAGCTGGTGGGAAAGTCACTAGTCATTTGGCGGTCATTGACGGTTTACTAACCGTCAACGAACCGCTGACTGTGACTTTGAGTTTTGACCACTGACCGGCCAACACTGCCAGCGCGCCTTGATAGTGGTCTTCCGTCTCCATTTCTGCTTTGTCTATTCCAAAAATTTGCTCATCATAATCTTATGTATTATAAATCTGAATGAACGAAATTTACGGAATGTTCTAAGTTGATGCAGCCGACAAACGGCAAAGGCGAATCATGGGGCAGCCGGACGCAGTGCTGCCCAAGTCTGGTCAGGGTCAGTCAGGGTCTGGTTTTGTACGGTTTAGGCAATCTTTATTAACCGAAACCCGTGGTTTGGTTCCGCTCAGTCTGAATGTGGTCTGTCCCCTAATTGGGGCAATTGGTTGGGACAACGCCTGATGATATATTCTCTGCTTCTGGGATGACCATGAAGCGTTTTCAGAGCATAGACGACTGATATGATGCTTTATTATCCTTATAGTGGTTGAGGGGTATTTTTTTTTTGAGACCAGCTGTAAGGGTCGGCCTATCGTTTTGGAAAGTGCTGTAATGCAATCTCATTTTTACGACCTGATGCACCCGACATGTGCTTGTTGAAAGTTTTAGATCTTCAGAGCTCCTGGATCTCCGGCGAAGACCGCCGGATAACGGGGAGTACTTACTCATAGTCATCAAAAATGATGGCGGTCCGGACATTTTCCCATGTCTTCTCGAAGGAACTTTTCAATTGTTTAGAGCATAGGGCTTGTTCAAACGCTCTTTAAGCTTAGATATTTCGCAGAAACACCCTTATATATGTATAGTATATTTCTGTAAATTTTAAAAGAGTTTGGGCTTTTTC
>Ga0247735_1000121_pt1 | contig 37374 bp, 39 predicted proteins | sample UWRJL178409R2_FD_180934 | JGI IMG/M metagenome (GOLD analysis project Ga0247735, IMG submission 180934) | Plant litter microbial communities from Arlington Agricultural Research Station in Wisconsin, United States - UWRJ-L178-409R-2 | ecosystem: Environmental > Terrestrial > Plant litter >... | reverse complement strand
TGTCGCATCCGGGGCCCGCAACCGCTCTATCGCGGCAAGCCTGTCGGTCACCGAGAACACGGTGAAGTTCCACGTCTCGAACCTGCTGCGCAAGATGGGTGCCTCGACCAGGGCGGAGCTCGCAGCGCTGACCCGGTAGAACTGACCCGATAGCACTGACCCGGTAGCGCCGCACCCCAATCCACAACGACGTGGACAACGAATACCAGGGGTCCGGAATAAGGAGCCGATCGTGAGTGACACCCGCCGATGCGCAGCATCCACCAGCATTCGAATTGACGATGCTCGCCGTCCTGTTGTGGTGGCCGCGTCATGATCGGCGCGCTGGCGCACCTGTCGCTGCGGTTGCAGGAGACCGACCGGCAGAAAGCCGCGGTGGCGACCGTCGAGGCGCAATCCATCGGTGAGGGCGAACCCGGGGCAGATTTCATCGACCCGTAAGATGTCTTACACCATCGGGATCGACGGGCCTGACAAACCGCCTGTTATGTCCTATTGATGTGACAAATGCAATCGACTGCGAGTAACGTCGCTACCCGTGCCTAAAGCCAGCGGGGGTTTAGTGGGGCTGACGGCGATTCACTTTGAGACGTTTGACGTCCTGCGCCGTCCGCGCCCGAAGTGCGGATCGGTCCTCGACGATTCGCAAAGGAAACACATTCGCAGTGATGTCCTCATCCACAGCAACCAGTTCTTCAGGAACCGAAACACCGCCTTCCCATAATTCCGGGGCAACCGAACGGCGCGAGGCACAGCGCCGCGGCGGTTTCCTCGACCGCATCGGAATCCCGCACTCACTCCGGTGGGGCTTTGTCGCCGTCCTGCTCTTTATGACCGGAACCGGCGTCGAGTCGAACTTCATCTCCCCCTTTATGGCCACCGCCTTCGCCGACCAGGGTGCAGCAAACACGGCCGCGACAATCATCGCGCTCTACGGCGTCTCCGCACTTGTCGCTTCGTATTTCTCCGGTGTGCTCTCCGACCTCTGGGGTCCCAAAAAGGTTATGGCCCTCGGCTTCGCCTTCTGGGTGGTCTTCGAGGTCGCCTTCCTGCTCAGCGTGCAGGCCGATTCCGTCGCCCTCACCGCGGCGTCCTACGCCCTGCGCGGCCTCGGGTTCCCGCTGTTCGCCTTCGCGTTCCTCGCCTGGGTCAACCATGTCGCGCCGCGCGAACGCAACGCCGTCGCCGTCGGCTGGTTCTACGTCGCCTACACCGGTGGGCTTCCCACGCTCGGCTCACTCGTCGCCCTTTTTGCGATCCCCGCATTCGGTGGTGGCCAGATCGGCCAGTTCCGCACCATGATGATCTCCGGCGTGCTTGTGGTCATCGGGTTCATCGTGCTGATGCTCGGCGCCAACGAAAAATCCGGACTCGCCCGCATCGCCCCGGCCTCACACTCCACCGGCAAGGTGCTGATGTCGGGAGTCACCGCCGCCGGCCGTGAGCCGAAACTCATCGCGGGAATGGCCATCCGCCTCATCAACACCGCACCGCAGTACGGGATGTTTATCATCATGCCGGCCGTCATCGCGACGGAACTCGGCTGGGGCCAGTCCCGCTGGTTGACCATGACGGTCATCGTCTACGGCGGAAACATCGTTTTCAACGCACTGTTCGGTGCCATCGGGGACAAGGTCGGCTGGATCCGCACCGTCAAGTGGTTCGGCATCGTTGCGGCCGCCGGCGGTCTGCTCGCCTGGTGGTACGTCGCGCACCTCGTTCCCGCCGGAAGCGACTGGGGCTTCTGGGCCACCGTTGCCGCCGGAACGATCTTCGGCATTATGCTCGCGGGCTTCACACCGATGGGCGCGGTCATCCCGGCCCTCGTGCCGAGCAACCGCGGCGCCGCCATGTCGATGTACGCCACCGCTGCCGGTGGGGCCGTGTTCCTCGGCACCCTGGTGGTCGCGGCCGTGCTGCCCTGGGGTGGGAACACCGGTGTTGTCTGGGCGTTCGTCGCCCTCTACGCACTCGCGTTTGTTGGCCTGACGGTTATCAAGTTCCCCGGCCCGATCCGCGATGCGCAGCTCGAGAAGGCGCGTTCGGCTGCCTAAAGTCGGACTGCTTAAACTCCGGATGCTCCGCGTGCGGTGGCCTCGTCAGTCGAAGGCGATCGCGCCCAGTACCGCGTCGATCGCGGGAGCGGTCTGGTCGGCGGCGAGGCCACCTTCCGCGATCCGCTCGACCTCGTCCATCCCGCCGGTCACTTCGCCGAAAACGGTGTATCCGCCGGCGGAGTCCGCGGGGATGGTCGACTCCTCGTAGACGATGAAGAATTGGCTGCCGTTGGATGAAGCATCCGAGCCCAGCCGTGCCATCGCGAGCGTTCCCGCCGGGTACACACCATCGGCGGGAGCGTTCTCGATGGGGCCGAAGTTGTAGCCGGGGCCGCCGCCGCCCGTTCCTGTCGGGTCGCCGCACTGCAGGACAAAAATGCCGGACGTGGTCAGGCGGTGGCAACTGATGCCGTCGAAGTAGCCCTCGTCGCCCAGGACCAAAAACGACGCGACGGTCTGTGGCGCGTTGTGCCCGTCGAGGGTGACGTCGAGTTCGGTGTCGTTTAGCTGGATGGTGCCGGTCCACTCGCGGTCTTCGGCGATCGAGGGCGACGGTACTTCGCGGGTCGGGCTGGAGGTACTGGGGGAACTGCCGCCGAGGGTGGGTGAGATCACCACGTTGAAAAAGATGATGAGCGCGATCACCAGCACAACGGTGGCAGCGGCGCCGATGTAGCGCGCACGCGATTTGGCAGGTGTTGGTGACGCCATGCTGAATGATCCCTTGTAGTGAGAGCGCGTCTTTCGCGCCGGAACAGCGGACACGATGGCCCCCGCCGCAGGTTCCAGTATGCCGAACCTGGCGGCTGGCTGTATCTCTTGTTCCGAAGGGAAGCGCCGCCGACTACTTCCCGGAGACGGCGCCAGCGGTCGCCGGTTCGGGAACGATCTGCAGCCCGGCGGCCGAGTTGGCCGACACCGACAGCGTCTCGAGCCATTCGCGATTCAGCATCGGCATGGCCGCGACGCTGTACTTGTACACGAGTGGCACGGTGGGGTGCAGCCAGATCGTGGTGCGCCCGCCATCGATCGAATCTTCGCCCTTCCACGAAAAGTAGAAGGATTCGCCGCGGCGCAATTTGGCACCGATGACAACCTGGAGGTGCGAAAGCACCCAGTCGTCGAAGTCGACGCTGAGCATGGTGCTGTAAGAAAGTGTTCCCATAACGCCCTGAACGATACCTGCCCTCCGGCCAGATTCCGCATTCAAAAAGGGGGTTGTGAAAGCTGGTCGGATGCTGGTAATAGTGGATTTTTGTACTGGGAAACCTCGGGTAGCGACGCCGTTCAGTAGTCGACTTAGTAGTCGACGCGGAAGCCGCCGATAAAGGTGATCCGGTTGCCGTCGGGGTCAACCACGGTACTGAGTCGCACGTTGTTGTTCGCCTCGACAACGTCCTCGGGGATAAGGCCGCGGTGGCGCAGCGTGGCGCGCAGCCCATCAAGGTCGTCGCTGGCAAAGTTCGCGAGGCCCCGGCCGGCGCGCTCGGCGTCGACGGTGACCTGCAGCCAGCCGGTGGTGGTGACCCGCCATTCGGCGAGGATCCCCGGCATCGGGACGTTGGTGGGGGCAACGCCGAACAGCTGTTCGTACCAGCGCCGCGAGGAGTCGAAGTCGGACACCGGGACAACGGCGAGGGTGTGGGAGAGCGGAAGGATATCGGCCATGGCGACAGGGTAGATCGTTCTGCCGCGCCGGGCAGCCCCTCCGGAGCATCCCGTGCCCACCCGCTCTATCGGCAGGATTGGCGAATCTCAGGCGGTGTGCGCCAGAAGACCCGCGTCGACCAGTTCGGCAACGGTGGCTTCCACAATCCGGTGTGCATCGCCGGTGGGCGGCTGCCCATGGGTGTCGAGCACCACCCGCACAAGGCGATCGAGCGGCAGAGGCTCCGCGCTGGCCAGCCAGACGGTTGCGCCGATCCCACCAATCACCCGCACCTGCAGGTCGCGGAGGACAACAACGACCTCGCCGTTGTCGATCGCGTCGACAAAATCGGTGCGGTGGATGCTGGCGGTGGGGAGTCCTGCGGGTGCGCCTGCCGTTGTGGGGAACTGGTTTCGGGGGTCCACAACGGACCGCCATTCTTCGACGGCCGGTGCGCGCGCAGCGGTGGAAGCGCCCGTGGGAACAGCGGTGGGGGCACTGGCGGGCAGGGCGGGTTCGGCGAGCATCCCGGCGACAATGTCACCGAGGGTGCTTGCCTCGCGGTACCGCACCACCCGGATGCCGCCGGTGGAGGCGACAACGTTTGCGAACTGCTGCAGGCCGTTCGGGAGGGCGCTCAGGTAGCTGGTCTGCGGCACGAGTTCTTCGAGGGCGTCGGCGAGGTCGAGCTGGTGTACCTCGGGAACCTCGGGGCCATCGGGGGTGCGGTCGAGCAGCAGCATCCGGTGCACGTGCAGGTTAGCGGGGGTGGGGGCGAGCCCGAGGGCGTCGGGGGACACCTGGCTTTTGTGGCTGCCGCCGTCGATGATCGACAGCGGTTTTGTGTATGGCACGATGCGGTGGTTGTCGAGGATGCCGACCGTCTCGTCCGTGATGTAGCCGAAACGTGCTCCGAGGGCGCGGCTTGCCGTGGTTTTGCCGCGGCCGGACGGGCCAACAAAAACGATGCTTGCGCCCGTGTCCGGGTCGGCGACGGCGCCAGCGTGCAGCATCAGCATGCTGCCGCGCGCCGCGGTGATGGCTGCAAGGGTGACCCGCTGGGTGAGGATTTCGCTGAGTTCACCAAAGGTTTCCGCGACGAAACTGTTGGAGGCGACGTTGGCGGTGTTCGGGTGGTTTGCGGGTGCGGGTGCGGTTGCGGAGACGGCCTCCGGAAGAGTTGCGGGGGAGAGCGCCGCGGTCACGGTCGCGGCGACGGCGCCGTCCTGCGCGGCGCTGGTGTCGCCCCTGCTCAGGCTGCGCGACCAGGAGGCGAGGAGGGTGGCCTGCTGCGCAGCATCCAGACCATGCACCTGAACGTCAAACGTCATACCGAGCGCGTCGAGGCGAAACTGGAGGACCACACCGTAACGGTACCAACGGATTGGTCGCGCCGGGCGAAGCGGGTCAGCCGGCCGTGCGGCGTCGTGCGGCCTGCAGTGTTTCGCCGGTGGGGTCCGCGGCGCTGTCGTCGCTCAGCACGATGCCTCCGACGGGTTGGCTCACCCACTGCGACATCAGCCAGTTGCCGTCGTGCGCGCTGTCGAGCACCACAACCCCGGTGTTGTCGAGTTCGTGGCTTGACGCATAACTGCCGTCGATATTCGCGGAGCGGGATGCTGCCCAGGTGCGGATCGCCATGCCATGGCAGAACACGGCGGCTGCCGGGCGGCGAGAGGCGACGTAACCGTCTGGCTCATCCTCCGGGTAGGCCGCGATTTCGGCGACAACCGCGTTGATGGCGCTGTCGAACCTGGCGAAGAACTCATGGCCGGTCGGCCCGCCGGGCATCCGCCGCTCGAGGTCGCCCTCGGCCCAGGCGAACGCGGTCAACAGGTAGGTCATCTGGGATTTCGGATCACTGAAGTCTTCGAGGGTGCCTGCCTCGATCTCGCGCAGGTCGTCGAGGACCTCGACGGGAAGGCGGCGCGCATCCGCGAGGGGTTCGGCGGTGAGTTGGGTACGCACCAGGGTCGAGGCGTAGATTCGCCGGATCTGGCTGAGCCGCAGCGCCGCGGGAACCGCGACTGCCTGCCTCACCCCGAGCGGGGTCAGGCCGGGACCTGGCGGGTCGGTGTCCAGTCGTCCGAGCACGTTCGCCGGAGTCTGCCCATGCCTGATCAATAGAAGTCGCATTGTGCAGAATCCTAATAACCCCGTGGTGCCGCGAACAAGGATTGTGGCCAAGCCGGGGGAGCCCACCTAAGGGACGGCGGCCCAAAAAGACACTCCCTGACGTGGGCGCCGGGCCCGCGTACAGTGGCGCCATGGCCACTCATACCGATAAATCCGAGCATTCCGATGACGACGGAACGACCCACACCGAGACCACAACAGAGACGACGGAGACCACCACTTCGTCAAGTTCCGGCTCCGGATCCGGCTCCGGCGATGGCAGTGACAGTGACAGTGACAGTGACAGCGACGACTCGTTTTCTGAGGACACCGTCCCGTTCCAGGACGAAGACACAGAGAAAGAGTAGAAGGTGACCGTGCGGGCGATGGATGCCGCGGGGCCGGATCCCTTCAACCTCGAGCGGTTTGTGCTGGCGCAGAACTTCGGTGGCACCTATGCCGTGGCGCTCGCCGAGGTGCAGGCTGGCCGCAAAACGAGCCACTGGATGTGGTTCGTTTTCCCGCAGGTCGACGGACTCGGGCACAGCTGGATGGCCCGCAAGTATTCGATCGAAACCCTCGAAGAGGCGCGGGCGTACCTGGCGCATCCGGTGCTCGGTCCGCGCATCGTTGAGATCAGCGCCGCGGCACTCCAGCTCGCCGAAGCGGGGCAGGCGCAGGCGGGCCAAGCGCAGGCGGGCCAGGCTCCCCGCGCCGACGATACTTTCGGTGCGATCGACGCGCTGAAGCTACGGTCTTCGATGACGTTGTTCGCGATCGCCTCGGAGGGCGCTGCTGGTGGACCACGTAGTGCCGGTGCGGAAGCATCCACCATTTTCGATCGGGTGATCGGGGTGTACTTCGGCGGAAAACCCGACGCGGCGACCGAACACCGGCTGCAGCGGGTATCGCTCGGCTGATGATGACGCTGCTCCGGGGTCAGGTTGGCGCACCGTGGCGACAATTGACAAAAACTTGCTGGCATCTGGCAGCGCGCAGTGATAAACACAGAGCATGACCACTGAGGAGCCGCGCTTCGCTTCCCGGCGGCAGCGCGAACTCATCAATTACATTCGCACTTACGGCACGGGTCAAGTGAATGAACTGGCGCGCGTCCTCGGCGTCAGTGCCTCTACTGTGCGCCGCGACCTCATCGAGTTGCAGGACCAGGGTGTGCTCGAACGCTCGCATGGTGGTGCGATTCCGGCGGGGGATGCTGCGGCGTCAACGTACCCGTTGAGGGCGGCCACCCATTCCGATGAGAAGCACAATATCGCCAGGCATGCGGCGACGCTGGTCGATCACGGTTCGACCGTCCTGATCCTCAGCGGCACAACAACCGAGGCGATGCTGCCGTTCCTGACCACCAAAAGTGACTTGACCGTGGTGACGAACAGCATGGTTGTGGTGAACCGGCTGGCCCAGTATCCCGACATCGAACTGGTGGTGCTTGGTGGGGTGCTCTGGCGCAAGGAGTTGTCGGTGCTCGGGCAGCTGACCTTTGCGGCGCTCGCCGAATTCCGGATCGACAAGGTCTTCAGCGGAGCGTACGGGCTCGACCCGGAACTCGGGGTCACCCGCACGAACCTGAACGAGGTGCAGACCGACCGGTCCCTGATGACCGCGTCACCGTGTCTCATCGTGCTTGCCGACAGCAGCAAGTTCGGCCAGCACGGGCCCGCCCGCCTTGTGCCGGTATCGGCGATCAATACCCTCATCACCGACCACGGTGCCGACCTGCGCACCCTCAACCGGTTCCGCGGCGCAGGGGTGACGGTCGTCACAACCTAATGCCCGTTCGTTGGGCTGCACATCAACACCCGATGTGAAAAAGGAGCCGCCGTTCCCACATCAAAGAGTGAAGGAATGGCGGCTCCCAAGAGCACAGGACGCTGTTCTACTTAGTTGCGGCCTTTGCGGTGCTGGTCTTCGACACGGCGGTGTAGCCGGCCTTTTTGCCCGTCGTTTTCACGGTGATCTTGGCTCCGGCGTCAGCCTTTACCAGGGTGTACGTCGACTTTGTTGCCCCGGAAATCGGTTTGCCGTTGCGAAGCCACTGGTAACTGACCGTCACCGGGCTCGGAGCCCAGGTGCCGGAGGTCGCTGTGAGTTTTTTCCCGACCTTCGCGGTGCCGCTGATCTTCGGGGCGGGGGTGGATGTCAGCGCCTGCAGGGCAACGGAGACGGCAGCACTGGACTTGGTGACGGTTGTGAAGCCGGTCTTTTTTCCCACCGTCTTGACGGTGATTTTTGCTCCGGCGTCGGCCTTCACCAGGGTGTAGCTGGATTTGGTCGCTCCGGTGATCGGTTTGCCGTTGCGGAGCCACTGGTAAGTGATGGCGACGGGCTTGGGCGCCCAGGTTCCGGCCTGTGCGGTGAGCACCTTGCCCACCTTCGCGGTGCCGGTGATCTTTGGCGCGGGAGCCGCTGTCAGTACCTGGTAAACACCGAGGCTGTACTTCTGTCCCCACGTGGCGTTGTAGCTGGAGCCGTAAATACGGACGTAGATCCGGCCTTTTGCGACATCCAGGGCCTGGCTCTTCAACCAGGATCCGTTCGCGTGGTTTGTCTGGTCTGCGGTGAGGGTGAAGCTGTTCAGTTCCTGGCCGTTGGAGTTGTAGACACCAACGTCGTAGGCCCGATCGGAACCCAGCCCGGACGGGAACCGGAAGTCAAGGCTGACCTGCCCCTTTGTCGGTACGTCGACGGCGAAGTAATCGTAGTCGTACGAACTGTCCCTCAGCGATGAACCAGAAATCACGGTGCCGAGCTTGAGGACGTCGGCGGTGGACGTCGATTCGTTGGTCTCGGTTTCGACGAGGCCCGGGGTCGACGTGACCGCGAGGGTATATTTTTTGCCCCAGGTGGCGTAGCTGGAGGAACCGTCGATCCGAACGTAGACACGACCCTTCGGGGTGAACATTGCCTGCGCGGCGAGCCATTTTCCATCGTGCTGATCGCCACTGAGCCGGAAGTCGTAAAGCTCGTCGCCGCCGGCGTTGTACACGGTGACGTTGTACGCCGTTTCGGCGCCAAGTCCCGACGGGAATTTGAGGTCGAGCCCGAGTCGGGCATTCGCTGCAAAGTCGACAGCGAAGTAGTCGTAGTCCCACGAACTACCCGCGAGGGTTGAGCCGGAAATCACTGCACCAGGCTTCAGAACATCAGCGGTGGCCGTCGTCGCGTTGAACTCGGTCTCCACGAGCCCAGGTGTTGATTTTGCGGTCAGTGTGTACTTCTGGCCCCACGAGGCGTAGCTCGACGATCCGTCAATTCGAATATAGACGCGGCCCTTCGGGACGAACATCGCCTGCGAAGCGAGGAACTTTCCATCGCTCTGTTCGCCAGCGAGCCGGTAGTCGTAGAGCACGTCCCCACCGGCGTTGTACACGGTGAAGTCATATGCTCTTTCGGCGCCGAGCCCGGACGGGTATTTGAAGTCCAATGCCAGTCGAGCATCCGCTGGGATGTCGACGGCGAAGTAGTCGTAGTCCCACGAATTTGCAGCGAGCGACGAGCCGGAGATTGTCGCGCCGAGCTTCACCACATCGGCAGTAGCCGTCGAAGCGTTGAACTCCGTCTCTACGAGACCCGACGTTGCTTTTACTGCCAGCGAATAGTTTTTGCCCCACGCGGTGTAGCTGGACGAGCCCCTGATTTCAACGTAGACCCGGCCTTTGGGGACAAACATCGCCTGCGCGGCAAGCCATTTTCCATCACTCTGGTCGCCAGCGAGGTCGAAGTCGAAGAGCTCCGCGCCCGCCGCGTTGTACACGGTGACGTCATAAGCTTTTCCGGCTCCGATTCCGGCGGGGTATTTGAGGGTAAGCCCCAGGCGGGAATCCGCGGGGACGTCGACGGCGAAGAAGTCCCTGTCTGAATAATTGCTTTCGCCTACGGTCGTAGAGCCGGTGATTGTCGCGCCAAGAGCGAGCTTGTCAGCCTGCGAGGTCTCGTAGTTGGGTTCGCTCTCTGAGAGCGATGCCGACGCGGTGAGGGAGGAAGTGCTTCTGGACGTTTCGGCCGAGCGGGTGGACGGCGTGGTCGGTGTCGAAGTCGGTGTCGCAGTGGGTGTCGGGGTAGCCGACGCGGTTGCCTTCGGAGTGCTGCTGGGCGTAGCGCTGGGTGTCGGGGAAGCGCTCGGCTTTGCTGTTGCGGTCGGCGTGGGCGTGGTCGAAGCGACTGCCTTCGGAGTGCTGGAGGGGGTAGCACTCGGAGTGGGGGACGCACTCGGCACGGCTGTCACGGCAGACGTGGGTGTGGCAGTCGGCGTCGGAGTCGGTGTTGAGGCCACGGCGCTCAGGGGCGCCCCGAGGAGTGAGACGGCGACAACCATCGCAACCGCGGTGCTCGTCCCTGCCCACCTGCCGCGGGAGGACTTCGAAGGGAAGGGGAAGTGCTCCAGCATGGGACCTCATCGGGTATTTCGGAACGGACTCTCTCGCCAGTCGACTAGGACGACTGAAAAGCAGGACGAGCTGAAAATTAGCTGAGATTTACTTGTTATGGCAACCATGCGAGTACCCCCACTTAGGGGCGACGTTGTTGGTGCCGCGGGTGCGCGGCAGGCCGGCTGGCACCCGGGTGGTGAATCAGGCCAATACCGGCGCTATCGAGGGTAAGAGAAAACGTGCCGGAGCCTCAGTTGAGTGCTGGTCCGCTCTCGGCCGCGACCCGATGTGCGGGACTCATCGCATCATCGCGGACCCGGCCGGACAGCAAGAGCGCAATCACCGCGATGCCCGCCGACAGCAGGAATGATGCCGTGTAAGTCGCTGTTCCGCCGAGCGGGCCAACGATGGAAAACACCACCGCGGTGGCCGCCAGGGCGAGGGCAGCGCCGATGGAGTCCGCGATCAGCAGGGCCGACGAATTGAAACCCTGCTCCCCGGCCGTCGAGAGTCGCAGCGTGCGGGTGCTGAGCCGCGGCTGCAGCGTGCCCATCCCGGCTCCGGCGAAGGCCCAGCCCGCGATCGCGACGGCGGGAGCGAGCACAAGCAGCGAGGTCAAGATCGACGCCGCAATGCCCAGGATCACGAGCACACTGCCGATCCGGATGCTGCGCCGATCGGTCAGGACCTCGGAATATTTGCCCTGGAGCCACGACGCCGTTGTCCAGGTGATACCCGCGACTGTCAGTGCGAGGCCGGCCAGGGTCGGGCTGAGTTTGTATTGGTCGGTGAGCAGGTACGGCAGGTACACCTCGGTCGACATAAACGCGCCGGAGATCAACCCGCGGATGCTCATCACCACGGGAAGCCCTGCCCGCCCGGTCAGGGTTCCGACCGGTAGGAGCGGACGCAGCGCGATGCCCGCGATAACAAACGAGGCGATGGCGGAAACTACAAGAAGTGCACCGTCGAGCTTGGCGGCGACGGAGGCGGCGAGGACGGCAACGGCAGCTGCCAAGGACCAGAGGGTGCGCGGCCATGGCCAGGCTTCTGGCGCAGTATCCCCCCGGTCTGGATCGGAATTGCCGACGGCGCGCAGGCCCGGGCGCAGCATCACCATAGCGGCGGCGACAAGAAAAACGACCCCGAGGAACACCCAGCGCCAGCTGATGAACTGCGCAACGAGGCCCGCGACGAAGGGGCCGATAAGCGCGGGGATGAGCCAGGCCGCGGCGAAGGCGCCGAAGACCCGCGGATGCAGGTGCTGTGGGTAGATGCGCGCGACCAGGACGTACAGTGCGACGCTGAGGGCGCCGCCGCCGAGGCCGTGCACAAGACGGCCGACGATCAGGATGGGCATGGTGGTGGCGAGGCCGGCGATGAGAAGTCCGGCAACAAAGAGGCCGACCGCGGTGAGGACCACCGTGACCAGGCCAGACCGGTCGGCCCAGCTTCCGGCCGCGACCATGCCCACCACTCCCACGGCGAGCGGGCCGGAGAACGCGACCGCGTAGAGCGAATCGCCGTCGAGGTCGGCGCTGATGAGGGGCATCACGGTAGTCACTGCCATCGCCTCGAATGCGGCGAGGAACACCAGCGAAATGATGCCGACGGTAATTCCGAGGAACTCGCGGCCGAAGATCGTGGTGGCATCCGAGACGTCAGGAACGGTGGTGGGACGCGCGGGCATACCTGCGAGCGTAAGCCTTTGGGGGCATCAGGGGTAGGTCTGGGAATGCTCCGCAGTGACGTCAGTGGGCCTAGTCGGTGCCGGCCAGGAGGGCTTCGAGTGATGCGCGGTGGGCCCGGTATGCGGTGGTGCCTGACGCGGTCAGGGCGAGAAGCTGCCGCGACCGGCCCTGACGTAGGATCTGGGTTTCTGTGATGTAGCCGGCATCGATGAGTTGGGAGAGGTGTTTACTGAGGGCGGATTTGGAAAGCTGGAGGCGCTCCTGGATCTCGCCGAACTCGATACCGTCGGCCTGGGAGAGCATCGCGCAGATTCGTAGCCGGTGCGGTGCATGGATGAGTTCGTCGAAGCGGGCCTCAGCCACGGGGGTACCGTTTCCAGTACGCGATGCCGAACCCCGCGATCAGGCTCGAGAGAACGATGCCGCACACGGCCCAAGTCCACATGCCGAGCAGCTCTGCGAACAGCATCGGAGTGACGGCGAGTGCCGCGGCGACGGCAATCGCAACGATTGTCCAGGGCCACGGGGTACGTACCCCGTGGTAGCCGGTCTGGCGAAAAGTGACCCGGCCAACCAGTGCTGCCACCGTGATCGCGCTGATAACTACGAGCGCGATGATGAGTCCGCGAATTGGGCCAGCAGGGTCTTCGATCATATTCAGCAGGAAGATGCCGAGGATCAGAGCCGCCAGTACCGGGAAGTACCACCCCGGTACCGGTCGGTTGATGGTGGCAGCTTCCTCGGCGTTGGCCAGGGCGAGTGCTTCGCGTGCTTCTTCCGGGGTGAGATTGGACCCCGCACCTTGAGTTTCCATGTTGGAAACTCTAGCACGTGTTTCCATGATGGAAACAGATAGTTCTGTGGGACGGGATGCTACGCGACGAAGCGGGCCTCGAGGTCGTTGTCGACGGCGGCCTGCATGCGCGCTCGCATGTCGTTATCCATCTCCGGCAGGGCGTCGAGGGGGAACCAGGCGGCGTCGGTGTTCTCGCCATCGGCGGGGTGTGGGGTGCCGGATTCCCAGCGCAGGCGAAACACGATGTCGAGGTACTGGCTCTCGTCGCCGTTCGGGTAGGTGATCGGGTCGATGACGTGTACCCAGACGAGGCGCTCGGCGACGGCGACGATATCCGCTTCCTCGAGGGTCTCGCGCACGGCCGCGACGGCGGGTTCTTCGCCCGGGTCGATGATGCCGGTGACCGGCGTCCAGGCTCCGTTGTCGCTGCGGCGCACAAGCAGTACTTCGTTGTCGCGAAGTACCACGGCGGTGACCCCGGAGAGCCAGAGCGGGGCGGTGCCGATCTTTTCGCGAAGGGCGAGGACAAAATCCGGTGTGGCCATCGGGCAACTATAGCTGCGGCACATTTCCGTCAGGTTGCGCAGCATCCGACGTCCCAAGTTGGCGGTCGTGTGGCGCATGCCTGAATGGGCATCGGGCAAAGTGCAGTTCGAGTTTGCAATGATGGCACGCCGGAACCCCTCTGTGTGGCGGGCGCTGGGTGAACTCAAATGGTGCGCGATCTCACTGGGACAACCGCGGATGGCCGAGTGGTGAGTCAGTTGCAATTGTCCCCGGACGGCGAGGTGGGGCCGCCCGTCGGGTGAGTCGTTTCGTATTGAGTTGTGGTGTTGTGTCGATATTCAGTTGTTTGTTTAGAAGGGGATGCTGCCGTCGGGCAGGTTGCCCTCCCGGTCTGTGCCCGTCACCCGCATCATTTTCTCCCGACTCGTCTCCACCGTCACTACCGGCACCACTGGTGTGGCCGGTGTAGCTGGTGCGCTGTCGGTGTCCGCCTCGACAGGGGGCAAGGTGTCCACATCGAAGGGGACAAACCCGACCGGCGCCTCCGGGCTCGAGGAATACGTCCGCCCAGTCGGGGTCGTGAACACCAGGTTGCCGCCCCCCTCGGGCTGCGACAAACGAAACCTCGAATGGGTTTTCAACGCATGATGAGGCCGACACAAAAACGACAAATTATCCGCCTTGGTATGGCCGCCGTGCTGCCACTCGACCGCATGATCCACCTGACACAGCGCCGCCGCGGTATGGCATCCAAAAAAGCGACACTCCACATCACGCACCTGCAACCCACACCGCATCGATTTCGGGATCTTGCGGCTGCGCCGCTCCACATCCATCACCGTGCCAGTAAACGGATCCGTCAATACCCGCCGGTAGCGGTCGGCCCCGACCGTCAACCGCCGGGCAGTCTCCATATCGATCGGCCCATAGCCGGCCATCACCGGCAACTCACCGGTGTGCCCCAGCAGCCCGAGGATCGGAATGCTGATCATCACACTGGCCCGAATACCGGTCCTGTCAGCGCTGCTCTCGCCAGAAATGCACAAATCGGTAAACACGTCAGCGCGCAACTGCGTCAACGTGCGCGTCTCCGTCGGGCCCTGCAACGCCTGGGCGGTCAAGGACAGCCGGGTGTAGATCGCATATGCTTCCGGTGCCGGCAGATACGCACTCAAACAGGCCATGCCGTCCGCGGCAGGATCCAACCGGACATGGCGCTGCGCGGTGGCCTGCTTGGTGCGATCCACCAGCGGGGTGGGGTGCAGGATGTCGCGAATTTTGTTGCCCTTTTTCTTCACCGTCGCCACCGTCTCATCCGGCGCCGTTTTCAAAATCTCCTCCTCAAACGCCGCGCGGGCCTCCTGGGGCAGGGTCAGGGCGATCTTCGCAATCGCGCGGGCGTGCAACAGGGACAGCATCCCGACCCGCAGCAGGCCCATGGTGGCCGGGAGATCTTCACACAGCACCTGGGCGTGGTCGAGGAGCTGTCCGGCGGCCCCACAACTCACCCGCACCAGCAACGCCAGTTCGGCCTCCAACTCGCGCCGCGCAATAACTTCCGGACTCCACGCCGGAATCGTTTTCCCAAACGCACCGTTGCCGGCGAGGAGCGCCGCCTGCGCGGCGGCCGCCTGGTCGAGGGTCACCGCCTCCTCCGAGGCAAGACGCGCCCGGTCGACGTGGTCGATCAGGCGCGCGTCGGCCGCGTTGTTGTTCGTCAGCACCCATTCCACCGCGTTGTAGCTGTCATCCAACTTCCGTGAACTCACGCTCAGGCTCACAGCGCGGGCTTCTTTCTGGGTCGCCACCCAGTAGGCGCCCTCGCTGGTGCGGTGCCGCCACAACAACTCCTCCGGGGTGCTGGAGTCGTGGCGTTCTTCCCACTGCTCGGTGTGATCTTCCGGCTCCGCCCAACTATCCGCCGGCCGGGTACGCAGCAGTTCCTCGTCGGGGTCGACCGGCAGGGTGTCGGCGGTATACACCCACAACTCGTCCTCGACAGCCGGCGCCGGCGGGGTGAGGAACGCCGGGCGCGGCAGCAGTGCCGCCGCGGCCGTCGCGGCGGCGACCTCCACGGTAGGCTCCGGCCGCTCCACACCACCAGCCAGCAGGGCACGGTCGGCGGTCATCTCGGGGTCGTCGGGATGGGGTGGAACCAGGGGTTCCTCGGGCGGAAAATCGTCGGGAGTTCGCATACATCCAGTCCACCCGCAGCCACCGACACTACCGGCCGAAAAGAGACGATATGGGGGCCACCGGCAGGGGGCTTGACAGAATAAATAATTGCTCGATAAATATCGAACTCAAAAGGCCTGATCGGGGTGCTGTTATCGACGCGCGGTGACGTCTATATAGCTACCTTGCGCTCTATGTGTATGCAATTGCACGAGCCCCTGCGAGGATCTGCTGGCTCGTTTTCGAGCGATATTTATTCGAGTTAGTGGTCTGCGCGTGGAGGACGCAGACGAGTCTCTTCGAGGTCGAGCATTGCCTGGGCCTGCGCGAGGATTCTGGACGGATAGGTGCCGAGCGCCCGTGCTTCCAGCAACTTCTGGCGCTCGGTGGCGACCACAGCAAGACGCAGCTGCCGGTACAGGTGATGCGGGGTGTTTGTGTGCTCCGCGCCAAGATCCTGCGCGCGTTCCCAGGCGGACTCCGCACGAAGGAACGAGGACTGCCGTACCCGCTCGATAACATCCGGATCGATGTTGTCTGCACTGTCGATGGCCCCCTCCGGATCATCCAGAACAGTCAATCCCGCATAACTGATCTCATCGAGAAGCTCGGCCAATTCCTTACGATCTTCGACCTCATTGACCCCCTGGATGCCGAGGATCCGGATGAGTAGCGGCAGCGTGCCGCCCTGCACAACGAGAGTCACCACGGCGACGGTGAATGCGATCAGGATGAGCTGCTCGCGATAAGGGGTGCTTTCGGGAAGTGATTGGGATGCCGCCAGCGTCACCACGCCACGCATCCCCGACCAGCTGATCACGATGCCACCGCGCCAGTCGATCCCTTCACGGCGCAACTGGGTCAGGTCGGCGCGCGCACGTTCGTAACCTCGCTCCGCCCGCGCCCGCTGGTGGGCGGTCAAGGCGCCACGCCTCCGGGACGGCTCCCCGGGCCGAGGCGTATTGAGTGCGACATCCAGGGCAAGCCGCATCCGATAGGTATCTCGTTCGCGGTGCTGGGCTCGACGTTTCACAAGAAGCACCATCGGGCCGACCCAGAGGAACCGCAACACGATGAGGGCGCCGGTAGCGATGAGGCCAATGGAGATGGCGCCGGCGGCAGTGAAACCGGGAGAGTTCGGCTCGTTCGCGGCATCGACGAGCGTACGGATCTCGAGGCCGATGACCAGGAAAACACCGTTCTCGAGCAAAAACTGCACGGTGCGCCAGTTGATACGGTCACTGATGCGGGCCTGCGCCGCGAAGACGTTCGGTCCGCGATGGCCGGTGTAGAGGCCGGCAACAACAACCGCGAGCACCCCGGAGGCACCGAGGCCCTCCGAGGGCATAAAGGCGATAAACGGCACCGCGAGCGAGACAGCGGTGTCGAGCACGGGGTCGTTCAATTTGGAGCGCAGGAAGACCGTGGCGAACCCTGCGGCGAGGCCAACGGCGATGCCGATGGCCACCGCGTAGAAGAAGTCGATGACGCCGTCCCACGGGGTGAGGATGCCGCCGGCGGCAATGGCCGTGGCCGAACGCAGCAGCACGAGGGCGGTCGCGTCATTGACCAGGCCCTCGCCTTCAAGCAGGGTGAGGATGCGCGGGGGAAGGCCGAGCCGGCGACCAATGGAGGTCGCGGCGACGGCATCCGGTGGGCTGATGATGGCCCCCAGCGCGACGGCGGCGGCGAAGTTCAGGTCGGGGAGCAGCGTGTAGAGCAGGAAACCGACACCGAATGCGGTGGCGACAACGAGCACAACCGACAAACTGGTGATTGTGCCGATGTTGCGCCGGAAATCCACTACGGGGACGCTGATCGCTGCCGCATAAAGGATTGGCGGCAGCAGGAAGTCGAGCACCAGGTCGTGCGGCACCTCGATGTCAGGCACGCCCGGAAGGTAGGAGATAACAACGCCGGCCGCGACCAGGAGGATCGGTGCGGCGACGCCGAGCTTTTTGGAGAAGCCCGCGGCCGCGACCATACAGGCAATGCCGATGACCGCGTAGATGCCGAACTCCATGTCCGGAGTTTATCGGAGGGCAACTTCGTCGGTGCGCGGTTGACGCTGCCGAGCGTCCGAGCATCCGTTATGAAGTGGCTGTGCGTGAAACTGCGGTTGACCTGCGGACCGTGAGGTGCGCGGGGATCACCACTTGGGTTGCTGGCGCGCCACGTTGCACGGCGCCACTGACGATGAGGTCAGCGGCCTCGGCGCCAGCGCGATCGGTCGGGCTGGTAAATGTGGTCAGGGCCGGCTCGCAGAAGCTGGCGCCGAAAACATCGTCGCAGCCGATAATGCTGATGTCCTCGGGAACCCGTACTCCCAGGCTTTTGAATCGCACTAGAGCGCCGATGGCCAACACGTCGTTGAAAAATATTGCCGCGGTTGCACCGCTGGTCTGCAGTAGGTCGGCCGCCGCTGCCCCGGATTCGAGAGAGGGGTAATAGTTGCCGATGGGCTGAAGGGTCACCCCGCGGGAGGTTGCCGCCGCCGAGAGGGCACGGAACCTCTCCCGGTCGTTCCACGCACGAAGAGGCCCCCGAACGTACGCAATGGTGGTGTGCCCACCGTGCATAAGGTGGTCGATCGCCTGCGGCATAGCGTGGGGAGTATCGATGATCACACTGCTGACGTGGGGCACCGCACGATTGATCACAACGAGCGGAACCCGGGATGCCGTCTGCAAAAGGACGTCGTCGGATGATCGGGGTGCGAGGGCGATGATCCCCGCCGATCGCTGGGCCAGTTGCGCGAGTTGTTCACTCTCGGCCTGCAGGGACTCTTCGGTGTTGACAATCACGTGCTGGTATCCCGCGGCGCGGATCTGGGATTGCGCACCACGAATGAGGCCGAGCACAACCGGATTCAGCAGCCCTGGCACGATCAGCGCGATTGACCCCTTTGTGGTGTTTCGTCCGAGGGCGGAGACGCCGATATAACCCATCTCACGGGCGGTGGCCCGGATACGTTCACCGGTGGCCGAGCGCACCCGGTCTGGATCGGTGAGTGCCCGGGAGACCGTCGAGATCGCCACACCACAGACATCGGCAATTTCCTTCAGCGTAGGGCCGCCGGACTTCGTGTCGTCAAAGTTCACGGGTGCACCTCCTTATCGAGCGTCATTGCTCATTCGTCAATTGTCTACTCCCCTAATAAAGCAGGAATAGATAAGTTTGGCAAACTTTGGCAAACGTTTGACAAAGTTTGTCGAATCCTTTTAGCCTTTCACCATCGGCCAGGCGGCCAAGAACTTCAATGGTGAAGGAATGACATGCTCAAACGAACAGTTACCGCGCTTTCTCTCTCGGTGGCCACCCTCGTGGTGTTGGCCGGATGCGCCGGGACTTCGGACGGAAACGACGCAGGATCGCCTTCGGGTGAGGGGCGAACCCTCAAGGTGCTTGTCAGCGCGAAAGCCGCGTACCCCGAAGAACAGAAGGCCTGGTTCGCCCGGATCTCTGACGAGTTCGAGGAGAAGACCGGCGCAACGGTCGAATTCTCCACTTTCGCCACGGCCGAGGATGAACAGAAGATCATCCAGACGTCAGCCATCGCAGGGACCGGCCCGGACATTTTCTCGGTTGGAACGGGCATGACCCCCACTGCAGGCTCGACGGGTGCCTTCCAGCTGATCAGCGAGGAAGACTGGGACGCCATCGGTGGGCGCGACAAGTTCGTTCCCGGATCCCTCGGGCTGTCCGGCCCCTCGGAGGATAAAGAGGTCGCCGTGCCTTTTATCAACCGTCCCTATGTAATGGCGTACAACACCACGATGTTCGAGGCCGCGGGGATTACCGAGCCGCCGACCAGCTGGGATGAGTTCCGCGATGTCGCGAAGCAGCTGACCACCGACGACGTTTACGGCGCCGCGATTGCCTACGGTGACCAGTACGATCCCTGGAAGTTCATCTGGACCATGGCCGCCTCCGAGGGCAACCGGCTGGTGGACGGGGAAAAAATCAACATCGACGACCCGATCGTCCAGAACGCGTACAGCTCCTACTTCGGCTACCTCACCGAGGACAGGATCGTTGATCCTGCATCCGTCGGCTGGAAAAACGCGCAGGCCGTCGCCGCATTCGGTGAGGGCAAGGCAGCGATGATGATGATGACCACATCGGGTTCGTATCCGACCCTCGCCGAATCTGCTGTCAAGGATGACTTCTCGTATGCGGTTATGCCGGTTGTTCCTCCCGGGGAGACGGCGCTGCCCTCGGGACAGGACGAGATCGCGGGCGTTCTCGCCGGCGACAACATGATGATCGCGACATACACCAAAAACAAGGACCTCTCGCTGGAGTTTCTCGAACTGATCACCAGCGATGAGGAACAGCTCTTTTACGCCACCACGTTTGGCGAGTTCCCCACCACAAAAACAGCATCCAGCCAGGTTGAGGAAGCCACCCCCGCCTTCGCGCCCGCGGTTGCCGCGCTGAAACTGTCCGTTGCCACGCCCTACACCGGGGCATGGGGAGAGATCCAGATCAGCCTCGGGAACGTGGTTGTGCAGAGTCGGGACGACCTCACCAAGGGCGGGGTGTCTGCCGCGACTCTTGGTGAGCGCCTCGCTGACGCGCAGGCCACGTCGCAGTCCGCCCTCGACCGTGCGAAGGGAAAGTGACCAACCATGACCGTCACCACCGATGAACGAAACCCGGCCCCGCCGGACGAGGCGGTGACACCGCCGCCAACCGGGAATGACTCCCGCTCCCGGGGAAAGCAGTCGATCAAGTTCGAGTCCCCGCGTTGGCTGCTGGTTCCGGGACTTGCACTGCTCGGCATCGTGATTGTGGTGCCGCTGGGCATCGCGTTCTGGATCTCGACCCTCGACCTCGACCAGTACACGCTGCGCAGCTGGCTTTCATCCCCGTTCATCGGGGTCGGCAACTACGTCGACGCGCTGCTGGAAACGCGGGTACTGCACTCGATCTGGATCAGCCTCTCCTCCAGCATCCTGATCACCGTGATCACACTGCCGATCGGGCTGGTTGCGGCGCTGACCGTGCACAACACGATGAAGGCGCGAGGCATCATCCGGGCGCTGTACCTGATCCCGTACATCATGCCCGCCTTTGTGGCCGCGACGATCTGGCGCACGCTGCTGCAGCCGGACGGCGCCGTCAACAACCTGCTCGGCACCGTGGGGATTGACGGCGGTTACTGGCTGATCGGCGACCGCGCCTACGTCACTCTGGTGCTCGTCGCGGTGTGGACCTCGTGGCCGTTTATCTACCTGCTGACCCTTGCCGCCCTACAGGGAATCCCGATGGAGGTGTACGAAGCCGCCGTGATCGATGGGGCCGGATACTTCAAAAAGCTGCGTTACATCGTGATTCCACAGCTGAAGGGGTCTCTTGCCCTCGCCCTGCTGGTGGCGCTGCTCAGCCACCTGAACAGCTTCACGATTCCCTACGTGTTGTTCGGTAATCCCGCCCCGGACGCCGTCGCCGTGCTGCCGATGCTCACCTACTCGACCTCGTTCGCGTCCTTCCGCTTCGGACTTGGGTCGGCGATGGCAATCTTCTCGCTTGTGCTTATCGCGATCCCCCTGTTTGTGTACGTGCGCGCCGTGAAACTCGACTCCGGAGAATCCGAGGGGAAAAAATGAGCATCGCCATCCGTAAGGCGCCCGCCACAACCCCGACCAAAAAACTGGTCGCCGAGGCGGGAACCAACCTGCTGCCGCGCGGGGTGAAAAACCTCCTGGTGACGGTCCTGCTGTTGATCGTGGTCATCCCGACCGTGTACGTCGCGGTCGCCTCGACCATGCCGGACGTGGATGTTGCCTCTGGCAAGTTGCTGCCGGAAAGCTTCGACCTCAGCAACTACGTCAAAATTTGGACCACGGTGAGCCTCGGCACCGGCATTATGAACAGCATCCTCGTCTGCGGGATGGTCGCCATCACCTGCGGGCTACTGTCGGTCGTCACCGCCTACGGGCTGGTGCGGTTCGCGTTCAAAGGGAAACTGGCAATCCTGCGCGGGCTCATCGCTTTGCAGAGCATCCCGGGCACCCTGCTGCTTTTGCCCGTCTTTGTGCTGTATTCCTCGGCGGGGACATACCTGAACCTCACCATCGTGGGAACACGGCCCGGCCTGTTCCTGACCTACCTGACCTTCGCGCTGCCGTTCTCGACCTGGATCATGGTCACCTACCTGCGCGGGCTGCCGATCGAGTTCGAGGAAGCCGCGCGGATTGATGGATGCTCCACCTTCGGCCTGCTCTGGCGGGTCATCATCCCGCTCAGCTGGCCGGGAATCATCGTCTCGTCGGTGTTCGCGTTTCTGCACGGCTGGAACGATGTGCTCTTCGCCTCGGTGCTCACCACCACGGATACCCAAACCGCCTCGGTTGTGCTCGAGGTGTTCGGTGCGGCGCAGGACGGCGGCGCCGTTCCCCTCTATGGGCAACTGATGGCGTCGTCACTTATCTGCGCGGCTCCCGTGGTGATCCTCTACCTGATCTTCCAACGCTTCCTGGTGGGAGGCCTCACCGCCGGCGGCGTCAAGTAGTAGGCCAGCGACCGCGCGCCTGCCCCGCAGCATTCCCATCGCATTTATCAGTTTCGTGCTTCATCTTTCGCTTCATCGCCCAAGGAGAAATATCATGCCCGTTATCGCCCAGCCCACCATCGACCGCCCGGACGCCCTGCTTGTACAGGAGCTCGGCCAGTACTCGGCCGCGACTATCCACGAGGCCCAGGGCCGTATCGGCGCGGTCGACTCCGACATCAAACCGGTCAACCCGTCGATGTCGTTCTGCGGGCCAGCCTTCACGGTGGTCGCCAGCGCCGGCGACAACTTGATGCTCCAGCTGGCCATCGCGCTGGCGAACCCGGGGGACGTCATCATCGTCTCCGCCGGACAGTACGCCGAGGCCGGATCGTTCGGTGATGTGCTCGCCAACGCCTGCAAGGCCAAGGGCATCGCCGCGATGGTCACCGACTCGGGGGTGCGGGATACCGAAGACCTCACAGAGCTCGGGTTCCCGACCTTCTCGCGGTCGATTTGTATGAAGGGAACGGTAAAGGAAACCATCGCGCAGTTTGGCCAGACCATCAGCTTCGGCGGCCAGATCATCCACCCGGGGGACGTTGTGCGCGGAGACGCCGACGGCATCGTGGTGGTGAAAAAGGAGGATGTGGCGCGGGCGATCTCAACCTCGGCGGCGCGCGTCGCGAGTGAGGAAGCGGACATCGCACGGTTCTGGGAGGGCAAGGACACCATCGAGATCTGCGGCATCGCCGACCGGCTCGCTGCCAAGGGGTACACCCTCGATGAGGCGATCCTCTCGGCGCGCGGTGCCGGGCAGCTGGTGTAGCTGACGGTTCCACAGGTAACGCCAGAGACAACACAGCGGTGGCACCCGGGGAAAACCGGGTGCCACCGCTTCGTGCTGTGCTGGGTCGAGAGCTACCAGATTCCGAGGTGGTCGAACAGGATGTTGGTGCCCATCAAAATCAGGATGGCCCCACCGGCGATCTCGGCGGGACCACGGAATTTGAGGCCGACGCGGTGCCCGATCAGCACCCCGACGAAACTGAGCACCAGGGTGGTCAACCCGATGATGATGATCGCCGTGACGATATTGACCTCGAAAAACGCGAGCGAGACACCGACCGCGAGGGCGTCAATACTGGTCGCGACCGCCAGCAGCAGGAGTTGGCGAACGTGCAGGGCGTCGTCCGTCTCGTCGGTGTCCTCCGTCTTCGAAAAAGCATCCCACAGCATTTTGCCGCCAATGAGGGCGAGCAGCCCGAACGCGACCCAGTGGTCGATACCGGTGATGTACTGCGCGAAAGAGGTGCCGAGCAGCCAGCCGAGCAGCGGCATCACGGCCTGGAAGAGAGCGAAAGTGAGCGCGATGAGAAACGCGTTGCGGTAGTTGAGGCGGCGCATGTGCAGCCCCTTGCCGAGGGCGACGGCGAAGGCATCGGCGGAGACTCCGAGCGCGATGATAAAGAGGGTCCCGATGTTCATGGGAGAGGTGAAGCCTTTCGGTCATACCGAGGCCCTGGATAAATTGAGAGACTCCGGCAGTGAGATGTGCCGAAGGTCTCGTTCACTTGGTCAAGCAAGACCAAGCGGCACGCCGGGCAGGATCACCCGCCAGTATGTCGACGTACCTCCGAACCCCGAAAACACGGGGTCGGTACCGGGAACTACTCCCCTTCAATACCTCGAGGGTACCAGCAGCATTCGGATGCCGGAAATTGCCGGCCATCCTCCTGTGGAGAAATCGCACTGTGGAGGAATCAGAGCACGCCGCCGCGGATCGGAATGCTCTGGCGCCAGGTGACCATGCGCCATACCCACTCGACCGGACCGTACGCGAAGTGGCTGAGCCAAACGCGACTGAGCACCGACTGCACCGCGATGATCGCTCCGCCGAGAGCGATCGCGGGCAGCGGGGTCACCATGTGGGTGAAGTCGACAAAAAGTGCGACGATGACCACCACGATGGATGCTGCGACATAGTTGGTCAGCGCCATCCGGCCGAGCGGCTCGAAGACGCCGGCGATGATGCGGCGGGCGCCGGTTTTCCAGAGCATGGACAGCGCCGTGACGTAGAGCACCGCCATTACTAGGCCGGCGACACCACCGGCGGTGGTGAAACGGGGATCCCCGGGCTGCGTTGTCTGCCAGAGCAGGGCGGGCGCGGTGGCCAATGCGGCCACCAGGAAGGTGATCATAACGGCGCGCCCGCCACGCTCGAGGATGCGGGGGAGTTCATAGGCGGCCGCGGCGGAGCCGAGCAACATCAGTCCGGGAAGCGCGGGAAGGCCGCCGCCGTAAAGGCCATACGCCACGAGGGTCAGGGCGAGGCCGAGTCCGAGGGTGAGCCAGCGCGGGGCGAAGAGAACAACAGGAATAAGCACGAGGCCAACCACGGCATATTCGCGCAGGACCTCGCCGGGATAAAGCAGGGAGTGCAGCATCCCGATCACCAGGAGTGCGGCCAGCCGGAGTACGAGCGCTACGGCCGCCGGTCCGCGGCGCCCGGCCGAGCGGCGCAGCGCGCCCTGCATAACAAGGAAGAGGCTGAGGCCGAAGAGGAAAACGAAGATCGGCACAAAACGGGTCTGCACCGTGAACTGCAGCACGGTGGCCGACACGGAGGCGATGCGCTCCACATAGAGCAGTTCGTAGCCGAGCCTCGCGATGTCGGGGATGTTCACCACAAGAATCCCGGCGAGGGCGAACCCGCGCAGCGAGTCGACAAGGCGCCAGCGGGTGCTGGGAGCGGAGGCGGTGCTGCTGGTGCTGGTGCCGGTGCTGGAGGATGCGGATGCGCCGGGGGCCGGGGGGAGCGTGCGCAGCGACGTGGTGAGGTCAGCGGTGAACTCCGGGGCCGGGGTCAGGACTGGGCGCGGGGGCTGTGCGGACGTCATGCTTCCATCACATCAAAGAAGGGATGGGCAGCGCGTCGTCCGCTGGGATGACAGGGCTGGCCGGGAGATGTAGCCGAGCCCGGCCACACCGACCGGGTCAGCTGCTGCCCGGGCGGGTGGACTCCGCCTGCCTGGCAGCCTTCACCGCCTCCGGTATCGTCTGGTTGTCGACCACGACCTGCTTGGTCTTGGCGTCCCCTCCGACAACGTGGTCCTCGTTGGCGAGGAGCGCATCGAAGCCCTGGCGTGCAACCTCGGTTTTATCGTTTTTCCAGGAGTTGTCGCCGAAACGGGTGTTACCCATCCCTGCGTTTGCGTGGAATTCACTGTTGGTCGCACCGGGCAGAAGCGCGGTCACGGACACCCCGGTGTCGCGCAGCTCTTCGCGGAGGCCCTCCGCGAACGAGAATCCGAATGCTTTGGACGGTCCGTATACGGTTTCGTAGGGCGTTGGGGTTGTGGCAGAGACGGAAGAAACGATGAGGATGCGCCCTCGACCGTTGGGGACCATGTGCCGCACAACCCGTTTGGCCAGGTGCACGGTGCCGGTGACGTTGATGGCGATGACACGGAACTCGTCCTCGAGGGTGTTGTCCATAAAAGCACCGCCCAGGCCGATACCGACGTTCAACGCTGCGGCTTCCAGAGGGCGGCCGAGGCCGAGCACAAACTCCCAGAAGCTCTCAACACCGTCGTAGGTGGCGGCGTCCGCCCGGTGGGGGTAGGCATCTCCGCCATGGGCCCGGAGAGTGTCAGCTGCACTGAACACCTTGTCGCTTGAACCGCTGATGGCGACGTCGTAGCCGTGCTGGGCGAACTGCTTCGCGAGTTCGAAACCGATGCCGGCGGATCCTCCGGTGACCAGGGCGAGTGGACGGGTTGGGTTCATGGTGTTCTCCTTGGGGACGAATGCCGCACTGGTGGGCTGCCCCAAGCACACCTCGGATGTTCCCCGACGGCCAGTGACGGAAAGTCCTAGGACACGGAGGCCCACCCGCCAATTCGAGCAGCGGAGGACAATGGCTGTATGGCGAAAAACGAAGCACTCAGCGACTTCCTGACGGGAAAACGGGCCGCCGTGACGCCGATCCAGGCCGGTCTGACGGTGGCGGGACCTCGCCGTGTGCCGGGACTGCGCCGCGAGGAGGTCGCATTCCTCGCCGGCGTCAGTGTTGACTGGTACATCCGCCTCGAGCAGGGCCGCCAGGTGACCCCCTCCGAATCCGTTGTGTCTGCGATCGGAAGGATCCTGCAACTGGATGACGCGGAGCAGGACTATCTCGTCAACCTCGCCCGTCCCGCGCCCGGGATCGGTGGTGGGCTTCCCGACCGTCCGGTGCGCCCCGGAATTGTGAGGATGCTGCGGTCCTTCGACCGGCAGGCAGCGTTTGTTGTTGGGCCGCGCAGCGAAGTGCTTGCCGGCAACGACCTGGCCTGGGCGTTGCTGACCGACTTCCCGAACCGCCCGCCGGGAGACCGCAACCTCCTGCGCTGGATGCTCCTCGACAACGCGGCCCGGGCGCTTTATAAGGAGTGGGCGGTCGTTGTGTCTGAACAGGTCGGTGTGCTGCAACTCGAAGCCAGCGCACATCCAAATGATTCTGCGATGGAAGCTTTTGTGGGCGAGCTGGCGACAAAAAGTTCCGAATTCCGCACCTGGTGGAGCATCCCGAACCCGCAGGGACGCACGGCCGGGAGAAAGACCTTCGTCCACCCGGTTGTGGGGGAGCTGCTCATCGACTGGGAGGCATTCATCGTCCCCGGGAACGAGGGACAGACGATGTTCGTCAACACTCCCGCTGACGCCGCGGCCGAAGAGGCCTTGGGGCTGCTCGCCTCATGGTGGGCGACCGAACGGAAGGGCGCCCCACCGGTGGCGCATGTCGAGTTGAAGAGCACCCCGGGCCGTCCTCCCACGTCATAATTCCTGACGGTGTCATTACTGTGTGGATGCTGGTCAGCGGCCGTACTCGCGGGATTCCGGGGCACCGTGGGATCGTAAGAAGCGGCTGTGGATGGCCCAGGCGGCCGAGCGCAGGGTGCGGAAATAGCCGACGAGTTCGGGAGTCTCGCCCGTGGAGTCGCAGCGGTCGGCGCGGTAACCGACCTGGTCGCCGCGCTTCACAAGCCGGATCTGGCCGTAGGGGGCGCCGAGGCCGTCGAGCATGTACCAGTGGCCCGGCGCGATCTCGCGTGCGGACAAAAGGGGATGCCAGTCGGCCATGCTGCTCCTTATACAGGTGAAGCATCCGGCCCTGCGGTGTTGATTCTAGAGTGGCACCTCCGACATTGGCAGGGGCAGCAGTGCTGGTCTTTAAGGCCGCGCCGGTTTTAGATCGGGAGGGACGTCAGCAGCACAAGCCCGCATTTCGCGCAGAGCAGGTAGGGGCGACTCGTTCCATACACACGCACCATCGTGATGAGGCAACCGGGGCAGTACCGGGCAAGAAATCCATCCACCTCTTTACGTTAACCGGACGACGCGGCCTCGTCAGCCCAGAACTCGCCGGCAGCGCGCAGGATTACTCTGCCTGCGGCATCCGGTAGAACACCCTGGCGTTTGATTCGAAGACCGCGGCGCTCGCTTCCTCGCCGAGGGCTTCGGCCACGACATCAACATCGGCGGCCTCGAACGGGCGGCGTGCGCGGGTGCTTGGCAGGTCGGTGCCGAACATCAACGCGAGCGGATTGACGGCGTGGATGCTGCGGAGCGTGGCGACAACATCGAGATCGATGCGGCCGAAACCGGTGGCCTTGACCCGCGTTCCACGCTCGACGAGGCGGAGCAGGGAATCGCGGCCGGCGCCATCGGCGGAGATACCGAGGTGGTCGATGCTGGTGTGTGGCAGCTGCGCGAGGGTGGTCTCCAGAGCGGGAAGGTCGGCGGCGTCGACGTACAGTTCGCTGTGCAGCCCGGCAACATCCCACGCGCGGCGGCCGAGGGCGAGAACGCTCGACGCAGCATCCGCCGCGGCCACGCCGGAGCCGACCCCGCGCACCAGGTTGAAGCGGATCCCGCGGACTCGGGCATGGGCAAGCGCGAGGAGCGCGTCGTCTGTCACGTCCTCCGCGACGTTGGCAACACCCACAAAACCCTCGCCGAGGAGATCGAGGCAATCCCGAAGGTAACTGGTGTCGAGCCCCTGGAAAGAGCCCGAGACCACCACACCGCCGGTGATCGGCAGCGTGAGTCCAGCCGCCAGCAATTGGTAGTCGGCAACCGTGAAGACCGGCGGCAGGTACCCGTTGTTCGCAACGATCGGGAACCGCGGATCGATGATGTGCAGGTGGCTGTCGAACATCGCTGAACTCATCTGCCCATTGTGCCGGGTAGCGCTGGTAGCGCTGGTAGCGCTGGCAGCGCGGCAGGACTACGGCAGCAGCGCCAGCTTGCCTCCCGGATGCCCGGTGCTGAGAAACTTGAGGGCCTCGGGCGCTTCGGAGAAGGGGAAGGTGCGGGCGATTGGAACCACCAGCTTTCCCTCACCGGCCAGCTCGATCAGGCGGGCACGTGCCTCATCCCGGAACACCTTGCTCGCCGGCATTGCACCGCCGATGGCGATGATTCCCTCGGCCGCCGCGCGGTCCTTCGCGGCGATCGTCACGATGCGCGACCGTTCGGCGACCAGGACAAGGGAGACGTCGACGGCCTCGTCGGTTCCGACGCAGTCGAGCGCCGCGGCGATGCCTTCCGGTGCCAGCTCGGCAACCTCACGCTGCACCCGCGCAGCATCCCCGTACGCGACCGGATTACCGCTGTAACGCAGCACCGTGCCAAAGTTCGCCTCGCTCGCGGTGCCGATCACCCGAACGCCGAGCAGCGCGGCCTGCTGCAGCACACTGACACCCACGGCGCCGGATGCCCCGTGCACCAGGATCGTCTCGCCAGCGGTGGCCTTCACCACGTCGAGCATCTCGGCCGCGGTCGCCCCGGCGAGCAGCAGGTTGGCGGCTTCGGGAAAGTCGAGGCCCGCCGGTTTGGCGAACACGTCTTTCGCCGGGACGGTGACCTCGGTGGCGTAGCCGCCGCTGATCCGGAAGGCGAGCACCTCGTCGCCCACCGAGACCGGGCCGGACGCGATGCGGGTGCTCTGGCCGACGGCGCTCACAATGCCGGCCACTTCGTAACCGATAACGAGAGGAAGTGTCGAGCGGTCGGTGCCCGAGACGACACCCTTAAAATCGGTGGGGTTCATCCCGATGGCGAACACGTCGATGGTGACCTCTCCGGGTTTCGGCGGGGCTACATCGACCTCAACGAGTTCGAGGTTGTCGAGGGAGAAGCCGGTCGCGATCCATTTTTCAGCCATACCCCCATCCAACCATTCCCCGGGTGGCTGGCGCAGGGGCTACATCGGCTGGCGAAGTCCCGCCAGGCGCAGCACCGCGGAGAGGCCTACGAGGGTACCCGGCCAGTGCCGTTCGATGGCGGCGCTGCCGGCCCGACGGGTCGCGAAGCGCAACGCGATCGCGATCACGAGCGCGTCGTCGGCGTAGCCGAGCACCGGGATGAAGTCGGGAACCAGGTCGATGGGTGACAGCAGGTACACCAGCAGTACGGCCAGCCAGATGCGTACCCCGCGGTCGACGGAGCGGTCGCCGACCAGCCGCTTCAGCAGCCGCGCCACATCCGGTGCGAGTCGCAGCAGGTCGCGCAGGGTTGCACCGCCACCGGGATGGCGTTTCTGCTCGATCCAGAACGCCAGCATCAGCAGCATCCAGAGCACCACAAGCCCGCCAATGATCGCGAGTGCGACCTGCCACCATTCCGTCATGGGTCCATTATTTCGAACGGGCCGACGGTCAGGATGCTGCGGGTGCGGGATGCTGCGCTTCGCTGAAGTCGAACACCAACACACCGGCGTCGCCCCCGGCGAGCAGCGGGCCAACGGAGTCCTTGAAGGCGGCATGCTGCCGGTCGAAAAGGTTTGGATCCGAGACCAGCGGAGCGCCGACGTAAAAGTTGCGGTCGCCTTCCGAGGCGAACCGCACCACAAAGGCCAGCTCGAAACCTCGACCGGCGTTCTCGTGGCTGTTCTGGACTCCCGCAACGATGGAGAGGATGTACGGCCCGCTGCCGTCCGGGTGGGGTGTGTGGGCGAGGGCGCGAAAACGGTCCTGCACCTCTTGCCGTTGGTCGGCCGTCACCCCATCGGCGAAACGGAACAGCACAATATGGTTCACCTCGCCCGCACGAAAGTCGCGCGCGATGAGGGTGGCGTGTTCGGGCTCGTCTGCGGGAGTCTGCTCAGGAGTCATAGTGAGCAGTCTGGGGGTGGGGTGGACACCAGGCAAGATCACCCCAACCCGGTGCGCGCCGCTCCCCTAAGCTCGCCGTAATGTCTCCCGCCGTCGCGAACTTTTTTATCGCCCTCAACGTCATCCTTTTCCTGGTCGCGGTTGTTGTGCTCCTGGCGTCCCGGGACGCGGGCAGCCCGCGCGCCGTTGTTGCGCACTACGCGCCACCACGCGCAACCAGCATCCTGGTCGGTGCGCTCGTCGCCCGGCAGCGCAGGCGCAGTATCAGCGCCCAGATTGTCGACCTTGCCGTCCGACGGGCACTGCTGATTCACCCGAGGTTCAACAACAGCGGGCCGTTCACCCTGCAGTTCCTCAGCGATGCGGGCCTTGGGCCGATGGAGCGGGCAACCATCGACGCGCTGTTCGGACCAACGCCGTCACCCGGCGCCCTCGTTACGCTGCGCAACCAGGACCCGCGCGTTGTCAGCCAGTTCCGCCGGCTGCAGCACAGGGCCGAACGCGAAGGCACCGCCGGCCTCATCCGCACTCCGCTGAAGCGGCTCGACTACATTCCCGGCATCGCCTTCTGCCTGCCGCTGCTGGTCGCCGTCACCAGCTGGCCCAACCTGCTGTACCCGCTGGCGAGCGTGGTGTTGTGTATCGCCACGTTCCTGCTCATCGCCCGTTATCGCGACCCGCTGACCGAGGCAGGAGCCGAAATGGGCAACCACCTCGCCGGTCTCAAGCTCTACATTTCACTCGCCGAGGCCGACCGGATGCGCATGCTGCAGGGCCCGGACACCGCGCTGGTGCGAGACGACGCCCTGCACCTGAACGAAAAGCTCCTCGGCTGGGCGGTGCTGTTCGGGTTCCACCACGAGTGGGTTGCCGCGCTGCGGTTGCGAGAAACGGCCATCGGTGAGGGCGCCGACGGGGGTGTGGTGGATGCTTCGGGCAGCGCCGCCCTCGACTTCGCCGCGCTCGATTTTGTGGTGGTCACCGACTTCGCCGACTACTTCAGTGATGTCTCCTCGGAATCCGGCAGCGGAAGCGACGGCGGTGGTGGCGGAGACGGCGGTGGCGGGGGAGACGGTGGCGGAGGCGGCGGAGGCGGCGGGGATTAGCCCGTCGGCTGCTCCGCCATGTGGTGGCGCCCCATCGGCAACATCAACGGTTTGCCCGAGGTTGGGTCGCTGATGACCTGGCTTTCCAGGTCGAAAACGGCACGCACACTCTCCGGGGTCAACACCTCGGCAGGGGTGCCGGCGGCGTAGATCTGGCCGGAGGCGATCGCGACCAAAAAGTCCGCGTAGCGGGCGGCAAGGTTGAGGTCGTGCAGCACCATCACGATCGTGGTGCCGCGGCTGCGGTTCAGGTCGGTGAGCAGGTCGAGCACCTCGACCTGGTGGCCGACATCCAAAAACGTGGTCGGCTCGTCCAACAGCAGAACGTCAGTCTGCTGGGCGAGGGCCATCGCGATCCAGACGCGCTGGCGCTGCCCACCGGAAAGCTCGTCGACGGCGCGGTCCGCGAGGGCCGTCGTCTGGGTGGATTCGAGCGCGTCGGCGACCGCGATGTCGTCCTCCTTGCTCCAGCGGGAAAGGAATCCCTGGTGCGGGTTGCGGCCGCGGCCAACCAGGTCGGCGACCGTGATGCCCTCCGGCGCGATCGGAGACTGCGGCAGCAACCCGAGGGTGCGCGCAAGTTCCTTGGCCGGCAGGCGGTGCACCTCTTTGCCGTCGAGGATAACGCGACCCTCTTTCGGTGCGAGCAACCGCGACATCGACCGCAGCAGGGTCGATTTGCCGCAGGCGTTCGCGCCGACGATGGCGGTGACTTTGCCCGGCGGCACGATGAGGTCGAGGTTGTTGATAACGGTGCGGTCGCCGTAACCGAGGGTCAGGTTCTCGACGGCGAGCAGGTGGTCGGTGGTCACAGTGAGGCTCCTGCGCGGTTGCTTCGGATGATCAGGTAGACGAGGTACGGGGCACCGAGCACGCCGGTGACAACCCCGACGGGGAAACGGGTGCCGAGGAGGTACTGCCCGCAGAAGTCGGCGACGAGCACCAGCAGCGCTCCGACCAGGGCGGAGGGAATGAGCAGCGAGCCGCCCTGTCCGACGATGCGCGAGGCGATCGGTCCGGACAGGAACGCGACAAAAGCGATCGGCCCGGTGGCCGCCGTGGCGAACGCGATGAGCCCGACCGCGACCACGATAACGATCAGCCGGGTGCGGCCCACCCGCACACCGAGCGCCTCTGCCGTGTCATCCCCCAGCTGGGTGATAGCGAGGTTACGACTCTGGCCGAGCAGGATCGGCGCGAGCACGGCGACCGCGATAAGCACGGGGACAACGTCGGTCCAGCTGCTGCCGTTGAGGCTGCCGGTGAGCCAGCGCAGAGCTTCCTGCAGGTCCCATTCGGCGGCGCGCGAGAGGGTGTATGAGGTGAGGCTGTCAAGCATCGCGGCGACTCCGATGCCCACCAGGATGAACCGGGTGCCTGCAACGCCGCCGCGGTAGGACAGTGCGTAGACCAGCAGCGCGACGCCGAGGCCAACCACGATGGCGAAGACCGACACCGCAGTTGTGCCGAGGCCGAGGGTCACGATCCCGAAGGTCGCCGCGGCGCTCGCGCCCGAACTGATACCGATGATGTCCGGGCTGGCGAGCGGGTTGCGCAGCATGGTCTGGAAGGTGACCCCCGCGAGGCCGAAGGCGAGGCCGGTCAGGATCGCCAGCACGGCGCGCGGCAGGCGCAGCCTTCCGACCGTGAAGGTGGCGCCGGCGACATCCTGGCCGAGGATAACCCCGATCACGTCAGCGGGCGAGTAGAAAGTGTTGCCAACCATCAGGCTGAGGGCGAACACCAGCACAATCAGCACCGCAAGTGCCGTGGTCACCGTGCGGCGGCGGGAGGCCCGACGCACGCGGCTCGTCGCGAGGGTGCCGGCGACGCGCTGCACTTCGAGGGACACGGTGCGGTCGGACAGCGCGGTGCGTTCGAGGGTCATAGTGCGCGCACTTTCTGGCGGCGGACGATGTAGATGAAAAACGGGGCGCCGATCACTGCGGTGATGATGCCCACGTCGATCTCGGCGGGGCGGGCCACGATGCGGCCGAGCACGTCGGCGCCGGTCAGTAGCGCTGCGCCGACAATCGCGGAGAACGGCAGCAGCCAGCGGTGGTCGATCCCGACGATCAGGCGACAGGCGTGGGGGACAACGAGGCCCACAAATCCGATCGGGCCGGTGACCGCGGTGGTCGCGCCACACAAAATGACGGCGCCGACGGATGCTGCACCGCGGGCGATCGCGACGCGTTCGCCGAGGCCGGCGGCGAGGTCGTCGCCGAGGGCGAGGGAATTGAGGGCCCGCGCTGACAACAGGCAGATCATAAATCCGACTGCGAGGAATGGGAGGACGGGCTGGATGCGGTCGAAGGTTCCGCCGCCGACCCCACCGATCTGCCAGGACCGGATGTTGCCGGCGATGTCGTTGCGCGGCAGGGCGATGGCGGTCACGAAGGAGGCGAGGGCCGCGGAGGTCGCGACCCCGGCGAGGGCGAGCTTGAGCGGGGTGGCGCCGCCGCGGCCGAGGGAGCCGACGGTGTAGACGAACAGGGCGGTGACTCCGGCGCCGATGATGGCGACCCAGATGAAGCTGATCGAGGAGACGAGCCCAAAAAAGGCGATACCGATCACCACGGCGAGGGAGGCCCCCATGTTGACCCCGAGGATCCCGGGGTCGGCGAGGGGGTTGCGGGTGACACCCTGCATCACGGCGCCGGAGATCCCGAGGGCGGCGCCGGTGATCACGGCGAGCACGGTGCGCGGGATGCGTTTTTCGATGGCGCCCTGGTCGAACCCGTCAGCGGTGCCGCCGAGGGCGGAGATGATGGTGCCGAAGTCGATTTCGCGGGACCCGACCATGATCGAGGAGGTGACGAGCAGCGCGAGTACCCCGAACGACAGGAGCATCCACAACGACCGAAGCCGGTGAGGGCGCCGCGCGATCGCGACGGCCTCACCGGCCGGGGAAGAGGCGATTGCCACTATGCCTTGTCGGCGGCTTCTGACAGCAACGCGAGGTAGTCGTCGAGCACCCAGGAGATGGCCAGCGGCGTCGGGTTCGAGGCGGTTCCGAGCGGGCCGGAACCGTCGAGACTGACGATGGCGTCGTTCTGCACGGCGGGCATCAGCGACAGCAGCGGGTCAGCCTTCAGCGCGCTGGTGACCTCTTCGCCGCCGTAGGTGACGATGACGTCGACATCATTGAACGTGTCCGCCTGCTCAGCGCTCTGCTCGAGCGAGAAGAGCTCGGTTGCGGCGGACGCCTCTGCGACACTCTTCGGGAAGGACATCCCGATGTCCTCGAAGAACATCACGCGGGTGTCGTTTGTGCTGTAGTAGTTGACAACGCTGAGGTCGCTCGGGTCGACGTGGGTGACGAACATCACCGTTTTCCCGGCGAGGGACGGGTACTCGGCCGCGGAGTCGGTGATCTCGGTCTCGAGGCTGGCGATGAGTTCGGCGCCCTCCTCTTCCAGGCCGAGGCCCATGCTGTTCAGCGTGATGGTGTCGCGCCAGGAGGTTCCCCACGCGGTTTCCGGGTAGGCGACGACGGGAGCGATCTCGCTCAGGGTGTTGTAGGACTCCTGGGTCAGGCCGGAGTATGCGGCGAGGATCACGTCGGGGTTGGTGTCTGCGACGGCTTCGAAGTCGATGCCGTCGGTCTCGTCGAACAGCACGGGCATGTCGCCGCCGAGCTCGTCGAGCTTCTCCTTGACCCAGGGCAGCAGCCCGTCGTCATCGTCGTCGCCGAAGGTGACTTCGGCCATACCGACCGGCACGATGCCGAGGGCGAGGGGCACTTCCTGGTTGGCCCAGTTGACCGTGGCGACACGTTCGGGCTTTTCGTTGATAACCGTGGTGCCGAGTGCGTGCTCGATGGTGATCGGGGTGAAGTCGCCGTCGCTGGCGGCCTCCCCTTCCGGGGCAGATGCCGAGCAGGCGGACAGTCCGACGAGCAGGACTGCGGCCGCGGAGAACGCGGCGAGTCTCGTGGTGCGAGACATGGTGATTCCTTCCAATTGCGTGCTGTGGTTGGGGAGCGGGCCTTGCCCGGAGATGGTGGGGCGCGGTTAGTTTTCGGCGCGGCCTTCACGCCAGTAGCCCATAAAGGCGACGCGTGAGCGGTCGAAGCCCGCGTCGCGCACGAGGTGGCGGCGCAGGGTGGTGACGACCTTCGACTCGCCGGCCAGCCAGGTGTAGAGGCTGGTGTCGGAACTAGTCGCCATATCGGCGTCGAGGTCGGGTACCGTCCAGACGATGTCGTTGGTGGTGGGGGTGTCGTCGACAAACGCCGGCGCAGACGGGGATGCTGCGGATGCTGCGGAGCTGGCGAGTTTCTCCACGTGGTCGACTGCCCAGGCACGCACGGCGGTGTCGAGCAGCTGTCCGCGCGGAGCATCCTCGCGGGCAAGCCAGCTGACGGTCACGTCGGAGGCGGTGGGAACGTCGACGGCGTCGCTGGAGTGCGGGACCTCGATAAAAGCGTGGCCGCTGATGCCGGCGGGCAGGGATTCCACAATGGCGCAGATGGCGGGCCACGCGGTTTCGTCGCCGGCGAGCAGTACGGTGCGGGCATTTCCCGGGCGCCATTCGATGCCGCCGCGGTCGGAGGCGCGGCCATCCGGTCCGAAGATAACGATCTCGTCGCCCGGCTTGGCGCCGAGTGCCCAAGCGGATGCGGGGCCGGCGTCGCCGTGCAGCACAAAGTCGATGTCGACTTGCTGGGCTTCGGGCTGCGGGTTTCGCAGGGTGTACGTGCGCATCGGATTGCGGCGGTCGTCGTCGAGGGTTCGCCACTGTCCGTACCACTCGCTGACGGGCAGCGGCGGGTTCTCCAGCATCCCAAAATGACTGAAACCGACGCCAGCCAGCGGGAACACAACCTTGATGCGCTGGTCGAGACCCTCGGTCGCCACGTACTGCAGATCGGGGCCGTTGAACGTGATGCGCGTCAGGCTTGGAGTGAGTTTACGGACGGTGGACACACGGACCGCGTAGGCCCGGGACGGCTGAACAGAGATACAACGACCCTCTCGATTAGGTAATCCTTACCTTAGTAGAGAAAGGGTTGTGTGCCCAGTCGGGGGGGATAAACCGCGGGTAACGGTTCAGTCAGCGACGTGTCGATGGCCTCGACGCCGGTCCCCGGACGATCGCGTTTTTCCCAGTTAGAAGAACGGTGCCACTCCTGTTCGGTTGAGGTGGAATGGTTAGTTCAGGGGGAGGCCGCGGGCGACGTGGCTGACTTCCGGCGGGGTGCGGTCGATGCCGCGGCGCGGGTCTGCCGCCCAGGCAGCGGCGTTCCGCAGCACCCGGGTGACGCCGGGGTGGGAGTAGACCGGGTACTCCTGGTCGCCGGGGCTGAAGTAGAAGATGCGGCCCTTGCCGCGCGTGTAGGTGATGCCGGACCTGAACACCTCGCCGCCGGCGAACGAACTGATAAACACAAGCTCGTCCGGCGCCGGAACGTCGAAGAATTCGCCGTACATCTCCTGCGCGTCGATGACCAGCGGATGCGGCACACCCGCGGCGATCGGATGGTTCGGGTCAACCGTCCAGAGCACTTCGCGTTCGCCGTTATTGCGCCAACTGAGCGAGCAGGTTGTTCCCATCAGGCGGCGGAAGATCTTCGAGAAGTGCCCGGAGTGCAGCACCACAAGACCCATACCTCCAAGCACATGGCGCTGCACCCGGTCGACGACTTCGTCGGCAACGGCGTCGTGCGCGACGTGGCCCCACCAGAACAGTACGTCGGTCGACGCGAGCGTCTCCTCGCTGAGGCCGTGCTCCGGGTCGCTGAGCAGGGCCGTCCGCACCGCAGCATCCGGAATGTGGCTGCGCAGCGCCGTCGCGACGGCACCGTGGATCCCGTCGGGATAGTAGGCGTGGATGTGCGCAGGCTCATTGTTCGCCTCGTGCACACCTTCGTTCCAGACGAGGATGCGCGGGGCAGCGGTAGTGCTTTCGGTCACAGGAGTACCTCTCGTTTTTCGCGGGCGGAACTGTAGCAGGCGTCGATCACCCGTGCGCGGGTCAGGGCGGTGCTTCCGTCGTTCGCCGCCCAGCTGGAGGGGTCGCGGACGGCCGCAACAAAGTTCTCGACCACGGCGGTGTGGCCGCGGCTCGGGCCAACCGGCGGGGAATAGTCCGCAATCTTCCCATCGACGTCGCGGTACACCCGAAGCTCGACCTCCCGCGCGGCGGTAGCGCCGACGGCGCGCAGGTCGGCACCACCCTCGGTGGCCAGCACACTGAAATCGAGCAGGTCCAGCGGGCTTCGGTACACC
>Ga0247735_1000120_pt1 | contig 37524 bp, 41 predicted proteins | sample UWRJL178409R2_FD_180934 | JGI IMG/M metagenome (GOLD analysis project Ga0247735, IMG submission 180934) | Plant litter microbial communities from Arlington Agricultural Research Station in Wisconsin, United States - UWRJ-L178-409R-2 | ecosystem: Environmental > Terrestrial > Plant litter >... | reverse complement strand
CCGGATCGTGCTGCCGGGGCCGGAGACGCTGATCGCGCCCCCGCTGCCGTTGATCAGCGTGATACCATTATGGTCAGTGCCCGAGGTGTCGATCGCTACGGCGGGGTCGAGCGCTACCGTCAGATCGGCGACGGGTCCGCCCGTCGGCAGCGTATAGGTGATGCCGGTTGAATAGGGGGTGCCGCTCTTGGGGCAGACGATCGTCACGCCGGCCGGGCCGCACTCGTCAGCGGCGAGCGCGCTACCCGGCACCAGCAGCAACAGCGCCGTCATGGCACCGGAAAGGCCCGTACCCAGTCGCAACCGGGCCTTGGAATTGATGTGCTTGATCAGACCTTTGGAAGAAGAGTTCATCGAAGCCCCCGTTAAACGGATGTGCGGAACGGGGTGGGCGGGCCTCGCCCGCTCCCCTTCCCATGCCCATAGGACGCCAGCGATCGGGGCTTGCCTTATGGTCGGGTGACGATTTCGTGAAACTTTTGCGGCAACCGCGGGTCGGTCGCCTTTCCGGTATCGCCACGTTTCCGGCGCGGCCGATTCAAAGCCGGAAATCGACCCCCAGCCGGACGGTCCTGGGGCGGAGTGGTGTCATCTGTGCGACATAGATCTGGTAGGGCGTACCGAGCGCGAACCGGTTGCCCTTGGCATCGAACGGATTGGAGACGCTCAGCGAAATGGCGCGCGATCCTCGCGACACGGTCGCCAGGAATTCGCTGTTGAAATAATCCCCCTGCGCGGCATCGAGCATTGGCCCGGCACCCAGGCGAGACCCGCCGAAATAACGGGCATTGCCCGACAGGCTGAGCATGGTGTCCTGCCCCAGCGGCACTGAATAATCGGCCCCCGCCTGGGCGCCGAGCCGCGCGACGTTCGGCAAGGCGTTGTGCTTGACCACGACCGACACGACCGCAGGCCGATAGAGCCTGCTGCGATTGGCAAAGAGCCCGCCATCGATCGACAGCCCCGCCAGCGGTCGCCAGGTTGCGCGCGCCTCGAACGAGCCGACCCGACCATCGCCGATATTCTGCGTGATCGGGTCGCCGCTGAGAGTGACGACCTCAGCGAGGATGTTGCGCCAGTCGGTATAGGCCAGGGTCGCCGATATTTCGAACGGTCGCGACGGATCCCCGACGCGCACGCCAGCCTCGACCGTGGTGGCGCGATCTCCTTCATAATGGCGGGCCTGGCTGTTGCTGATGCCGAAGCCGCCGGGACGGAACCCCTGCTGAACCCGCGCGAACAGCAACACGCCCTCTGCCGGATGCCCGGACAACGCGACTGTCGGGACCACGCGAAATTTCCGCTGGATGCCCCGGCCGGAAACCACGCCGCCGAAGATCGGGATCGTCGTTGTTTCGATATAGGCGGTCGCGCGACCATCGCTTTGCGCATTGGTGAGGCGCGCGCCGAGCGTCGCGAGCAATGACCCGCCAAATGGAATGGCGGCCTCGCCGAACAGCGTCTCTTCCCAGATGGCATTGACGGCGAACTGGTGCGGGGTGGTGCCGCCCGCGCTGTCCGTGGTCAGCCGGTCGAGCACGCTGCGATTGTGCAGGATGCTCGCCCCCGCCACCCACCCCGCGCCGTCCGCGCCACGCCGCGACAGCCTCGTCTCGTTCGCCAACAGGGTGATGCGGTTGATCTGGCGAGCGGTGATCGGCGGCGTGTCGCCGTCGGTCGCGTCATAACGCTCGATCAGATATTGATGCGATGCGCTGGTGGTGGAGACGAAATCGATGTCGCCCCAGCTGCGCGATACGGTGACGTCCCCCAGCACATAGTCGCTGCGATAGCCGAGCGGCGGACCGCTCCGTTCGAGCGGACTGGCAGCTGTCTTGGTCCATTGACTATCAGCACCGCGGATTCCCTGCCACGCACCGTCCAGGTCGACCAGCCACTCCCCGGACGCGACACGCACGCCCAGCCGAACTCCTGTGGTCTTCACCCCGTTCACATTGTCACGATGGCCGACCGGGTCATCGATATAGCCGCCATCGCGCATGGCGTAGCTGACAAGCCGGAGCGCCGCCTCGTCCCGAACGAGTGGCAGATTGACCACACCGGCGATGTCCGCGCTCGAATCGCCGTGTGCCGTGGCCGCAACCCCAGCCGAACCGCGCGCGGAGGCCTGGCCCAACTGGGGGCGCGTCGTAACGACACGGATGACACCGCCGATCGAACCCGCACCATATAACGCGCCCTGCGGCCCCTCGAGGATTTCGACCCGGGCGATGTCGTAGAGTCTGAGATTTGGGTCAGGCGCGTTGTAGGTCAGCCTGGTATCATTGAGATACTGGCCGGTGGTTGCCTGGCTCGGCCCGGTAAAACCGGAATCGGCCATCCCCCGAACGAATATCTTGTCCCGCCCGGAGCCGAAATGAGTCGAGGCGACGGTCGACAGGCGATTCTCGATTGTGTCCGTGCCCGCTGGCGTCGCCGCCCGGTCGGCCAGGTCGAGATCGAGGATGGCCGCGGTGCCCGGATAGTTGCGTAGCCGCACGCCGCGCTTGCTGCCGGTGACGACGATATCCTTTGCCACCATATCCATCGCGAACGGAGGTCGCGGCGGAGGGAGCGGCCGCTGCGGGCCGACGGGCCGCCGCGCGATACGCCAGCTACGAGGCCCGGTACGGACCGCCATCGCATTGCTGCTCGCCAGCAATCGATTGAGCGCCTCGCGAACAGTGTACCGGCCACGGACCGCCGGTGTCGTGCGTAGCGGCAGGCTGCTGTCGGCGGTACCGATATCCTCGTCCGCCTGGCGTCCGAGCATCGCGACGGCGCGACCGAGCTGCCCCGCCGGAATATCGACGGCCACCCGCCGTCCCGCGTGCGCCGCCGATGGCGACAAAGCCGCTCCCAGCGCAGACGCCACGATTCCCAAGGCATTTGCGGGCCTCAACGCGGGGTCAGCACCCATCCGCCTGCGCGCCGCTCCGCCCGGACATCAGCCATGGACGCGAAGCGCGGCACGATCACGTCGCCGGCACCCTCGGTCGAAATGGTGCCGGTAAAGGCGAGGCCCGTCAGTTCCGGCGCTACCGAGATGCCAAGGCCTGTGCTGCGCGCCAGATCCGCGGCGACCAGGCGCAACGGCGCACGATCATAGACCAGCCTGTGCGTTCGCCATCCGGACACGACGGCCGGGTCGACCTCACCAAGCGCGAGCGCTGCGCTACCGTCCGAAGCCCGCAGCGTCTGACCGGGCGACAGGGCCTGCGCGTGGCCGCCTCGTTCGAACCGCACCGCTCCTTCGGCAACCGCGACGCGCGTCTCTGCGCCGTCGCGCGCGATATCGAAGCGCGTGCCGACATCGACGATCGACGCGCTGCCAACGGCGACGGAGAATGGATGGTTCGCATCATGCCGTACCTGGAAGCTAGCCTGGCCACGATCCAGGCGCACCGCACGCGGGTCGGCGCGGTCTACCACGATCCGGGTTCCGCCGTTGAGCGCAACTTGAGTCCCATCCGCGAGGTCGAGCAATCGCGTCACTCCAGCAGGGGTCTCGACCACCATTTCGCCGGCCGGTTTCGGCCAAAGGGCGTAACCGCCCACCACCGCCAGCAGCGACGCGGCGGCGGCCCATCCGGCCGCGGGCCGCCAGCGTCGCGCACGATAGGTTTCGATGTCACTGACCGTCGCGATCGGCGGAGCCGCCAGCACCGCCGCGATCTTGCGGTCGCCCTCGGCCAGCGGCCAATAGGCGGCACCATGCGCCGGATCGGCCGCCAGCCAGGCGTCGAACCGGTCCCATTCGGCGAAATCCGGCTCGGCCAGACGGATCACCCAGTCGAGCGCCTCCGCCTCGATCCTCTCGTTCATGCCCATGGCGCCATCCATATCGGTAGGACGCCGCGGCGGCGCCCAAACCTCATCCCCCCGCTACTCATCCAGGCTCTCCGCCAGTTCGATCATGGCCCGATAGGCCCTGCGCAAATGCTTCTCGACCGTGCTCAGCCCCATGCCGAGTTCCTCCGAGATGCGCCGCTGAGTCATGCCGCTGAGGCGATGGCGGCGGAAGATGCCGGCGGTCGGTTCACCTAGATCGTCCAGAGCGCGCTGCGCCGCCTCGAGATGCGCGCGCGCAATGAGCACCCGCTCGGCGGCCGGCTCTTCCGATACCCCCGGGCTCGCCGACCCGGTAACCTCCGCCCAGGATTCGTCGCGCCGTCGTGTCCGTATCTCGCCGCGCCGCCAATCGAGCACGAGATTGTGCAGCAGGCGATAGAGATAGGAGAGAGGCTCGATGAGCGGGGAATCGCCAAAGCTTGCGGCGCTCAGCCTCAGCCAGGCCTCTTGCAACAGGTCCTCGGCCTGGTCGCCGGCGCCGGCATGACGCAGAAACCCGAGCAACCTGGCGCGGTTTTCGAAGAAGGCGGCCTCCAGCAGCGGTCGTGGATCGTCATGCCGCGCCTCCGTCATATTCCTGCGTTTTGCTCCCCGGCGCTACGACATTGCCAAGCCATGTGTGGCCATTGCTCCGCGCACCCATTCGCCGGAGTCGCCTGGCATGGCGTCGCGATGTGCACTTTCGCCGCCGCGTTGGAAATGATGAAATTTCGGACTCGCGTGGGAAGAATGGAATGTCGGTCGTCGATCGATTCCAGCGTAACAGTCCGCGCCGACGCTCAGCCCTGTGCCTGATCGCGGGCATGCTCTCCCGGCCAACGCGCTTCTTCCATTTTCTTCCACAGACGGTGCATGGCTGCGCGCGCGCTGCCCAGCCCCGCGCGGTCCGTGGTTTCGCGCCAGCGATCCGCCCGGTCGAGCAATTGCGCCACGCGCGGCCCCGGCGTCTGCTCCGCACCCCAGCTCGTAATCGAATTGGCGTTGGTCAGTGCCAGCGACAGCGTCGCGACGCCGATGGCGACCCCCGTCCAGCGCAAGGCGTGCGCCTCCCCTGATGGGCCGGGCAGATCGACGGGGAATTCCTGTGGCCGGGACATGCTCTCTTCCTAGAAGCGGTAATAAATGAACGGAGCGACGCCTTCGAAGCGCATCGCGTCGATGACGAGGATCAGTGCGGCCAGGCCGACACCGACGAGTGGTGCGGGCATGGTGCGGATGCGGATGGCCACACCGCCCATCCACCGCGTCGGCATTGCGTGGATTGCCAGACCGAAACCGATCAGCAGCACGATCAGCGGCGAGGCCGTGAAACCAGTCGGGCTGCCGAACGGATCGAGCATGCCGCGAAGATAGGTCATGGCATCGCCGAAGCTGGCCGCACGGAAGAAGATCCAGCCGAGCAGGACGACATGGAACGTGAGCAGCAGCCTCGCCCAGACTGGGAGCGGCGGCCAGGCCTTCGGCGCATGGTCGGCCCAGAAGCGCTCCACCGCCAGCGCGCCGCCGTGCAGGCCGCCCCAAACGACGAAGGTCCAGCTCGCGCCGTGCCACAGGCCTCCAAGCAGCATGGTCAGCATCAGGTTGCGATAGGTGGCGAGCTTGCCGCCCCGGCTGCCGCCAAGCGCCTCGATATAGAGATAGTCGCGCAGCCATTGCGACAGGGTGATGTGCCAGCGCCGCCAGAAATCCTGCAGCGAGGTGGCGCGATAGGGCTGGTCGAAATTGCGGGGAAAACGATAACCGAGCAGCGCCGCCAGCCCGATCGCCATGTCGGTATAGGCCGAGAAATCGCAATAGATCTGCACCGCGTAACCATAGGCCGCGAAGGTCAGGTCGAGCGAGGAGTGCGAGGCGGGATCGGCGAATACCGGATCGACGAAGCCGACGGCGAGTTCGGACGCGATCACCGTCTTCTTGAACAAGCCCCAGACGATCAGCAGCAACGCCATCGATACCATCGATCGGTCGAGCTTCGGACGCGACTGGAATTGGGGCACGAGATCGGCCGCGCGCACGATCGGCCCGGCGACGAGGTGCGGGAAGAAGGACATCAGCAGCAAAATGTCGAGCAAGGCCGCCGGCTCGACCCGCCGGCGATAGACGTCGACGACATAGCTGATGCCCTGGAAGGTGAAGAAGGAAATGCCGATCGGCAGGATCACGCTGAGCATCGGCAGGTCGCGTTCGAAGCCGATCGCGGCAAGCGTGGCGCCGACCTGCTCCGTGAAGAAGTCGAAATATTTGAAGAAGCCGAGGATGATCAGATTGACCGCGACGCCGCACAGCAGGAGCAGCTTGCGCCGATCGGCAAGGCGATCGTTCGCGAGACCGGCGGCGACCGCCCAGTTCATCAGCGCGGAGAAGATCAGCAGCGGCACGAAGCGCCAGTCCCACGCGCCGTAAAAGACCCAGCTCGCGACGAGCAGCAGGATCTTGCGCCACTCGTTGGAGCGCACCGACCAGACCAGGGTGAAGACGAAAAGGAAGAAAACGCCGAAGGTGAGCGTCGGAAACAGCATGGTTATTCCGCGGATGCGGCTCCCCTGTCGAGGTCGGCCTGGAGGCGCCGTGCGATCTCCAGTCCGCCTGCTGTGTTGAAATGGACATAGTCGCCGCGCATCAGCGGCAGTTCGCGCCGTACCCAGGTGCGGGCGGCGCAGGGGCCGCCCATCCGTGCCTGCCAGTCCCACAGGGCAAGGCCCATCTCGCCCGCAACGCGGCGCTGGATGTCGCGAACAGCGGTGAGGGCCGGCGGCGCGAACAGCGTGGGCTGATCGCCGGCGCCTTCGCAGCCGACGAGCGCGCCGGGTGCATTGGTGCGCAGCGCAGGCTGGCGGCTGAGTGAATCCGGGGCGCCGAGCAACAGCATCGGGACATTGCCCGAGAGCAGGCGCAGCCGGGTGATCTGCGAGCGCAGCACCGCCTCGAACGCGACCGGATCGAAATGCGGCGCGAAGCCTTCGTTGGTGCCGAAAGCCAGGACGATCAGGTCGGGGCGGTAGGCTTTCAGCTCCTCCGCCACGACGGCATCGTCGGTCCTGGCGAAGTGCGCGAGCTGCGATCCGACCACGCCGAGATTGGACAGGGCGATGCCACCATCGTCGCGGAAGGTCGCCCAGGACGTGATGGTGAGGCCGCGGGTCTCAGCGACGACCTCGACTGACGAACGCGGTATGGCCAAACGGATCGTCCGACAGATCGGCTGCCGCGACGGCGCCGCGAAATCCAACCGGCGCTGATCTCCCCCATCGAACCGGACAATCACGTCGCCAGCATTGGGGCCGCCGATCGCGCACAATATGAAGCGGTCGAACGTCATGCCCGTAGCGTTCAACGCCATGCTCGCGCCGGCGCGCATCGCGGTCATGCTGAAGCCGGAAAGACCGAGCAGCAGCCGTGGCGCAACGGCGCCTCTGCCAAAGGTCGCGCCGATCGACCAGCCAGACGAGATGGAGGCGGTGACGCCGCGCGTGATATAGCCGTCATAGGGTCGGCCCGGCGGCAGCACGCCCCTGCCCGCGTTGCCGAACCGCGCCTGCAACAGGTCACGCCACGCGCCGGTCACCGCGTCGCCGGCGGTGTGGCTGTCGCCGATCTGCAGGATATGAACCGGCGCCTCACCCTTCGCGACCCGCATGGCCTCGAGCCTGGCGAAATAGGGTGCCAGCGCCTCGGGGTTGCACAGCGGCCCGGTACAGGTCGACGCGGCCGCAGGCGCCGATAGCGCGGCCAGGGTTAGCAGGGCGAGCTTCACTTCGCGGCTTCCCCACCCCCGGTTGCGGGCGTGCCAGCGACAGTGCGCGCGGCATCGGCATAGTTGCGGATTCGGCCGGCCAGCCCGCGCGTGATCCAGAGATAGCCGGTCATCGACATGTGCACGCCGTCCGCCGCGCGGATAAGCGTGCGCTTGCCGGACTTCGGGTCGTTGAGATAGGTCGCGAAATTGCCCTGCGCGTCAGAGACGACCGGGCGCGTGTCGATGAACGGCACGCCGAGCTTCGCCATGCGCTCGGCATAGAAGTCGTTGATCGCCATGACATCGGTATCGACCGATTCCTTGCCGATGCGCGGCAGGCCGACCCAATAGACCATCGCGTGATGGCGGCGCAGCAAGGCGACGTAGCGATCGAGACGTCCGCCGACTTCCTGCTGCCAGAGCGGCCCCATGAATTTGGCATATTTGCCCTGGGGCGTGATGATGCCCTGCGCGTCATTGGCGCCGAAGGAGATGATCGCGATGTCGAGCGGCGCGTCGCCGAGTTGTTCCGCCGCGTGGGTTTCCAGGTTCAGGCTCTTGTAGCGGGTGAAGCCTGTGGCCGGCTGGCTATATTTCACGACTTCATAGCCCGCCTTGTTCGGCAGTTGCTGCGCCAGCCCCCACCAGACGCCGTCGCCGAAACTGTCGCCGAACACGCCGACCTTGATCCGGTTGCCGGTCGCGACCGTCTTCACCAGTTGCTGGAACGGCGTGGCATATTGGCGGATGAGCGCATCCTCCGCCTGAACCGATACGGGCATCGGCCGGGCTATGGCAGGCCGGGCCGGCGAGACCGCCGCCGCGGATGCGCTGCTGCCGGTCTGGAAAGCCCAGCCGATCGCCACGCCCACTGCGGTGCCCAGCAGGAGGACCGCCGTCCGGTCGAGCAGGATACGCAACGGGGGACGATTTGAGGAAGAAATCAGGTCGACTTGGCGCGCGACATCCTGCGGCGCTTGCACTGTACCTTGCAACACGGCGTTCATACTTTCAGCGGTGGAGTGTATTCTTTCGAACGGCGCCATCATGCACCTCTCAAGATCAAATTGTCTATAGACTCACGGACGATTGCAGAATTTTACGGAAGAATGGCAACTTTGTGCGCATCCGTCACAACAAAACATGTTAAGTATTACTTGTCTATTTGTTTGCGTAATAGACACCAACTGACGAAGCAGGTTGCATCGACGAGATTGCCAATAATCATCCAGAGCGTGCTCGGCAATTTTCATGGATAGAATAGATGCTAATTTCGATTGGATCGTCATTCGGAGTAGCATCACGATGAAGGGAAAGGCTCTTCATCAAGCCTCACAGTGAAGGCGACGGATTCCATCGGGATTCGCTGATCGAATTCGACCGGATCGGCTATTGTCCCCTTCTGTTCCGGCGCGAACGACAGGCAGGTGGAAGCCGGGCGCGCAAGGCGGTAGGAACAGGCGTGCCCTCCCCCTCGCCTCTTCAGAATTTCCCCGATCGAAGCGGGAGTCGTTGCAGGACAGGTCGCCTTTTGGGCCTGGCCCTGTGCTTTACAATACCGGTCGCCGGCTGCAGCCGGGGCGAGCATGGGCCCCACAGCGGACTGGTGCGACTGTCGGACGACGAAGTGAAGAATCTCGATCCGCAGAAAATCTCCGACCTCACCTCGCTTCGCGTCGCCGAGGATCAGTTCGAGGGACTGACCCGCCACAGCGGCGACGGGCAGGCCGAATTGGGCCTGGCGAAGGCGATGCGCTGCACCCGCGACAAGCTTTCGTGCAGTTTCATCCTGTGGCCCGGCCTGCGCTTCTCGGATGGAACACCGATCACTGCCGCCACCTTCGCGGACGGTTTTGCACGGCTTAGCGACCCGAAGACCCTCGCGCCCAATGCCAAGCTGTTCGAGGGCATCGCGACGATCGCTGCCAGTGACCCGGCAACCGTGACCGTCACCCTGCACCGGCCCCTGCCCTGGCTGACCGAGTTGCTGGCCCAGCCCGCGCTGGCGGCGCTGCCGATGCACCGGATCTCCGCGGCGGGGGATCGATGGACGAGCGACCGGCCGCTCGTCACGTCGGGCGCTTACCGGCTGACCGACTGGCGGCTCGGCGATCGGCTGACCTTGGCGCGCAATCCGGCCTGGCATGATGGGCCCGCGCCCACCTCGACCATCGTCTGGCAGCCGGCTGAGGACAAGCTGGCGGCGCTCCGGCGTTTTCGGGGGAAAGAGGCGGATACGATCAGTGATATTCCGGGGAGCCGGATCGAATGGGTGCGCACGCATCTGCCAGGCGCGGCGCGGATCGCCCCTTATGCCGGGACCTATTATCTCGCCTTCAATACCCGCAGGCGGCCGTTCGACGACCCCCGCATCCGACGCGCGCTCTCGATGGCGATCGACCGCGACTGGATCGCGACCCGACTGATGGGCACCGGCGAAACCGGTGCGCTGGGGCTGGTGCCCCCGGTGCTGGGCGGGCACAATCCGGATGTTTTCGCGGCGGCCGATCGCCCGGCGACGATCCGCCGGCTGCTCGCCGCCGCCGGATATGGCCCTGGGCGCCCGCTTGTCTTCGATGTCCGCTTCAACAGCGGTGGCGACCATCGGCGGATCGCGGTCGCGCTGGCGGCGATGTGGCGGCCGTACGACGTCGAGGCGCGGTTGCTCAACAGCGAGGCGGCGCTGCACTTCGCCGCGCTGCGGCTCGGCGATTTCCAGCTCGCCCGGTCCGGCTGGATCGCCGACGTGCCGCGGCCGGAGAATTTCCTAGCGGTCCATCTGAGCGGTGCGGGCCCGGTCAATTATTCGGGTTATGCCGATGCCGACTATGACCGGCTGATCGCGCAGGCCCTCGATACGGTCGATCCCGCCACGCGTGCCGCGCTGCTGCGCGTGGCGGAGGAGCGCCTGCTGCGCGCCGCACCGATCCTGCCGATCTATCATTATGTCAGCCGCTCGCTGGTAGCGCCCGATGTCCGGGGATGGCAGGATAATGCCATGAACATCCATCCCAGCCGCCTGCTGTACCGGGCCCCACGATGAAGCGCGGCCTGTTTCTCCTGGCCATAGTGCTGCTGACCGGTTGCGGCCGGCGGTCGGACGCGGGCCCGGTAGTGGTCAGCGCAATCGGCGAGGCGCCTGCGTTCGCCGATCCATCGCTGGGACCGCTCGGCACGCCATCCCGGCTGCTGCTGGATTCGACTGCCCAGGGTCTGGTCCGCCTGGACGCTACCGGGCAGATCGAGCCCGGCGTCGCCGAGCGCTGGATCGTGATCGACGACGGCATGAGCTATATCTTCCGCCTGCGCGAGGCCGAGTGGAGCGACGGCCGCCCGGTTAGCGCTGAAGAGGTGGTGGCGATCCTTCGTCGTCAGATCGCCCCGCGTTCGCGCAACCCCCTGCGGCCCTTTCTCAGCGCGATCGACGAGATCGTGGAGATGACGCCGCAGGTGATCGAGATTCGCCTGAAACGGCCTCGCCCCGATCTCCTCAAGCTGTTCGCCCAGCCTGAGCTTTCCCTGTTTCGAACCCGCCCACCAGGCGGCAGTGGCCCGTTTCGTATCACGGAAAGCTATCGCGACGGCGCAATGCTCCGCCCGGCGTTCGATCCGGCCCGCTCGCCCGACGACGAGGCCGCGGAACCGGGGCCAGAACAGAATGTCCGCCTGATCGGAGAGCGTGCTGCGCGGGCCATCGCGCGCTTTGCCGCGCGCGACTCGGACATGGTCACCGGCGGCACCTTTGCCGATTGGCCGCTGCTTGCCAGCGCCGAGATTGCGCCGGCCAACCAGCGTATCGACCCCGCTGCCGGGCTGTTCGGCCTGGTGATCGCCAACCGCGCCGGATTCCTGGCCGAAGCCGCAAATCGCGCCGTGGTCGCGCGCTCGGTGGACCGCCAAGCGATCGTCGGCGCCTTCGCCCCCGCCTGGAATGCAACCGCTCAACTCCTGCCCGACAGCCTCGATTCAGCGGCAGCGCCAAACCCGGGCTGGGTCGCGTCCGCCACGGATCCAGCCTCCGCTCTCGACCGGGTGCGCGCCTGGCGCGAAGAGCATGATGGGCCGCCGATGCTACGCATCGCGCTCCCGCGCGGGCCGGGCGCGACGGTGCTGTACGGTATCGTCGCGGCGGGGCTGCAACGGATCGGCATCGACACGGAGCGCGTCGCGATCGACGCCGATGCCGATCTGCGCCTGATCGATGCGGTCGCCCCTTATGACAGCGCGCGCTGGTATCTCGGCACGGCATGCCAGCCCTGCGGCGCCGAGGCACAGGCAGCGGTGGACGCAGCCCGCGATGCCCCAACGCTCGAACTGCGGGCGGCGCGCCTCGCAGAGGCAGATGCCGCCGTGGCAGCCGATATTGCCTATATTCCGATCGCGCGGCCGCTACGCTGGTCTCTCGTCGCGCTACGCCTCGGGCAGTGGCAGGGGAACTCTCGTGCCTGGCACCCGTTGAATCACCTGCGTAACGACACCAAATGAGGTGACATGGCCAACCGTGCGACTCGAATGAGCCCCGAACCCCTCGGCAGCATCGCGGGCAGCCTGACCGGCAGTGACGCCGCATCGGTGCGTAAACGCATCGTCGCGATGGAGCATCTGCTCGAGGGCCTGTTCACCGTCCCGGGGACCAATCGCAAGGTCGGTCTCGACGTTATCCTGGATATCATTCCGATCGGCGGCGGCGCCGTTGCAGCGCTAATGGGCGCGTGGATGGCATGGGAGGCTCGCAATCTCGGCATGTCGAAATCGCAGGTCGCTCGCATGGCCGGCAATATCGGCGTCGACTTCCTGCTTGGCCTGATCCCTTGGGTCGGCGCGGTGCCTGACTTTTTCTTCCGCTCGAACACCCGCAATCTGCGGATCATCAAGCGCCACCTCGACAAGCACCACCCCTCGACGGCAGTGATCGATCAATAAGGCGTGCGGGCCGCGCTTTAGCGCGACCCAGCCAGATAGTGACTCAGCGGGAACCCCGCCAGATTTTCACTGCCGCCGTCGCTGGCAAGCCACCGGTGCCCGCCTTACAGCGTTCATAGGCGAAGCTTTTATCCAGGCATATCCATAGTTCGTCGAGCCAGCCCTGGCGATTGGCTGTCACGCGAATCGCGTTAGCGGGCAGGCCCGGGTTCGCTTTCGCCATCGCCGCCGCGAAACCGCCGGCTGTCACATTGCTCCGCGACAGCGCATCCATGTCCGGATAGCGCAGCTTCGCGTAAAGGCCGGTCGAACGCTCGAAATAGGCGGCCGGCGTGGTGCGCATGCAGGTACCGTGCTTGGCCCATTCATGCTGCATCAGTTGTGCCGAGGGCGTCGCGCAGAGGTGCTTGCGGATCACCTGGCGCGGCAAGATGCCGGTCGCGGTGCAATATTGTGGCCAGTCCTTGCCCACACCATCGGGCCAGAGCCCGTGCAGGGTGAAACCGAAGCGATTGCCGCTGCCGCATTCGAGCCGGGCCGAGGCATTGCGGCCATTGTCGTGGCAATATTGCGGAGCCCAGGTTACGGCGAGGGTATAGCCGCCGATCGGCAGCACCCGCTTCGGCTCGCTGCGGCTCGGCAGATCCGGCCTCGGTCGGGCGATATTGGCGGGGATCGCGCATTTATAGGCCTGGGCCTGGGCGACGCCCGGCGCAGCGGCAAGCAGAGCCGCGACGATGAGCGCCGGCTTCATGCGACCGCTCCCGGCGTCGCGCCGAACCAGCGGCCAGCATCGCGGCGGAACAGCATCACGACCGCATAGGCCTGCAGCACCGTTGAAAACAGGCCAAGCAAGCCGCTCAGCCCGAGCGAATAACGCCCGGTCGGGATCGCATAGAGAGTCCAGGCCAGGGCCAGTGTGACAAACACCGTAACGATCCATTTGGCGATCACGCTGCCCCTATGTGCGACGAAGAACCACAGGAGCAGGGCAATGCCGAACCCGATCGCGGTCGTCAGCAGCAGGGTCGCGTTGCCGAACATCTGCGGCGTCAGTAGCGCCCTCTCCTCCCGCTCGGACCAGGAAAGAATGGTATTGACCAGATCGACGCCGATCGCGGCGAGATAGAATCGTTCGAACTGACTGATAGAATTCGGCTTGCTCATCGATGCGCCCCCCCGGGTTGATTCGGCACGGCGGGCGACCCCCGACCGGATGATGATTCTAGATATTCTCTGCTCGCTTCTCGCCGAACCAGACCTGCGTGTCAGGACGAAAAAGGAACCAGATCGCAGCAATCTGCAGCGCCAGCTTCACCGTGCCGATCACACCGCCGATTCCGCCAGGATAACTGCCAATGGCGAGGCTGAAGATCGCACCGGCTAGGCCGATCGCCGCGAGGACCGTCGCGATCCATTTTGCGACTGCACTGCCACGGTGCGCGATAAAATACCAAAGGAGAAGCTGGACGAACAAGCCGATCACCGTGCTGACCGGCAGCAGCCAAGTGCCGACCAATGCCTCCTGTGCGGCGAAGCCCGCCTTGACGGTCGACCATAACAGGGCAGTGCTGAGCGCACCCGCGGCAAAGGCTACGAGGTAGCAGCGCTCGAACATCACTATCGACTTCGGCCGCCCCATCGACTCACCCCCCTCAAGCGTTGTTCACGGCAGCTTAGTCCTCTTTTGTTCTCATGCAAGCATCACGCGGCGGACATGAAATCGAGCCCGATATCCGCCGCCGGCGCCGATTGGGTCAGGCGACCGACGCTGATGAAGGTGACCCCGGTTTCAGCAATCGCGCGGATTGTGTCGAGCCGTACCCCGCCTGACGCCTCAGTTGGCACGCGTCCGCCGATCAGGGTGACGGCCCCCCGCAGCATCGGCGGTTCCATATTGTCGAGCAGCAGATGCGTGGCCCCTGCGGTCAGCGCCGGTTCGATCTGGTCAACCGAATCGACCTCGACGATGATCCGCGCAATCCCCGCCTCCTTCGCGCGCCGCACTGCCTCGCCAATGCCGCCGGCGACCGCGACATGATTGTCCTTGATCATCGCCGCATCCCACAGGCCCATGCGGTGGTTGGTCGCACCGCCCATGCGAGTCGCGTATTTCTCCAGCACACGCAGTCCCGGAATCGTCTTGCGGGTGTCGAGCAACGTCGCACCAGTGCCGAGAATCTTGTCGACATAGCTGCGGGTCAGCGTGGCGACACCCGACAAATGCTGGATGGTGTTGAGCGCGGAGCGCTCCCCCGTCAGCATCGCCCGAGCGCTCCCCTCGATGCGCATCAGATCGGTGCCCGCCGCGACGCGGTCGCCATCCTGGACCAGCCGCTCGATCCGGACGTTCGGATCGAGCGCGCGAAAAAATGCCTCGGCGATCGGCAAGCCCGCGACGATGATCGCGTCGCGGCTGTCCATCACGCCAGTGAAACGCGCATCGGCGGGGATGACGGCGGTGGAGGTGATGTCGCCTGCATCGCCAAGGTCCTCTGCCAGCGTGGCGGCAATGAAGGCGGGCAGATCGAAGCCCGACAAGGTCCAGTCAGTCGCGCCACTTTGCAGAGCCGGAGAGAGAGTATCCGACATCATCATCCGCTCCGCGACTGCCATGGCTCCGCTTTGTCCACACAGGCGGGTGAAAGCAAGCATTCAACCCGGCCCCAGGATGAATAACCAGCCGTTAACCATCACTGCCTATCGTTCAGCCGACATAGAGGGCGGAGGCATTCATCATGGCGCACGGCGCATTCATCGAACCCAATCAGGCACTGGAAAGCCTGGCCAATCCGGCCGAGGCGATGGGCATCCAGATTCATTCGGGGTTTCGCGCCGCCAAGCACGCCCAGCATCTGAAGGGCCATAACCGCATCTTCGACGAGATCGTCGCCCGGCTTTCAAAGCTCGACCTTCCCTATGAGGATCAGTGCTCGACCGAATATTATTTCGACCTCGTCCGTACGCTGCGCGATTTCAACGGCGAGTTCGATCGCCTGGTCGAGGTCGGCGTGTTCATGGGTGGTTCGTCCAGCGTCTTTGCCGGCTGTATCGCCCCGTTCGACATCGACCTGGATATGGTCGATATCAGCGCCGACTATCTGCAGTTCGCCTATGAGCGCGTTCGCCGCATGTACCCCGAAAGCACTGGCCGCATCCGCCTGTTCCACGGCGACCTGCCCTCCTATGTGCGCACAGTGATGTTGGAAGAGCCGGTGCGGACCATCGTCCATCACGACGGCGCACATGATTTCAACCAGGTCGTGCGCGACATGGCCGCGCTGTCGTTCGTGCGCGAGCAGCTTGTCGCAATCATCGCGCAGGACACGCATTTGCGCGGCACCGTGCACCACATGAACTTCGTCGACATGGCAATGTACGCGGTGTTCGGTCTCGACCTGAACTATGCCCCCATCGGCAAGCGCTATCCCGAGATGGATTCACGCACCGCGCCGAACAAATATCAGGGCAATTACTTCATGCCCGAGGTGCCGGAGGGTTTCGTGCTGCCGATGGCGGTTAACGAATTCCACTATCCCCACCCGGATCTGTCCATCGACGATTTCCTGCCAGCGCCAATGCTGCAACTCGTGGCAAACGGTTAGGGTCGCATCCTGCGCCAAACCGGCCTTAGCGTCGGCGCTCGGATTCGACGGACAAGGGAGCCCCCTTATTCCTCCCGGAGGAGATGCCCTTCGATCGCGACCGGAATGGCTTCGATCATGACGAACACGACCCGGCAGGGCTCGGTGCCGGGATTGCGCCAGAGGTGGCTGGTCCCGCGCTGGACGACGATGTCGCCGGTCTCGAGCAGTTCGACCTCGCCGCCATCGAGCTGGAGTTCGATCTCGCCGTCGAGGATGATCGCATAATCGATCGACCAGCTGCGGTGCATCCGCGATTTCCGGCCCGGCAGGAAATCGACGACGCGGATCATCGATCCGCCTTCGTCGCCCGGCATCCGATCGCCATCGCTGTCGTCATTGAGATTGGCGGGCACCTCGGGCGTCGACCAGACCTGAGCCAGCGCCGCCTCGCCCGACCCGGCCGCGATCGGCCGCAGCGTGTCGACATCGCGAATGATCGACCAGCCAGCCTCGTCATGCCCGGTCACGATCCGGCGGAACGGGGTGGTTACGGTCCGCCCGTCGACAAGGCCCTTCGCCTTCTTCTTGCGGAAGAACATGGCTCTACCTCCCCTTCCGCGCCGACGGCCTCAGTCGCCCGTCACCTTGACCGGTCCCAGATCGCCCATCCCCACCGTCGCGCTCGCCATCGCCATCATCGCATCGAGGCTCTTCTTGGCCCGCAGGCGAAGGTCTTCCTCGATCTCGATGCGCGGCTCGAGATCGCGCAGCGCGACGTAGAGCTTCTCCATCGTGTTGAGCGCCATGTACGGGCAGATGTTGCAGTTGCAGTTGCCGTCGGCACCGGGCGCGCCGATGAAGTTCTTGTCCGGGACCGCTTTTTGCATCTGGTGGATGATGTGCGGCTCGGTCGCGACGATCAGCGTGTCGCCTTCCATCGCCAGCGCATATTCCAGGATGCCGCGGGTCGAGCCGACATAATCGGCATGGTCGAGGATGTAAGGCGGGCATTCCGGATGCGCGACGACGGGGGCGCCGGGATGCTGTAGCTGGAGCTTGAGCAGCTCGGTTTCGCTGAACGCCTCGTGCACGATGCACACGCCCGGCCAGAGCAGCATGTCGCGCCCGGTCTTGCGCGCGAGATAGCCGCCCAGATTCTTGTCCGGGCCGAAGATGATCTTCTGGCTCGCCGGAATCTGGGAGAGGATCTTCTCGGCCGACGAACTGGTGACGATGATGTCGCTGAGCGCTTTCACCTCGCAGGAGGAGTTGATGTAGGTCAGCGCAATGTGATCGGGATTCGCGGCGCGGAAGGCGGCGAACTGCTCGGGCGGGCAGCTGTCCTCCAGGCTGCATCCGGCGTTCATGTCGGGCAGCACCACGATTTTCTGGGGCGACAGGATCTTCGCGGTCTCTGCCATGAAGCGCACGCCGCAAAACGCAATGACGTCCGCGTCGGTCGCCTCGGCCTTCTTGCTGAGATCGAGGCTATCACCGACGAAATCGGCAATATCCTGGATTTCCGGCTTCTGGTAATAATGCGCGAGGATGACGGCGTTACGCTCCTTGCGCAGCCGGTCGATCTCCGCGCGGAGATCGAGGCCAGTGAGCGTGCCGCCAATGCCGTTACGTGCGTCCATCGTTACTTCCTGTTTCCCAGAACCTGATCGAGCGAGCGCGTGGTGTCCCACACCTCGCTGTTATCCTTTGCTTCGTCGGCGAAGCGCACCTTCACCGTCACATCCATGCCCGCCGCCTTGAGCGGCATGGCGAAACTGCGCTCCACCGCCCGACGCGTGGCGTCTCGGGCGAGGTTCAGCGGTACCGCTTCATGCGCCTGGCGCACGAGCTCCTGCTGCCCGGCGCGGCGATTGGCGTCCTGCAGCTTCGAATCGGCATCGGTAAAGGCCGACAGGATGCCGCCCTCGCCATATTCGCGCATCTGGGTCAGGTCGATCTGCGGCGGCGAGACCTCGACCGGCGGCAGCACCACGCCGAGCGTGCGCGTGCCCGCGTCCCAGCTCACGTCCTTCTGCCGCAACTTGGCGAGATCGACTTCGTAGCGGACCATGCCGGGCATGATCAGCGTCTTCTTCGCGCTCAGCCCGAATTGAGATTGAGTCGAGGTCGTCACCGCGACGAACCGCGCGGCAAACGCGGACAGGCGGTTCTGTTCCTTCAACCCCTGAAGCGAGGCGCTCGCGATCGTCACTGGATCGGGGCCCTTCATCTTGCCGCTGACATAATAGCCGAGCGCCCAGAAGCCGCCCGCGATGAACAGCGCGATCAGCGCCAGCGCGCCGGCGAACTTGCCGAGGAACTTCATGCGGCCATCTCCCAGTCGTCGCCCCTGAGGGAGACAACGCCCCGGTCGCGCAGATCGATCAGATGGGCAAGCACGGATCGCTCGGCCGCGGGAAACAGCCGCGGGTCGATGCCGACATACATGCGCTCGACCATCGCCGGGATCGCGCGCGGCTCGGCGCGGAGCAGGCGCAGGATCTGGCCCTCGCGCTGCTTGCGGTGGCCGATCATACCGCGGACGAGGCGGCGGGGATTCTCCACCGGATCGCCATGCGCGGGGTAATAGATGCGGTCGTCGCGGTGCATCAGCTTGTCGAGGCTGGCCATATACGCCGCCATGTCGCCGTCGGGCGGCGACACGATGGTGGTCGACCAGCCCATGACGTGATCGCCGGAGAACAGCGCCTTGCTCTCGGGTAGTGCGAAGGCGAGATGGTTGGAGGTATGGCCGGGCGTGGCGACGGCGATAAGCGTCCAGCCCTCGCCCGATATCGACTCCCCGTCGGCCAGCACCCGATCCGGAGCATAATCGCCATCGAACGATGCGTCCGCGCGAGGCCCGAGATCGTCGACCGCGAGCGGCGCGCAACCGATGATCGGGGCACCGGTCGCTGCCTTCAGTGCCCGGGACGCGGGGCTGTGGTCGCGGTGGGTATGCGTGATGACGATGGCGGTGACCGGGCGGCCCGCGATCGCACTGATCAGCGCCGCGACATGGTTGGGATCGTGCGGGCCGGGATCGATCACCGCGAGATCGTGCGTGCCGACCAGATGCGTCTGGGTACCGGTGAAGGTAAAGGGCGACGGATTAGGTGCGAGGATGCGGGTGACGAGCGGTTCGAGCTGCTCGGCGACGCCTGGTAGTTGCTCGCTCATGATGGCGAAATGGCGGGTCGCGGGCGGGATAGCAAGGGCACAGAACGCCCCTCCCCCGCAGGAGAGGGGTGAAGGTCGCTCAGTTCGCCTTGGCGATATTCTCTTCCATGTCGCGGATGGCTTCGTCGATCGCCCTGATCGCTTCGTTGCGGGCGACCTCGCCCATTGCCTGGTCGCTGCGCATACGCGCCTGTGCATTACGCAGTCCTTCAAGCGCGGAACGATAGGCATTGCGCTCGATGTCCTTGCTCCGTGCCGCCATCGCGGCGCCTTCCCGCGCTATCTTCTCGATGCGGTTGGTGCAGATGATGATGATCCGCTTGTCGCCCTTCTTCTCGTTGATCACCGTCTCATGGCGCTGGCCGTCGCCGGGGCAGTTGCGCGACGAGATCTCTGGCATGGGGCGCATCGGAGGCATCGGAGGCATCGCGCCCATGCCGCGGAAGTCTTCGGTCGTCATCTTGCCGTCCTTGTCGCGGCGGACGATGCGGACGACCTTGCGCTTGGTGACCTTGCCGTCGGGCGAGACGGTGGTGGTGACGCCGTCCTCGTCGTCGCCCCACACCGGCGGCGCGGGAGGAGCAGGCGGGGCCGGCGAGGCCACCGGCGCGGCACTAATCTCCTGCATCGGCATCGGTGCGGGGATGGCACCCAGTGCGGGTACCGACGGAACGGCCGGAACCGCTGCGGGGGCTACAGAAACCAGCGGCGCCACGGCCGCGATCGGGTTCAACTCGGCAAGGCTTACGCCTGTCGCTTTCTCGACGCCCGAACGGACGCGCTCGGCGGCCTGAGTGCCGGAGGCGGTCACGCCCAATCCGGCAACGGTCAGCATTGCAACCGCAGCACAACCGCTGACGAGGCGCAGGCGCGACGTCTTGTTGGTGGTCAGCATTCTCAGTCTCCCTTTCAAATCGTCGATGGTGTGCAGGTGACAGGCGGCCGACACGGCGCCGCCATGGGCCGCCTTGACGATCGCGCAGGCATAGGTGTGCCGCATCATCGGGTTCTGGCCGGCCAGGACGCGGGCGTCGTTGGCGATCTCCTGATCGGCGCGGAAAGCGCGGAACGCACGCCACGCGATCGGATTGAACCAGTGCAGCGCGAGCACGACCAGCGCGATCCAGTTCGCGATCAGGTCGCCGCGGTGGTGATGGCCGAGTTCATGGGCGAGCGCGAGGTTGCGCTCGTCGAGATCGTAGCGCTCGCTGAAGTCCCGTGGAAAGGCGACGTATTTGCGCCAGATGCCGAAGGCGAGCGGACCGCGGGCAGCATCGGTCTCGATCAACTGGATGCCGCCTTCGATCGCCGTTTCGCGCGCGGTCTGATCGAGCATGCGACGGACGAAACGGGCGTGAGCGGTGGCGTGCCAGACAATGAACGCCGCCGCGCCCAGCACCCATAGCGAGACCAGGATAGGGCCAAGCGAGGGGTTTTGGGTGACGGGCGCAGCGGCGTCTCCGGCGAGCGGTTCGATCACATAGACAGTGATCTGCTCGCTCGCACGGATCACCGGCGCGACTGCGATCTCGCGCCAGGATTGCGGTAAGGGCGGAAGGAACAGCCTGAGCACGGGCAAGGCCCAGAGGGCATAGGCGATGTCCGGCCCGAAGGCGCGGCGGACGGGACCGCGGAGCAGCAGCACCGCGACCATCAGCACGGCGGAGGCGATCAGCGCCTCGATTGCCCACGCGATCATGACTTGAGGCCTTTGAGCAGCGCCTCGATCTCGGCGATGTCTTCATTGGTCAGCGCGTCGCGCTCGGCGAGATGGGCGACCAGCGGGGTCAGCTTGCCGCCGAACAGCCGGTCCATCAGCCGGCGCGATTCCCCCTCGACATAATCGCCGCGCGCGACCAGCGGCCGGTAGAGATAGCGGCGGCCATCTTCCTGATGCCCGATGATGTTCTTGGCGAGCAACCGGCCGAGCAGGGTCTTCACCGTATTGGCCGACCAGTCGCGCTCCGGCGGGATGCGCTCGGCCACGTCCTGCGCGGTCAGGGGCGACTCATCCCAGAGCACCTCCATCACCGCATGTTCTGCATCGCTGATCCGTTCGCTCACGACTCGCTCCCCGTAATGACCACAGTTGTAATCGTCTCGATTACATCTGTAGTCAATTGGCTGAACGGCCGATGAATGATGCCGCTCGACAGGTCGGTGCGGCATCGGCAAGCTCGCCCGAAAACAGGGAGAGGCCCATGTCCGCATTCACCACCATCGCCACCGGTCTGCGCTTCCCCGAAGGCCCCGTGGCGATGCCTGATGGCAGCGTGATCCTGGTCGAAATCGCCGCGGGGCGGATCACCCGGGTAAAGCCCGATGGATCGACCGAGACGGTGGCCGAACCGGGCGGCGGACCGAACGGGCTGGCGATCGGGCCGGACGGCAAGCTCTATTGCTGCAACAATGGCGGCTTCGATTATGTCGAACGCGGCGGGTTGCTGATCCCGCATGGCCAGCCCGACGACTATTCAGGTGGACGGATCGAGCGGATCGATCTTGCGACCGGCGCGGTGGAGACGCTCTACAAGCATGGTGATTTCGGCTGCGTGCTGCGTGGGCCGAACGACATCGTGTTCGACGCGCATGGCGGCTTCTGGTTCACCGACCATGGCAAGAATCGCCCGCGCGAGCGCGACATCACGGGCATCTTCTACGCAAAGGTCGATGGCAGCCACCTCGAGGAAGTGGTCTTTCCCAGCGAGAACCCGAACGGCGTGGGCCTCTCGCCCGACGGCGCCACGCTTTACGCGGCCGAGACCTATACCTGCCGGCTGATGGCCTTCCGCATCACCGCGCCGGGCAAGATCGATCCGACTATGGGGCTCGGCGGCGCGGGCATCCCGCTCTATCGGCCGGCCGGCTACAAGTTCTTCGACTCGCTCGGCGTCGAAGAGAACGGCAATATCTGTGTCGCGACGATCGGCGAGAGCGGGATCAGCGTAATCTCGCCGGAGGGCGATCTGCTCGAGTTCGTCCCCACGCCCGATCCTTTCACCACCAATATCTGTTGGGGCGGCCCGGACCGACGCACCGCCTATATAACCCTGTCAGGCACCGGGCAGCTGGTCAGCATGGAGTGGCCGCGGCCGGGGCTAAAGCTGGCCTATTGATTCAGCCGGCCCATTGCGCCGCGAACTGCGCGGCGGTTCCATTGAAGTGATCGAGATCGAGCGCCCCTGCCCCATTGCCGGGGATGCCAGGAATGTTCGCGACCTTCTCGGCATATTGCCACAACCAATAGGTCGCCCAGCTCTTCTGCACGACGGCGGTCGGGCCATATTGCGCGAGCCATAGCCGATGTGCACCGAAGAACGGATCGACCCGGGTGCCGAGATCGGCCTTTGCCAGCTCTCCGCTGTAGATCACCGCTTTTCGGCCGAGTTTCTGTTCGATCAGGGTGAGGAATTCGCGGGCGATATCCAGGGTCATCTGATTGCCGTTGGTACGCTCGTAATCCAGCGCGACCAGGGTCTTGTCGTCGGGTTTGGCCCAGCCGAGGAAATTTTCGACCTGCTGCTTGGCCGGCGCGGCAGTCCCCCAGTGATAGGCGCCCCACAGCATGCCCGCCGCGAGCGCCGCCGGACGGCGATCGTCATACAGCGAGTCGCGGCCGGTGCCGCCGGTCGTAGCCTTGTGGATGATGCCGCGCACGCCGGCGGCGAAAGCCTGGGCAAAGCTCGTCACCACGTCGCCGTGATAAATATCGAGCACCAGGGGCACCGCCGGGGGGAACGGGATCGCCACGGCGGGCGTGACCGGTGTGCCGGTCTGCGGCGCGATGGTGGGTGCGGGCCCCGCCTTGAACGGACCGCAGCCACCGCTCCAGGCGAAGGCGCCCTCGGCGACCTTGTACCATAGCGGATTGCCTTCAACGGAATCGCCCGCGACGATCGCGGAGACGGCGAGCGTCGTGCCGGGTTGCGCCTTGCGCAGCACTGGCGCGGTCGTCGATGGCGCGCCCTGGCGGAGATTGACGATGGACGTGGCCTGCACCTGCCCGGTGACGAGGATCTGCGCGACCATGATCAGCCCACCGATCCGTCGGCGGCGGACGCCATCAGTGTAGCGGGCGGCGGCGGTGGCGCAGGAATGGGCGGTGTGTAGGCCGGCGGCGTCGTGGCGATCGTCACGGCGACGGTCTCGCGCGACATGAAGCCTTCGACGAAATCGGCGCCCGAATATCCCGCCGCCATCAGCATGAAGATCTGCTGCGCGCTGACATGCGCGAGATCGGTGACGAGGCTCACCGCGGCGAGCGCGCCGGCGATGAAGCCGACGCCGAACGATATCAGGATCCGGCTCGGCTCGATCAGGTCGCCGGTCGTGGCGGTGGTGCCGCTCGCGGCATCATTGAGCTTCTTGATGCCGACGATCGCGCGGATGCCCTGCCCGAGCATCCCCATCGCGCCGCCAAGGCCGATGACCTGTAACCAGCTAACCGCGTCAAGCGTGGCGGACATCGCCCCCTCCCCCTCAAATGTCTTCCGATGTGACCCCTCAGCGAGCATGGTTGGAGAAATGGCCGGGCCCAACAAGCGCAACTAGGATCGATTCGAGTATATCGAGTCGCACCGGGCTTGAATCGACGGGGCTGACCGCGGCGGGGAAACAAGACGATGATCCGACACAGTGAGAGACATCTGGTCCAGCGGATCGGATGGATGCGCGCCGCTGTTCTCGGGGCGAATGACGGGATCGTTTCCACCGCCAGTCTGATCGTCGGTGTGGCGGCTGCCGAGTCCAGTCGCTCGGCGATCCTGCTGACCGGCATCGCCGGTCTCGTCGCCGGCGCGATGTCGATGGCAGCGGGAGAATATGTCTCGGTCAGCACCCAGTCGGACACCGAAAATGCAGATCGCGCGCGCGAGACGCGCGAGCTCGAGGAAGAACCCGAATCCGAACGGCGGGAACTTGCCGCGATCTACCGGACGCGCGGCCTCGATCCCGCGCTGGCCCTGCAGGTCGCTGACCAGTTGATGGCGCATGATGCCCTTGGCGCCCATATGCGCGACGAACTGGGAATCCACGACGCAACCGTCGCACGGCCGGTGCAGGCTGCGTTCGCCTCGGCCGGGAGCTTCGCCGCGGGAGCGATCCTGCCGGTCCTGATGGCGCTGGTCTTTACCGGCACCCGGCTGGTCGAAGCGGTGACGATCGCATCGCTGATCCTGCTCGTCGTGCTCGGCGCGATCGGCGCGCGGGCTGGTGGTGCGAATATGGTACGCGGCGCCGTGCGTGTCGCCTTCTGGGGAGCGCTGGCGATGGGAGCGACCGCACTGATCGGGAAGCTTGCCGGAACGCAGCTCTGACAGGCCATCCGGTGCCGGACCGATTGCATTTCCTGCAGGTGCACTTGCAGCAGGCGCGCGATTGACCGGCGCGCGCGCCGATGGCTTATGCGCGCCCAAGAGGATGTTTTGGAGATCACGGCGATGAAGAAGCTCTATCCCGATGCAGCGGCAGCGCTCGAGGGGCTCCTGTTCGACGGCATGACGATCTGCGCCGGCGGGTTCGGCCTGTGCGGCATTCCCGAGCGGCTGATCGACGCGATCCGCGATGCGGGAACGAAGGACCTGACCATCGCCAGCAACAATGCCGGCGTCGATGGCGAAGGGCTGGGCAAGCTGCTCCGCACACGCCAGGTGAAGAAGATGATCTCCTCCTATGTCGGCGAGAACAAGGAGTTCGAGCGGCAATATCTGGCGGGCGAGCTGGAGGTGGAATTCTGCCCCCAGGGTACCCTGGCCGAGCGCTGCCGCGCGGGCGGCGCGGGCATTCCCGGCTTCTACACCAAGACCGGTGTCGGCACCCAGGTGGCCGAGGGCAAGGAAGTGAAGGTCTTCGACGGCCAGGAATATATCCTGGAGCGCGGCATCCGTTCCGACATCTCGATCATCAAGGGCTGGAAGGCGGACGAGAGCGGCAATCTGATCTTCCGCAAGACCGCGCGCAACTTCAACGCGCCGATGGCGACGGCAGGCAAGATCTGCATCGCCGAGGTGGAGGAAGTGGTGCCGGTGGGGTCGCTCGATCCGGACTGCATCCATCTGCCGGGCATTTATGTGAAGCGCATGATTGTCGGCGCGCCCTACGACAAGAAGATCGAGTTCCGCACGGTCCGCGAGCGAGTTGCGGCGTGATTTCGCGCGCTTCTTCTTCCCCCCTCCCGCTCGCGGGAGGGGCCGGGGGTGGGCTCGCGCTATCCGCCAACGCTCCGCTTGTTGAGACCGGGTGCCCGCCCCCAACCCCTCCCGCAAGCGGGAGGGGAATCGTGTTGGCGCTCGCATTGCTCCTCGCCGGCTGCGCGCATGCAGAGACGCCGGTGCAGGTAGCGCCACCTGCGCCTTATGTGCCGCCGGTCGAAGCGTCAGCGCCGCCACAGCCGCCAGCACCCATCGCGCCACCCCCTGCCCCAACCGTGCCGCCCGGCATGCAGTACCTCTACGGCTCCGGCGAAGGCTCGGCGATCAGCCTGCAGGCGTGGCGCGGGCTTACCGACTATGTCGCGCAGCGAGTGCGCAAGCGGCCGCGCGACAGTGTCGTGCTCGCCGCCGGCACGACGCTTGCCGCGCCGGCCTTCGTGCCGTGCGGCAGGAAGCCGTTCGCCGCGGTATTCGACGTGGACGAGACCGTGCTGCTCAACCTCGGCTTCGAATATTCCGACGCGGCCAACCCGCAGCCTTATGACGAAGCGCGCTGGCAGGCCTGGGAGAAGACCGGCGCCGCCAAGGTCGCTGCCGTCCCCGGAGCCATCGACGCGCTGACGAAGCTCCGCAAGCTGGGTGTAACGGTGGTGTTCAATACCAATCGCTCGGCCGGCAATGCCGCGCCGACGGCCGCCGCGATCGAAGGCGCGGGTCTCGGGCCGGCGGTGCATGGCGAGACCATGTTCCTGTCGGGCGACGATGCCACAGGATCGAAGAAGGACGGCCGCCGCGCAGTGATTTCCGCGAAATATTGCGTGCTCGCGATGGGCGGCGACCAGCTCGGCGATTTCAGCGACCTGTTCAATGCCGGCCTGGCACCCTCCCCGCGCCGGGCGACCACCTTGGCCACGCCGGTCGCGGCCAAATGGGGCGCCGGCTGGTTCGTGCTCCCCAACCCCGTCTATGGCAGCAGCCTCAAGGGCGGGTTCGACGACGTATTTCCTGCAGACAAACGCTGGGCAGCGCCCGCGACCACGGAGAAATAAGACATGGCCTGGACCCGTGACGACATGGCGGCGCGTGCCGCACGCGAGCTGCAGGACGGATTCTACGTCAATCTCGGCATCGGCATTCCGACCCTGGTCGCGAACCATATCCCCGAGGGCGTGACCGTCACGCTTCAGTCCGAGAACGGCATGCTCGGCATCGGCCCCTTTCCTTATGACGACGAGGTCGACCCCGACCTGATCAATGCCGGCAAGCAGACGATCAGCGAGCTGCCGCAATCGGCCTATTTCGGATCGGACCAGAGCTTCGCGATGATCCGCGGCGGGCATATCGACCTGACCGTGCTCGGCGCGATGGAAGTCGCCGAGAATGGCGACATCGCCAACTGGATGATCCCGGGCAAGATGATCAAGGGCATGGGCGGCGCGATGGACCTGGTCGCCGGCGTGAAGAAGATCATCGTCGTGATGGAGCACACCTCGAAGAACGGCGATCCGAAGTTCATCCCGGCCTGCACCCTGCCGCTGACCGGCAAGAATGTGGTCGACATGGTCATCACCGATCTCGCGGTGTTCCAGCGCCCCGATCATCAGTCGCCCTTCCGGCTGATCGAAACGGCGCCGGGCGTGACCGCGGATGAGGTCGCCGCAAAGACGACGGCAAAGTATCTGGCCTGATGGCCTACACCCTCATCACGGCCAACCGGAACTATTCGAGCTGGTCGCTCAGGCCATGGCTGTTGATGAGGGCGTTGGGCATCCCGTTCGAAGAACGTTTCGAGCCCTTCGCCAAGCCCGACAATTACGAGGACTTCCGCGCCTTCTCGCCAAGCGGACAGGTGCCGGTGCTGATCGATGGCGAGCGCACGATCTGGGACTCGTTCGGCATCGTCCTGTACCTTGCCGAGCGGCATGCGGGCATCTGGCCGAAGGACGAGGCGGCGCGGGCCTGGGCGATCTGCGCGACGGCGGAGATGCATGGCGGCTTCGGCGCGGTCCGCAACGACTGCACCATGAATGTCGGCGTCCGCGTCGTGCCCAATCCGCCCTCGCCTTCTCTGGCGCGGCAGATCGCGCGGCTTGGCGAGTTATGGACCGAAGGACTGTCACGCTTCGGCGGGCCGTGGCTGGCAGGCGAGGAATTCTCGGCGGTCGACGCCTTTTACGCGCCGGTCGCATTCCGCGTGCGCACCTATGGCCTCGATGTCGGCGCGCCTGGCGCGGCATGGGTGGCGCGGGTACTCGATCATCCGGCGATGTTGGAATGGGAACAGGTCGCGCTGACGGAAAGCTGGCGCGAGGAAGCGCATGAAGCCGAGCTTGCCGCTGCGGGAACGATCACCGCCGATTTCCGGGTGTGATGCGGCGTGCGCTCGCCGCCATCACGCTTCTTCTCCTCGTCTTGCTCGGGCTGACCGTGGCGTTCGTCTCCCCACCGGGCCTGCTCAGCCTTTATGACGGCGCCCTGGGTGGCGGGGCCGGGGCAAGCCGACCCGGCAGCGCCCTGCCCTTCGGCACGCATGGCCAGACGCTCGATGTCTGGCGCCCGGCGGACAAGGTCGGCGCGAAGCGGCCTGTGCTGATCTTCTGGTATGGCGGCGGCTGGGCAAAGGGCGATCGCCGCGCTTATGCCTTTGCCGCCCGCGCCTTCGCCAAGGCCGGCTTCGTCGTCGTCGTGCCAGACTATCGCAAGGTGCCGACCGTCCGCTTTCCTGCCTTTCTGCAGGACGGCGCCGAGGCGGTGAGATGGACGCGCGATCATGTCGCCGAGTTCGGCGGAGACCCCCAGCGGATCGCGATCGCCGGTCATTCCGCCGGTGCCCATATTGTCGCGATGCTGGCGCTCGACCGCCGCTGGCTCGACGCCGAGGGGGTCGACCCTGGCATCGTCAAGGCGGCGATCGGGCTGAGCGGGCCCTATGACTTCTACCCCTGGACGTCGCCACGATCCGAAGCCGCGATGATGGGCGTGGCCGATCCGGCAATGACTCAGCCAATCCATTTCGCCCGAGCCGACGCGCCGCCGATGCTGCTCGTCACCAGCGACAAGGACACGACCGTCAGGCCGCGCAACGCCGTGCATCTCGAGGCGCGGCTGAAAGCGCTGGGCGCGCCGGTGACCTTGCGCATCCATCCGGGGCTCGATCACGAGGATGTCGTGATGGCGCTCTCCAAACCGTTCCGCGGCAAGGGGCCGGTACTGGCGGAAAGCGTTGCATTCCTGGATACTGCGCTCCGATAACCGCTGTATTGCAACGATAACACGCGCGGGAGTAGGAGAGCGGGCATGACGATAGCAATTCTTCTACCGTTCCTCCTTGCCGCCATGCCCGTCGAGCACGACTGGTCGCAGGCGCTCCGCCAGGACGCGCAGGCACTGCATGACGATGCCGCGAACAACCATCCCGGGCCGATCAACACGCTCGACCCCGAGTTCGCGAAGCGCAATGACGCCGGCCTTGCGCTGGCGCTGAACCGAGCGGGGGAGGTGCGTGATTTCGCGGGTTATTGGTATGCGATGAAGGCCTATGTCGCCTCGTTCGAGGACGGGCATATGGGTTTCAGCACGACTGGTGACGCGCCGAAGTTCGACACGAAATGGCCCGGCTTCCTGACCGGTTTCGACGCCACCGGGGCACAGCGCGTGGTGTCGCGTGCCGACGATGCGCCGCTGCCGCTCGGCGCGCGGCTCGCCTCGTGCGGCGGGGTGCCGGCGGAGGCCCTTGCGGCGGAGAATGTCGGCGCGTTCGAGGGCCGGTGGTTCATCGCGTCGCGGCATATCTGGCGCGGCGGGGAACTGTTCGTCGATCGCGGCAATCCCTTCATCAAGCGCCCCGCGACCTGCGTGTTCGAGGTCGGCGGCAGGCTCGAGCAGGTCAGTCTGACCTGGAAAGCGATCGCGCCCGAGGCGCTCACGCCGCGGCTCGCCATTGCCAGTCAGGTGATCCGCCCGCCGGTCGGGGCGCGGATGCTGCCGGACGGCACTCGCTGGTACGCCCTCAGCGACTTCAACGGCGACCCCGCCTCGGATGCAGGGCGCAACCTGCCTGGCGTGATTGCGGGCATGAAGGCGGATCGCGCCGCGCTGGTCGCGGCGCCGGCGATCATCCTCGACCTGCGCGGCAACAATGGCGGATCGTCCGACTGGTCGCGCCAGATCGCCGCGATTCTGTGGGGCGAACAACGCTTTGCCGGGCTCGATGTGGATTCGGATTCGGTCGAATGGCGGGCGTCCGACGCCAATATATCCTGGCTGGTGAAGATGCGTGAACAGCGCAAGGCGATCCTCTCGCCCGAGGCCGGGAGGTGGTTCGACCGCACCATCGCCGGCATGCAGGCGGCCCATGCCAAGGGCGAGAAGCTGTGGCGCGACCCGGAAGACAAGGAGCCGCCGGTCCCCGGCGACCCGCCCACTCCGCCACACGGCCCAGTCTATTTCATCACGGATGCGGGATGTGGATCGGCCTGTCTCGACGCGGCCGACCTGTGGAAGGCGCTGGGCGCGATCCAGATCGGCCAGCAGACCAGCGCTGACACACTCTACATGGATGTCCGCCAGGATGTCCTGCCGAGCGGCGTCTCGCGGCTGTCGGTGCCGATGAAGGTGTACCGCGGGCGCAAGCGCGGATCGAACGTGCCGCTCGACCCGGTGCATGCCTTCCCGGGCAATATGCGCGATACGGCGGCGCTGGAGGCGTGGGTGGCAACCCTGCCCGAACGGGGAAGGTGAAATGCGTGTCCTGCTGACTGGATCGAGCGGCTGGCTCGGACGCTATCTCGCGCCCCGCTTGCGCGCGCACGGCCATGAGCTAACCGGGCTCGACGTCGCACCAGGGACCGACACCGATGTGGTGGGCAGCGTCGCCGACCGCCCGCTGATCGACCGGCTGTTCGGCGAGCGCGGGATCGAGGCAGTGATTCACGGCGGCGCGCTGCACAAGCCGGACATCATACGCTATCCCAACCAGACCTTCATCGACGTGAACAGCAGCGGCACGCTCCACCTGCTCGAGGCCGCCGTCGCTAACCGCGCGAGCCGGTTCGTCTTCACCTCGACCACCTCGCTGATGATCTCGACCGCGATCCGCGAAGCGCGCGGCGAGACGGCGGTGTGGATCGACGAGGAGATGGCGCCGCTGGAGCCGCGCAACATCTATGGCGTGACCAAGCTCGCCGCCGAGCAATTGTGCCGGCTGATCCATGCCGACCATGGGCTGCCCGTCATCATCCTGCGCACGTCGCGCTTCTTTCCCGAGGATGACGACACGCATCTGACGCTGTCGGGCGAGAACATGAAGGCGAACGAACTGCTCCACCGCCGGCTGACGGTGGAGGATGCCGCCGAGGCGCATATCGTCGCGCTGGAGCGGGCACCGGAGATCGGGTTCGGCACCTTTATCGCCTCCGCCCCCACCCCGTTCACGCGGGACGAGGTGGCCGCGCTGAAGGCCGACGCCCCGGCCGTGATCGCCCGGCATTTCCCCGATGCGGCGGCGCTCTATGCACGGCGCGGCTGGGAGCTGCCATCGTCGATCGACCGGGTCTATGACGCGGGCCTTGCGGAGCGCGTAATGGGCTTCCGGTGCAAGACCGATTTCGCGGCAGTGCTGGAGGCATTGCGCAATAATGCGGAACTCCCCTTCGCGCATGACGCCGATTATATTTCGCCGAAGGAAGTCTTCGTCGCAAATTAGTCGCTGGACTACCGCACGTCGCTGGCACAGTCTCTAGGCGGCGCCATCTATTTTGGGATGGAGCGGGGAAATTCTCGTGCGGATACTGAAGCGGATCACCCTTGGGCTGATCGCCGTCATCGTGCTGGCGGTTCTGGTCATCTATGCCGGATCGGAATGGACGATACGGCGCGGTCGCGACGTGGCGCTCACGCCGATCACAGTACCGCATGACGCCGCCTCGATCGCCGAGGGCGGCCGGCTGGCGAAGATCACCGGCTGCCGCGATTGCCATGGCAAGAATGGCGGCGGCGAGGTGCTGGTCTCCAACCCGATGCTCGGAACCATCGCGCCGCCCGCCCTTGCCCGCGCGACCGCCGGATACAGCGACGCCGAACTCGACCGCGCGATCCGCCACGGTGTCCGCAAGGACGGCAGCAGCCTGTTCGTTATGCCGACCCAGGCGCTCACCTTCCTGGCCGACGACGATGCCGGCCGGATCATTGCCTGGATCCGCAGCCTCAGGCCGCTGCCGAACGATTCGCTCAAGACGACTCACTATGGCCCGCTGGCGCGCGCGCTGCTTCTTTCCGGCCAGGTGAGGCCGAGCGTCCACCCGGCGACCGTGTCGGTGGCGACCCGGCCAGCGGATATCGGCAATTATTTCGTCAGCGTTTCGTGCGCCGGTTGCCACAGGCTGCATGAGGCGCAGCCCTCCGACGACGGCCGGCAGATCGTCCCGGCGCTCGCGCCGATCGCCGCAGCCTATGACCCTGTGGCATTTCGCACCCTGCTGCGGACCGGCGTGGGTGCCACCAAGCGCGATCTCGGCATGATGCGAGTCGCCGCGGTTGGCGGGCTGAGTGCGCTGACCGACGTCGAAATCGCCGCGATCCAGGCCTATCTGACGGCCGAGGCGGCCAAGGTGACGGCACGATAGGCGATGCCTGTCGAAGCGACCCCGATCCTCCCTGTTATTTGCCAATAACAGGGAAGGAACAGGGAGAGATTTTGTTTTTTGCGTCCGCCGGTCGTTATGGCCGATATATCGGCTATATATCAGATCGTTACAGTGCATTTCCGCTGTCGCTCGACAAGCGCGACGCTGGGGCACGATGTCGGGTCGCCCTGCTGGAACAGCGGCAACCGCCCTGCCCCGCGGGCGAGCGGTTTGATTCAAATGTCCGCGCAAAGCGGCTTTTATCCGGCGATCAATCATCGACGGGAAAGCTGCCATGACGAGACGGAAGATTGAATCGAGGTCGAGGAACGCGACAGGGCCCGGCAACCCGCCGGTCGAATATCGTTTCAGGAAAGGACAATCGGGCAATCCGGCTGGGCGGCCGCGCCAGAGCGGCGCGCCGGGGAACCGGCTGCGCGGCGCCGACGAGCCGACGCAGCGCATGATCCTGGACGAAGCCTATGGCGTGGTAACGGTGTGCGAAGGCGACAGCGAAATCGAGATGCCGATGAACCAGGCGGTATTCCGCGCGATCGGCCTGGCAGCGCTGAAGGGCAGCCTGAGTGCGCAACGACGCTGGGCAGAAATGGTGCAAGCGGCAGAAGCCGCGCAGAAGCGCGCGCAGGTCGCGATCTACAATGTCGCCGAACGCCAGGACAAGGAACTCGCCGCGCGGCTGCACCAATGGAAGATGGAGAATGAGGACGACGTCGCCCCCCATGACCATTATGCGGAGGACATCATCGTCGATGGCCGGTCCGGCACGATCGTGATCCGGGAAGGCGGGGCCGAAGAGTCGGCGGGCCAGAATGGCGATGGGATGCCTGTCGGCCCGGCGCCGCGATAACGGCCGGTATCGGTCTCCGCGCGCTTGGCGCCTCGGCGCCAACTCCAGCTATGCGCAACTAAATGCCGCACGCGCTTGATCCAGCGCAAGAAAGGGCTAGATGCCGCGCCATGGCTTCCCGACCGCTCACTTTGTACGAAAAGATCTGGGCCGCTCATGTCGTCGAACGGCGCGATGACGGCACCTGCCTGATCTATATCGATCGTCACCTGATCCATGAGGTCACCAGTCCGCAGGCCTTTGCCGGCCTTCGCGCGGCGGGGCGCAAGGTGCGCCGTCCCGACCTTACGCTGGCGGTGCCCGACCATAATCTGCCGACCACGGCGCGGCTCGACGCGGCGGGCAAGCGCCTGCCGATCCTCGATCTCGAGAGCGCGGCGCAGCTTGACGCGCTCCAGCGCAACACGAGCGAATTCGGCATCGACTATATTGACGCGGTCGCCGCCGAGCAGGGCATCGTCCATGTCGTCGGGCCCGAGCAGGGCTTTACCCTGCCCGGCACTACCCTGGTCTGCGGCGACAGCCATACCTCCGCCCATGGCGCTATGGGCGCGCTGGCGTTCGGCATCGGCACCAGCGAGGTCGAGCATGTACTCGCGACGCAAACGCTGCTGCTGAGCCAGTCGAAGACGATGGAGGTCAGGGTCGACGGATCGCTTGGCTTCGGGGTCAGCCCCAAGGACGTGATCCTGGCGATCATCGGCAAGATCGGCGCGGCCGGCGGCACCGGCTATGTGCTGGAATACACCGGCGAGGTGATCCGCGCCATGTCGGTCGAGGGCCGGCTGACCGTTGCCAACATGTCGATCGAAGGTGGCGCGCGCGCCGGCCTGATCGCGCCGGACGAGACGACGTTCGCCTATCTGAAGGGCCGGCCGATGGCGCCGAAGGGCGCTGACTGGGATCAGGCGGTCGCCTGGTGGAAGACCCTGCCGAGCGACCACGCCGCGATCTATGAGCGCAGCGTGAAGCTCGACGCGACCGACATCGCGCCGTCATTGACCTGGGGCACCAGCCCAGAGGACGTGGTGCCGATCACCGGCGTGGTGCCCGATCCCGACAGCTTTGCCGATCCGGCCAAGCGCGCGGCGGCACGCAAGTCGCTCGACTATATGGGCCTGACGCCGGGCACGGCGATGCAGGACGTGTCGGTCGAGCATGTCTTCATCGGCAGTTGTACCAATTCGCGGATCGAAGATCTGCGCGCCGCTGCGTCGGTCGCGAGCGGCCGGCATGTCGCGGACGGCGTGCGCGCGCTGGTCGTGCCGGGATCGGGCCTGGTCAAGCGCCAGGCCGAGGCCGAGGGGCTCGACCGCATTTTCGTCGAGGCCGGGTTCGAGTGGCGCGAGCCGGGCTGTTCCATGTGCCTTGCGATGAACCCGGATAAAGTGCCGCCGGGCGAACGCTGCGCTTCCACTTCGAATCGGAATTTCGTAGGGCGTCAGGGGCCTGGAGCGCGAACGCACCTGGTTTCACCCGCGATGGCGGCAGCAGCAGCTGTCACCGGGCGGCTGAGCGACGTTCGCGACCTGATGGGAGGGTCGAGACCATGAAGAAGGCACTTGTGCTGCTTATCCTGGGTACCGTGCTGAGCGGTATCGCTGCCTACACCGCCACCGCGAAGCCGCGGCCGGCCGACGGAACGATCGCGAGCCAGTAATGAAAGCCATCAGCCAGGTTTCCGGGCGCGCCTATCCCTGGGGCGCGAAGAATATCGACACCGACGTCATCATCCCGGCGCACTGGCTGAAGACCATCACGCGCGAGGGGCTCGGCAAGGGCGCGTTCGAGACGGTTCGCGCGCAACCCGACAATATCTTCGACGACCCACGCTATGCCGGCAGCCCGATCCTGATCGCGGGCGACAATTTCGGCTGCGGATCGAGCCGCGAGCATGCCGCCTGGGCGCTCGCCGACATGGGCATCGTCGCGGTGATCGCGCCGAGCTTCTCCGACATTTTTTCGGGCAATGCCTTCAAGAACGGAATCGTACCCGTCGTTCTGCCGCAAGAAGCGGTCGACCGGCTGGTCGAGGTTGCCAAGACCGACCCGGTCACCATCGACCTCGAGACGATGACGGTGACCACCCCCTTCCAGGACCGCTTTTCCTTCGAACTGGACGCCTTCCGTCGCCAGTGCCTCATGGAGGGGCTGGACGAGATCGGCTTGACGCTGGCAAGAGATACCGCGATTTCGAAATATGAGTCCGGTGTCGACGAGCACCGGCCGTGGATGAGCGGAGACAGGATCTATGCGGGCATTGTTGTCGAAAGCGCCGGGCGGGCCTGACACCCTCGTCATCGACGACCTTCCCGATCCCGTGGCCGGCAAGGGCCAGGTGGTGGTCGCAGTCAAAGCGTGTTCGATCAACTATCCCGACGTCCTGATCATCGAGGACAAATATCAGTTCAAGCCGCCACGGCCGTTCGCGCCGGGCAGCGAAATCTCCGGTGTGATCGAGAGCCTTGGCGAAGGCGTGACCGATTGGGCGGTGGGCGATCGGGTGATCGCCACCACGGGTTCGGGCGGGCTGGTCGAGAAGATCGCGCTCAACACCACCAGCCTGTTCCGCCTGCCCGAGGGGCGCAGCTTCGCCGAGGGGGCGTCGCTGCTGCTGACATATGGCACCACCATCCATGCACTGCTCGACCGCGGGCATCTGGCCGAAGGCAATACGCTGCTGGTGCTGGGTGCGGCCGGCGGCGTCGGGCTGGCCGCGATCGAATTGGGCAAGGCATTCGGCGCGCGTGTCGTGGCGGCGGTATCGTCCGAGGAAAAGGCCGCGGTCGCCAGGGAAGCGGGCGCGGACGTAACGATCGTCTATCCCCGCGCGCCATTCGACAAGGACCAGTCCAGGGCGCTGGCCGACCAGTTCAAGGCAGCCCTCGGCCCGGGTGGCGCCGACGTGATCTATGATCCGGTCGGCGGCGACTATGCCGAACCGGCCTTGCGCTCGATCGCCTGGGAGGGGCGCTATCTGGTCGTCGGCTTCCCGGCGGGTATTCCCAGGCTGCCGCTCAACCTGACGCTGCTGAAGAGCTGCGACGTGTGCGGCGTCTTCTGGGGCGCCTTTGCCGCGCGCGACCCCAAGGCGAATCAGGCGCATATCGAGCGCCTGTTCCGGCTGTGGAAGGATGGTCGCATCGCCCCGCGCGTCACCGAAACCTTCGCGTTCGAGGATGGCGGCAAGGCCATCGCGAAGATGGCGGCGCGCGCCGCGATCGGGAAGCTGGTGGTGACGGTCGCGGGCTGAGCCATTCCTCCCCCATTCCACCTCGGCACGGGGAGGATTTGACCTACGCCCGCGCGCTCGCGCGGTTGCGTCGCAGGGGCCGCGCCCCTATCTCGGCCCTAATAATTGAAACGCCCAAGGGGAACGAACAACCATGAGCACCTTCGACGATCGCGAGCGCGCCTTTGAAACCAAATATGCACGCGACGAGGAAATGGCGTTCCGTATCACGGCGCGGCGCAACCGGCTGCTCGGCCAGTGGGCCGCGGTCCAGATGAAGCTCACCGCGGAAGAGACCGATGCCTATGCCAAGGCCGTCGTTCAGGCCGATTTCGAGGAAGCCGGCGACGAGGATGTGATCCGCAAGCTGGTCAGCGACCTCAGCGCGGCTGGCGTCGAGATCGACGAGGGTGCGGTGCGCCGCGCGATCGAGGATCAGACGATCGAGGCACGCCGCCAGTTGATGCAGTCCGAATAAGATGGGGGCGGAATAAGACGATGGCGATGGCAGCCGAAGAGATCGAGGCACTGATCACCGGTGGCATCCCCGATGCCCGGGTCGAGATAACCGACCTTGCCGGCGACGGCGACCATTATGCGGCGCGCGTAACGTCCGAGAGTTTTCGGGGCTTGCCCCGCATCAAGCAGCACCAGGCGGTCTATGCCGCGCTGGGCGGGCGGATGGGCGGCGTGCTTCACGCACTGCAGCTCACCACCGCTGTTCCAGAGTAAGCAGGAGTAGACCCAGTGACCGATGACGCGCAGGCACGCATTGCCGAGATGGTCGCCAAGAGCGACGTTGTCCTTTTCATGAAGGGCAGCCCATTGTTTCCGCAATGCGGCTTTTCCAGCCGCGCTGTGGCGATCCTCAACCATCTGAATGCCGAGTTCGACAGCGTCGACGTGCTGCAGGACCAGGGCGTGCGCCAGGGCATCAAGGCGTTTTCCGACTGGCCGACCATTCCCCAGCTTTATGTGAAGGGCGAGTTCGTCGGCGGATCGGATATCATGATGGAGATGTACGAGAGCGGCGAGCTTGCGCAGCTTCTCGAAGACAAGGGCGTGGCTTCGGCGGCGTAAAAACCTCGAACGAGGCGCACGGCTGCGCGACGCGGTCGTCGCGCAGCCGTTCAGCGAAATCAATGACGGGGCGATGGGCGGCGGAAGCCGTGCGTCGCCCTGTTCCGTTTAGATCGCGATGTCGGGATTTTTCGAAGGCCGGGTAGGACGGACCGATACGAGATCGGAGGGGGGCATCGGCCCGTCCTGCTGAAGCGATGAACGCTCGGCATGCATCAGACTATGCAGTCGGCGTGCCAGTCGCGGTGAATGGCGAAAATCCTGGCTTGTCGATGGTTAACACTCCCAGGCAGC
>Ga0247735_1000119_pt1 | contig 37716 bp, 29 predicted proteins | sample UWRJL178409R2_FD_180934 | JGI IMG/M metagenome (GOLD analysis project Ga0247735, IMG submission 180934) | Plant litter microbial communities from Arlington Agricultural Research Station in Wisconsin, United States - UWRJ-L178-409R-2 | ecosystem: Environmental > Terrestrial > Plant litter >... | reverse complement strand
CGCGGTCGAAAAGACTCTGAAGTTCTTCAACGATGGGGACCTCATTGAGGGCATCGTTGTAAAGATCGACCGTGACGAGGTTCTCCTCGACGTCGGCTACAAGACCGAGGGCGTAATCCCCTCCCGCGAACTTTCCATCAAGCACGACGTAGACCCGAGCGAAGTTGTTCAGGTCGGCGACAGTGTCGAGGCTCTTGTTCTCCAGAAGGAAGACAAAGAAGGCCGTCTGATCCTCTCCAAGAAGCGTGCTCAGTACGAGCGTGCATGGGGCGACGTCGAGAAGATCAAGGAAGCTGATGGCGTTGTCACCGGTTCCGTGATTGAGGTCGTCAAGGGTGGACTCATCGTTGACATCGGACTCCGCGGCTTCCTGCCGGCATCGCTCATTGAGCTTCGCCGCGTGCGCGACCTCACGCCGTACCTCGGCCAGGAGATCGAAGCCAAGATCCTCGAGCTCGACAAGAACCGCAACAACGTTGTGCTTTCTCGTCGTGCACTGCTGGAGCAGACGCAGAGCGAAAGCCGCACCACGTTCCTCAACAACCTCCACAAGGGACAGGTCCGCAAGGGCGTCGTCTCCTCGATCGTTAACTTCGGTGCGTTCGTTGACCTCGGCGGTGTCGATGGACTTGTCCACGTTTCCGAGCTTTCCTGGAAGCACATCGAGCACGCCAGCGAGGTTGTCGAGGTTGGCCAGGAGGTCACCGTCGAGATCCTCGAGGTTGACCTCGAGCGCGAGCGCGTTTCCCTGTCGCTTAAGGCAACGCAGGAAGACCCGTGGCAGGTATTCGCCCGCACCCACGCAATCGGACAGGTTGCACCGGGTAAGGTCACGAAGCTTGTTCCGTTCGGTGCATTCGTTCGCGTTGCCGAAGGCATTGAGGGCCTCGTCCACATCTCCGAGCTGTCGGGCAAGCACGTTGAGCTCGCCGAGCAGGTTGTTTCGGTTGGTGACGAGGTGTTCGTCAAGGTCATCGACATCGACCTCGAGCGTCGTCGCATCTCGCTGAGCCTCAAGCAGGCCAACGAGGGTGTCGACCCCGAAGGAACCGAGTTCGACCCGGCTCTGTACGGAATGCTCACCGAGTACGACGACCAGGGTAACTACAAGTACCCCGAGGGCTTCGACCCGGAGACCAATGAGTGGCGCGAGGGCTTCGAAACCCAGCGCGAGAAGTGGGAGCAGGACTACGCTGCAGCCCAGGCTCGCTGGGAAGCCCACAAGAAGCAGGTTGCTACGGCCGCTGTCGAAGAGGAAAACATCTCTACGGCTGCTTCCGCTGGCTCTTCCTTCTCGAGCGAGTCGACCGGCGCGGGAACCCTCGCCGACGACGAGTCGCTCGCAGCACTGCGCGAGAAGCTGTCCAGCAACTCCTAAGCAGCATCCGCTGACGCTGTGGTCCCTGTGACCTAGTAGATGTGCCGAGAACGGCCGGTTCCTTCGGGAACCGGCCGTTCTTGTTTTGCGCAACGTGTCTGCAGCCGCTGGGCGCTCAGGTCCTCGTGCGACCTAACATTCGCCGGAGGAGCAGGACAAGCGCCACCACTATCGCTCCGATGACTGCGGCGACAAGAGCTGGCACGAGTAACGCAAAAACGGAAAGCACAACGCTGCTCACGTCTTCGAAAGTACTTGCTACCGGTGCAGCAATACCTCCGGTCACCGAATTTAGTAGTGGTCTGACCGACGATTTCGCGACGTGGACACCGAGTGCCAGCAGAATTCCGGTGGCGACGGGAACCCACTGCGAGGTGCTGAAGAACGATGCCGGATCGGTGACCGCCAGGGTCTCGGACGCGGCCCCCGTGCCAAAAACGATCCCACCGGAGGCCGGTCGGACAACGGCCTGAACCCAATCATTTATCGTGTCGACTATGGGAATCTTGTCAGCGACAATTTCGATTACCAGCAGGACACCAAGGATCCCGAGCACCCAGTCATTGCTGAGCCAGCTCCATCCCGCCGGAAGCGCGACGAACGTGAGGAATTTCCCGGCAAGCCCGAGCGCAAGCAGTGGCACATAGGCGTTCAACCCGGCCGCAACGGCGAGACCAGTTCCCGTGAGGATTTCGAGCACCGCATCTCCCTTCGTTGGGCGGAGCTAGCATTGCCCTATGTTTATCACCGGAACGCTATGTTCGTAATCGGACTGACCGGCGGCATCGCTTCAGGGAAGTCGGTTGTTGCTCGCAGGCTTACCCAACACGGCGCCATTCACGTCGACGCCGATGCGCTGGCGCGGGAGGTCGTCGAGCCAGGAACGCCGGCTTTGGCCAAGATTGTCGAGCATTTCGGCCGCAGCATTCTCGACGCGGATGGCGCGCTGGATCGCCCAGCCCTCGGCTCAATTGTTTTTGAAAATGAACATGAACGTCTGGTGCTGAATTCCATCACCCATCCAGCTGTGTGGCGTCGCGCCCGTGAGCTCTTCGCCGAAGCGGAAGCCGCCGATAGTAATGCCGTCATCGTTTATGACGTTCCGTTATTGGTGGAAGCGTCATCGAACCGGCCGCTGAAGTTCGACCTTGTTGTTGTTGTCCATGCCGATGAAGCTGTCCGGCATAGTCGACTGGTTAACCTGCGCCATATGCGCAGCGAAGATGCGACGAGCAGGATTCGCTCGCAGGCAAGTGATAGTGAACGACTGGCGGTGGCTGACGTTGTTATCGACTCAAACGGGACTCTGTCTAACACCTTCGAACAGGTCGATGCATTGTGGAGTCGGGTGAAGTCATAATACTGAGGGCAAAAATGCGCTGAGGGCGAATGCACGACCCGCACCCAGCGACATGTCGGAGGTGCTCCGTAAACTTGAGAGCATGGAACCCACCCGCTCTGTGCACCCGTTCGAGGTTGTCAGCGAATACACCCCGAGCGGCGATCAGCCAACCGCGATTGCCGAGCTCGCTCACCGCATCAACGCGGGGGAAACTGACGTTGTGCTACTTGGCGCGACAGGAACCGGCAAGTCGGCCACCACGGCTTGGCTTATCGAGCAGGTGCAGCGTCCGACCTTAGTCCTGGCACACAATAAAACGTTGGCCGCACAACTCGCCACTGAGTTTCGCGATCTGATGCCGAACAACTCAGTGGAGTATTTCGTCTCCTATTACGACTATTACCAGCCGGAAGCCTACGTTCCGCAGACGGACACGTTCATCGAGAAGGACAGCTCGGTGAACGCGGAAGTCGAACGCCTTCGGCATTCGACGACCAATGCACTCCTCAGTCGTCGCGACGTCATCGTCGTTTCTACCGTGTCATGCATCTACGGGCTGGGCGCCGCCGAGGAATACCTGGAGGCAATGGTGGCTTTGCAGGTAGGCCAGAGCATTCCCCGTGAGACCCTGATCCGCAAGTTCGTGAACATGCAGTACCAGCGCAACGACGTGGACTTTTCGCGGGGCAAGTTCCGTGTCCGTGGCGACACCATCGAAATTATCCCCGTGTACGAAGAGAACGCCATTCGAATCGAGATGTTCGGTGACGAGATCGAAGCGATCTACCTGCTTCATCCCCTCACCGGCGACGTCATAGAACGAAAAGAGGCTGTTTCGGTTTTCCCCGCAACGCATTATGCGGCCAGCCCCGAGTCTATGAAGAAAGCAATCGTTACGATCAAGATTGAGTTAGAGGCTCGCCTCGCGGAACTGGAGCGCCAAGGAAAGCTTCTGGAAGCACAGCGGCTCCGAATGCGGACCACGTTCGACATCGAAATGATGGAGCAGATCGGATTCTGCAACGGGATTGAAAACTACTCGAGGCACATCGACGGTCGTTCGGCGGGGGAGGCGCCCAACTGTTTACTCGACTATTTCCCCGAAGACTTCCTCGTAGTCATCGATGAATCACACGTCACCGTTCCTCAGATTGGTGCGATGTACGAGGGGGATGCCTCCCGCAAGCGAACTCTCGTCGAGCATGGATTTCGACTTCCCAGCGCCATGGACAACCGGCCCCTGAAGTGGGAAGAATTTCTCGGACGCGTGGGCCAGAAGGTATATCTTTCGGCGACGCCCGGTAAGTACGAGATGGGCATCACGGACTCGGTCGTTGAACAAATTATCCGTCCGACTGGTTTGATCGACCCTCAGATCGTTGTGAAACCGTCGAAGGGCCAGATCGACGACCTTCTGGAACAGATCCGCGTGCGGGTTGAGAAAAACGAACGAATCCTCGTCACCACATTGACAAAGAAGATGGCGGAAGAACTGACCGACTTCCTTAGCGAAGCGGGCGTTCGCGTCAGGTATTTGCACTCCGACGTGGATACGTTGCGACGCGTGGAACTCCTGAGCGAACTGCGTCAGGGTGTGTATGACGTCCTCGTCGGTATCAACCTGCTTAGAGAAGGTCTTGACCTGCCTGAAGTGTCTCTGGTCGCAATTTTGGATGCCGATAAAGAAGGGTTCCTTCGCTCATCGACCTCGCTCATCCAGACGATTGGGCGTGCGGCACGAAATGTCTCTGGCGAAGTTCACATGTACGCCGACGTGCTCACAGATTCGATGAAACGAGCCATCGATGAAACAGACCGTCGACGCGAGAAGCAGGTGGCCTACAACCTCGAACGTGGTGTGGATCCTCAGCCACTGCGTAAGAAAATTGCGGACATCACGGACAGCCTGATTCGGGAAGGTGCAGATACAGCAGAGTTGCTTTCCGGCCGCGGAGGAAAAAAACGGGCGCCAACCCCGAGCCTTCGCCGCGAAGGGCTCGCCGCCGATGCGGGCAATAGCCTTGAGACGATCATCGCGGATCTCAACGAACAGATGCTTCAGGCCGCCGGGGAACTCAAATTCGAGCTAGCTGCGCGCCTTCGGGACGAAGTTTCCGATCTCAAAAAAGATCTTCGTCAGATGGAGTCCGCTGGACATCTTCGCTGATTGTTGGCGGCACGCAGTGGCATGCCGCCAACAATCCTCCGCGACTCCCGCGCCGCCGTCTGTTATGCCTGGCGCTCCTGCGCATCCCGCATTTTGCCGCGGGTGATGCCGTGGAACGAATTGTCGACCGGCCGCATTCCCAGGACGATTTTCCCGCGTGCATGGCGTTTTTCCAGGTCGTCGAACGCATCCTGGACCTTTTCGAATGGGTAAAACCCAGAAATTAGAATGTCGAGTGAGCGGTCCGCGGCGAGTCCGGCCAGCTTCACTAGCGTGCGGGTCTGTTCGACCGAATCGTCCGGCGTTGGGCGAATTGCTTTCAGCTCGACGGCCCTACGTTGAGCACTAGACCAAAATCTGCCGGGGGCCACTCCCAACTCGTCCGCCACTACCCGGTCATCTTTCCCGAAGTTATCGATGTAGGCGCTGACTCCTTTAGGAGCGACCTGTCGAATCCGGTCAGCTAGGCCCGGACCATAAACCACCGGTTTCACATTTATCTGGCGGAGGTAGTCAAAGTTGCGTTCTCCACAGGTGCCGATGACAGTCGCGCCCCGCAGCATTGCCAACTGCGCAACTATGCTCCCCACCCCACCAGCTGCCGCCGATGTCACGAGCGTTTCACCTTCGGAGATATGCACTGTTTTTACAGCCTCCTCCGCGGCAAGTCCGGCCAAAAAGAGGCTGCCAGCCAACTCCCATGACAAAGCTGGCGGCTTGGCGACAAGATTCCCCGCCGGCACCACGATGACGGTGGCGTGGGAGCTCATCGCAGCGTGGCCCAGCACCTCTGCCCCACGGGCAAAGCTGGTGACCCCCTCGCCGACTTCTCGGACTATTCCGGCAAAGTCGCTTCCCTGCGTTTGGGGGAATTCGACATGCACCTCTCCGTCAAGATACTTTCCCTGACGTACATAGGCTTCGATGTGGTTGATGCCCGCCGCCATCACCTCGACGACTACTTCACCCGGTCCAGCTTTCGGAGTGGGGACGTCGACAATTTCGAGAACATCCACCCCGCCAAAGCGTGAATACTGAACTGAGCGTGCTTGCAGTTTTCTCGTTGGACTCATAGTTCATCTTCACCCCGAAACAGGCGCGGAGCAACGAATCACAGCCCTGAACACTGCTCCTTGATGAAATACACGGGTTCGATTTGCGCCCGCCGGGTCAGAATGTGTCGGCGCCCTGCAGCGAGCCAGCAGCGGGGAAGGGGCGTTCGGTGCGATCGCCCTCGATCGCCATATGAAGATCCAGCAGCGCACGAATAGTTGCTTCCCACGGGAACTCGGCTGCGCGGTGTCGTGCGGCGGTTCGACGATCCTCCGTTCCTATGGCAAGAAGCTCCTGAACTGCGTCGGCGAAGGCGAGCCCGGTGGGCGCAACCGCGACGCCAGCACCCGCCGAAAGCAGTTCAGACAGATCCGAGGTCATCGCAGCAACGACCGGTGTACCGCAGGCAATACTCTCCAGTGCAGAGAGGCCGAATGTGTCAGCCGGCCCGGGGCACAACGAGATGTCGGCGGATGCTAGAAGGGTCGCAAGCCGCGCGCGATCGGCGATAAAACCCACAAACTCGACAGGTAGGTCACTCGCCAAACGTCGCAGTCGGCCTTCGGCTGGTCCGGAACCGGCAATAACAAGGCAGGCATCAACGCCTCGTCGTCGTAGTTCCCGCAAGGCGGAGATTGACTGTTCAGGCGCTTTGTCGTTGGTCAGCCGGCCAGCGTGGACCAGAAGGACATCGTGATTGCGCAGGTATGACCGGCGCACCGGTGCTGACCATTTCAAGGGAGAAAATTCTTCGAGGTCGACGCCGAGGGGAATGTGTCGGGCGCGTCCCGGCAGCAACCTTTCAAAAAGCTCGAACGACGCCAAGGTTGTGCAGACAACGTTCCTGTATTGCTGGAGCGTACCGCGGTGCGTTACCTCGACATCAGGTTCACCCTGCACTGGGAGACTAGACATTGCCATTGAGAGAACCCACTTTCTGGTTCGCTCATGCGCGATCATGATCGCCGGTACGTCGTGATCGTCCGCCCACGGCCCCAGATGGTGCAGCGTGAGCCGATCAGACACTTCCAGGCGGTCAGGAGCCAACTCAGTCAACGTGCGCTTGATGAGAAATTCCAACGGCACCATGCTCCGCATCCTGTTTCCCTGATGGAAAGCGGCAAGCGTGATTCGCGTTCCCCACGCGGTTTCCACGCGGGTGTTGGTACGGCCGGGACCGATCGTAGCGAACTGGTGACCAGCGCGCAGGTAGCCCGTTCCAATCGCCCGTAAAGCAGTGGTGAGACCCTCGGACCCCGGGCCGTAAAAGTTGGCGACGTGCACAATGCGCATTGGTCCATTATCGCGGTGGGTCGTAGCGGGCGAGAGCGTATTGCGCTGCCAGCGCACGCCACGCGAAGGTGTTTGTCAGTGGTGCTCCGTAGAATATGCAGAGTGTCGATTTCTTCTGTAACGGGCTCTTCGAAGCTCAGTGTTCAAGGTGCCCGCGTCCACAACCTCAAGAACGTCGACCTGGAGATCCCGCGGGATTCCCTGGTGGTATTCACTGGGCTCTCGGGGTCAGGTAAATCCTCTCTCGCGTTCGACACGATTTTTGCGGAGGGCCAGCGACGTTACGTTGAATCGCTGTCAGCCTATGCGCGCCAGTTCCTCGGCCAGGTCGATCGACCCGACGTCGACTTCATTGAGGGACTGAGTCCTGCAGTGTCGATCGACCAGAAGTCCACTAACCGGAATCCGCGCTCGACGGTTGGAACAATCACTGAGATTTACGACTACATGCGTTTGCTTTGGGCGCGGATCGGCGTTCCGCACTGTGCAGTCTGCGGCGAAGCGATCGAGCGCCAGACGGTGCAGCAAATTGCTGACCAGCTGATGACCCTCCCGGTAGGAACGCGCTACCAAGTCGTCAGCCCCGTCGTGTCCCAGAAAAAAGGCGAGTTTGTCGATCTATTTAAGGAACTAGCCGCGGGTGGCTACTCCCGCGCAATAGTTGATGGCAAGCAAATCTCCCTGACAGAGCCGCCGACCCTCAAAAAACAGATCAAGCACGACATTGCGGTCGTTGTCGACCGCCTGGTTGCGGCTGAAGACATCCTCACCCGCTTGACTGACTCGCTCGAAACGGCCCTGCGACTGACCGATGGGCTTGTGTCCATCAACTACGTTGATGAGACCGGAGACGCCGCCTGGCGGAACTTCTCAGAGAAGCTGTCCTGTCCGAACGGTCATCCGCTCCAACTCACGGAAATCGAGCCGCGCACTTTCTCCTTCAACGCCCCCTTCGGTGCCTGCCCGGAATGCTCCGGCCTGGGCACTCGGATGTCGGTAGACAGCGACCTGCTGGTCGGCGACCCGTCCGTGAGTCTCGCTGAAGGTGTCATCCTGCCGTGGGCAAACTCAGGCAAAGGCGTCTTCAGTTATTTCGAAAAGCTGCTTGGCGGCTTGTCGCAGGAAATGAACTTCTCTCTTGACACTCCTTGGGGAGATCTCCCCGAGGATGTGAAAACAGCCGTACTCAAGGGGAACAATTTCGAGGTCACGGTGAAATGGAAAAACCGTTTCGGCCGCGAGATGAAGTATTCGACGGGTTTCGAGGGCGTAATGCCATACATCGAACGCAAATTCCTCGAGGCGGAGACCGATGTCCAACGATCGCGCTTTGCCAGCTACCTTCGCGAAATTAATTGCCCTGTGTGTGATGGGAAACGGCTGAAGCCAGAGGTCTTGGCGGTGACCGTCAACGGGAAGAGCATCTCTGACATTTGCGAACTGAGTCTGGTGAACTCTCACACGTTCATGGATGAGCTCGAGCTCAGTACCCGCGACGCGCGTATCGCCGCTCAGGTGCTCCGCGAGATTCGTCTGCGGCTTGAATTCCTCATCGAGGTTGGTCTCAGTTATCTCGACTTATCACGAGCCGCAGCGACCCTGAGCGGTGGTGAGGCCCAGCGAATCCGCTTGGCAACGCAGATTGGCTCCGGACTGACCGGCGTTCTCTATGTGCTGGACGAACCGAGCATTGGGCTCCACCAGCGTGACAACCGTCGCTTGATCGAAACATTGGTCAAGCTGAAGAATCTTGGCAACACGTTGATCGTGGTCGAGCACGATGAAGACACCATCCGCACCGCTGACTGGATCGTCGACATCGGCCCCGGCGCAGGCGAGCATGGCGGGGAGGTCGTGCATTCGGGTTCGTACTCGGATCTGCTGACAAACACTGAATCTCTCACCGGCGATTACCTGTCCGGGCGGAAGGCCATTGCCATTCCCAAAACACGTCGTCCGGTCGATCCTGCACGGCAGGTCACTGTAGAGGGGGCGCGAGCAAACAACCTAAAGAACGTTACCGTCAGTTTTCCGCTCGGCACGCTGACGGCTGTGACCGGCGTCAGCGGTTCCGGAAAATCATCCCTCGTCAACGACATTCTGTACAAAGTTCTTGCCAACGAGCTCAACGGGGCACGCCAGATTCCGTCCAAGCACACTCGCGTGACGGGGTTGGAGAACCTCGACAAGGTTGTCCACGTCGACCAGAACCCGATCGGGCGCACCCCACGGTCGAACCCGGCGACATACACCGGAGTGTTTGACCGCATTCGTACCCTGTTTTCTGAGACAGCGGAGGCGAAAGCCCGCGGGTACCTTCCCGGTCGCTTCAGCTTCAACGTCAAAGGCGGGCGTTGCGAGAACTGCTCCGGTGACGGCACAATCAAGATCGAGATGAACTTCCTCCCTGACGTCTACGTAGCCTGCGAGGTCTGCGGGGGAGCACGCTACAACCGCGAAACGCTGTCCGTTCACTACAAGGGCAAAAGCATCGCGGAAGTCCTCGACATGCCGATCAGCGAAGCCGCGGATTTCTTCGAAGCGATCTCCGCAATCAGTCGTTTCCTCAAGACCCTCGTTGACGTTGGGCTCGGCTACGTCCGACTCGGACAAAGTGCCACAACCCTCTCCGGAGGAGAGGCCCAGCGAGTCAAACTGGCGACAGAGTTGCAGAAGCGCTCCATGGGTCGCAGCATCTACGTTCTCGATGAGCCGACCACGGGTCTCCACTTTGAAGACGTCCGCAAACTTCTTCTCGTATTGAATGGCCTGGTGGACAAGGGCAACACGGTCATCGTCATCGAGCACAATCTTGACGTCATCAAGTCGGCTGACTGGTTGATCGACATCGGCCCCGAAGGTGGTGCCGGCGGTGGGGAAGTTCTTGTGACGGGAACACCGGAGAAGATAGCTCGTTCCAAAAAGAGCCACACGGCTGTTTACCTAAAGGAGATCCTCGCCGGCGGCTGAGCCGGACGGGAAGATTGTCATGTCCGACACAGTGAGTTGGCGCCCGAAAGCGGGCGAGATTCCCACATCCCCGGGGGTTTACCGATGGTGGGATGATGCCGGTCGGGTGCTGTACGTAGGCAAAGCCAAGAACCTGCGGGCGCGTCTGAGCAATTACTTTGCTCCGTTGCAAACGCTGCACGAACGAACGCGACGGATGGTCCTGTCCGCTTCCTCTGTCACCTGGACTGTGGTGGGTACTGAGTTCGAAGCTCTCCAGCTTGAATTCACCTGGATTAAGGAATTCAACCCGCCCTTCAACGTGCAGTTTCGCGATGACAAGTCCTACCCGTACTTAGCGGTGACCCTTCGCGACGAAGTTCCTAGGGTCCTCGTCACCCGCAACAAAAATTTGAAGGGCGCTCGATACTTCGGACCGTATACAAAGGTCTGGGCCATTCGCGAAACCGTAGACCTGATGCTCAAAGCATTCCCCATGCGCAGTTGCTCAGACACGACGTACAAGCGTGCCGCGCAGACAGGGCGTCCGTGCCTCCTAGGTGATATTGGCAAGTGTGCAGCCCCCTGTGTTGGCCGGGTGAGCAAAGAAGAACACAAGTCCATCGCTCTGGATTTCACGTCTTTTATGGCGGGAAACGACACTCGGTTCACCACAGACCTCACCAGGAAGATGAAGGCGTCAGCCGCAGAAATGGATTACGAATCCGCTGCGCGATACCGCGACCAACTGGGTGCGCTGGAAACTGCCCTATCGAAAAACGCCATTGTTCTCGGTGACGACATCGACGTGGATATCTTTGGTATCGCGCACGATGAGTTGGCAGCGGCCGTCCAGCAGTTCATCGTGCGTGGGGGCCGTATCCGTGGAGTCCGAAGCTGGGTGGTAGACAAGGAACTCGACCTTGAACTTCCGGAACTTGTCGAAACAGTTCTTCAGAACGCATACGAAGACGACTCAGTTCCCCCGCGGGAAATATTGGTCCCTGAGCTTCCCGAGGATGCTGCGGAACTCGAGCGTTGGCTCACTGAAAGCCGGGGGAGTGGAACGCGCCCCTCCGGACGTGTAAACCTGCGGGTGGCACAACGAGGAGACAAAGCCGCCCTTGCGCAAACCGTGTCAATTAACGCGAAGAATTCCTTGATGCAGTACAAGACCCGGCGCAGCGGCGATTTCGTGGCCCGTTCGCAGGCACTTGCGGATATCCAGGAAGCCCTGGGAATGCCGGACGCGCCGCTGCGCATGGAATGCTACGACGTGTCGCACCTTAGTGGCACCAATATCGTCGCATCAATGGTCGTCTTTGAAGATGGACTGCCGAAAAAGGACCAGTACCGACGCTTCAGCATCGCAGAGTCAACCGATGACACCGAGTCCATTTATCAGACTTTGTCCCGACGTTTGGCACATCTGGCGCAGGAAACCGAGAAGGTCGAGGCGGGCGGGATCGAACGAACTTCGTCGGGCGCAGATCTCGACCTCGTACTGGGGGACGGCGAAGTAATGGAAGAGGGAAGGGACCGCCCGCGATTCGCTTATCGTCCCAACCTGCTTATCGTGGATGGCGGACAACCACAGGTTGCCGCTGCGCAACGAGCCCTGGATGATGCGGGGGTGACCGGAATAGCGCTGTGTGGCATCGCCAAGCGACTGGAAGAGATATGGCTTCCCGGCTCCGACTTCCCCGTCATTTTGCCGCGAAACAGCGATGCACTCTTCCTCTTCCAGCGCATCCGTGACGAAGCTCATCGTTTCGCCATAACCTACCAACGGCAGCGCCGTGCCAGCGATATCACCTCCTCGCTTGGCGATATTCCCGGTTTGGGGCCAGCACGGGTTCGGGAACTGCTGCGTCATTTCGGGTCCGTCGCTCGACTGCGCTCAGCAACACAAGAATCGATCGCAGAGGTCAAGGGCGTCGGTGCAACGCTCGCCTCGCAGATCTACGAAAGTCTGCGGGCATGAGACTGGACGTAAACTAGTCCTGTCCCATCTCGCGACCCACACAAAGCCTGAGGCTAAATGAACCCGGAAACCGAACGGCAGGAAATGCTGATCGTCACGGGCATGTCCGGTGCGGGAAGATCGACTGTCGGCAATTCGCTGGAAGATCTCGGCTGGTACGTTGTCGACAATCTTCCACCGCAGATGCTCCGTCCACTTGTCGACCTCGCTGGCCACGCCGGCACAACGCTCCCAAAGATCGCGGCGATCGTTGATGTCCGCGGCGGAAAGTTATTCGCAGATGTGCGCGAGGCGGTGCAGTGGCTTCGCGACAACGCACGAGTTCGGGTTGTTTTCCTCGAGGCGACGGACGCCGTTCTTGTCCGCAGGTTTGAACAGGTTCGTCGTCCGCATCCGCTCCAGGGCGATGGCACCCTCCTCGACGGAATCGCAGCGGAGCGCACCCGGATGCAGGAACTCCGCGCGAGCAGTGACATCGTTATCGATACCTCAGAGCTCAACATCCACCAGTTGGCGAACACCATTGCGGAGAAATTTTCCGAAGAAGACACGCCCGGGGTGCAAGTAACCATTTTGAGTTTTGGATTCAAATACGGGCTCCCAGCGGACGCAGATTCTGTGGCTGATATGCGCTTCCTGCCCAATCCATTTTGGATGCCGGACTTGAAGCCCTACACGGGCCTAGATACGCAGGTCAGCGACTATGTTCTTGCCCAGGCCGGAGCGGACGAGTTCCTCACCAATTACGCTTCCGCTCTAGCTCCGGTGCTCGCGGGCTATCAGCGTGAGAACAAGAGACACGCTACGATCGCCATTGGATGCACGGGGGGAAAGCATCGATCCGTGGCAGTCGCAGAAAAACTTGCGACGCTGGTTCGAGGGCTTCCCGGCGTCGCGGTTAGCGTGAAGCACCGTGACCTCGGCCGCGAGTAAAGCGGCCCACCGCCCCGGCGTGGCTCAACGCCCCGGTGCACCAGCCAGAGAATTAGAAAAGGAAATACCCTGTGCCACTAACCGCTGACGTCAAGGACGAACTCTCCAAGGTTGAGGTGAGTAAAACGACCGTCCGGGCCGCAGAGCTCGCGACAATCCTTCGCTTCGCCGGCGGCCTTCATCTAATTTCCGGCCGCATCGCAATCGAGGCGGAACTGGATACCGCTCTGTTGGGCCGCAGGGTCCGGCGTGACCTTGCTGAACTCTACGGAGTGCGGAGCGAGATTTCGGTCGTCTCTGCCACCGTGCAGCGCCGCTCCAGCCATTATCTGGTCCGCGTCGTCGAAGGCGGTGAGACGCTCGCTCGCCAGACTGGCCTTCTCGACGCACGGCGTCGACCGATCCGCGGTCTTCCGAACAAGCTCACCACCGGGTCGCGCGATGAGTTGTCCGCGGTGTGGCGCGGCGCATTCTTGGCCCACGGAACCCTCACCGACCCGGGACGTTCTGCGGCATTGGAAATCACGTGCCCCGGCAACGAGGCAGCGATGGCATTGGTTGGCGCGGCCGGTCGTCTCAAAATCCCCGCTAAAGCTCGCGAAGTCCGCGGTGTCCACCGCGTTGTGATTCGCGACGGAGAAGCTATCGGGGCGATGCTGGTCACCATGGGTGCGCACCACAGTGTGGTGTCGTGGGATGAAATGCGACAGCGTCGCGAAGTGCGGGCAACCGCCAACCGGTTGGTCAACTTCGACGATGCGAACCTGCGACGTTCCGCACAGGCTGCGGTTGCAGCGTGCTCTCGCGTCGAGCGCGCGCTCGAAATTCTTGAGGGGCATGTGCCGGAACATCTTCGGTATGCCGGGGAACTTCGGCTTAACTTCCGTGATTCGAGCCTGGATGAGCTTGGCCATCATGCAGAGCCGCCGATGACGAAAGACGCGGTTGCGGGTCGTATCCGACGACTGCTGGCGATGGCAGACAAGCGCGCAACGGACCTCGGGATTCCGGGGACGGATGCGAACCTTCCTCCCGACCTCGACGACGTGTGATGACGGTTCCCCGCAAGCCGGGGAACCCACGATGTTCTGAGGATTAGACTAAAAAGGTTCCCCCGTTGATCTGCTGATGGCGGATCAGGTTGCTTCCCCCAGGAGAGAAAAACTATGGCTGAATACACGCTTCCAGAACTCCCTTACGACTATGCGGCGCTCGAACCTCACATCAGTGCCAAGATCATGGAACTGCACCACGACAAGCACCACGCCACCTACGTTGCTGGTGCAAACGCCGCTCTGGCGTCACTGGCGGAAGCTCGCGACGCAGGTACTCTCACAAACGTAAACAAGCTTGAGAAAGATCTGGCGTTCAATCTGGGCGGCCACGTCAACCATTCAATCTTTTGGACAAACCTGTCGCCGAACGGCGGTGACAAACCGACGGGAGGGTTGTCATCTGCGATCGACGACTTCTTCGGATCGTTTGACAAGTTCGTCGCCCATTTTTCCGCTGTAGCCACCGGGATCCAAGGATCAGGCTGGGCTGTGTTGTCATGGGACTCTATCGGCCAGCGTTTGATTATTCAGCAGCTGTTCGACCAGCAGGGCAACACTGCAATGGGCACTATCCCCATCCTTCAGCTAGACATGTGGGAGCACGCGTTTTACCTCGACTACCTCAATGTAAAAGCCGACTATGTCAAAGCATTTTGGAATATCGTCGATTGGGAAAACGTCCAACAGCGTTTCACTGCAGCCCGGGATAACACAAAGTCCCTGCTGGTACTGTCTTAGGCGCAGTAATGCCTCTGCAATCGGGACTTTAGTCCCGGACGCACCACAATCCACCACTAAAAATGTGCGTCGCGAGACGCCAGAGCACTGGAGTTCCATTGAGCGTCAAGATCGGTATTAACGGTTTCGGTCGTATCGGCCGTAACTATTTCCGCGCAGCTCTTGCTAAGGGAAGCGACCTGGAGATCGTTGCAGTCAACGACCTGACCGACACCGCTGCACTCGCCCACCTGCTGAAGTACGACACCGTCAGCGGACGACTTCCCGCCACGGTTGAGGTCGACGGCGACACCATCATCGTCAACGGCAAGCCGATCAAGGTTCTCGCTGAGCGCGACCCCTCCAACTTGCCCTGGGGCGAACTTGGAGTCGAGATCGTTATCGAGTCCACTGGCCGTTTCACCAAGGAAGCCGATGCGCGCAAGCACATCGAAGCCGGAGCAAAGAAGGTCATTGTCTCTGCTCCTGCCAGTGGCGATAGCGTTGCGACACTGGTCCTCGGCGTCAACGAAGGCACCTACGACGCTGCGATCCACGACATCATCTCCAACGCATCCTGCACCACGAACTGCCTCGCTCCTCTCGCCAAGGTGTTCATGGACAACTTCGGCATCGAGCGCGGCCTCATGACCACGGTTCACGCGTACACCGCAGACCAGAACCTTCAGGATGGACCGCACAGCGACCTTCGTCGCGCGCGCGCAGCCGCTGAAAACATCATCCCCACGTCCACGGGCGCTGCAAAGGCCCTCGGCCTTGTCATCCCTGAGCTCGTTGGCAAGCTCGATGGCTATGCGCTGCGCGTACCCGTACCCACCGGCTCTATCACTGACCTGACGATCACGGCATCGCGTCCCGTCACCGTTGAGGAAGTCAACGCCGCATACAAGGCCGCAGCAGAGGGCCCCCTCAAGGGAATCCTGAGCTACACCGAGGATGAGATCGTTTCAAGCGACATCGTCGGCGACCCTCACTCCTCCATCTTCGATGCCGGTCTCACCAAGGTAATTGGCGACCAGGTTAAGGTTGCATCCTGGTACGACAACGAGTGGGGATACTCCAACCGCCTCGTCGACGTTACCGAGTACGTAGCAGAACGCCTCTAGGGCCCGCTGGTGTCGCTTCGCACTTTAGAAACCCTCGGAGATCTGCAGGGCAAAAAGGTTCTCGTCCGCTGTGACCTGAACGTGCCGTTGAAAGACGGAGAGATCACAGACGACGGACGTATTCGCGCCTCGCTTCCCACGCTCAACGCCTTGTTGGATGCTGGGGCGAGTGTCGTGGTGGTCTCCCACCTCGGCCGCCCTGAGGGTAAACCAGACGCCAAGTACAGCCTCGAGCCCGTTTCCGTGCGGTTATCGGAGCTTCTTGGCAAGCCGGTCGAATTTGCGAGCGACACTGTTGGGCGGTCCGCTGCTGACACCGTTGGGTCTCTCGAGCAGGGCGGCATCGTCCTGCTCGAGAACCTGCGATTCAACGCAGCGGAAACCAGCAAGGACGCGACAGAGCGCCAGCACTTCGCTGCCGAACTCGCCGCCTTTGCTGACTTTTTCGTTTCGGATGGCTTCGGCGTAGTCCACCGCAAACAAGCGAGTGTCTTTGAATTGGCCGAGGCCCTGCCAAGTGCAGCTGGTTTGCTCATCGAACAGGAACTCACCGTTCTCGAACGCCTGACCACATCACCTGAAGCTCCCTATACGGTTGTTCTGGGTGGTTCGAAAGTGTCGGACAAACTCGATGTTATTGGCGCACTCCTACCAAAGGTGAACACCCTTCTCGTTGGTGGAGGAATGCTCTTTACCTTCCTGGCCGCGCTGGGCCATAAAGTCGGATCCAGCCTCCTCGAGGCCGACCAGATCGAGAACGTCAAAGGCTACCTCGCCGAAGCCGACAAGCTGGGGATTGAGATTGTTCTTCCCACCGACATTGTTGTGGCCTCGAAGTTCGGAGGCGATGCCGAATACGTCACGACAGCCGCCGACGCGATTGAGGAAACACCGTTCGGCTCCGCCGGCGTCGGCCTGGATATCGGACCAGAAAGCGCCGCACGGTTTGCCGAAATTATCGCGGCATCCAAAACAGTGTTCTGGAATGGTCCCATGGGAGTATTCGAGCTGGCACCATTCGCTGCAGGCACTAAAGCCGTAGCGGGTGCGCTTACCCGCATTGACGGGCTCGGAGTAGTAGGTGGCGGCGATTCAGCTGCCGCAGTTCGTGCGCTGGGTTTCAGTGACGATCAGTTTGGTCACATTTCTACGGGAGGTGGCGCCAGTCTCGAGTTTCTCGAAGGCAAGCGTCTTCCCGGACTGGAGGTCCTCGGATGGCAGGCATAGATTCACCGACAGCGGGACGCGTTCCCTTTATCGCTGGCAACTGGAAGATGAACCTCGACCACCTTCAGGCGATCGCCTTCGTCCAGAAGTTGGCGTGGAGCTTAAAAGACGCCAACCATGACTACGCCACTACGGAGATTGCGGTTTTCCCACCGTTCACCGACCTGAGGTCGGTGCAAACGCTGGTTTCGGCGGACAAGCTCGAGCTGAAGTATGGCGCTCAGGACGTTTCGGAGCAGGAATCGGGCGCGTACACCGGCGAGATCTCTGCAGCCTTCCTTAAAACGTTGGAGACTCCGTACGTCATTATTGGTCACTCGGAACGCCGCACTTTGCATTCTGAGTCGGACGAACAGGTCGCAGGCAAAGTTGCTGCTTCCCTCAAGCACGGTATCGTGCCTGTTATCTGCGTTGGCGAGACCGCCGACGACCTTGAGCTTCACGGGCCAAGTGCTGTACCAGTAGCGCAGCTGCGCGCTGCTCTCGCCAAAGCAACTGATGCGAAAGACATCGTTGTGGCCTACGAGCCCGTATGGGCCATCGGTTCTGGCAAAGCTGCAACGCCCGAGCAGGCAGAGCAGGTTGCAGCGCAACTGCGAATCGTTGTTGCTGAGTTGTTAGGCGACGAGGTAGCACAAGCTACCCGTATCCTCTACGGCGGCTCGGTGAAGTCTTCGAACATCGCAGGATTCATGAGGCAGCCAAACGTGGACGGTGCACTGGTCGGTGGTGCGAGCCTGGATATTCCGGAGTTCGCCAGCATCGCTCAGTTTCTCAAGCACGTTGGGGTCTAACCCTTCGTGAGATCACGGCTCAGCGTCGGGCGGTCCGCCTCCCGACGCTGGGCCCGTTATACTGCAAAGCGGTTCTAAACCGTTCGAAAGGTAATCCGTGGAAATTCTCCAGGTCGTACTTCAGGTGGTGCTCGGTGTCACGAGCCTCCTGTTGACCCTGCTCATTTTGCTGCACCGTGGTCGAGGCGGAGGCCTCTCCGATATGTTTGGCGGCGGAGTGACCTCCAACTTGGGCGCTTCCGGCGTTGCCGAGCGGAATCTCAACCGCATCACCGTCATTCTTGCGGTGATCTGGGTTAGCAGCATTGTTGTACTAGGACTTATCACCAAGTTCGATTCCGGCGCATAGCCGGCCATTGGCTCGCCAAGGCTGGCGAGTCATAATGATTTTTATCTAGTGCTGCATCAGCACCTATTTTTCGAAAAGGGGAACCGTGGCTTCAGGCGGTAGTGCAATTCGTGGTTCGCGTGTAGGCGCCGGACCGATGGGCGAGCAGGATCGTGGGTATCACGCCGATCGCATCAAGGTCTCGTACTGGGATGAGCTGGGCAACGAGACTGTCCGATACTTCGCGGCTAACCTGCCCGAAGAAGAAATCCCGGACATCATCGATTCCCCACCCACCGGGCTCCCGGCCGGCCGCGACAAAGAGAATCCTCCTTCCGTCGCAAAACTGGAACCGTATAAGACGCATCTTGCATATGTCAAAGAGCGTCGCACCGAGCAGGAAGCAGCAGACCTGCTCGAGGAAGCTCTACAGCAGTTGCGAACACGCCGCGGTCGAGTCACCTCGTAACGCAGCTTTCAGACGCAAATAAAGGCCGAGGCCGCCAGAATATCAATCTGGCGGCCTCGGCCTTTATAGGTTAATTTACGAGCTGACTACGCGTCTTCTCCGGTCCAAAACAACCCTGGGGTTGTCAGGTTTTCCGGTACCTCAGCAGCGGCTTCGTTGTCCACAAAGAAGAGTGTCCGCTTGCGGCCCTGGACGCCGGCTGCAGGAACTTCGTGGACGCTGACGTCTGCCAGTGTCAAACCGAGTGCAGACGCCTTGTCGGCGCCTGCAACCACAAGCCAGACCCGCAGGGAGGAGTTGATGACGGGCAGCGTCAGGCTCAATCTCTCGGGCGGAGGTTTGGGAGACTTGCGAACAGAAATTACCGACAGCGTCTCCTCGCGGATTCCACCCCGGTTGGGGAATAGCGACGCAATGTGGCCGTCTGGCCCCAGCCCCAGGAAGGTGATGTCGAAGACCGGAAGCGCAGAGCCTTCCGGTGCGTTCGCCGTGAGTTCGGCCGAGTACAACGCAGCAGCATCGTCCAGTTCGATTCCGTCGTCGGACGCAGCGAAAGGATGGACTCGAGCCTCATCAACGGCAATGTGATCCAGCAATGCTTCGCGTGCTTGCGTTTCATTGCGATCCGCATCGCCACGAGGGACCCACCGCTCGTCACCCCACCAAAAGTTGACGCGTTTCCAATCGACGCTATCCCGGGCACTGGAGTCGCGGATTGCCGCAAGGATTCCAATGCCCATCGTGCCGCCCGTGAGAACGACGGTTGCTTCCCCGCGCTCCTCGATCACGTCAATGATTTTCGTCAGGAACCGCGCTGCAACGGATCCCGCAAGCGAGGATTTATCGGGGTGAACAAGCACCCGTCGTTCATTTGTCACTGAGCGTTACCCTGATCTTCCGTTTTATCAGCTGCCACATCACCAGACGCGTGGATTACGCGGGCCGGTTCGCTGAGCTGGCTGAGTCCGTCGCGAATCACTTCTCCAAACAAATCATCTGGATCAAGTCGACGCAACTCTTCTGCGAGACAATCTCGCAAACTGCGGCGGGGGAGAGTGATGTGATGAGTCGGCTGGTCAGGCTGCGACAGCGTCGCGATGTTCGGGATGGTGCGCTCGAGTTCGATAACACCGGATGCGCGGTGCAACCGAACACCCTGGATCCCACTGGACCCAGTGGACGGACTCGAGACTTCCAAACGAACCGGCACTTCAAGCTGACGCTGCAGCCAGGCGGCAAGCAGCGCGGTTGACGGTGAATCCGCTGCGCCGTGCACTTCGATGTCCGTGATCGACTCATAGGGTGGCTGATCGAGAACGGCGGCAAGCTGAGCCCGCCACAGTGTCAACCGGGTCCACGCGAAGTCGGTGTCGCCAGGCGCGTAGGTGTCGGCCAGGTGAAGCAGTGCTGCCATTGGGTTGGCAGCAGATGCAGCATCCGTGATGCGGCGTTGGGCGATACGCCCTAGTGCGGACTGTGAAGCGATGGTCGGCGCCTCACCGGGCCACCAAACGACAACCGGAGCGTCCGGCAGGAGCAGGCCAGTGACCAATCCCTCCTTGTCGCTCGCGGCGTCACCATAGGCGCGCACAATGATGACCTCGCTTGCGCCGGCGTCGCCGCCGACACGGATCTGCGCATCGAGACGCGCGTCACTGTGGTTGTTTTCATCACCACTGGTCGAGATCACGATCACGCGCATCGGGTGCTCACGAGATGCATCGTTAGCCGCTTCGATGGCCTCTTCTTCTTCGCCAAGGCGAGTGGAGATAATCAAGGTCAAAACACGACCGAGAGCTACCGCCCCACCCTCCTCGCGAATCTTGACAAGGGTCTTCGAGATCTTGCTAGTGGTTGTATCGGGCAGATCGACGATCATGGACGCCTCCAGGTTCGGCCGTCGCGGGCCAGTAGTTCATCAGCGGAGTCAGGACCCCAGGTGCCAGGTCGGTACTGGTCCGGCTGTCCCTGGGTCGCCCAGAATTCTTCAATCGGGTCGAGGATTTTCCAACTCAGTTCCACCTCTTCGTGACGGGGGAACAACGGTGGATCTCCCAGGAGGACGTCGAGGATCAGGCGTTCGTAGGCCTCGGGGCTTGCTTCAGTGAAGGCGTGACCGTAACCGAAGTCCATCGTGACGTCGCGCACCTGCATGCCTGCGCCGGGGACCTTCGAGCCGAACCGCATCGTGACACCTTCGTCGGGCTGGACGCGGATAACAACCGCGTTCTGACCGAGTGTTCCTGTCTGGCTCTCCGCGAAGAGTGCCTGCGGCGCGCGCTTGAATACGACGGCGATCTCCGTCACCCGACGTCCGAGGCGCTTGCCTGCACGAAGGTAGAAGGGAACACCGGCCCAACGTCGGGTGCCGATCTCCAGCTTGATGGCTGCGAACGTCTCCGTGAGGGATTCGGGGTTCATCCCGTCTTCGTCAAGGAAGCCGATAACTTCCTCGCCACCCTGCCAACCGCCGGCGTACTGCCCGCGGGCCGTGGAGGTACTGAGGTCCTTCGGGAGCCGGACGGCGGACAAAACTTTTTCCTTCTCCGCCCGAAGATCCGACGCGTCAAAGGAAACAGGTTCCTCCATTGCAGTCAGGGCGAGAAGCTGAAGAAGATGGTTCTGGATAACGTCGCGCGCAGCGCCGATGCCGTCGTAGTACCCGGCACGTCCGCCTACGCCGATGTCTTCCGCCATGGTGATCTGAACGTGATCGATGTAGTTCGCGTTCCAGATCGGTTCATACATCTCATTGGCAAATCGCAGCGCCAGAATGTTCTGGACCGTTTCCTTGCCGAGGTAGTGGTCGATGCGGAACACACTATCCGGGGGGAACACGGACTCGACTACCGCGTTCAATTCACGCGCCGTCTTGAGGTCACTGCCGAAGGGCTTCTCAATGACAACGCGTCGCCACTGTCCGTCCTTCTGCTCAGCAAGTCCGGAACGGCTCAACTGCTCGGTAACCTGCGGGAACGACTTCGGCGGAATCGACAGGTAGAACGCGTGGTTTCCCATCGTTCCACGGTGCTCGTCGAGCTCCTCGATCGTCTTCTTCAGACGGGCAAACGCCTCGTCATCATCGAATTCGCCCTGCACAAAGCGGATTCCCTGGCTGAGCTGGGCCCAAACGTCTTCATCGAAGGGGGTTCGGGCGTACTCCTTGACCGCTTCGTAAACGACCTTTTCAAAGTCCTGGTCTTCCCAGTCCCGGCGGGCGAACCCAACGAGGGAGAATCCCGGGGGCAACAGCCCACGATTGGCGAGGTCATATATTGCGGGCATCAGCTTCTTGCGTGACAGGTCTCCTGTCACACCGAAAATGATCAGGCCGCTCGGCCCGGCGATACGGTTGAGTCGGCGATCCGACGGCAAGCGTAGAGGGTTGTATTCAGGTGTTATTTCCACCGGCGACATACTGCTCCTAGGTAATCTTGCGGCGCTAGCGCAGTGCGCCTGCGAGGACTGACGTGCTCGAGGCGTGATTCGTAATGGTGAGAGTCAGGACCGGGCGACCATGTTCTGCGAGAACACTTGCATCGCCCGCGGCCTGCGATTGGATCAGCTGTCCAAACGTGAATGGGCGGTCCGGGATCTCCAGGTCCTCGACGGGTATCGAGGTGATTTGGAGAAACACGCCAACGGCGGGCCCTCCCTTGTGGAACTGCCCTGTCGAATGCAAAAAGCGCGGTCCCCACCCGAAGGTGACCGGCCGTCCCGAGCGGGAGGCAAGAAGGTCGCGCAGACCGTCGAGTTCGGGGTGGGCCACGCGGTCGACGTATGCCTGGATCGAAACATAGCCATCGTCGGGCAGCGTCGCGAGCAGTGCGTCAACCGCGCCACGAAGTGAGGAGATTCCATCGATCACGTCGGCGGTGCCGCGCACTTCGATTTCATCCTCAATGAACGCCGGAGCCGTCGGTTCGGGCCTCGAGTCGAGGAGCGCGCGGGTAGCAACCTTGGCTGATTCGACATCGGGCTGATCAAACGGATCAATCCCAAGCAGCCGACCGGCTATGGCCGTCGCGTACTCCCAAACAAGGAGCTGTGCGCCCAATGTTCCGGTGATTTCGATTTCGCCCTCTTCAACCTCACGGGTGTCTTCATAGTCACCGACAAGGCGAACTATCTGAAGATCAGGGAGGTCGAGTTCGAGCTCCGGCGCGTCAACACCAAGCACAACGGGAAGAAGGCCTTTGCCGATCTTTCCCGTCGATTCCGCGATGAGCTGCTCGGCCCAATCGGCAAAACCCACGATATGGGTTCCGTCGGCGATGATTCCCAGCTTGTTCTTCAGCGGACGGGTCCCGGCAATTGCCGCAGCAAGGACCAGGCCGGGGTTGGCGGCGCTGTCCTGGGCGAGTTCGAGCGAGACAGCCTCGGCTTCGCGAAGGAGACCTTCGATGTCAACGCCAGCCAGACCCGAGGGCACCAGCCCGAACGCGGTGAGGGCCGAATAGCGTCCACCAACATTTGGATCCGCGTTGAAGACACGATAGCCATCGGCGCGGGCCGAGACATCCAACGGGGATTCGGGATCGGTGACAACAACGATTCGCTCGATCGGGTCGATTCCGGCTTCGCGGAATGCCTTCTCGTAGATTCGCTTTTGGCTGTCAGTTTCGACTGTGCCACCGGACTTGCTGGAAATAACGACTGCCGTAGTTTCCAAACGATCGTTGATTGCAGCCAACACCTGTCCGGGCTCCGTAGAATCCAGCACGGTGAGCTCGACACCGTAGGTGCGCGTGATGACCTCGGGCGCAAGAGACGAGCCGCCCATGCCGCCGAGGACGATGTGGTCGACCCCTTCAGCGTGCAACTTGTCACGAAGGGCCAGGATGTCAGGCACCAGGGGAGTAGAGAGCATCACTGACTGGGTCCAGCCGAGGCGTGTAGACGCCTCGGCTTCCGCGTCCGCTCCCCAGAGTGAGGAATCGAGCCCCGTCAGCCGGCTAGCGACAAGGTCGCTAACCAGCTGCGGCACTACCCGCTCTACAGCTTCCGCTGCAGCGCCGGATACGGCGATCTTGATGCTCATTTAGCAGCTTCGAGAGCAGCAGTCACAGTGTCGAGGAGCTCGTTCCAGGAGACGATGAACTTCTCAACGCCCTCTTTCTCAAGCAAAGCGGTGACCTCATCGTAAGAGATGCCCTGTGCCGCGATCTGGTCCAGGATCGCATTTGCCTCGGCGTAGCTGCCGGAGACGCGGTCGCCTTCGATGATGCCGTGGTCGAAGGTCGCCTCGAGGGTCTTCTCCGGCATGGTGTTTACCACGTCGGCGACGGCCAGTTCGGTGACATACAGGGTGTCGGGGAGTGACGGGTCTTTGACGCCGGTCGACGCCCACAGGGGGCGCTGTTTGTTTGCACCAGCAGCAAGTAGGCCGGCCGCGCGCTCGGACGTGTACGCCTGCTCGAAGACCTCGTAGGCAAGCTGTGCGTTCGCGACGCCAGCCTTGCTCTTCAGGGCGATTGCCTCGTCCGTGCCGACTGCATCGAGACGGTTGTTGATTTCGGAGTCGACACGTGAGACGAAGAACGACGCAACCGAGTGGATGGTCGACAGATCGTGACCCGCGGCTTTCGCCTTCTCGAGGCCGGTGAGGTACGCATTGATGACCGCGCGGTAGCGCTCAAGGCTGAAGATCAAGGTGACGTTGACGCTGATGCCAGCACCAATCGTGTCTGTGATGGCTTCGAGGCCCTCAAGGGTGGCAGGAATCTTGATCATGGCGTTCGGACGGTTGACCTTGGCCCACAGTTCGAGCGCTTGAGCGCTGGTGGCTGCTGCGTCGTGAGCGAAGCCCGGCTCCACCTCGATCGACACGCGACCATCGAATCCGGCGGTGGCGTCGTAGGTGGGGCGGAAAATATCGCTAGCTGCAGCGACATCATCCGTGGTGATCTCGAAAACAGCCTCTGTGACCGTCTTGCCCGCTGCTGCGAGCTCGGCGACCTGGGCGTCGTATGCTTCGCCCTTGGCGAGGGCAGCCGCGAAAATCGTCGGGTTCGTCGTGATACCGACAACGTTCCGCTCAGCGATCAGCTTCTGGATTCCGCCCGAGTTGATGCGCTCACGCGACAGGTCGTCGAGCCAGATGCTCACGCCGACAGCGGAGAGTGCGGCGGTGGGGGTGTTGGTTTCGGTGCTCATAATATTCTTACTCTCTTCTGCCGGCGCCTAGTTGGCGGCCAGCGAATCCTTGGCAGCGGCCACAGCGGCCTCGGTGGTGATTCCAAACTCGCGGAACAGTGTCTTGTAGTCGGCCGAAGCACCGAAGTGTTCGATCGACACGCTGCGACCAGCGGTTCCGACATAACGGTCCCAGGTCAACGAAATGCCGGCCTCAACCGAAACCCGAGCGGTGATGGCAGCCGGAAGCACTGACTCGCGGTATTCCGCAGTCTGCTCCTCAAACCATTCGAGGCTGGGCGCAGACACGACGCGGGCGTTGATTCCCTCGTTCTTCAGCACCTCACGTGCCTCCACAGCGATCTGCACTTCGGAGCCAGTCGCGATGAAGATAACGTCGGGCGTCCCGTTCGGTGCCTCGGCCAGAACGTAAGCACCCTTGGCGACGTTGCGCGCATGAGCGAACGTTTCGCCGCTGGCCTGGTCTTCGCCGCGCTCAAACACCGGGATGTTCTGGCGGGTGAGTGCGATGCCGGCGGGTCCGTTGCGGCGCTCAAGAATTGTCTTCCAAGCCCAAGCGGTCTCGTTTGCATCACCGGGGCGAACAATGTCGAGTCCGGGGATGGCGCGGAGCGTTGCGAGCTGCTCGACCGGCTGGTGGGTGGGTCCGTCTTCGCCGAGTGCGACAGAGTCGTGGGTCCACACAAAAATCGACGGCGCCTTCATCAGTGCGGCAAGCCGAACCGCGGGACGCATGTAGTCGCTGAAAATCAGGAAGGTCCCACCGAACGGGCGGGTGTTTCCATGCAGGACGATGCCGTTGAGGATCGCGCCCATAGCGTGCTCACGGATACCGAAGTGGAGAACGCGGCCCGACGGGCTCGACTTCCACTCATGAGTCGACCACTTCTCGGGAACGAACGAGCCCGCACCCTCGATAGTGGTGAGGTTCGACTCAGCGAGGTCGGCGGAGCCGCCCCACAGCTCGGGGATGACGCCGGCGAGTGCATTGATGACCTTGCCCGATGCTGCACGAGTGGAGACTTCCTTGCCCGCTGGGAACACCGGCAGTGCGTCCTCGATGCCCTCCGGCAGATCTCCTGAGAGCACGCGGTCGAGAAGGACCTTCTTGTCAGGGTTGGCAGCGGCCCAGGCATCGAAGCCGACACGCCACTCAGCCTGCTGCTCAACTCCACGGTCGAGGGCCTTGCGGGTGTGGGCGAGAACTTCGGGGTCAACCTCAAAGGTCTGCTCCGGGTCGAACCCGAGGACCTCTTTGAGGCCTGCAAGCTCTTCGGCGCCAAGTGCGGAGCCGTGAATTTTGCCCGAGTTCTGCTTCTTCGGCGAAGGCCATCCGATGATGGTTTTGAGGATGATGATGGTGGGTTTGGCCGTTTCGGCCTTTGCCGCCTCAATCGCATCGTTCAGTTCAGCAACGTCTTCGAGGTACTCGCCGGACTTCTTCCAGTCGACGGTGAGCACCTGCCAGCCATAAGCCTCGTAACGGGCGGCGACGTCCTCAGTGAAAGCGATGTTGGTGTCGTCTTCAATCGAGATCTGGTTGGAGTCGTAGATTGCGATCAGGTTGCCAAGTTCCTGGTGCCCGGCGAGCGATGACGCTTCGCTGGTGACACCCTCCTGAAGATCGCCATCTCCGGCGATGACATACACGAAGTGGTCGAAGGGGCTCTTGCCGGCTTCCGTCTCCGGGTCAAACAGGCCGCGCTCGAAGCGAGCAGCATAGGCAAATCCGACCGCCGATGCGAGGCCCTGCCCAAGTGGTCCGGTGGTGATCTCAACGCCGTCGGTGTGGCCATACTCCGGGTGGCCGGGAGTCTTGGAACCCCAGGTGCGAAGTGCCTTGAGGTCATCCAGCTCGAGACCGTATCCGCCTAGGTACAACTGGATGTACTGGGTAAGCGAGCTGTGGCCTACGGAGAGGATGAAGCGGTCGCGACCGATCCATTCGTTGTCTGCGGGGTTTCGACGCATGACCTTCTGGAACAGGAGGTACGCGGCAGGGGCAAGGCTCATGGCCGTGCCGGGGTGACCGTTGCCCACCTTCTCCACTGCATCTGCGGCCAACACACGAACGGTGTCGACGGCTTTTTTATCGATCGGATCCCACTGGAAAGCTGACACGGAGGAGATGACCTTTCTTCGAGCGAAGTAGCGCGACGATGTCGTCGACGCAACAGTGCAGTGATGCTTGCCTAGGACTTCTTCGACACGATCGCGGGCATCCCACTCCCATCGAAGGGACGTGCGGTGGGAGTATGGCCAGCGACTGGCAAGCATTACAAGTATAGAGATTGTGAGGACACCCTGCGTGCCCTCGGCCGTGCGACACGAACGTGATAGAACCCAATATCGCCTAAGCTCTAACGCGGGATGAGTATCGATAGAGGAGTTATGGACGTTGCGGTTGAGGCTCGCGTTAGCGATCGGCGGCTCGGGTTCGCCCGTAAGGCCAAGGCATACATAGCTCTCACAAAGCCCCGCGTAATCGAGCTCCTTCTCGTCACGACGGCTCCGGTCATGTTTCTCGCGCAGGGTGGCGTGCCATCCGTGTGGCTCATCGCGGCCACCCTCGTCGGTGGTTCCCTAAGCGCCGGCTCCGCCAGCGCATTCAACTGCTACATCGACCGCGATATCGACCGGCTGATGAAACGCACACAAAATCGCCCGCTAGTCACCGGCGACCTCACCGATCGCGAGGCGCTGGTGTTTGCGTGGATCCTCGGTGTGGGATCCATTCTCTGGCTCGGCTTTCTAACGAACTGGCTCGCCGCAGCGCTGTCCCTCGCCGCCATCCTCGTTTACGTGTTCGTCTATACGGTCTGGCTGAAGCGCCGCACGGAACAGAACATCATCTGGGGTGGAATCGCGGGCTGTTTCCCGGTCGTCATCGGATGGGCAGCGGTAACTAACTCACTTTCCTGGGCTCCTGTCATTCTTTTCGCCGTGGTGTTTCTATGGACGCCGCCGCATTACTGGCCGCTGTCGATGAAGTACCGCGACGATTACCAGAACGCTTCTGTCCCGATGCTCGCGGTGGTACGTGGACGCACCGTTGTTAGCCTGCAGGTCGTTTTGTACGCCTGGGCGACAGTTGCCTGTTCGCTGCTTCTGATTCCCGTTGCTCCCATGGGGATTCTGTACACAGTTATCGCTCTCGCCGGTGGCGGCTGGTTCATCTACGAATCGCACAAGCTGTATGGCCGGGCGATACGTCAGCAAGACATCAAGCCGATGCGGGTCTTCCACAGTTCGATCACGTATCTCACTCTTCTGTTCGTCGCGGTCGGCATCGATCCGCTGCTGCCGTTCTAATACCAGCGCTGACACAGGTCCTCGCTTCAGCTTCCGAGGAGTGTTAGTCCTAATGGCGAGCTAGCCGTTCGTGTCGATCGTAAAAGCGGGACGGCCAATCGCTTCCGCATAATTCTTTCTGACTGCCTGGAGCTCACTGGACGCGTGCACCGCGCGTTGCGCCGTAAAACACCGGTCGGCTGAGGTTACTTATTGCCCACAGCAGCGTCAGCACTAGCAGGCGCCGATGCCTTATTGGTGCAATAAATTCCGAAGTTAACATCAGTCACGTGCCTGCATCGGTACGCTCTCGTCGATACAGGCCAGTAGACACAGGCTTGTCGGCATAGGCCCGGCGCACAGGCGCCACACCCAATGGGTGTGGCGGGGAGGTTCCATCGGCTGTAGCGCTGGAATCCGTTCCGCTCAGGCGCTGACGTCGGTGGCGGTTACCGGTATTGAGTCTGTAGTTCGCGGAGCTGCAACGTTCGTTGATGCGAATCGAACTGCTGGCGTCCGAAGCGAGAGAACGGTTGTGGTCATGGCGGAGACAAGGGCTGCCGCCAGGACCATATGGATTCCGACAAGCAGCTCGGGGAGCCCTAGGCGGGCTTGCGTGATACCAACGATCATTTGAATCACCTCCACGACCAAGAGCGACAGAGTGACTCGTCGAAGACGCTCGAGGCCAATACGTGGGATGAATGTCGCTGCCACCAATGCGACTGTCAGGCCGAATGTCGCGTACGCAGGCCAGCTGTGCAAATGCTGCAGAAATTCGGCATCTAATCCATTACGCGGCGTGTCGATGTCGCCCGCATGGGGACCCGACCCCGTCGTGAGTATCCCCATCACGACAGTTATCGCCACCAGGGCGGCCGTGAGGTGTGTGATCCGCGAGAACCAAGTCGGAACGCTGGCCAGCTTTCCGCGCGGACCCCGGTACACCCGGAAGACCAATGTGGTGGTTAGTGCAACCAGAACGATCGAGACAACGAAGTGCAGTCCGACAATGTAGGGGTTAAGCCCCGTCAGCACGGTGATGCCGCCGAGGACGGCCTGTAGGGGTATCGACAAACCCTGGAAAAAGGTCAGCACAAAAAGGTCACGCCGTTGGGTGCGCATCCGGATCACGGACAGGAACGCTGCAATGGCAATGAAAACGAGCACGAAAGTGAGCAACCTGTTGCCGAATTCGATGACGCCATGAAGACCCATCTCCTGGGTTGCGACAAAGGAATCCGCCGTACACCGCGGCCAGGTCGGGCAGCCCAGTCCCGATGCGGTGAGCCGCACCGCACCGCCGGTACCGATCAGCACCGTCTGGAAAATGACTGATAGCCAAGCCATTGTCCTGACGCGACGGTCAATACGGTCAGGCAGCCATAGCCAGAAGCGGGTTCGAAGGGTGGAAACGGACAAGATCGCGCGTTTCACAGCACATCCTCCTGTTATTCGGTTCTGGTCCCTGTAGAATCGACGGGTTCTTAGAACACCACCCATGCCAGGGAGTCAGCGTTGACAGCGGGTTACATTCACCCGTGTTCTGTTTCAGTTTAGGTTGCGGTCCACGCGCCCGTGCATCCAGAACCTCCCGGCATGCTGTGCCAGGGAATGCCGTCGCAACCAATTCGGTTAGACACGGTAGGAAAAGAGGTAATTCATGTCTGATGTGCTCATCGATCGACCCGAACTCAATACTCTTGGCCAGTACGAATTCGGCTGGTCCGATTCGGACGTTGCCGGAGCGGCAGCCAAGCGCGGTATTTCGGAGGCGGTTGTCGCCGACATTTCGAATTTGAAAAACGAACCAGAGTCGATGCTCAAAATGCGACTCAAGGCGCTTTCGATTTTCCGCCGCAAACCGATGCCCACCTGGGGCGCCGATCTGTCGGGAATTGACTTCGACAACATCAAGTACTTTGTGCGTTCCACTGAGAAGCAGGCGCAGACGTGGGAAGACCTCCCCGAAGACATTCGCAACACCTACGAAAAGTTGGGAATCCCCGAGGCAGAGCGCCAGCGCCTGGTCTCCGGAGTTGCCGCCCAGTACGAGTCTGAGGTCGTCTTCCACTCGATCAACGCCGAGCTCGAAGCCCAGGGTGTCATTTTCATGGACACCGACACGGCTTTGCGTGAGCACCCTGAGTTCTTCGACGAGTACTTCGGTACCGTTATTCCGTCCGGCGACAACAAGTTCGCTGCGCTCAACACAGCTGTGTGGTCCGGCGGTTCCTTCGTCTACGTCCCCCCGGGAGTTCACGTCGAGATCCCGCTCCAGGCCTACTTCCGTATCAACACGGAGAACATGGGTCAGTTCGAACGAACGCTGATCATCGCCGACGAGGGCTCTTACGTCCACTACATCGAGGGCTGCACCGCCCCCATCTACAAGAGCGACTCGTTGCACTCGGCCGTTGTCGAAATCATTGTGAAGAAGAACGCGCGCGTTCGCTACACCACGATCCAAAACTGGTCGAACAATGTGTACAACCTCGTGACCAAGCGAGCAATCGCCCACGAGGGCGCGACCATGGAATGGATCGATGGCAACATCGGCTCAAAGGTCACGATGAAGTACCCGTCGATCTATCTCGTGGGTGAGCACGCCAAGGGTGAAACCCTGTCTGTCGCTTTTGCCGGCCCCGGCCAGCACCAGGACGCGGGCGCCAAGATGATCCACATGGCGCCGTATACAACGTCATCGATCGTTTCGAAGTCGATCGCCCGGGGCGGTGGCCGTGCCGGTTACCGTGGAGAAGTCCGCGTCGACGAAAAAGCACACCATTCCGCGAACACCGTCCGTTGTGACGCGCTGCTCGTAGACAAGATTTCGCGCTCTGACACCTACCCGGCAATTGACATCCGCGTCGACGACGTGCAGCTCGGTCATGAAGCAACCGTGTCGAGAGTCAGCGAAGAACAGCTGTTCTACCTGATGTCTCGTGGCATGCCGGAAGACGAGGCCATGGCGATGATCGTCCGTGGTTTCATCGAGCCCATTGCTCGCGAGCTTCCGATGGAATACGCACTTGAACTGAACAAGCTCATTGAGATGAGCATGGAAGGATCCGTCGGCTAAATGTCCGCTGCTACAACAACCACCCCCGATCAGCACGGGCTCAAGGCGCACAGTGACGGTGGGTGGGCCCTTGTTCCTGTCCAAACTCGTTCCGAGCGCTTTACTTCCGTTGTGCCAAGTGAGTTCCCTGAAGTAACCGGTCTCGAAGCAGACTGGAAATTGACCCCGGTTACGCTTGTTCGGCCGTTGATTGACGACACTCTCGACGGAGCGCCGTACCAGTACCTGTCCACGGAAAGCGACGGGGCTCTTGTGGAGTGGATCGATCGCACGGATCCTCGCGTGGGAGGAGCCGGAAAGCCTGAAGAGAAGGCTTCCGCAAACGCGTGGAGCAGCTTTCAGAAGGCACTGGCGATCACTATTCGAGGGGACGAGCCGACCGAGGTCACCGTAGCCCGCTCGGGACTCGGCAGCACTGCCCGTGCAGGCCACACGATCATCACCGCGAAAGCAAACTCAACCGGCACTGTCGTACTTCAGAACAATGGCAAAGCGTTCCTCAGCGAGAACGTCGAAGTCGTCGTGGAAGACGGGGCACGTCTGACAGTGGTCTCCGTCCAGGAGTGGGACGACGATGCGATTCACTTGTCCAGTCATTTTGCGACCGTTGGCCGCGACGCGACACTGAAGCACATCGTTGTCTCCCTGGGCGGCAAGGTTGTGCGGGTCAACCCGTCGGTCCACCTGAACTCTCAGGGCGGCGACGGCGAATTGTTCGGTGTCTACTTCGCCGACGCTGGACAGCACCTCGAGCAGCGGGTCTACGTGAACCACGTGGCTGAGAACACTCGTAGTCGCGTCAACTACAAGGGTGCCCTGAACGGTCTGGACGCGCGTACCGTATGGGTCGGAGATGTGCTCATCGGACCCGGTGCAGCAGGAACCGACAGCTACGAACAGAACCGCAACCTCGTGCTCAGCGAAGGCACGCGAGCCGATTCGATTCCTAACCTCGAGATCCAGACGGGTGACATCGCCGGTGCCGGGCACGCAAGTGCCACAGGGCGGTTCGACGACGAGCACCTCTTCTACCTTCAGGCCCGAGGTATCCCCGAGGACCAGGCACGACGCCTCGTTGTTCTTGGCTTCCTCACCGAGGTCATCCAGAAGATCGGAAAGAGCGACCTCGAGTCTCGTTTGCTTTTGGCCATCGAGGCGGAACTGGGTGGAGTGGCCGCATGACCAACGGCACCAGGGTGTGCGCATCGGCCGATCTTGCGCCCGATCAAGCACTCAAAGTCGTCGTCGACGGGACCGCGATCGCACTGGTAAAAGATTCGTCCGGTGCCATTCACGCCCTTGGCGACGTATGTACACACGGCGATATCTCGCTCTCGGAGGGGTTCGTTGAAGACGACGCCCTCGAGTGCTGGGCACACGGCTCGAAGTTTTCCCTTCTCACCGGCAAGCCGATGAATCTTCCGGCATACGAGCCCGTGCCCGTTTTCACCGTGACGATCATTGATGACGACGTTTACGTCGACCCCACAGCCCGTATTGACCCTGCGACCTAGTCGCCCACAAAATTCACCGCGTTAGGACTTTCTTATGTCAACACTCGTCATCAGCGACCTGCACGTCAGCGTCGAAACTGACCAAGGCACCAAGCACATTCTCAAAGGTGTCGACCTGACACTCGAGCAGGGTTCCATCCACGCGATTATGGGCCCCAACGGCTCAGGTAAGTCCACCCTCGCTTACACAATCGCCGGGCACCCGAAGTACCACGTCGAGAGCGGTTCCGTGAAGCTCGATGGGGAAGAGGTGCTCGACATGTCAGTCGACGCCCGCGCCCGCGCCGGCCTCTTCCTCGCGATGCAGTACCCGGTCGAAATCCCCGGCGTCACTGTCCAGAACTTTCTCCGCACCGCGAAAACCGCGATCGATGGAGACGCTCCGGCTCTGCGCCCGTGGCTCAAGGAGGTTCGCTCCTCTATGGAAGCGCTGCGCATGGATAAAACATTCGCCGAGCGCAACGTCAATGAAGGTTTCTCCGGCGGCGAGAAGAAGCGCCATGAGATCCTCCAGCTCGAGCTGCTCAAGCCGAGATTCGCTGTTCTCGACGAAACCGACTCCGGCCTCGACGTTGACGCGTTGAAGGTTGTCTCCGAAGGCGTGAACCGTGCCCACGCCAACACCGGGCTTGGCGTGTTGTTGATCACCCACTACACCCGGATTCTCCGTTACATCCATCCCGACTTCGTCCACGTCTTTGTGGATGGACGAGTGGCTGAAGAGGGTGGCCCTGAATTGGCTGACCGTCTTGAAAACGAAGGTTACGATCGCTACCTCACCGGCACGAGCGTAGGCTAACTCCATGGCAACAGCTCTCGCACCCGCTCTCTTCGACCAAGTCGAAGAAGCGCTCAAAGATGTGATGGACCCTGAGTTGGGTGTGAACATCGTTGATCTGGGACTCATTTATGATCTGTCCTGGGACGACGAGAACAATGCCCTGCTCATCAGCATGACCCTGACATCAGCCGGATGCCCGCTGACCGATGTGCTGGAGGAGCAAACCGCGCAATCCCTCGATGGCGTCGTCGATGCGTTTCGAATCAACTGGGTCTGGATGCCACCATGGGGTCCTGAAAAGATCACGGACGACGGTCGCGACATGATGAGAGCTCTCGGCTTCTCGATGTAATCTGCGTAGCACTGGGCGGGGAATCAACGACCAGTGTCGTACGTGGATGTCTGGAACACTGACACCGCGCTAATGTTATGCCAGCTTCACAAGTGGCCTGCGTAGACGACCGCGTTTGGTTGCTGCGTACCAACAAGAGCACGATGCAGGCCCGGGGGGACTGATGGTTTCGGCCACCACGCAACGCGATCACGATCGTCAGCGCGACCGCCTCGTGCGGTCGATTGCGCAGAGCCAGCTACTCACATCAGCGGCAATGCTCCTTTTGGCAGCGTTTGCAGTCGGGTTTGCCAATTCCTCTTTCGGTAACCCGCTGTTTTTCGGCGGGCTGGTTCTGGTTTTCGTTGCCACGGGCCTTGCTGTTCTCATCCCTTGGACAGTGGCCACAAAACAATGGGCAATCGTCGTTCCCATTCTCGATATCGTCGCAATTGCGGCGATCCGCGAAGGCGTTCCCGAACTAGGTGTCGGCCTCTTTATGGTCTTCCCGGTGATTTGGATGGCCCGCAATTATCGCTTGGCCGGCGCAATCAGCAGTGTTGTGTTGTCGTCAGCCTTGCTCTGGGGCTCGTGGTGGAGCGGCGGGCGCTCCCTGACTCCAGCCGACTTCCCCGATCTCATCCTGTTGCCACTGACGCTCGCCTTCATATCGACAACTATTTTCGCCACAACCCGCCGGACCACCGGCCAGCGGGTACTCCTTCGCTCCCAAGCAAGGTTGACGGAGGCCGCGTTCGAGCGCGCGCGCTCTGAGGAACGGTTACTGGAGGAAATCCTCAACGCAGTGGAGTTCGGGGTAATTGCCTTCAACGCGGAGGGTGAAGTCACTCTGGTGAATGACTCACATCGACGCTCGCTCACGCACTTTGGTGCCGCGCGGTCCGCGGTTGTGCACCCTACTGCATACCAGAATGACCGGGTTACGCCGTTCCCCGAAGACAGCCGACCGTTCTCTCGAGCCGTACGCGGACAGTCATTCGAGAATCTAACCCTGTGGGTGGGAGAGCCAGGGCACGAGCGTGTGGCGTACTCAGCCACATCGCAGAACCTCACGACCTCGGATGGTGATCCCGACGGTGGCGTACTTGTGCTTCGTGATGTGACAGCCGAGCTTGACGCCATTCAAGCTCGAGACGATCTCGTAGCATCTGTTTCGCACGAGCTGCGAACACCGTTGACCTCCATATTGGGTTATCTCGAACTCGCGCTGGATGACCAGACGCTATCGTCCGAAACCCACAGGATGATCGATATTGCGCATCGAAACTCCGAACGACTCCACAGCCTTGTCACCGATCTTCTTCTCGCCGCCAGCGCCGCAGAAAACAGTCGGCCTCTGACGGTCGAGCTGTGCGATATCGCTGAGATCATTCGCCAGTCGGTGGATGACCAACGCACTGTGGCAACCGCAAACGGAGTATCACTTTCAGTGGCGATAACTGGCCGTGTTGTGACTAGGGCTGACCCACTTCGAATTCGCCAGGTAATGGACAACCTCGTAAGCAACGGGATCAAGTACAACCGATCGCCTGGGTCCGTGAGCATCACTGCGTCGGCAAACTCAGAAGCCGTCGTCATCTCGGTGGCTGACACCGGCGTGGGGCTTTCGGCTATCGAGCAGTCGCAGCTTTTCGACAAGTTTTACCGAACGGAGTCCGCGCGGCGATCCTCCATCCCTGGATCGGGTTTGGGCATGGGCATTACGCGGGAGATCGTCCGCCAGCACGGCGGCGACCTCCTTGTAGAGAGTCAGTCCGGTATCGGAAGCACCTTCACTATCAGCCTCCCAATGAATCGAGTTAGTTCCCCGTGATCATCGATGAACAGACACTGCTTCTGGCCAGCGGTGCCGTGGTCACAATATGCGCCTTTTCGTTTGTACTCAACACGGTTCTTCGGCGCAACAATGCGGTGGGACGAACTTGGAGTATTGCGTTCATCGCCGGCGTCCTGACGACCTTCTCCTACGCAGCCTGGGGCCTCGCTCCCGACGCGTGGTGGGCGGTCGCGGTGGGAAACGGCGCTGTGGCTTTGTGGGTCGGAGCGTTATGGGCCGGTAGCCGTCAATTCAACGGACGACGGTCGCTGTTGTCGGTTGTTTTTGGCGTCAGCCTGCTAGTTAGCCTTTCTGGACTCTTCTACGGGCCCGACGGTGGGGCGTGGGCCGGGGCACTCGAAATGTTCATCGCGGTGAGCGCCCTCGCCGGGCTCGGTGGGGCAGAGACCCTTCGCGGACGATTCAAGACGAGCACAAACGCGCCGGTACTCACTGTGGTTCTCTTTTTAGTCGCGTTCTACTACGTACTCCGATCCATCCTTTTCGTCACGGTGGGACCAACAGACATGGTTTTCCTCACCTATTTTGGGACAGTGACAACAACGTTCGTCTCGATCGTTATGGTGGTTCTTGCCGCAGTCTCGATGTCTGTTCTCGTTGCCAACGGTCCGGTGGCGCAGGAACCGTCCATCGCTGTGAATACGAGGTCGATCCCCGGGGTATTCGCTCGCACCGTGTTTGACGTACACGCAAAGGACTGGCTGGCCCGCGCTCGACGGGACCGGGATTCGCTGGTCCTCGTTATTCTCGACATCGCCAATCTCGAACACATGAATACGGCCTTCGGACGCAACTACGGCGACCAGGCAATCCAGTCTGTGGGCAGAATTGCGGTCGAGAACTCTCCGTCCGCAGCCCTCATCGGCCACCTCCGTGGACAACGATTCATTATTCTTACGACCGCACCGGTTATTGGGGCACCGACCAGGGTGGCAGAGCACCTCCAAACGGCAATGGTCGAAACACCGATCGATGCAATCGAAGGAATCCGTGCCATCGTCACCTGTGGTGTCGCAACAACCGACGACAGCGGCTATGACCTGACCAATCTCCAAAAGGCTGCGCTGGGAGCCCTGACGGAGGCCTCGGCCGCCGGACCGGGGCAAATCCGTGGCGCAGGGTCACCCCCAGGGGCCGGCTCCAGCGAACCAACATCGTTGATCGCATAGCTGCTGCGTCCGCGGCCACTGCTCCGCCACGCTCTTCAGGAGGGTCCTCGCGCATCCCCAACAAAATCTTGAGGAAATCCTGAGCCAAATTTGACGAAAGGTCGCGCGTATCTTGAGGCCTTTCCTGCAGACTGGCTTCTAGATACCCAACTGGCCCGTAGAAAGGCCACAACAATGAAAGGCGGCAGCCGGGGATGACATCGACAGATGATCGCTACGTGAACTCCGATCCAATCGAAAGCAAGATGGATGAGCTCACGCGCGAGTTCATCGAGTCCGTTGACTCGCTGCCCTCCTACCGTCCGAGTATCGGCTGTATCATCCCCGCGTACAACGAAGCGGAGTCAATTGCCGAAGTGCTCGACTCGCTGCTGTCGCAGACACGACTGCCTGACATCATCCACGTCATCGTCAACAACACAACCGATGACACCGTGCGCATCGCAAGCCAGTACGCAGGCCCTCACGTTCGAGAGATTGCCGGTATTGAGCAGTTCACCGAGATCTACGTTCACGACATCGGAAAAAACCGCGACAAGAAGGTTGGCGCGCTCAACTATGGCTTCACGCTCGTCGAGGGATGCGACTATCTGCTGGGCGTCGACGGCGACACGACAGCAGACCCCACGGCGGTCGAACATCTTGAGGCAGAGATCAACTCCGATACCCGAATTGGGGGGATCTCCGCGATTTTCAGCATCGACGACACCAATATCCA